>Ga0224557_1000158_pt1 | contig 78345 bp, 68 predicted proteins | sample 714S31014metaG_FD_180677 | JGI IMG/M metagenome (GOLD analysis project Ga0224557, IMG submission 180677) | Peat soil microbial communities from Stordalen Mire, Sweden - 717 S3 10-14 | ecosystem: Environmental > Terrestrial > Soil > Wetlands > Peat | place: Sweden: Norrbotten County, Stordalen...
ACTGTGCCGTCTGATTTCAAGGCAATGCTGTGATTAGCGCCACCCGCAATGGCGGTGATACCGGTCAATCCCACCACCTGTACGGGCAGTGTGCTCCCAGTGGTTGTCCCGTTGCCGAGTTGGCCATCACCATTGAACCCCCAGTCCCAGACTGTGCCGTCTGATTTCAAGGCGACGGTGTGATTAGTACCACCCGCAATGGCGGTGATACCGGTCAATCCCACCACCTGTACGGGCAGTGTGCTCCCAGTGGTTGTCCCGTTGCCGAGTTGGCCATCACCATTGAATCCCCAGTCCCAGACCGTGCCGTCTGATTTCAAGGCAATGCTGTGATTAGCGCCACCCGCAATGGCGGTGATACCGGTCAATCCCACCACCTGTACGGGCACTTCGCTCCCAGTGGTTGTGTCGTTGCCGAGTTGGCCATCACCATTGAACCCCCAGTCCCAGACTGTGCCGTCTGATTTCAAGGCAATGCTGTGATTAGCGCCACCCGCAATGGCGGTGATACCGGTCAATCCCACCACCTGTACGGGCACTTCGCTCCCAGTGGTTGTCTCGTTGCCGAGTTGGCCATTACCATTGAACCCCCAGTCCCAGACTGTGCCGTCTGATTTCAAGGCAATGCTGTGATTAGCGCCACCCGCAATTGGAAAAATTCGTGATCTATTCGTGACTATTTGCGGCATTACTTCCAGTACTTCAAAGTCTTGGAGAGTTTGGTTGCTGGGCCCAGTGCGGTCAAACGCAAATTTCGGCACCTTGACCGTGACGGATTCAACGCCAGTATTAACCAGGATTCCAAACGCCACTCCGTTGTTGTTGGTATTCACACTCCTCAAGGTCACTGTACCGATGGTTTGGGCGGCGATGGTGCTGTCCGCAAAGGCTGCGTTGGTCGAGCCTTTCACAGTCACCGACAGGATCTGATAGCCGTTGCCGAAACTGCCGCCCCCCATCGGGTTGCTACTGCTGCTTGGCGTAAAGCCCGCGAAGAGCTCCGAATCGATCATCTGCCCTAGTGTCACTTTCCCCACGTTGCCCGTGACATTAATCGAAGAATCGTCGATCACGCCCGCAGTGAAGCTGCCCAGAGTCAACGCATTCGTTGCCACTCCAGCCCCGCCCAGCGTGATTGCGGAGCTTGTCAGGTTGCCAATCGTTAAGATTCGAATGAAGCCACCCAGGTTGATTCCTGATCCCACGAGGTCCGCCGACTTGGCGATCAGATTTTTCAGCGATCCATTGCCGCTGATCGAATTGATGGTGATTTGCCCGTTGCCAGTGTGCGACTTCTTCACTTTGATCGTTAGTGCGCTGGTGCCGTCGGTGTTTTGCAAAAGAATCTGATTGATCGGCCCCTGATTGGTGTTGACGAGCGTGACCGACAGGGTGCCCGCGCCGCTGAGTTGCACGGTCACCAGACCGCCGTCGGAGTTGGTGATTGTGGTCGTCTGGACGGGGGAAGCGATACCTGCTACGGCCCATAAACAAGTGACCATTAGTGCGATGGCCTGTTGAAATCCGTGGGAAATTCGATTCGTGTTGCCAATTCGAATTATCCTGCAATCGCCTTTCATGATTGTCTCCTATCTCTGATCAACCCGACATTCCCGCATGACATACGCCCCGCGACCATCGCGTGACATTCAGTCTCATTGACCAGCATTTTATCCTCTCTGACAGTGCTATCAAGCGTTTTCGCAGTTCTAAGACTCGCTTCCTGACTCCGGGGAGACAGTCTCTGTCATCGGTCCTGTTCGGCAACAATTTTCGACCGAACGCAGACAGAGCGTCGCCGTCAGCACTTCTTCTCGCGATTTCCACCCGTCGCGCATCAGCCTGGCAACGGTGTGAGCGATCTCAGCCGCCCAATCCCTTCCAGAATGGCCCGGAACAATTCCCGTGGGATCGCCACTTCCGCCATCTGGAAGATCACCCGCCGCGCCTGGCGCACCACCTTCGCGCCGATCTTGATCAGTTTCTCCCGCACCGTCGTCAGCGTCCAGTGCCGCACCGCTCGGGGCAATTGCCGATAGCCCAGGCCGATCCATCTGCGTTTTGGGGCGGCTCGGGGGAAAGGAGTCGAGAGGGAAACTGGGGCGGCACTCTGCCCCTGTGTCCCTTTCGCCGCCAACAGAAACGCGACGCTTTGAAAAGACTTGTCACTCCTCATGCGAAAGTGAGGCGATTTGAGATGAAGTGAGATAAACTGCAGAACCTACGAAAGCCTTTATTTTACTGACTTTGATGACAGAAGCCCACGTGAGATGAAATGACAGAAAAACGCACTTTAGAATTAAAAGTCCCCTGCTCTCCGGATGGGTGCGATCAAGCAAGTGGTGATGGTTAAGCATGCGAAACTCAGTAGAGCAAGTGGTGGTGTGCATCGTTGCTCTACGCTTCGCAAGTGCTTGGTAACGCGTGATCGACTTTTTGACAGGAGTCGGAAAAAAGTAACCCGAAAGGTAACCCCACGGCGAAAAATGCCGGGATTCAAGTCGGAGCAAGATCACGCCTGACAAAATGCCCACTGACACCTCGGCGAGTGTTTAAAGGTCTTTGATGACTGTAGAAGACTGCCGTAGGAGCCAGATAAAATAAGGGAAATTCGCCTGTTCGTATTACGAAACCGTTGCTCTACCAGCTGAGCTACGTCGGCACCCATTAAATTGACGACCTGCTCCGTATATGCGGCGCATATTCGGAGTTGCTCTACTCCGACTACATCGGAGCAGGCCACCTGCGCATCGGCGGAAATTGCGTCCAATATTATGCCATGTTTACGCAGCCACGCAAGGAAATCAGGACCGGCCGTCTTTGGGACTACTGTCGGATGTCAACGTACAAAGCTGGCTTGGGGACGAATACCGCCGCATTCGTAGTAGTAGTGTCCTAATTTGGCCTTGCGCGACCGGTGTCCCGTCCTGTCAGGACGGCTACACCCGGAAATAGATTTCAGTCGTGTATCAATAGACGATAATTTTACTGGACGCGGCGTGATGGACCGGGTATAGTCGCGGCGTGAATTATGAATTAGAGCATACCGGCGGCAAGCAGAACGGCAAGGTCGCGGTGAGCGATATTTTAATGAACGGCGCGGCGCGGTACCCAAACGGCAGGCATCGCGCCCTGCAATCATGGCATCCTGCGCAATTGGTTGTGAAAGCGTCGCGAGGAGGAGGGATCGCAAAAACACGTGTTTTTGCGAAACGAACCCACCGGTTTTCATCGGAATTTATTATGCAACCTCCACTGCCTGTAGGGTTTATGGCTGAAGTCCATCAAAGAATTCGGTGGGTTCGTTTTGGAAAACGAACCCAATTTGAGGGGGGTTTGGGGGACGTTTTCATTGAAAAGTGGGGTCGTTTCCGGAAAACCAAGCCAAATCCGAGGGTATACGGTGGGCTCGGTTGCCGCGAAAACGTCGTCGCGGCGTGTCGCACAGTCGGTGCTGCGTTCCGCTTGTCGAATCAGGACACGACCGCATTCGGAGCGGGCCAGCTGAGCTACGTCGGCGGAAATTGCGTTCTGCATTATGCCACGTTTACGCCCGCGCGCGAGTAAATCAAGACACGGGCGACATTCTCTAGGAGGTGTTGCGGGACTACGCATGATGGGTTCTGCCCTTCGATAGGAGCGGTCTTGGTATTGGGACATTTCGGTGGTATATAGCGGCGAGAGGTGGAACATGGATGACAAAGAGATTGAGAAGAAGATGGAAGCATTAGGGAAAGAAGTAGGCAAAAAGAAGTCGGAGCTGAATACGGAGGCTGAGAAGGGAGAGAGCGAACTCCAGGAACGAAAAGCGGCGTTCGAACGGATCAATGCTGAGATCATCGAACCCTCGCTGGAGTTTCTGAAGTCTCTCGCCAGTAAGGGAGGGATTGCCATCTCGGTTGAGAAGTGCGGTGGCGATAATAATGCGGGAGTGACAGCGGGGGTGGGCACTGGGAGCCGGTTGACGATTCTGCCTCTGGCCGGGTATTCCGGGATCACCTGCATAACCCACGTAGCGGGTGTACCCGGCGGCGGGTACCACCCGGACACGACTGAAACCTGGACGCTTGAGGGGATAACGGCGGAGGTGGTGAAAACAGCCATTCTGACGTTCATGGAAGATGCCATGCGACCGACGCGTTGAAAGTCACGGACCTCACCGGCCCGTGATGGCGGCTGGGTGTTACGGTGGAACTGGAGCGGGGTAGGCTCGACCGGCGCCTTGACGGAAACTGTGGAGAAAAAGAGCCGGCTCGCTTTTCAAAACGTGCTTACGACAAGCGAATCGGCCCATTATTCCACCTCTCGTCCCCCACAATTGAGTCGAGTGACGGACAGGCGGTCCTCAACTGATTATTCCGGGATGATCCTGACCATCAATGGTGGTCCTGATCATCATGGTGGTCGTCATCATGATGGTCGTCCTGGTGATCCTGATCGTCGTGGTGATCATCGTCGTGCCCGCGCCAGATGAAGCATCCCGTGAGCAATACGCTGAGGGTGCCCAACAACACCGCCAATTTCAAAGCTGACCATTTCCGGTTGTGGTTCATGCAAGAAGATACGGCGGAACGTGGGGGAATAATATGGGGTGTTGACCCCACGCGGGCCGGCTGTCTAACTCTGTGTTTGGAGTTTGAATTGCGAGGCGCCACTTTTGAGTTGACGTTTGACAGGCGGGTAGCGGTTATTCCTTCAAGGAATACTGCGTGGTATTGTTCTGATTCGACCTTGTTTGCTGAAAGCGAGGAGGGTATTCTGCGTGCATGTTACTCAGAAGCCACTCGCGGCAGCGAACCGCTCCGTGAATCGCTACATACGGCTGACACCAATCGATTTGACCCTCGCCCATGAGCGCTAGCCCTGGATCCAAGTGGGCGCAATTCGTAGCCCGCCCCGAGCGCATGCTCGCCGTCATCCTTACTCTCGCTGCCGTTTATCTCAACATCCTCATTCTAACGCACGCCGGTGCATTGTGGCGGGATGAGGTGGGCACCCTGGGGTTGGCAACACTTCCAAGTTTTGCCGAAACCTGGCGGATGCTGGCACACAATGCGGACCCGGTCTTGTTTCCGTGTCTTGTTCGGGTGTGGGCAGGGTTGGGTTTGGGTAGTACTGATTTTGGCCTGCGAATGCTGGGCTTTGTCATTGGACTTTCCCTGGTCGCAGCCATTTGGTTTGGCGGTCGACTGATCCGCATCAACTGGCCTGTGCTTTCACTGGCCTTACTGGCGACCAATTTGCAGCTCGTGCGCTGGGGTGATTCATTGCGACCTTATGGTTTGGGCAGCGCGCTCCTGTTGCTCGTTGTGGGTTCGGTCTGGTCTTTTGTAAGCGCTCCCTCCTGTAAGCGGTATTTTACTGCTGCCATTGTCGGGGTATTGGCCGTCCAATGCTTGTATCAAAGCTCCTTTTTTCTTTTGGGAACGTGTTGCAGCGGCGCGGTGGTTTGCCTGCGGCGCAAACGGTGGCAGGCAGGGATCACCACCGTGTGCATCGGGCTTCCCGCTGCCCTGTCTGTCGTGCCTTATGCACCATTGATTATTGAGGCCCAAAGCTGGCTGGCCACGCAAAGAGTTGGGTTTCATCCACTCCTTATGTGGATTCGTTTTTTCGATACTCTCGATTCATCGGTCAGCGGGATGCACTGGGTCTGGCTTATGCTGGTTCTGCTCGCCGTGGGAGTCGGCCTTACGACACTGGCGAGAGGTAAGCGGATGGCTTCCGGTGATCCGTGCGACCTGCCTTTTTTCGCAAGCTTGAATCTGATTATCGGCACGGTCGGGCTTCTTCTTTTTCACTCGATGGCGAAATTTCAGATCTACCCATGGCATTGGCTGCCGGCAATGGTGTTTGCCGCAGTGAACATGGAGGCGGCTCTCGCCGAGTGGGCGGAACGTTTCCCGACTCCCCGGCTGGTTCTGCTCTGTTTGGTGTCAATCGTGCCGCTTCCCGCCGCCGTCCGCGACGCGAAATGTGCCCACACAAACATGAATATCGTCGCGGTTCAAATGTCGATGCGCGCCGAACGGGGCGATTTGATTGTCATTTATCCGTGGTATTTTGGCATTACTTTCGGCCGCTACTACACAGGTTCCGTGGGATGGGTCACATTGCCGCAGGTGGATGATCTCCGGTTCCACCGCTACGACCTCATCAAGCAGGACATGCTTACCGATAAGCCGATCAAACCCATACTGGATCGGGTCGAAGCGGCGTTGACTTCGGGTCACCGCGTGTGGCTGGTTGGCGGTCTACCAGGCGGGAACCCAGGAGAAATCGAGGCGCCCAAACTTGCGTCTGCGCCGGCATCCAACGCCCAAAGCGGATGGCTGGAACCCGATTACTCGTTCGCCAAGGGGCGACAGGCGGCAGACTTTGTGTCGAACCACGTCCAACACAGTTGGCTGCTTACGATACCCTCGGATCAATGCCTGATCGGCTTTGAGACGGTGCCAGTATTCATGGTCGCAGGCTGGAAGAATGCAAAGGAATGATGGCGAAAGGATCGCCGGCACAATGAACAGCGGGTGGCGGATACTGGGCGCCGCGTGTGCCCTAATCATCGGTGTTTACGTGTACATGGCCCGGTCGGGCGCGTGGGAATCGCTGGATCGGAATGCGGCCGACGATTACTATAACTTGCTGGTGCAGGGTTTTCGCGCGGGCCAATTGAGCCTGGTAAAGGAAGTGCCGCCCGGGTTGGCGCAGCTGGCTGACCCCTACGATCCAATCGCCAATGCTTCCTATCAGGGTGCGCCTTACGGTTTACTCGACCTGAGCTACTACAAGGGCAGGTTATATCTTTACTGGGGCGTTGCACCCGCCTTGATCCTATTTTGGCCATTCGCCCTGCTGACCGGCGGCTACCTGTCTCACACCCAGGGCGTGACCATCTTTTGCACCATTGGATTCCTGGCCAGCGTGGGACTGCTGCAGGCGTTGTGGCGGCGCTACTTTGCCAAAGTGAGCGTCTGGGTGGTGGCGGCGGCCGCGCTGGTGCTCGGCCTAGCAACAGGCCTGCCGATAATCCTGGCGCGGTCCCAGGTTTACGAAGTACCGGTCGCCTGCGGGTATATGCTGACGATGCTGGTGCTGGGGGCGCTTTGGTGTGCGTGGCACCAGCCGGAGCGTAGTTGCCGCTGGCTGGCGGGGGCAAGTGTCGCCTATGGGCTGGCGGTGGCGTCGCGACCTTCGTTACTGTTCGGAGCGGCGATCCTGCTGGTGCCTGCGATCCAGGCGCGCCGTGAGCGGCGGCGGGTTTGGACCCTCTTGATGGCGGCGGTCATCCCTATCGCGCTTATCGGGCTGGGATTGATGCTGTACAACGCACGGCGATTCGATAGTCCGCTCGAATTCGGCTGGCACTACCAGTTGAGCCCTGTCCTACAAGATAAAGTGCAACAGTTTAGTTTGCGTTACCTTTGGTTCAATTTCCGTGTGTATTTTCTTCAGCCGGTGCGCTGGAGTAGTCGCTTTCCCTTCGTCAATGACATTGTCGCACCACCCATGCCAGCAGGCTACGGGTCGTTGCAGACCCCTTTCGGTGTGCTGACCAACGTTCCGCTGGTGTGGCTGGCGCTGGCGGTGCCACTGGCATTGCGCAATCAGTCCGGGCCGGCAGCCCGGATCTTGCGCTGGTTTGTGACAACGGTGGTTCTGCTTTTTGGGATTTGCGCTTTGACCATTAGCAGCTTCTTCGCTTCGAGCTTCCGCTATGAATTGGAGTTCCTACCGACATTGGTGCTACTGGCCGCGATTGGCACCCTTGGATTGGAGCGCGCGCTGGCTGACCGACCGACCCAGCGACGAGTCGTGCGCTGGGGCTGTGGCCTACTGGCAGGCTTCTCGGTGGCGTTTAACCTGTTGGCGAGCGTTGGGTATTATGCCCAAGGGCACTATGAAGTTGGGACGGCACTGCTGCAACTGGGTATGGTACAAGAGGCGATTGATCAATATGAGCAGGCGTTGCGGATCAAGCCGGATTATGGTGAACCGCATGAGAATCTGGGAGTCGCCCTCGTTCGACTGGGCAGGGTTGAGGAGGGTATCGGACACTATGAACAGGCTCTACGACTCAATCCTGATAACGCCGAGGCGCACTACAACCTAGGAACTGCCCTACTGCGAGAGGGCAAGCTCCCCGAGGCGATTGGGCATTATGAGCAGGCGGTGCGAATCAAACCGGACTACGCCGAGGCGCACTGTAATCTGGGGATCGCTTTGCTCCAGGCCAGACAAATCGATGAGGCGATCGGGCACTTCCGTCAGGCGCTACGAATCAAGCCCGATGATGCCGAGACACACTGCAATCTGGGGATCGCCCTGGGGCAGGCAGGCAAGGTGCAGGAGGCGATCGAACACTTTGAAGAAGCGCTGCGAATCAAGCCCGACGATGCCAAGGCGCACTGCAATCTGGGGGTCACCCTGGAACAGGCCGGCAGACCCCAAGACGCCATCAGCCACTACGAGCAGGCATTGCGGATCCAGCCGGATTTGGACGCAGCACGAAACGCGCTTTTGCGACTGCAAGGTGGCCAGCCTTGATGAAATTCCGCGTTTGCATTTTCAGTCCCGAGGCGCTAAGTAAGACCGTGCAGAATATGCGGCGTCAAGGCTTCGGCTCAGGCATTCGGGTTCCCAGGACGCCTGAATTTTTCATTTTGTTACTCGTCGGTGTTTTCGCCCAGACTGTTTTCCCGGGAGCAGCGCGTGCGCAGACGGGGACCATGGTCCTTGACCAATCCGCCTATCAGGCGGTTGTATCCCAAAGCAATATCACCATCGGCATTATCTTTTCGGGCAGCACGGATGCTACGGCCACGGTCGATTTTTCGACCGGCGGAGGCACCGCTGTGCCGGGATTGGATTATGTCGCCGTTTCCAACACGTTGACTTTTGCCGCACAAGTTGCAACCAACGGGTTGGGAACCGCAACCAACGTAACCCAAACGGTCAGCATTCAGCTCTTAAACAATGGCGTCGCGGGATCCACGCAGACCGTTGAACTCGCCCTATCCAATCCGACCGGGTCAGCCGTTCTGGGCAGCCCGTCGAGCGCCGTGCTCACCATTATCAATGACGAGCTGGAAGAACTGCAGTTTGCCCCACCGTTCTCGGTGGATGATACGGACACGGTCGCGACCATCACTGTGGTCCGCGTGGGAGCCACGAATGGGACGGTCACAGTCGATTACAAAACCAGCGATGAATCCGCGCTCGCCGGTGTGGACTATACGACAACGACTGGTACGGTCACGCTCACTGATGGCGTCATCTCGAACACCTTCACCATCCCGATCATATCCCCGCCCTTGGGCGCGTTGGAAACCAACAAGACCCTCAAGCTGACGCTCACCAATCCGACAGGCGGAGCTTCTCTGGGAAACCCGAGCACCGCCCAGTTGACCATCGTGGCGACGGGTCCGCCGGTCATCCAGTTGAGTGCGGCCACCGACAATGTCCATGAGCACGTTGGCCACGCTACGATCACGGCGATTCGCTTTAACGATTCCAGCGTGACAGTCACAGTGGATTACGCCACGAGCGATGGCACTGCGATCAGTGGAATCGACTATTTCGGCACGAGCGGCACGCTCGTCTTCTTGCCGGGCACTTCCCAGTCTAGCTTCACTTTCGCCTTCCAGGAATTCAAGACCTTCCAAAGCAACAAGACCGTCAATGTGACCCTATCCAACGTCCAAGGACCTTCCGCCTCCCTGGGAGCCCCGTCCAACGCCGTGGTCACGATCGTCAATGACGAGCCCCAGACGATTACCTTCACGAATGCCGGGGGCGGCGTGGTGACGCTGTTGCTGAAGTCCGCGGGAATGATGTTGGTCTCACAAAACGAACCCCTCGTCCTCGCCCTGGCAGCGACCGACGAAGGCAGCACTCTCACGATCAAGGTCAAGAAGCGCAAAGGGGGAGGAACCGGTTCGCTGCAGATTGACCAAATTACCGGCGACGGCGGGTGCCGTCTCATTGACGCGCGGGATTTTGACGTTGTCGGGGCCGGCATTGCCATGGGTGATATTTTGACGGGACTGAAAATTCACGATCTGCTTAATGGCGCGAGCATTTCGGCCAATGGTGCGGTAAACCAGAATACAACCATCACGGCCCACAACCTTGACGATGGCTGCGCGATCAGTCTCGGAAGCCGGCTCCAGAGGCTGAGCGCCGCGCGCTTTGGCGACGGCGCCGCCATCGACGCGCCGGCGATTGGCGGTATCTCGATCAAGGGTGACAAGCGCAATGGTGTTCCCGGTGATTTTGAGGGAGCGATCACCGTCTCCGGCGATGGTATCGCCACGAATCAGAACGGGCTTGGTACGCTCGCTGTATCCGGCACGATCAGCAATGCCAGTATCGCCATCGCCAATGGCAGCCTCGGATCCATTAGCGCCTTTCAGATGATCGATTCCACTGTCTTCGTCGGTTACACGCCGAATGATCCAAGCAATCCGCTTATTAGCGGGACCTTCACGGCGGACCTGCACCTCAGCTCGGTCAGCATCCGCTCAACCGTCAACGGCTTTGTGAACAGCGATATCGCCGCCTCGGAGATTGGCAGTGTCAGGCTTTCCGGCGTCCTGAGCAACAATGGCGGGACCGTCTTCGGTGTTGCGGCGAGCCAACGCATCTCGGGGGTCACCGTCCGTAGCCCGCTTTTCCGCTGGATGGCCGCCGGCCCCGACGATCAGTCCCTGGGCGACTTCCACGTCCTTCATTAGCCTGGTTGCTGGATATCTTGTCGGCGCTCGCGGCGGACCACCACGAGGACCAGCGCCGACCACACCATCAGGGTCGCCCAGCAAGGCGCGCCCACCACCTCCAGTTGCCGGACACAGGCGGAGGCGAGAACAACCGCTCCAAATACTATCAGCGTCCAACCGGTGATTCGCCGTGTCGTATCCTCCGGCTCCTTCATCGCCACCGCGACCAGCGCCATCAGCGGCAGGAGCAACAAGACGAAGTAGTGCGTCTCCGATATTGGCGGCAGCAGCAGTATCCAGGTCACCACGGCGGAACCGATCAGCAGTTCGGACTCCTTCCCCGCTTTCCGTCCCACCGCCCACATGGCCGCAAGCATTGCCAGTCCTACGACCACGGTTGCCCCGCGGGCCAATGAATTGTCGTTCGTTAAGCGGCTCAGGACGGCCGACAGTGACTGGTTGCGCGGTTTCTGTGGGTCGAGCAACTGCTCATTCAGTCCGCTCTGCGCCCTTTGGTTTTCCGTCGCGAGTGCCGGTCGGGCAATGATCTGTTCCCAACTCTCCCAGTACGCGATACTTCTTTTGAAACCGAACACGGCACCGGGGAGAATCAAACCGACGACGACGAGGGTCGCCAGCGTGGCCAGCAGGAACTTCCATTTCCATCTCCACACGAAATATGCAAGCAAGACCAGCGGGAAGGCCTTCAACAGGATGGCGCCGGCCAGGCAGGCGCCGCCCCGCAGGTCGTGCCCTTCCCAGTGCCAGCAGAAAGCCGCCAGCACCAGCCACATCAGCAACACGGAGGCCTGCCCGCGAGCTAGCCCCGACATGAGCCACACCAACAACAGGATGATGGGCACGATGGACAAGATCAACACGCGGTCTTCGACAGGAAAGACGGAGCGCACTGTCCTCACACACATCACCAGCGCCCAGACGATCAGCGCCACCGAGATCAGATACCAGACCAATGCCCCCCAAAATACCGACAGTAGCGCGAAGGGCACCATAAGAATGGCAAAGGGCGACGGGTAGACATAGGCCCATCCCCGGACGTTGTGCACCTGATAAATATCGGTGCCATCGAGGACAGCTTTACCTGCCAGTTGGTAGACAGTGAAATCCGTCCTCTGGACTGGCGAGATTGCCGCACGATTTACCGTGCTAACGCCCAGCCCAATGACGAGCCCTAACGCCAGCACCAAGGCAATTGCTGTCCACTTATTGTTAATCAAAAGTGTCTTGTGCATCCCCATCGCAAGGGGAGACTAAGCCAATGCGCCATCACATTCCAAATGGAATGTTCGAGGAGCCATTGAGACCCGGCCTCGCGCGAGGCCGAGTGGCCGGCGGGTTTGAATCTTGACGAAATCCCGTCAATGGTGTGTTGTTTGCCCCTGAGAGGTGGCAGATCTTGGACTATCAATCGGCAGCCCCAAAACCCTTCGGCTCGTTCCTGAGAATCTTCCAACCGGCTCCCCCGGCCGCCGTTATGCTGACCGACCCCGCGGCCATCGCGGCAAAATATCGCCGCTGGCAGACGCGAGTCCTGTTCTTCTCCATCATCGGCTACGCCACGTTTTATTTCGTCCGCAAGAACTTCAGTTTTGTCCAGCCGATCATCGGCAAAGATCTCGGTATCTCCAAGCAAGGCCTGGGCTTGATTCTCACGCTGCACGGCGTGGTGTACGGCATTTCAAAGTTTCTCAATGGTTTTCTGGCGGACCGGGCAAATGCCTGCGTCTTCATGGCCACGGCTCTGATTGCTTCGGCGCTCCTCAACATCTGGTTCGGGTTCAGTTCCACCCTAGTGCTGTTCATTGTCATTTGGATGCTCAATGGTTGGTTTCAAGGCATGGGTTTCCCCCCCTGCGCGCGGTTGATGGCCAATTGGTTTCCTCCCAAACAGCTCGCGACCAAATTCTCGATCTGGAACTCCTCCCACAATATTGGCAGCATTCTCATTGTCTTGCTGTGCGGGTATCTGATCGTGGCCGGTTGGCGGGTCTGCTTTTTCGTTCCCGCAGCCATCGCCATTGCGGTCGCCATCGTCGTTTGGTTCATGCTGCCGGACACACCGCCGTCGGTCGGGTTGCCCGAAGTGGAAGGCACCCACCTGGAGACCGCGGAACCGGGTTCCGAAGATGACTTCAAGGCTTTTGTGAGGGAACATGTTTTTCGCAACAAGTACATCTGGCTTCTCTCGTTCGCGAACTTCTTCGTGTACACCCTCCGCTACGCCGTGTTCGACTGGGGAACAACCATCATGATGGAAGCCAAGCACATCCAGATCGTCGACTCCAAATGGATGATCGCCGGCTTTGAAGTGTTCGGCTTTGTTGGCGCGATGTTCGGCGGTTGGTTTTCGGACCGCTTTCTCGGTGGACGCACGGTGCGGGCATGCGTCGTTTACATGGCGCTGGCCGGAGTTTCCGTATTGCTGTTCTGGAAAATTCCCACGCAATCGAAGCTCTTGACCACGAGCTTGCTTTGCGCCATCGGGTTTTTTGTGTACGGCCCGCAATGCCTCCTGGCCATTGCCTGCGCCAATCTCGCCACCAAACGCGCTGCCGCCACCGCCATCGGTTTGACCAGCATCTTCGGCTACGCGAGCACGTTGCTTTCCGGCTGGGGCATGGGTACGCTTGTGCAGTATTATGGCTGGGATGCGGCGTTTCGCGGTTTGTTAATCATCTCTGTCTTGGGTACTTTGCTGTTCATCGCTGCGTGGCCGGCAAAGGCGCACGGCTACAAGAATTGAATGGAACGGGTTACGGAAAGAATCTTATGCGCAATCTCATACTGAGCCTGACCGTACTTTTCGCAAGTACAGTCGGTTCAACGGCGGAGGACAACAAGCCGCCAGTCCAATTGCCCGGCCATCAATCCGATGGCTCCGTGTTGTTACCCAATCAGTGGTCGCTGCGACCAGTGGGACGACAAATCGAATTGGGTGACTTCCCGATTAATATCGCTGTACATCCCCAGGGCCGGTTCGCCGCGATTCTACATTCGGGCTACAGCCAACATGGAATCATGGTGGTCGACCTTGTGACCGAGAAGATGGTGACCAACGCGCCGCTCGAAGAAGCTTTTTACGGGATCACGTTTTCCCACGACGGCACCCGCTTGTTCTGCAGCGGCGCCAGCGAAGAAGTGATCCATAGCTTCCATTTCAAGGACGGGCTGCTATCCGATCAGCGCGACATCCGTCTGCGGGACATCAAGGCCGTGGGCATTCCCGCGGGACTGGCCTTGAGTGCCTCGGCGAACAGGCTCTGTGTGGCAAATCTGTATGGCCAGAGCGCTTCCGAAGTCGACTTGCGGAAGGAAAAGGTCATCGATATCCCGTTGACGCCGGCGAGGTCTGGATTTGAGACCGTCACATTGGCAGGCAAAACTGTCGAGGGCGAACTGAATCACGTCGGCGTTTTCCCCTACGCCTGCTGCCTGGACAATCGACGTCACCGGCTCTACGTGAGTCTTTGGGGCGCCGCCCAAATTGCCGTCGTCGACCTGAAATCGCACAAAGTAATAGCCCGCTGGCCAACTGAGGAACACCCTAACGAAATGCTGCTGGCAGATTCCCATCGGATCCTCTTCGTCGCCAATGCCAACCGCAACACTGTGACCGTGTTCGACACGCGAACGGGCAAAGCACTGGAAACGCTGACCGCCTCGCTCTATCCCAACTGGCCTTCCGGCTCCACTCCCAATAGCCTGGCGTTGACGCCGGACGGGAAGACGCTGTTTGTAGCCAACGCGGACAACAACAACCTCGCCGTGTTCGACGTAAGCCAGCCGGGCCACAGTCATTCGCTCGGCTTCATTCCTGTCGGGCGGTATCCGACCTCCGTTCGCGTGACACCCGATGGCCAACACCTGCTGGTGAGCAACGGCAAAGGGGTTGTTTCCATGGCCAACCCCAATGGCCCGCAACCCGGCCGAAAGAGTCGCGCCGAAACGTTGCCGCAATTTATTGCCCAACTCCTGCGCGGGACGTTGAGTGTGATCGATTTGCCGGAGAGGCCAGCGTTTGAAAAGCAGCTTGTGGACGACACGGTGGAAGCGTATCGCTGCAGTCCGCTCAAACCCGACGCGACGGTTTCCGCCGTTCGTCCGAACGACAGCCCGATTCCACTCAAACCCGGTGATCCGAGCCCGATCAAATACTGCATCTATGTCATCAAAGAGAACCGCACCTACGATCAGGTCCTGGGCGACATGACGGAAGGCAATGGCGATACCAACCTCTGCCTGTTCCCCGAGGAAGTTTCGCCCAACCATCATCAATTAGCCCACGAGTTTGTGCTCTTCGACAATTTTTACGCCGATGCCGAGGTCAGCGCGGACGGTCATGAGTGGTCGATGGGGGCGTATGCGAGCGATTTCGTGCAAAAGATGTGGCGGCTCGAGACCACACACGCACACAACGAACGCGGAAAGTATGTCTACCCTGCCGAAGGAGTTTTCCCCATGGCCACACCCGCTGGCGGTTATCTCTGGGACCGCGCAGCGGAAGCCGGACTGAGCTACCGCAGTTACGGTGAATTCGTCGCCAACGGAAAGACGCCGGACGATCCGGCAGTCGCGCGGGTGAAGACCTTGCGCGGCCATATTGACGAAATGTATCGCGGCTTCGATTTGAATTACCCGGACGCGAAACGAGCGGATCGTTTCCTCGAGGAACTCAAACGATTCGAGGGAGAGGGCGACATGCCTCGGTTGCAGATTGTTCGCCTGCCCAACGATCACACCCAGGGCGCGACGCGGGGCAAGAGGACGCCGAGCGCCTACGTCGCTGAGAACGACGCCGCGTTGGGCCGGATTATCGAGGGCATCAGCCATTCACAGTTCTGGTCGCAAACCGCCATCTTCGTTCTGGAAGACGACGCGCAGAATGGCGCCGACCACGTCGATGCGCATCGCACGCTGGGGTTCGTCATCAGCCCGTACATGAAACGGCATCTCGTTGACTCGACCATGTACTCGACCAGCAGCATGCTGCGGACGATCGAGTTGATCCTCGGGCTGAAACCCATGTCGCAGTACGACGCTGCCGCCACTCCCATGTTCAACGCGTTCCAAAGCACACCCGATCTGCGTCCCTACATTGCCCTCCCCGCCCGTATCGATTTGGAGGAAATGAACACGAAATTATCCTGGGGCGAAAAAGCCTCGCGGACCATGGATTTTTCCAAGGAAGATGCCGTCGATGACTTACTGCTAAACAAGGTCATCTGGCAAGCCGTCCGCGGAGAAGATTCTCCGGTTCCCCCACCCACCCGCGCCGGCTTCGTCTTCACGCACGATAAGAGCAAGCCTGACGACGATTAATTCTCCCGGACAATATTCTGTTTTACTTCCTTGTGCCATTTCCAGAGGAGGTAAATGGCCGGATAGACGAGTAGCTCCATCAGGAATGAGGTGAACAGGCCGCCGACCATGGGGGCGGCGATGCGTTTCATCATGTCGGCGCCGCTGCCAATGGACCACATGATCGGCATCAGGCCCATCACGGCTGCGCCCACCGTCATCATCTTCGGGCGAATGCGTTTCACGGCCCCGTGAATGATCGCTTCATGCAGGTCGGACAAATTGCGCAGCTTGCCGTTGCGCTTCGCCTCGTCGTACGACAAATCCAGGAACAACAGCATGAACACGCCCGTCTCCGCGTCTAGTCCCATCAGCGCAATCATTCCCACCCAGACCGCGATGGAAATGTTGTAGCCAAGCAAGTATAGCAACCACACCGCGCCGACCAGCGAGAATGGAACCGCGAGCATGACCACCGCCGCCTTGAACGTCGATTTGGTGTTCGCATACAGCAAGAGGAAGATCAATACGATGGTCAGGGGCAGCACGATTTTCAATCGCTCGCGCACGCGCAGCATATTCTCGTACTGGCCGCTCCAGACGATTGAATAACCCGTCGGCAGTTTCAGTTCGGCGGCGACCGCGCGCTTGGCGTCTTCGACGTAACCGCCCACATCGCGGCCGGTGATGTCCACGTAGACGTAACCCGCCAGCATCCCGTTCTCATCGCGGATCATCGAGGGGCCGTTGGCGAGCGAGATATCCGCCACTTCCTTGAGCGGCACCTGCCGGCCCTGTGAAGACATGACGAGCACACGCTCCAGCTGATCGAGGTCACTGCGCATATCGCGCGGGTAGCGAAGATTGATCGAGTAGCGTTCGCGGCCCTCAACCGTCGTCGAGATCGTCTCGCCACCGATGGCCGTCATGATGACATTCTGTACGTCCTCGACGGTCAACCCGTAACGGGCAATCGCCTCGCGTTTTGGGATAATGTCCACGAAGTAACCGCCCGCCGCGCGCTCGGCAAAGATGCTGCGCGTCCCCGGCACTTTCCGCAGAATGGCCTCGATATTCTCGCCGATGCGCTGGATCTCGTCGAGGTTTGCGCCGAATACTTTTATACCGACGGGTGTGCGGATGCCTGTGGCCAGCATGTCGGTGCGGTTCTTGATCGGCATCGTCCAGGCGTTGACGCTGCCGGGAATCTGCAATGCGCGATCCATTTCGTTGATGAGGTCATCCCACGAAACGTGTTCGGGCCAGATGCGACCGAGCACGGCGCGCAACGGTCGGGGCCATGAGGAGAAGAAGCGCTGCTTTGGCCTCCATTCGGACATCGGCTTGAGTTGCACCACTGTCTCCATCATCGAGAACGGCGCGGGGTCCGTGGAGGTGTCCGCCCGCCCTGCCTTGCCATGGACACTGATGACTTCGGGAAATTGTTTCAGAATCCGGTCCTCGGTCTCCATCAACCGTGCCGCTTCCGTTACCGAGATACCGGGAAGCGTCGTCGGCATGTAAAGGACAGCACCCTCGTTCAGTGGCGGCATGAACTCCGAACCCAGTTTGAAGTAGACGGGAATGGTCGTTGCCACGATCAACGCCGCGAGGGCGATGATGGTTTTCGGATAACGCAGGACGAAGCGACATGGTTTCTCGTACAACCAAAACAGTACGCGACTGACGGGATGCTTCTCCTCGGGATAGTACTTGCCTACCAGTACACTATTCAGGAGCCATGCCAGCCAGCGCGGACGGGCCTTGAACGGTTCCATACGCGTGAACAACATGCGCACGGCGGGATCGAGGGTGACGGCGAGCAAGGCAGCCAACGCCATCGCCAGGGTCTTCGTGTAGGCGAGCGGTTTGAAGAGGCGCCCTTCCTGGTCCACGAGCGTGAACACGGGCAAGAATGCCACGGCGATTACCAGGAGTGAAAAGAACACCGAGGGTCCGACTTCCAGCAACGCTTCCAGTCGTATTTTATGAAAATCACCCTGCCGCCCCTCTTCCTGCCAGCGTTCGAGTTTCTTGTAGGCGTTCTCGACCTCGACAATCGCGCCGTCCACCAACACCCCGATGGAGATCGCGATGCCCGCGAGGCTCATGATGTTCGAGGTGATGCCCATGAAGTACATCGGGATGAATGCCAGCGCGACGGAGATGGGGATCGTGATAATCGGCACAATCGCGGAGGGGATGTGCCAGAGGAAGAAGAGAACGACAAAACTAACGATGATCATTTCCACAATCAGGTCGTCCGTCAGGTTGTGGATGGATTTCTTGATCAACTCGGAGCGATCGTACGTCGAGATAACCTCGACGCCTTCCGGCAACGACGACTTGATCTCCGCCAACTTTGCTTTCACGCGCCCGATGACATTGAGCGCGTTCTCGCCATGGCGCATAATCACGATGCCGCCCACCACATCGCCGGTGCCGTTGAGGTCAGCGACGCCGCGGCGAATCTGCGGCCCGATCGCGATATCGGCTATATCGCGCAACCGCACCGGCGTGCCCTCCTTGTTCACCCTCAGCGCCACCTCGCCCAGGTCCTCGGTCGACTTGACGTAACCACGTCCGCGCACCATGAATTCCTTGCCATTCCACTCGATGAGGCGGCCGCCGACTTCGTTATTGCTGTGTTTGATCGCGTCCATGATTTCCACGACGCCAATGCCGTACGCCTGGAGTTTCACGGGATCGACGGTCACCTGGTACTGCTTCTGGAAACCGCCGAGTCCGGCAACCTCGGCCACGCCCGGCACACTCTGGAGCGTGTAGCGCAGCACCCAATCCTGATAACTGCGCAACTCGGCCAGGTTGTGTTTGCCGGATTTATCCACGAGCGCGTATTGGTACACCCAACCCACGCCGGTCGCATCGGGACCGAGTTCGGGAGTAACGCCCGTCGGCAACTGCCCGGTGATCTTCGAGAGGTACTCATTGACACGGCTACGCGCCCAGTAAAGGTCGGTGCCGTCCTCGAAGATCACGTAGACATACGAGAAGCCGAAATCGCTGAACCCGCGGATCGCTTTCACGCGTGGCGCGCCCAGCAACGCGGTAATGATCGGATAGGTGACCTGGTCCTCGACGATGTCCGGGCTGCGGTCCCATTTCGTGAAGACGATGACCTGCGTGTCGCTGAGGTCGGGGATGGCATCGAGGCGGATGTGGCCCAGGGTGTAAAACGAGTAGGCCAGCGCCGCGGCCACGAGCATGATGATCAAGAGGCGATTCGTGGCGCTGAACTGGATGATCTTGCGGATCATGGACTATTTTCCCACCAGCGCCTCGATGGCGGCCTTCATTGACGACTCGGAATCCACCAGGAAGTTGGCCGACGTGACCACGCGGTCGCCTTCCGTCAGCCCGGAGAGCACTTCAAAATAGCCGTCGCTGCGCGACCCCAACTTCAACAGGACCGGAACCAGCTTGCCGTCGCCCCCATCGCGAAACGCGTACACACGGTCACCGGAAAACATCACGGCTCCCACCGGCACGGCCAGTCTTTCGCCGAGCTCGTACGACAACCGCGCGTCGGCGTACATCTCCGGTTTCAACAGCAGATCCGGGTTGGGGATGTTCATGCGCACTTTGATCGTACGGGTCTCCGGATCAAGCGTCGGCGAGATGAACGATACCTCACCCCGGAACGTCTTGTCCGGGTAGGATGGCACCGTCAATTCGACCGGCATCCCGATTCTTACGAACGGCAGGTCGGGCTCGTATACATCCGCGTTCGCCCACACCACCGAATAATCGGCCATAACCAGCAGCGATTCTCCCTGCATGATCTTGTGACCCGCCGCGAGGTTGATCTCCGCCACCCAACCAGAGACGGGCGAGAAGATCGTCATTTCTTTCTCCACCTCGCCCGTGCGCTCGATTCGGTTGATCTGCTCCGCGGAGAAGTCGAGAAGTTCCAGCCGACGCCGCGACGCCGCGAGCATTGTCTCGGCATCCTTGGCGGCGTCGGGGTTCACTGAACTGCCGATGGCCAGGATCCTCTCGTGGTTTCGCAAGGCGACCAGATAGTCTTCCCCTGCCGTAACCAACTCAGGGCTGTAAATCTTCATCAATGGCACACCCTGCTTGAAGAACGCGCCCTTCGTCACGTCGTGCAGGTGCTCGACCCAACCCTCGGCCTTCACAGTGACATGGTAGAGCCGCTCCTCATCCGGGACGATGCGCGCGGAAGTACGCACGTCGTGCGAGAGGGTACGTTTTTCAACCAGGCCAAAGGTCAACCCCATGCGTTCACGCGCTTCGGGGGTGATTGAGACGGACGTCAGACCGGGTAGATCGGTTCCCGCGCCAGCAGTTACCTCCACTGGAACCATCTCCATGCCCATCGAGTCCTTGCCGGGCTTATCGCTGACCTCGTTGGGATTCATCGTCGAGCGGTACAGCGTCTTCTTTGTTTCAACCTTAGCCTCGCGCTGGTTGGTTTCTCCCGGAGCGTCAATCGGCACGAGTTTCATGTTGCAGATCGGGCAGTTGCCGGGTTTGTCCGAGACAACGGACGGATGCATCGGGCAGTGATACTTGGCCGTCTTGCCGGCCTCGGCAGTGGCGTCCGCCCCTTCTGGTCCCTTCCTTCCACAGGAGACCAGCGCGACGCTCGACACGATTGCCAGTAAGATGGCGAGAAAGCGAAGGCTCCGTTTCATTTCTTCTCCTCTGCGGGCTGCAACGACAATTGACCGCCGGCCATTCGTTCCAGGGAGGCCAGCAAGCGCTGGAACTCCGCGGCATGGTGCAGGTTCTGCATTTCCAGATCGAAGAGCATGCGGTCCGCATCCAACAGGTCCAGAAAGCCGCCCGCGCCGGTTTCGTACGCGGCGCGCGCGGCCTCGACGGCGAGCCGTTGCTGCGGGATCAGTCTTTCGGTATACAGGTCATAGTGGTGGTGCATGGTATGCACGCCGTCGTACAATTTCCTCACCTCGGCGGCCGTGCGCACGCGCATGGCGTCCAAATCGTCGCGGCTGGCGTCGAGGTTGGCCCGCGCCTCATTAATCGCCGCTTTGTACTTGCCGTGATTGAGCCACGGGAAATTGATGAACACACCCGTGTCATATTCCTGGATACCGCTCGCGCCGCTGTACTGCCGGGCCTCAAACCGCAACTGCACATCCGGGTAATAACCTTTCTTCGCCAACGCCAGGGCGGCCTTGGCGCTGCGCACGGCGCCCTCGCGCACCCCGAGTAATTCCGGCTGATCCTCCGCTGCCGCCTGGAGTTGTTCCAAGGTTGCACCCAACTCTCCGACGGGCGGCGTCACTTCAGGGCCGATGTCCACCGGTGTCTCCGGTGCGCGGCGCAGCAGTTGGTTCAGGTCCGCCAGGGCCTGCTGTTGCTGGCGCGCGCGGTCGATGCGGTCCTCCGCCAGCTTCGCCAATTCGTTCTGGGCGCGGATGAAATCGGACTGTGAAGCTTTGCTCGTCTCGTAGCGCGTCCGCGCGGCTTCCACAAACTGCCGCATCAATTCCTGGTCGCGCTCATTGACATCCAGTTCGCGCTGCGCCTGCCACAGATCGTAGTAGGCTTGTTTGACCATCGCGACGATTTCGAGCTTCTTCATCCGCCAATCCATCTCCACCTGTGTCGCCGCGCCGGACTGCACGCCGCCGCGCAAATCACGCTTGCCGAACCACGGGAATGTCTGTGAAACCATCCATTCGTTTTCGTCGAAGGTGTCAAAACGCGTCGTCTCCACGCGGTCAACAATCACACCGATCATCGGGTCGTCCAGCGCGCGGGCTTGCGGAATCTTCTGGAGGGCGGCCTCCCACTTTCGTTGTGAACCCGCGATCTCCGGATTGTTTGCCAATGCGATATCGATGCATGCCTGCAGCGAATTACTCCCCTGAGCGCGGGCCGAGGCAGTGACAACTGTCAGGAGAATGGCGACAATGATCGGTTTCATTGCGCCTTGTGGGACATATCGATGGGGCAGGCGTTGCAGACTTGTTGGCTGACGAGTTTGGCGTAGCGTTGTTGTTGGTCCGGCGTCAGCAAGGCGCGAACTCCCAGGATATGATCGAGCGTGGCGTGTTCCGACTCGGCCTGCGCGGCGGTCATTTGGTCAACGCACGCGTTGATTTTGGTGAGATCGACCGTTGATTTTTCCAGCTCTTTGCTCAAGGCGAGACGCGCGTCGCAATGTTTGTCGCAGCAATTCCCGATTCTGGTGTTGTAATCCTTCGCGAGTTTCCCGATCTCGGCGGTTTGCGCGTCCGTCAGGTTCAGCTCGCGCTTGAGCCACGCCGTATCGTTCAAATTCACGGTTGGCGCGGTCATGGCGCAGTGGACCGACCAGCGCGCCACGCCGAAGGAGATCGTGGTAACGAGGAGCGTCAGGACCGTCAGTGCTACCAATGTCTTCTTCATTTCGTCTCCTTCGCTGGCATTTGCGTGTAGCTGCCCGCCAGGGTGCCGGGGGAAAGGAATTGGAGTTCCGCTGTCGGCCTGTCGATTGGACGGGGAGCCGAGGCAATGCCGCCCCAGACGCCGACGACGAGCGCAACCACCATGGCGGCCACAACCGACCAGGCGGGGTGCCACAATAAGCGCCCGATCAGGTCAATCCAGTTGGCCGTCTCGACTGCTGGTTCGGCGGCGACCCGAATCTGGCGCCAGACGTTGGCTTCGAAATTGCCCCGTGGCTCGATCTCGCGCCATTGCTTCAGGAGCGCACGTAAACTGTCGTCATTTTGGTTCATCACCCAGTAATACGACGCAGACAAAAAAAGCCCTCGTTGTTTCCAACGAGGGCTTTCAGCTTCCGACGGGATAAGGTAGGCCTTTGGCGAAGGTGTTGGTGAGGTGCGACACCGACTGCTTCCACTTCAGTGTCGCGCACCATCGCGCGCGGTTGACAGACTATTAACATGCGCCGTGCCAACCTCGCGACGCTTGTGTGAATATTCCGTAACTCGCGCAGTCGCAAATAATTCCGTCACGTCAAGAATTTCCAAGTGACGCCCGGATTCGGAATCGCGCTGTTCTGAATCAGACAGTGTGGTTAAACCGCTACACCCGCTCGTCATCCAGCAGGGGGCGCAACCCTCTCCGCAGGGTTTGCTTGGCACGATAGAGGCGCGACTCGACCGATTTCTCCGAGCAGTGCATGACCGCGGCGACTTCCGCGTGCGACATTCCTTGATACTCGGCCAGCACCAGGACGGTCCGTTGATCTTCCGGGAGTTCACTCACTGCCGCGGCAATCAGCGCACCAATCTCATGGGCGTCGACTTCCTCCGCGGTATCGGTTGCGGCCGGCAATGGTGATTCGAGATCGATCGCTTCCGTGGGATGTCGCGCGCGCCAGCGCAATCGGTCGATGGCGGCGTTGCGGGCCAGCGCGAACAGCCACGTGGAGAACTTTGTCTCGGGCCGGTAGGTATCCAGCTTCTGGTAGACGCGCACGAATACATCCTGCGCCACGTCGTCTGCATCATCGGCGTTGCCGAGCATGCGAAAGATAAAGTTCACGACGGGCCGTTTATAACGCCCCATCAGTTCGTCAAACGCGGAATCGTCACCCGACTGAATTCGCCGGACGACATCGGCATCTGAATCTGGTTGTTCTTGCAATTGCATGGCTGATCGGAGACGGACGAAAGAGACACCTCGGGCGTGGCGTCAGTTCTCAGATCAAAAAGGAATGCGTTAAGAGGTACGAACCGGCGGCGCCGGGCAGTGAGGTGTCGGCTCGCGCCGTCGGGCGCAGGTTGAAATACTCGACGCTCGTGAGGAACATCGCGTCCACTGGAAGCGACACGACTTTCACGATCTCGTGGCCCGTGATTGTGGTAGCGCGAGCCGGCAGAGAATTCGGAGCGGGCTGAACCGGCACGGACAAGCAACAGTGGCAATGGACGGTCGAGCAGCAACTCATCGAGTGTGTTTGCGTATTGCGGCAGGATGACGCGACCGCCTCACAGGGTTCGCCGCGTACCAGCAAGCTACCCATGAAGGAAATCGCCACCAGCGCCGCCCCGAGTCTCACAGCCATGCGCATCAGTGGGTTAAGCCTATACTGCTAATAACGGCAAGTCAAGGAACGGACGGCCGGGGTGGTGTCCGGATTCGGCGAGCTTTCGCGAGGGCGGATCTGTACTTGCCAAGTTGGGTGAGGGCTACAAATATGCGATTGTATGGGATCGACCCTTTGCTTCGAGTTTCACACAACGGACTTTTTCACTTGGGGCTCTCAATCACATTGATCTGTGCGACATTTGACTCCATTTTTCCTGTCCACAGGCTGTGAACGTCTAATAGGAAGACACCAGACGCCTTGGCCTTCGCACTGAATTCAACGGATGTCGATTGGTTCGTTTCGATGAATGCAGTAGATGTGATACTGTGCATATAGTATTCGATCTCACACTGTAGCCCATATGTTCCCGCAGGGGGAACTTCACCACTGTCAGTCTTCGGGCTTATTTCAACAAAGACCAAGAACTCAGCTTTTCCGTGTCCGGGAATGGAAATCCATGATGTCGGCAAAGTCTCCAAGAGAAGGTGCCATATTTCCGCTCGGTTCTTTTCCAGCATGTCGCGTTGCTTGGGTGACAGGTCGCTAGGAAGCGCAAGGCACGGAATAACCAGGCGTTGAACCACGCCGGTAGCTTGCCCCGCGAGGACGAAGGCCCTGACATGCACGCCCGGTTCTGAAGAGTATGGAGCTGGAAGCTCCGCTTCCAACGTACTGGTATTCTCCAAGGTCACGAAGACCGGCAACCGGGAACCCAATACCACGTTGTTAGTCGCAAGTCGAATCTCACATCGCAGTGCTCCCTTAAGTTCGGGTGCCCCGATATCGGACGGCATCATTCCTGCCGCACAAATTCGAACGACGCTGAGGCCGACACAAGCGGCCACCCAGGCAAACTTCATAGTTCCACCTCCACATTAACTCATCTAGTTACTTGCGTTAATCGTTGCGCCGACCGTAATCTCACTCCCAGCCCTCAGCATTTTTGCTCCAGTGTGTTTTGTGGGATCACAATAGGAAATCCATGTACCTGCGAAGAACTGAGCCCCCGATATTGTGTACGTATCGTCCGCCTGAAAGACTGGGCTGGATGTATGTCCATATGGAGTGGGGTCAGATCTCAACATCAAACAATTGGTTTCCGGTTTATTGACCATGCGTGGTACTAAAGCCAACAAACGAAATGTTCAGGATTCGCCCAGTCATCTTGTTGGTTCGCTTCTAGACCGAGTTGACGTATATCGCAAGCCTGGCTTTTGGCTTGGAAAGAAGCGCTGTGGCTCAGGGCGAACTCTTCGGTGCGCCGATAGCGAGTAGACCGTATGGCCCGTCCTGTATCGTTAATTAATATTTTTGCTGGACAGACTGTTCTGGGATGGGTATAGTCGGTTCGTGAATGATGGACGGAACGTATTGGCTGCGACGCGGGGCGGTTTGGGAGCCTGCGGTCGATGTGGAGTGCGCGGTCGGGAGACCGTCGCACAACACAGTGTCGCGCTAGAAATGTGCCATTCTGCGAAACGAACCCGAATTGCCAACACGAAATTACGAACAGATGGCCCTGGGCGGCAAGTGGTTGTGGTGCGCAAACCGATTTTTCAATTCGGGTTCGTTTGGCGGAGAAACGCAGTGCCGGGCGTCGCGACAGACCCCTTGCGAACTTCAACGGGCGGCACACCCATGAGGACGCCGTGGCGGGTTGGGGCGGTGGAAAGGAGCGCTTGCGCAGGGGGGAGGAGTTTAGTAATAGTGTGGTCGGAACCATCCTCTCGATTGGGGTTATTACGGAAGTATCAAGAACCCAAAAAATGAATACCAAACCAAATTCGGGGCCGAGCCGTCTGACAATTTCGCTGGTGGTGGGTCTCGTCGTGTTGTTGGTGGTGATCGTGCTGCTGAGTCGCGCATTCGGCGCGACGAATGACGCCCGCATGGCAACGCCCGCCCCTTCCTTCTCGTTGAAGATCGGGCCGGGGAAATTCGTCAAGCTCGCCGACTTCAAAGGCAAGGCGCTGCTTGTCTGCTTTCTGGCCATCGCGGACAAACCCAGCCAGAGACAGATGCCCATCTTGAACAACCTGCTCAAGGAATACAGCGAGACGAACCTGGCAGTGCTCGGCCTCGTCTTTGAACAGGTCGGGGCTCCGCCGATAAGGACCTATGCGGAAGAGCAGGGACTGGTCTTCCCGTTATACCGGCCCGATTACGACATGATTCAAGGTTTTGGCGGCCTGACCGCCATCCCCACCCTGTTCGTCATCGACAAGAACCAAAACATCATCCAGAGATACGTCGGTGTCACCGAAGCGAATGTCCTCGAAGCCGACCTCAAAGCCATTTTCAAGCAATGAGTCGTTTCCGGTTATTCCCGATCGCGCTTGCGGTGGTTTTGCTCACGCCGCCAGCTGGCGAAGCGCAAGTGGGCGCGCCACAGGGCGAGGCCAGCGTCGCGACGTTGTTGTCGGTCGATAAACTGGCTGCGGACGCGCCTTTCCGTGTCGCGGTCATTATTGATGTGGCCGAGCACTGGCACATCAACGCCAATCCCGCCAATGCCGAGGGCCTGATCCCGACCACGCTGACATTGCCGTCGATCGGCTCCGTCGTGATCGACCGCATCGTCTATCCAAAAGGCGCGACCACGAAGGTGTCGTGGTCGGACGAACCGGTGGCGCTTTACAGGGGTCACACGATTATTTTTGCCGAGGGGCACGTTAGCGCCGCGGCCCAGCCCGGACCCGTGAAACTCGAAGGCACGTTGCGGTATCAGGCGTGTAACGATCAGGTCTGCATTGCACCGAAGACCATCCGCGTGGTCATTGAGACGGAAATCGTTTCCGCGCCGCAGAAGCCGCAGCTGATCCATCCTGATATCTTCGGCGCCGTGACGACGGAGGCCGCGCCCCTCGCGCGCCTCGTGACCGCGGGGGCGAATGAGGAGGTCAGCCCTATTGCGACACTCGTGCGCGTGCACGGCTGGTTCGTTACGTTCCTATTCGTTTTTTTGGGAGGGCTCGCGCTCAATCTCACACCGTGCGTGTACCCGATGATCGCGATTACGGTCAGCTACTTTGGCGGGCAGGGCGGCGAGCGAAATGCGCGGCGCGCGTTTGTGTCGTCGCTCATTTATTGCCTTGGCATTGTGCTGACTTATTCGACGCTCGGATTGATCGCGGCGCTCACGGGCTCGCTCTTCGGTTCCGCGCTGCAAAGTCCCTACGTGCTCGTCGGCATCGCGCTGCTGCTCGTCGCGCTCGCGCTGAGCATGTTCGGCTTGTTCGAGCTGCAACCTCCGCAGGCCCTCATGCAGAAGGCGACCGGCCTGTCGTCGAAAGCGGGCTACATCGGCGTGTTTTTTCTCGGAGCGGTGATTGGTGTAATTGCCGCGCCGTGCCTGGCGCCGTTCGTCGTCGCGCTATTGGCATTCGTCGGCCAAACCGGCAATCCGTGGCTGGGCTGGTGGTTGTTCTTTGCGCTCGCGCTGGGGTTGGGGCTTCCGTATGTCGTGCTCGGAACTTTTTCCGGATTGCTGACGCATCTGCCGAAGTCGGGCATGTGGATGGTCTGGGTGAAGCGGGTGTTCGGCGTGGCGCTGTTCGCGGTGGCGGCGTGGATTACCAGCCCGCTCTGGCTGAACGCCACGGGATCGACGACCGGCGGGATTACATGGGAACCTTACTCCGCCGTCAATCTTCAACAGGCCGCGGCCGCGCATCGCCCGCTGATGATCGATTTCACCGCCGACTGGTGCGGTCCGTGTCGGAAGATGCAGCGCACCACGTTCCGCGATCCACGCGTGATCGACCAGACCAACCAGTTCGCCATGGTGCGGGCCGACCTCACGAGCGAGAGTTCGCCCGAGGTTGAAAAGATCCGCAAGGACTTTGCCATTTGGGGCGTGCCGACGATCCTGTTCCTTGGACCTGACGGACGGGAGCATACGAAGTTGCGACAGGTTGAATATATTGGAGCGGACGAGCTCCTGGGTTTGTTGGAAAAGGCGAAGGGAATCGCCGCCACGAATTCCCCTGTCGCCCGCGCGCCCGACGTTCCGGCGCAATTGCTGAATCCGTTTTAGAGAGTCACCTTCCGCAATCGCAGCGCGTTGCTGATCACCGATACGGAACTCAGGCTCATGGCCGCGCTGGCAACCATCGGATTGAGCAGCAGACCGAACACAGGAAAGAGCGCGCCGGCGGCGAAGGGAACGCCCAGAGCATTGTAGATGAACGCGAAGAAAAGGTTCTGTCGTATGTTGCGCATGGTGGCGCGACTCAAGCGCCGCGCCTTCACAATCCCGCGCAAGTCACCCTTGATGAGCGTGATCCCGGCGCTTTTTATCGCGACATCCGTCCCGCTTCCCATGGCGATGCCGACCTGCGCCTGGGCGAGAGCGGGCGCATCGTTGACGCCGTCGCCCGCCATGGCGACAATGCGGCCCTGTTGCTGGAATCGTTGCACCACCTCGCGCTTTCGGTCGGGCAACACTTCAGCTTCCACGTCATCAATCCCCAACTTTCGCGCGACCGCCGCCGCTGTCGTCCGACTGTCGCCGGTCACCATGACGATCTTGATCCCGTCTTCTCGCAACAGCCGAATCGCCTCGGTGGTGGATTGCTTGATCGGATCGGCCACACCGAGCAGTCCCGCCACCTGGCCGTCAATCGCGACGAAGACGACTGTCTGGCCATCCTGGCGGAGGCTTTCCGCCCGTTGGTCAAACTTGCTGGAATCGATACCGAGTTGCTGGTTGCCGATCATGATCTTGCGGCCATCAATGGTCCCGGCAACTCCCTTGCCGGTGAGTGAATGAAAATCGCTGACGCTCGACAACTTCAGCCCGCGCTGTTCTGCGCCCCCGCTGATGGCGGCGGCGAGGGGATGCTCGCTGGCGCGTTCCAGGCTCGCCGCCAAGCGGAGCATCTCCGACTCGTTTTCGGGAACGACCGTGACGAGTTTCGGTTTGCCCTCGGTGAGCGTGCCGGTTTTATCCACGAGGAGCGTGTCCACCTTCTCAAGGATCTCCAGGGCTTCGGCATTCTTGATGAGCACGCCCGCCCTTGCGCCACGGCCCGTGCCCACCATGATCGACATCGGTGTCGCCAGGCCCAACGCGCATGGACAGGCGATGATCAGCACGGCCACCGCGTTGACGATGGCGTAGGCAAACTTTGGTTCGGGTCCGAGCCAGGCCCACACAACGAACGTGATCACCGCCGCGACAAGGACCGCCGGGACAAACCATGAAGAGACAACATCGGCCAGTCGTTGGATTGGCGCGCGGCTCCGCTGGGCTTCGCTGACCATGCGAACGATTTGGGCAAGCAACGTGTCGCTGCCCACGCGCTCGGCACGCATCACGAAGCCGCCCGTCGCGTTGACGGTACCGCCGGTTACGTGGTCGCCGGTTTTCTTCTCCACCGGAATCGGCTCACCCGTGACCATCGACTCGTCGACGGCGCTCGCGCCTTCCAGCACAACACCATCCACGGGCAAGCGTTCGCCGGGGCGCACACGAAGTCGATCGCCGGGTTTGACCTGCTCCAATGGCGCGTCCGCTTCCGTGCCGTCCTCATGGATGACCCGCGCTGTTTTCGGCGCCAGTCCGAGTAGCGCTTTGATGGCGCTGGATGTTTTGCTGCGGGCGCGCAGTTCGAGCACCTGTCCCAGCAGGACGAGAGTTGTAATTACCGCGGCGGCCTCAAAATACACTGAGACTCCACCATTGTGAGCGCGAAATGATTCGGGAAATATTTGCGGCGCAAGTGTGGCGACGACACTGTACACGTATGCCACGCCCGTGCCGATGGCGATGAGCGTAAACATGTTGAGACTGCGATGAACGATGGATGCCCACCCACGCTGGAAGAACGGCCAGCCGCCCCACAACACCACAGGCGTAGCCAGCACAAACTGCAACCACGCGAGCCCTTTCACGTCGAGCATTGCGATGGCGAGTGTCGGAATGCTCAGCCCGAGGCTGACCCAGAAACGGCGCGTCATTTGACCCAGTTCCGGATTCTCGTCTTCGGTGCCGCTCGCGACTTCGGGTTCCAAGGCCATGCCGCATTTCGGGCAAGCACCCGGGCCACGTTGTCGAATCTCGGGATGCATCGGGCAGGTGTACCACGCGGAAGTATCGGCAGGAGGCGGCGCGGGCGGAGGCGGTTGAATGTGACGCGCGGGATCGGCACGGAATTCTGCCAGACAATGCGCGCTGCAGAAGTAGTAGGTCTGCCCGTCGTGGATATCCGAACCCGCAGCAGTGGCGGGATTGACATCCATGCCGCAGATCGGGTCCTTCATTGCGGCGAACTTAGTCGAAAAGAAGGAAGTTTACCAGCCAGCGAGGCACCAGCGGCTTTTCGACGTCACTACGAATCTGCCGGCTACTTCCGCGCGATCTTGGCGATGGCTTCCTCGAGTACCAGCCGATCGTCGAGTTGCGTCATAACGAGTTGGCGATTTGCTTCCAATAACAAATCCATTGCGCGGATTAATTCTGTCGTGGAGAAATTCTTCGCGGCCAGTGCGCAACGATACAGACGCCACGCATTCGGCAACGCGCCTTCCTTCGTTCGCGGAAAATGAGCAACCACGGGCTCGGGCAAACGCTCGAACGCTTTTACGAACTCATAGTTGCCGCCCTGGCCGTCGCGTGCGGTGATCAGTTTGCGCTGCATCAAGTCCCGCGCGAGCAACATCAGGCGAAACTGCGCCACCAACATCATCAAGATGCCGATGGGTTGATCGCCGGAGTCGAGCAGGTTCTCCAACGCGGCGATGGCGTGGGCGGTGCGGCGCGCGCCGAGGGCGTCGGTCAGTTCCCAAATCACCGCTTGCCGCGAGGCCGAGCAAATTGCGCGCACATCTTCCTGCGCAATTTCGTTTCGCTTGCCAACGTAAGTGATCAGTTTTTCCAATTCGTTGGCGATCTCGCGCAGGTTCGGCGCGACCAGGTCGCGAAACGCCTGGATGGCTTCTGGATTCATCGTCTTGCCGTCGGCGCGCAGTTTCGAGCGAATGAACGCCTCGATGTCCTCGTCGGCATCGCCCTTCCCTTCTTCGAGCGCCTCGAAGAATTGCACTTCGCCGATTTTCTCCAGCGTCTTGTACAGCGACTTGCGTCGGTCGCAACCGATGGCGCTGATCAGCAGCACCACGCCCTCGCCAAGACCACTTTTCAGCAGGTCGCCCAGTTCCGTCAGTGCATCCTTGACCGCTTCTGTGCGCGTGGTCGGGTTGTCGGCCAGCAGGTCGGTGCTTTTCAGCCACACCAGCTTGTCGCCACCGCCGAACAAGCCGACGATGTTCAGCGCTTCGCGGACACGCGAGAGAACCTTGAGCGCCTCGTCCTGGTTCGAAAACGAGCCTTCGATGATCTCCAATCCAAACTCCCCCGCCTTTTTCGGCGCCAGTTTCTCAGCGAGCTTGGCCGCGGTTTCCTTGATGGTGAACTCGTCAGCGCCGCCGATGAGGTAGATGGATTTGGTTTTTGTGGCCGCAACAGGCATGGCAACAGTTTGCGGATGAGGCAGCGGAGTGTCAAGTAACTCAAGTCATTTGGATTCGCTTTCTTGCGTCAATATGTGGTCATATGGTGGTTGCAGGTAAAAAGGGAGATGCACGCAATATGCAAGTTGACTGGGCCTTTTATTATTTCGTAGAGACGGCTCGATTGCTCGACCCTTTGGTTCAATTAATCGGACTTGGCATTTCCATCTGGGCTTACCGTATGACCCGCAAGGTCGGCTACCTGATCGTTGCTGCATATTTCTTCCTAGCAACTTGCAGCCTGACCATTATCCCTGCGATCAGGCACGCCCTTTACGAGCGCCGGCACCCGCGAACGGAACTTTCTGTTGAGGAGCAGGCGCAATACACGAGCGAATTAATGGCTCTACAGTGGAAATACTTTCCATCAGGTCCTCCGCCCGCCGGACAGTTAAACATCAGTTTTCCATTCGGCTCGATTCTGTTGGTCACAGGCATTTGGTTGTTAGCGAAATGTGAAGCAAGACAAAGCACCGGGCAAATCACCAGAACGAACGCGGACTAAATTCGGAGTTGCGTTGACCAGTGGCGGCTGACTGAAGCTTACTTATTTCGCGTCAACTTGTTCCTGATAATTCACCGTACCGCCGAGTTTTTGGTATTGGGCGTACGACTCGTTAAACTTCGCCGTGGCCGCTGTCAGGTTGGCATTGGCTTTGGGGATTTCGGCGTCGTTGGCGGCGTACCTGGCCATGACGCGCGTGTATTCGTCTGGCGGTAGTGTCTTGCCTTTATAGCCGGCGGTGCTGTGCAGAAAATCATGCTCTTTTTGGGCCGCTGCCGCTCGCGCCCGGGCTGCCTTGACGATCCGCACTTGAGACGGAAGGCTCTCCTCCAAATTTTGGCGCTGTTGTTCCTCGACGAGCGGTTTTTTCGCGTCGGGCAGCATCCATTTATCGCCGAATTTGACACGGCCGTTGTCCACCTCGAATTTTTCAAACCGCCACTCGGTCTGTCGAGCGGTGATATTCGTGGTGTGTTCCGAGTTGGGATAAGTGGCCAGAAACTTATCGAAGGCGGCGATCCCCTCCGCATAATCGGCGGACTTGAATTCCTGGTCGGGATTCAACTGGTAACGGCCCAGCGCTTCGTAGGCGGCGTGCTCCCGACGCTGCTCCGGAGTGGGTTTGTAGACTTCTTTGACATCGGACCTGGCGATGATTTGCGTCGTGAAAATTGTGTGACGCTCGTTCGTGACTTCAATGGTCACGTCCGTGTCCGTTTGGGAAGTGATCCGGCCCTTGACGATTTCCCCCGAATTGAGCGTGACGGAGTCGTCTTCATCGGCCCGGACACCGACTGACATCAGGAACAGTACGAAACCCACGAATAAGGACAGGCGTTTGAGATACTTCATAACATCATTAGGGGGCAGGCACGATGTCGTTGGCCAACGGACAGTCTTTCAATTGTTTGAGGCCCTCGACCACGGACTCGGCGTTTAGGCGGGCACCGGCTTTTTTGGTGTGCTGGTAGTCGGAGAACAATTCGGCCATCTTTTCCTTGCCGAGGGCGTCGTAACGGTTGGCGGCGATGGTGTTAAGGTCGATGAAGAGAGCGCCGCTGGATTTGGCGGCGTTGGCGGCCCACTGAGCGTAGCCGTCGAAGCCGCGTTTGATTTTGCCGTCGGCCCAGGTGTTGCAGGGGACGGGCGAACAGATGATCACGACCGCGCCTTTAGCTTTGGCCTCGGTGACGTATTGACGGAGGTACCAGCCGTAGGCGTGGACGACTTTATTGGAAGTGCCGACTCCGAAGTGCACCGATTCGTCGCCGTTCCCGGTAACCGTAGCACGGTCGGGGTAGTTTTGCGAGTTGGAGGAATCGTTGTGACCGAATTGCAGCAGTATGAAGTCGCCGGGTTGCAGGCGGTCGAGGATCTTGGCCCACAGGCCTTCCTCGATGTAGGAGCGGCTGCTTCGTCCACCGTGGGCTTCGTTGTAGACGTGGATTTTGGCGGAGTCGAAAAGCGAAATGATCTCCGAGCCCCAGCCCCACTGACCATTTTCGCCCGTGCCGTTGCCGGTTTTCATGATGGAGTCGCCGACGAGGAACAGCGCGGGGTGGAGCGTGGCCGGGGGTGTGTTCGTGGAATCCTGAGCGTGAGCGGTCGATATCATTAGAAGGGCCAGCAAGGCTCCGAGGAATTGTTTGAAGTGCATGATTGAGTTCCTTCCATCTTCGTCAAGGTTTGAGGTAAGGCTGGAGATCGGGAACGGCTTTGGCCAATTCATCCGCGACCATGCGCGCGAAGAACGCCGAACCCTTCGCCCCGAGATGGGTGTAGTCGAACATGGGCGCGGCTTCGCCTTTGCGTTCCACCACATTGTTGCCCGCAACGGAATTGGTCGCGGCGGTCTTGGGAGCGGGGACAGAGTTTCCGCTGGCGGCGCTCTCAGCGACAATCGGCGGGGGCGGGGCCATCGCCAAGGTGTTGGCTTCGACGGGTCCCATCTTCTGCACGGCGGCGACGCTGTCGGCGTTCAGGTCGAGGACGGGAACGCCCATGTCCGCAGCGACCTTTTTCGTCGCGTTGGCCCAAGGCAGTAAATCATTGCGCACTTTGCCGTCTTTGAACGACCGGCGCGTGAGTGGCGTAATCAGCACGGGCTTGGCACCGTTGCTAACGACGTCCGTGACATATTGGCGGATGTTTGCGGGAAACTCGTTTGTGAGGTTGGTGGAACGGCCCGGCTTGCCGGGCTGGTCGTTGTGGCCGAATTGGATCAAGACGTAAGTCGCTTTGAAATTGGCATTGGACTTCAACACGTCGATGACCTTGGCCCAGGACCCTTCCGCGCGATAGCTGCCGGAGCTGCGACCGCCCTTGGCCATGTTGAGGAACGTGACTTCTGGAACAAGATCCTTGGAAAAGCCGGGACCCCAGCCGCTCCTGACCGCCATCGTCGAATCTCCCACCAGAATGATGCGGATTGGCGGAAGAGGCGTGGGTGCGGAAGACTGCGCCAAGGCAGAAGTGGCGATAAGTACTGTAATGGCCGAGAAGAAGATTTGTTTTCGCATGGTCGGCGATCCAAAGAGAACTTCTATCAGGCCGCGAAATGAGGTCAAGCGTGGAATCGACGGATCCAAAGCAAAGTCGGTTTCAGTGTTTTTCCACGAGGGCGACTTTGAGGATCCGTTCCACGAATGGGGTTTTTGCGTCCGTGTAGGCCTCTCGATCGTGGCGATGCTGTGCGGCGAGGCGCTGCTTCAGTTCGGCATATTCCATCGCAATGTTTGCGTGTCCACGCAGATAGTCACGGAACGCTAGACGTTCGGTCCACAGGCGGTTCCTAAAGGGAATCAAGTGGAGGTGGTGGGTTCTGAAGGATGGCGAGGGTTTGCAGAACCAGTGCATCAAGTCGGGGCGGTAAGGGAAATAGCAGTATTCAATTTTGCTGAGGACAGGTATGGCGGCGCGAGAGGCCTCCAGGCTATCGACCCCAACCATGATATCGATGACCGGTTTGGCGGCGAGTCCCGGGACAGCGGTACTGCCGACGTGCTCGATGGCGCCGACTACCCAACTTCCGATCGAGCGATCCAGAATTGTGCGCTCTTGATCAAAGCGTGTGGGCCAGGATTCATCGTAGAGGACTACATGCACCGGTTGTTCGGGGGTCGAGGTCATCGCGTCTCTGGCATCAGTCATCACGCCACACCGAATGACAGTGATACTTGTCCCGCAACCGGCGGGTGACTGCATTTTCTTCCATATTAATTGTCGCGACACCTATCACGATACCGCCTTGCTTCTCCAACAATTCAATCGCCGCCTGAACCTGCGCCGCGGTCTCGACCCACTCATCCACCACCAGAACACGTGTTCCCGCCTGGATGGCCCCGATTCTCAACTCCAGAGATTTTCTTTGGGCCGTGTAATCAACAAACTCTGCCGTATCCGTTTGAACAGGTAGTTTGCCTCCCTTACGGATGGGCACAAAACCTTTTTCGAGGCGAACGGCAATCGCCGTGCCCAGGATAAAGCCGAGCGCATCAATTCCTGCCACACAATCGAACTCAATTTTTGCGAACGGTTGAATCAGGTCTTCCACCAACGCCGAGAACGCTTGGGAATCCGCAAAGAGCGGCGTGACGTCGTATCGCCGGCGCTGCGTATGCCTATCAATCAACCGAAGGTAGTCGTCCATACGATGCCCGCTCTGAATGTTCAACCATCTGCTCAAAAGCTATTTTGCGGCAATTGTTTTTTCCGGTACTCGTCGATGTAAACGGTCATCGGCTCGGGCATTACGTTGCGATAGAGGCCCATCTTGAAATAGAAGCGGCTTGGGCTCGGGTAGCTGGTGGTGGCGTTTTCGGGATTGGCGGTGGCGCCGGTGAAATCCACCAACTGCTTATCGCCGAGCCACGCTTTGACGCGTCCGTGTTCGGACGACGAAAACCGGATTTGAAATTTGAAATCGAGCCAACGGTTTCGAAATTCGCCCGGCTCCTGATAGAGAGTAAGAGTCGGCTGGTTTTTGCCAAAGTTCTGCGTGATTTTGAGCACGCCGGCAATGTAGCGAATGGCCAGCACGGGACTGTCGTCCGAGCAATTGCCACTCTCGGGGCAATACTGTTTCCATTGCGCGATGATCAGGCGTGTTGGCACGATGGGAAAGCCTTTCGGGAAGAACATGCTGAAGGAGAATTCGTAGAGTTCGTCTTCTTTCGAGGTCAATTCCCTGGCCTCCAGCAATTCCGCGCGCTCGTTGTCACTGTTGCCGTTGATACCGGCTTCAAATTTATCATTGGCGCGAACCGTTATTTGCACCGCGCTGAGGCCCGCCCGAAAGATGTTCATTTGCATCTGCACAGCTCCCGGAGCAAACCGGTCGGTGCTCCAGACCTTGCTCAAGGTGGGCGTTTCAAAGCCGTCGTACACATCAAGAAGTGCATTCGTGCCCTGGGCGCGGGAAACGCCGGCTGATAGAAGTGAAAGACCGACAACCGCGAGGATGAAATTTAATTTCATGATTTAGTCCTTAAGCGGGGTAGCCATCGGGGCACGACTGCGGAATAGGCGGTCCATTCTGCGGCAAATTGCCGGCACAACCGGGGTTCTTCGTAAAACCGGACGCGAAGGTGAAATCCAATCGCCAGCGCTACCAAGTACAAGGCCAGCCATGTGGAACCGAAAATAAGGGTCCAACCCAGCACCATCGTTAGCACCGCGAAGTACATGGGATTGCGGACAAAGCGATAGAGTCCAACCACCACCAAGCGCTTGGGCGGATCCCACGGCGCGAGCGTCCCCTTCCCCGAGACATAAAAGTCCCGCACACACCAGAGGAGGAGCACGACTCCGAGCGCGAGAAACCCGAAGCCGATCGCCGAACCGTCGTGACGATTCGTATCTGCATTGGCAATCAGAACCGGAACCAATCCGGCGACGACACCCGGCAAGACAAGGAATGCAAATAGCGCTCGGATAAACATGCGCACGTCACCACTATCAGATAGAGAAACTTCTGTCCATCTCGGCGTCACTTGCGCGAAAGCACGCAGTTGGCTGCGCGAAACCGCGTGGCCGTGGGGGATGCCCGCCGTCGCTTGGAAGCAATGACGATCATGTGTCCCTCGTGGACAATGAGTTGCGGCAGCGTTGGCGATACTGGCATTCGAGATGCCTCTAGATACCGACGGAGGATTGTCGACATGAGGACAGGGTTCTGCCAGAGAGTTGCGATAACTTTGCTTGGGTTCATTGCTGGATTGCTGACGGCGGTTCCCGCGCACGCGGGGGCTCCTGCAGGTGCCCAACTCGGGCCGGTCTGGATTGGCGGGAACCCAACATCGGGCGGCACTGTCTTCTACCAATTGAACGTGACTGCGACCAGTCCCGGCACATTAACCGCTCGCGCGACGGTCAGCGCCAAGGGATGGCGTGGCAAGTTCCCCGTACTGATCAGTACAGCCGCCCTGGGCGCCAGTGTCATCGACAGCGGCACGATCGCCGTGCCCGCCAATTTCCAGGGCGACGCTATATTGCGTATCAGTGTGTTGTTGAATCACCGACCCGTCGGCGCCAAGACCATCACATTCTCCATCGGTCCGCCGGCGCCGAGCGTGGCGCAAGCGATCCTCTACGACGTGGGCTTCAACACGCCGGTTACACTGGATGCCAGCATTGTCCCCACCAATGGCCTGGGCCAGCCGTTGACGTACACCTGGTCGCAATTCCAGGGCCCTCCTGTCGCCCTGAGTGCGACCAACACAGCGATGGCGACATTCACCACGGATGTGCTGACCAATTTTGTGGAGCTGACAGACGCGCTGGGTGTCGTCCCGTTTAACGTTTTGGAGATTGGTGAAGACAACAATGGCAACCTGGATACGTACGGTTTCCAGGTCATCGTCAGCGACGGCACCAATTCCGCAATCGGCAATGTGCTCGTGCGTGTCGCCAGTCTCTCGCCCGGCCTGACCCAGGTGCCCATTGGCGTGAAGACCTACTTGCAAGCTGCAGCGTCAGAAACGAACCATTCGTGGACATTAGTCACGAAGCCCGCCGGATCGGCCGCGGGGCTCAATGGGGTGCATACCCGGACGCCCTGGTTGCAGCCGGATCTTGAAGGCCAGTACATCGTCAGCGACACCGTGGCGGGAACGAACCTGACGTTGACGGCGGCCAGTTTCGCGGGCGTATCGACCTGTGGCAATTGCCATGGCCCGAATCCGCAGGTGGGATTGACGGACCTGGTCACCCCGTGGAAGGCCACCGGTCACGCAACAATGTTCCAGCGCGGTGTGGATGGTGTTCTGGATCCGGCCTACAACCAGAGCTGTTACTTCTGCCACACGGTTGGGTACGACAAAGAGGCCGCGCAGCCCAACGGCTGCTTTGGGGATATCGAGGCGAGTCAGGGGTGGACTCAGCCGGAGCCCGTGCAGCCAGGCAATTTCGCGACCATGCCGGCGTCCCTGCAGAACAAGGCCAACATCCAATGTGAAAGTTGTCACGGCCCGGGCAGCCAGCATCCAAGCAGCACGACCTTGGACGCCGCGACGTGTGCGCCGTGCCACCAGGAAAACAACTCCGACAATTTCCGCGTTGGGCAATGGCAAAGCTCGGCACATTTCAACACCGATAACGCGGCAATCTTCGGACATGCCGCCAATAATTCCTGCTCCGCCCCGTGTCACAGCCCGCAAGGTTTTGTGGATCGGACCAAGGGCCTCACGCCGGTGGCCGGCCCGATTGGCAAGATGACGTGCGCGGTCTGTCACGACCCGCATAATGCGCAGGGGTTTCCGGAGAGTGCTCACCAGGTCCGTGTTTATGACACTGTGACACTCGGCGACACGACGCTGGCGAGCGGCACCGTGAAACTCACGGGCGAAGGTTCCTCCGCCGTGTGCATGTCGTGCCACAATGGGCGCGCCCTGCCGATGCAGATCAGCAACGGGCAGCCTACTTACATGACCGGCTTGCCTCACGAGAGCACGGCAACGGAAGTGCTGGCCGGCGTCGGAGGCGTGAACTATGGCCAAACGATACGCAACTCACCCCACACCCAGGCGGCGTCGTGCACTACCTGCCATATGTTTCAACTCTCGCTGGACGATCCCAACTACAACTTCGTCGGCAGCCACACCTTCAGCATGGTCAGCACGCTGGATGGCTCGAACGATGTGGCCGCCTGCAACCAGTGCCACAAAGCCCCCCGTACGGTCGATAGTTTTGACTTTGTCGCCATCGGCGCCGGGGATTATGACGGCGACGGCACAGTGGACGGCGTGCAGACGGAAACGCAGGGATTGTTGAACGTTCTCTCCAACAAGTTCGCGCAGGTCGGCGTGACCGTGTACAGCAGCTATCCATTCGTGGACCAGACGACGCTGTCCACCAACGCAATCCAACTGGCCGCCCAGCGCAAAGCGCTATGGAACTATGTGTTGGTCAACAACGACCACAGTTTCGGCGTGCACAATACCGGTTACACAGTCCACCTGCTCCAGACGAGCTACACGGACATGAGCACCAACTGCGTGGACCTGGCCACCGGCAAGCCCGGTAATCCATTTCGGGTGGACTACCCGAAGGCCGCCTTGCGATAGGTCAGCCGGGTTGCGCGCCCGCTTGGGCATGACGCAAACCATGCCCATCTGCGAGACCACCAAGTCAAGTAAAGTACAACTACTCGGCCCACGGCTCGAACGGCTCGCCCAAACGGTCATCGGGTCCCGCAACATCAAAGAGGCAACGCTTTTCCCGCGGGACATGAAGCGACTCGCTCCGTAACGATAGATTGCGCCAAAAGATTCCGCTCTCGGCGAGGGGCGAAGCTTATCCGACGTGCTGCAGGGCTTTGTGGAGGCTGACGGTGTCGCCGTCTTCGGCTTTCAGGTCCCAGAAAACGATGGCGGAGAGGACGGTCAGGCCGCCGAGGACGAGGAACGCCAAGTGGATGCCGTGAATCATTTCCGGCGCGGTGGTGTGGAAGCGGTCGGGAACGAAGAATGCGGTGACCAATGACGCGGTCGCAATGCCGAAACTGATCGACATCTGTTGCATGGTGCTCGCGATGCTGCTGGCGCTGCTGGTCTGTTCCTCGGTGACGTCGGCGTACACGAGGGTGTTCATGCTCGTAAATTGCAGCGAGGTGAAGAACCCAAAGACAAACGCCTGCGCGACGATGAGCCAGACCGGTGTGCCAACGCCGATGGTTGCGAACAGGACAATGAGCAGACCGAGAATGATGGTGTTGGAGATCAACACGGTACGGTAGCCAAAGCGCCGCAGAATGGACGGCATCGTCATCTTCAGGCTCATGGCGGCGACTGCCTGGGGCATCATGAGGAGGCCGGATTGAATCGGTGTAAACCCGAGGCCGACCTGGTAGAGGAGTGGAAAGAGGAAGGGGATTCCGCCGATGCCCAGGCGGGTGAAATAACTGCCGCTGACCGACGCGCGAAAGGTCCGAATACGAAACAAGGCCAGCCGGAGAAGCGGAAACTCGGTCCGGGTCGCTCGCAATCCGTACGCGGTGAGAAGAGCGGCGGAAATTACCAACAGACCCAGCATGGCGTGTCCGCTCAGCGTGTGTTCCCCGAACACTTCCAGCACATACGACAGCAGCGCGATGCCGGAGCCGAAGAGGATGAGTCCGATGGTATCGAGCGGATGGGAGACTTCACGATAGTCCGGGAGATGCCGCCAGACCAGATACAAGCCGAGCAGACCCATCGGGATATTGACGAAAAAGATGACGCGCCAATGAAAGTACCCAACGATGAGACCGCCGGCGATGGGCCCGAGCATGGGACCGATCAGGCCGGGGATGGCCACGAAACTCATGGCGCGGATGAGTTCCGATTTCGCGAAGGCCCGGACCATGGTGATTCGGCCCACGGGCACCATCATGGCTCCGCCACAGCCTTGCAGGATGCGGCAGGCGACGAGGACGTGGATGTTGCTCGAAATGCCGCAGAGAAACGACCCCAGGGTGAAGACGCCGATGGCGGACGAGAACACCCGGCGCGTGCCGAAGCGATCCGCCATCCAGCCGCTGATCGGAATAAACACGGCGAGGCTCAACGTGTAGCTGGACAGCACGGCCTTCATGCTGAGCGGAGCGATGGCGAGCGCCTTGGCGATGGCGGGGACGGCGGTGTTGAGAATCGTCGTGTCGAGCGATTCCATGAAGAAGGCCACGGCGACGAGCCACGGTAACAATCGCTTCACGGTTTCGCCCGGCGCTACGGGAGGCGCGGAGATCGCGCTGGAATTGGCCGGAATCATTCTTGTAGCAGATGATATGGCCGGTCTGCGTGAGTTTGTCTATTAATACAAGCGGGCGGGTTGCTCCCGGCTTTGGACGGATTGGCGAACGTGGCGGGTTGAAGTTCCGAGGGTTGCCGCTCAGGCTCAGATTTTGTTCGTTCCGCTGATTAATTAGGCGCTTGCGTGACGTCGCTGATCTTGTATGCAACGGACAGCGACGTAGACACCGCTGAAAACAAGAAGGAATGTGGCAAATGGTACTCTGAATTCTTTCTGACCAAAAGTCTCTCGGCCACCAAACAATGTCCCCATAGCTACCACTGTGAATCTGATGGGCACAAAAACAGGAGCGTAAACGATTAGCCCAATCTTCGGCCCGTCACCGTCACTCCCGCCGTACTGGTTCGACAACACAGCAAAAAACACGAATTCGCTAGCGTAAGCAGCCACCAGATACGCCAAGATAACAGCTATCAGCACTCGTTTGACCATGATGAATCTATCACCTAACGACGAACCTCAAGTGTGTGAACACCATTAGACTTCTAATAAAACCACAAAGAAAGCACAAACAGCATCCTTGTTTTGAACGATTTGCAGCCCCCTCCCCACCTAGGGTCGTGGGCCTCGACAGTCCACACCTTCAGCAGAAGTTGTCGCAATGAATGTTGATTTCACTGAGTGCTGACGGCTGACGCGGTAGTGGTTCGTCAGGCAGCACTCTCACGAACTTGCTCAGCCAATGTCTTGGTGAACTGGACCGTCTCGATCTCGCCGTAAGAACCCCGGCCCGTCTCTTGATAGCCATGCTTGCGATAAAACTCCAGGGTCAATGGGCGTCTACGGGCTGTGTCCAGGCAGAGCGCGCGAATGCCGGACTGAAACGCTATCCGCTCCAGCTCTCGCAGCAATTGTGTGCCATAGCCTTTGCCTTGAAGCTCAGGCTCAATCCGCATACGCCGCAATTCCGCTGAGGTGTCCGAGAGCCGTTTGAAGCCGCCCATCGCGGCAAGTCTCTCGTTGATGAAACCGATGAGAAACTCGCCGCCGTCGCGGAGATAAACCTGCTCGATGGCCACGAGGTCGGCCTCGTCATCCTGCTGACTCATGCCCAGGGTGAATCCCACGATGGCGCTCCGATGAAGCGCGAGCATTGGCTCTCGATGTTCCGGTTGGTAACGAATGAGACGCATGGATGCGGTGAAATTGCGGTGCGGCCTAAGGTCCAGCGCTCAGCCACGCGGGACCAAAAGCCGTGAGCCGCGAAGCGAAACGGAAAGCGGCGAGGGGCGCTGGCTCCCGTGACTCGTTAGTCCTCATTTTGCCCTTCCCTCGTCGAATTCGTAATAATCAAAGAGTGTTTGAATCTCACTTCGATCCGCAAAACCACTCGCCGCCTTGTATCTGTTCAATTCTTCCGTGTTGTCATCCTTCCAGCCCCGTTTCGTCATGAACGCGTTCCAAATCAAAACCTCCTCGTCATTCGGCTTGCGTCCCTGATCAAAACACCATTGAAGAATTTCCGCATCGGTGCCACCTTGCTGGACACGTTGTTGAACGGCGGCATAGGTAACACCCAGAAACCGACAGCATCGTCCATCAAAGCCGACCCCTAAATTTTCGTGGTAATCCGCTGGGAGTTTCTCCGCTGCCTTCAACCTGATTTTGTCGAGCATGCGGGCAAAATAGACGATCCCTTCGACTTTGTCGTAGGCGCTGCGAGGGTATTGATTCATAGGTGAAGGCTGACAATCAAAACAGAGCCACGACGGACGCGTGATGTCAAGTGGTTCGTCGTGCCGCCTTTATCTGGTCCAACGAGGCAACCTTTCCTCTATATCGCTAATTAATAATTTTGCTGGACATGGTGCGGTCGAATGGGTATAGTCGGGGTGTGAGTTACGAATTGAATCCGCCTTCGCCAAGGCTACGGCGCGACTCGCTGCTGTACGCAGCTCGGCGGAGTAGGCGGCGAAAGAGCACAGGCGGGAGCCTACTTCGCGAGGACGCTACGAAGGCCAGGCTGCCTGCGCCACCAAAAGGGGAAGAACCGCGAAAGAAACATGCCATTCTACCAAACGAACCCACCGTTTTTCATCGGAATTTATTATGCAACTTCCACTGCATGTGGGATTTATGACTGAAATTGATCAGAAAATTCGGTGGGTTCGTTTTGGAAAACGAACCCACCGGAGAGGGGTTTTTAGGCCCTCCAACGATGGGAATTGGGCGATTTGGGGCACAAAATCGGAGGCAATATGAGGCCAAAGCGGCAACCACCGAGGTCACTTCAGGATGATGAGGTGATTCATAACGGCAAGTCCAACGGACGGTCGGCAGCGTGTCCCTACCGTGGAATGTGGATGCGGTGCGTGATTGACGACGCTCACTCCCGCGTGCGTCGCCCTTCGGGCCTCGAAACGACGCGAGTTCGTCTCACCGCTACCCGCGCGGTTCGGCTTGTCGTATGCGTGGTAGTTGACTATAAAGCTCGGCATGGAACATCTTTGGGCGCCCTGGCGGATTCGGTACATCCTTGGGGAAAAGGAAGCGGGTTGTTTCTTCTGTCGCAAATCGCAGGAGGCCGACGACGCGAAGAACCACGTTGTCATCCGCGAGCGGAATTGTTTCGCGTTGCTCAACACGTTTCCCTACAACGCGGGCCATTTGATGGTCGCGCCGTACAAGCACACGGGCGAACTCGACGATCTTTCGGAGCAGGAACTTGCGGAATTCATGGCGCTCACCCGCCGCTGCAAGCAATTGCTCACCAAAACCATGAAGCCCGACGGTTTCAACATCGGCATCAATCTTGGCCGTTGCGCGGGGGCGGGCGTGCTCGATCACGTGCACATGCATATTGTGCCCCGCTGGGATGGCGACACGAATTACATGCCGGTTTTGGCGGATACGCATGTGGTGCCGCAAGCGTTGGACGAGCTTTGGGCGGTCCTCGTGAAAAATTTGGCGTAGTGGTAACCTGCCCTTCTCATTTCTGCCTTTTCCCTTCGATTTTCCGTTTTGCGTCTTTGACGCGCGTTGCGGCTGCGGCTATACTGGGTGGCGTGAGGCTGCCGAAGCAAATTGCCGTCATGCCGTTGCCGAACGCGATCCTGTTCCCGCGAGTGCTCCTGCCGCTGTATATTTTTGAGCCGCGGTACAAGCAGATGCTGGCGGATTGCCTGAAGGGCGAGCGCATGTTTGCCGTGGCGCTGTTGCGTCGGGGTTGGGAAAAGGAAGGCCGCAATCCCACGCCCCATCCCATTGCCAGTGTCGGGGTGATTCGCACGTGCGTGGCGCGGCCCGACGGTTCGGCCAACGTGATCCTGGAAGGTGTGGCACGGGTGAGGATCACCGAATACGCGAAGCAGCGGCCGTATCGGATCGCGCTCATCGAACCCCTGGCCGGTTCCGAGGATGCGGTCGAGGGCAAGCGCGAGCCGTTGCTGAGGGCGGTCACGCAATTGGCGAAGGCGCGGGCGCGCATGGGCGCGGACCTGCCGAAAGCAGTGCTGAGCGCGTTGCGTTCGGTCAAGAACGCGGACTATTTGTCGGACCTGGTGAGTTACACCCTGCTGGACGATTACTACGACAAGCAGGCGATGCTGGAAACGCTCGATACGGATGAGCGGCTCGAAAAGTTGCTGGCGTTGTTGCAGAAGAAAATCCAACAGTTCGAGCTGTGGAAAACCCTCCAAGGCAAGCTGCCGAATAAACATGTCGGACACAATTGACGCGGCCGTGCCGCCGACGACACATCTTGAGCAAGGCGCCGCCGTCGAGGTCCCCGTGGCAGCCGATCTCCGGGTTCCTGCATGCGATTATGTGCGGTTGGCCCAGGGTTTCTATTTCGTGTTCTGGGGATTATTGCTGACGGTACTGACCGGCGTGGAATTGCTCATGCTCATCGACATGCCCCCGTTCGCGGAGTCGTTGCTGGGTGTGGGCGTGTTGACCACGCTGATTGGGTCGTGGCGATTGTACCAGGTGCGCAGCCTGGGAGAATCCTGGCGGCAACGGATACGCTGGACGTTCGGCCTGGCGATGCTGATGGGTTACTTCTGCCTGTTCTTCTACTTGTGGCGGCGCGTGCCGATGAGCATGTACCTGCTCGGCAACGTGCTCGCCTTTGCGGCCGCCGGGATTGTCTACGTCATCGCTTTCAACCGCGTGGTGGCCGCGCTGGCCACGGCGCTGGGACGGAAAGACATGGTATTTGAATCACGCATGTTCGGCTCGGGCAATGTCGGGCTGTTGCTGTTGCCGTTTGCATGCGTCATCGCGTACATCATCGGCATGGCTGTTTTCCAGCACAGCGACCCGCTTTCCGAATTGAGATTCCTCCTCGGTCGGGCCAATTTGCTGATCATTGTCGTGCTGCTGCTCCCCTTCTCCTTGACGCTGTCGCTGGCGTGGAGCTGCAAGGACGCCGTGTTGCGACAGCTTTCCGCGCTCGACCACCCTCGCGATTCCGGCGCGGACCGCTCATGAACGGCTACCGTCACCGCTTTCCCCAATACGGCACGGTCGGCCTGGTAATTCTTCTACTGATGGAGACGGCGGTCTTCAGTGCGCGAACGGATGCGCTGCCAAACATGCCGTGGTGGCTCATCACGAGTTGGGCAACTCCGGTGTGTTGGTGGGCCTACATCCTGATTGTCGATGCGGGCATCTATCGTCGCAAAGGCACATCGTTGTTGACGGATCGCCGCGAGTCGCTCGTCATTCAATGCATCCTCTCTGTGATCTTCTGGTGTTTGTTCGAGGCGTACAACCGCGTGATGCCGGGCTGGCGTTATCTGCACCTGGAGTCGGACCTGTCGGTCCGCCTACTCGGTTACGCCCTCTCGTTCGCCACGATCATGCCGGGCCTGTTCCTGACGTGCGAACTGCTGCAGAGCTACGAATTCCTGGCACATGCCCGTCTGCCGGGTTTCCACTGGAGGCGTGGGCTCCTCATGGCGTCGGTCGCCCTCGGCGCGATCTTTGTCGTCGTGCCGCCTTTCATGCCCGAAAACACGCGCGGCTACCTGTGGATCTTCGTCTGGCTGGGGTGGTTCCTCCTCCTCGAGCCTTTCAACTACTGGCGCCGGACCCAGAGCATCTACCGCGACTGGGAACGCGGTGATTGGTCGCGCACGCTGCAGTTGCTGGCCGCCGGCGCGGTCTGCGGGTTCCTGTGGGAATTCTGGAACATGTGGGCCTACACGAAATGGGTTTACGTTTTCCCGCATGGCCCTGGTATGAAATACTTTGAGATGCCGCTGGTCGGCTTTCTCGGTTTCCTGCCCTTCGCGCTCGAATACTTCGTCATGTTCCACTTCATCGCATCGTCGTTCACCCGCCACGACACGCTCGAGATCTGAAGCGTGAACTCAATGGACCCGGGCTGGCGGGAAACTCTCCACGACCTGGCCCTTTTTACGTTCCAGCAACGGGTCGAAGACGAACATGCGCAGGCATTCACGCAACGTCACCGGCGGACTGTGTGGTTGGAGGCGGCCTGCGCGGATGGCGTCGAAAATCGCGAGCATGGTGGGTTCGGCATCCACGAGCGTGTAATGGCGGCCGAACATCCAGAGACCGTGCGAGTCGGAGTTTGCGATGATCGGTTTATGGTGTTTTTGGGCGACGCGGACCGCCTGTTGGTTGAACTTATCAAACCAAGGAAGATGAATCTGCGCGTACTCGATCGCGTCGAACAGGTCGATATTCGGCTCGAGATTGCCCTGAAGGCTGTGTCCTGCCGGGTAAAACGGATGCGGAGCAATTACCAGAAAGTCCTCACCGCGATCGCGCTTGTAGGCGCGAAGAACGTCGAAGGTGACCAGCTTTTGCGCTTCGCGTTGCGTGATGTTGTAGAGCAACACATCGCCGCCTTCGATATTCCACTCGACCGCACGGATGAGTAACAAACCTTTCTGCTGCGCATACTCGAACACCCGCTCGTCGGCCATTACCTGGCCGTGCAGCGTGATGGCGATCGCGTCGTAACCGAGTTCGACGGCACGGTCGATCAACGCGGTCGCCGGATAGCGCAACCCGTCCTTGGGGTCCTCGCCCGAGTGCATGTGCATATCAACTTTAATCATTACGTCACCTGCTTCACCGTTCCACTCACCAGAAAGAACAGCAATTTCTGGGCGAGATCGATCCCGGCCACGTGTTTGAGCGCTGTCTCGTAAGCGCGCAATTGTTCCGTATATTTCTCCACTTCCACGCGCGTGTCCGTCTTGTAATCGACCAAGACCCACTGTCCCTTTTCGCAAAACAGCAAATCGATCTTCCCCTCCATCAACCCCTCGCCCAAGACTTGCGTAAAGGGCAGTTCGCGATAAACCTGCTCCGCGTTACGGGCGCGCGCCAGCAACTCAGAACCAACTGCACTGCCGACCATTTCGACCGCGCGGCGTTTATCTTCATCACTCAGACCCGTCAACGCAAGGAACTGCTCGATTTGCCTGCGTTGTTCCGCCCCAGTTGCCTGCAAATCCACTGCCTCCAACGCGTCGTGCACGGCCACGCCAAAATCCATCGCGCGCGCGCGCTCCAGGCTGATCGGCTCTTCCTCGGGCGGCTCCGACTCGCCTGCGAGTTTCGATGGGCTCTTTCGCAATGCCGACTTCGCGGCGCGCGCCAACAACTCCTCTCGAGATGTCGCCCACGCTCGCCGCTTATCGATCAACTGCGCCGACGGACCGCGTCTGGTCTCCGGTTTTTTTTCTTCGGCTTTCTTCGCGGTCAGCGAGTCCAGGTCGGGTGCTTCGACCAATGCGCTCGCGGTCGGCACGAATCCGCGCGCCAGCAGATCAATCCGTCCACCCTTCTCGGCAAACCAGGGAATCACGAGCCGCTTTTTCGCCCGCGTGGTGGCGACATACAGCAGACGAATCTCTTCCGCCTCCTCCCGTTTCTTGCTGTCCGCGTCGGCTTCAGCGAATCCCGCCGTGCGGCGGCTGGCGAACCGTAGTTCGCATCCGCCATTACGGCGGAATAGCAGCTTCGCGCCCGAATCCGAGGAGCGCCCCGCCAAATCCGGCAACACCACCACGGGAAATTCCAGGCCCTTGGCCTTGTGCATCGTCAGAATGCGCACCACGTTTTCGCTCTCTTCACTCGCGGGGGAAGGTTCTTCCTCAACGCCGCCCAGGACAGTGTCGCGCAACCGACGGACAAACGCACGCGGCGAGCGCACACCCGCCGCTTCGAGTTGCCGCGCCAGTTCGAGCGCCTTCAATAGATTGGCGACACATTGCGCCCCGTCGGGCTGGCACGCAAAAAACGCTTCGCAAATCCGGGTGCGTGCGAACACACGTTCGACGTAACCCGCGACCGAAGAATCATGTCGGCACGCATGCAATTCGCGCAGGAGTACGAACGTTTGCTTCACCTGTTCCGCTGCGTCCGTCGCCGTCTCGGCCAGATAGTCCAGCCCCTGCGTCGCGGACGTGAGGAATACCAATTCATCCGCCCAACCGAACAAAGGGGAGCGAAGCGTTGCGACAAGATTGAGTTTGTCCGCGGGATTGTCGAGGCACGACAAGAGCGATGACAGCGTCTGGATTTCCTGCCGTTGATAGTAGCCTTTTCCGCCGATGATGCGAAATGGCACACCCTGCTCCTGCAGAACGTCGCCATATGCCTCGACGGCCGTGAAGCTCCGGAACAGCAACGCCACATCGCTCCACTCGCACGCGCCGTCGTTTACCTGTTGCCAAAGATAACGAGCGACGGCAGTCGCCTCCGCACGCCGTAGTTCATCCGTCTTGGCGTCGAGTGGCTGCTTCGGGCGAAGGAGCGTGATGGCTGCGTGAGTGGTCTGCAGCTCTGGCCAGGATGCCAGTCCAATGTACTCCGGCTGGTAGTCACCGTCCGTGGACTTGACGAGGATCTTCGTGAAAACATCGTTTACCCAATCGAGAATCGTGGACGCGCTCCTGAAATTCTGGCGGAACGTCAAGACGCGGCCCTTGCGCTCAATCTCGCGACGCGCGCCGGCATACATCTCGATGTCCGCACGGCGGAACCCGTAAATGCTTTGCTTCGGGTCGCCGACCACGAACAGCTTACCCGGCGCGCCTTCGCCTAGCAGGAGCACAACTTCCGTTTGCACGGGATCGGTGTCCTGAAACTCGTCGATGAGCACGAATTTGAACCGCTGCTGCAACTCGCGCCTCACCTCGGCATTTCCACGCAACAAATCCCGCGTCTTCACCAGCAGGTCGTCGAAATCCAGCAGTGCACGGTCGTGTTTGGCCTTCTGGAAGTGATCGATGAACCCGCGCAACCAGGCGACGAGTTCCACCAGGAAATTGTGGTCGGCTGCGGCTCCGAAGTTTTCCAGCAGTGAGGCGAGTTGCTTGATCATGTCCCGTAATTCGCGGAATGCTTCCTCGCTTTCCAAATGCGCCTTGGCTTTTGGCGCGGTCAATTCCAGGGAACGAAGCACGGCAATCTTGCGCTCCACCGAGGCGTGTGACAACGACGGCAGGCCATCCAGCAACGTTCGCGTCCGCATGTAGGCATTCTCGCCGCGTGCCGTGAAATGCTTCAGGCAGCGCTCCAGCGTCGGCGAGGCAGATTTCAATTCAGCGACTACACCGTCAACATCCAACGGCTCTGGCACCGGCCACTTCACGTCGGGAAGGCGGTCGCGATGCTCCACGAGCAGCGCGGCCAGTTCGGGAAGCGTGTCCAACTCCACGCTGAACATCAGCGCTTGCCGAAGGGCGAGTGGGTTTTTTCCCAATTCGGCTTCGAGCCACTCGTCCCATGCTTCTTCAAACAACAGCCGCCGCTGTAGCTCGTCGGCAACCGCAAACAAAGGATCGACCAAGGCCTCGATGGGTCGCTCGCGCAAGATCCACGCGCAGAAAGAATGAATCGTCGTGATGTGCGCGCGCTCCAAATCCGCCAGGGCTTCTTTTCGTTTGTCGCCCTTGAGCGCTTCCTCCAACTTCTCGCGCAACCGTACTTTCAATTCGCCCGCCGCCTTTTCCGTGAAGGTGATCGCCACGATCTCGCCGAGCCGGGCGCGCCCGCTCTGCACTGCGGAGACGATGCGCGCCACCAGTGCCGTGGTCTTGCCCGTGCCCGCGGCGGCTTCGACGAAGAATGTCGTGTCGAGATCGGTGGCGGCGGCCAGGCGCGCCTTGTGATCAACCGGCTGCGACTTCATTTGACCTCTTCCTTGATCGCGCGAAATGCTTCCATGTGCGCGTCGCCCTGCTTCAAATCGTATAACTTCAGGATGCCATTGCCGCAGATGGGTCGAAATTCACAGCGGCGACAGCCTTCGACGGTGGCGTACTGCGCGAAGACGCCGCTGCGAATCTGGTTGGCAGCCGTATCCAACAGGCTGGTGAGTTCGGCGCGGCGCAGATCCAGCGCGGAGCGCGTAAACGTAACGGTGCGATAACCGCCGCGCAAGGTGAAGTAAAGGTAACTGGCCGATTCGACCGTTGCTTTCGGCAACAACTGCTGCGCCGCGAGAATGTACAACGGCAACTGCAGGGCTTCGCCGCCCGCAAGCGAGTCGTCATGCACGCCCCGGGGCTGCTTGCCGGTTTTGTAGTCGAGGACCCGCGCCCGTGAGCTGTCGTCACGAAGGTCGATGCGGTCGATCTTGCCGCGCAGGCGTATCGGCGGCGCCACGGCGATGCCGTTGAACTCCTCTTCAAATTTTGCGGGCTGCCAGCCGGCGGCGGTCGCGCGATCGCGTTCGACGAAGGCGGCAAGCTCCTCCACGATCACCTGTTTTTTTATCTCCCAAACGGTCGGATAACCCGTCACGCCACGCCGCTCGAACTCGCGGAAATGTTTTTCGGCGACCGTGACGACGTCGTGCGCCTGTGACTTGTAGTAGTCTTCCAGAATCGAATGATAGAGCGAGCCGAGATCGAGGGCGTTGATGGAAAGCGCGGCCTCGGGTTCCTCCCAGGGCACGATGCCCAGCACGTGTTTCTGGAAGTAATAGAATGGACAGCCAAAAAAGTCCTCCAGCGACGTGGTGCTGATGATGAGTTTTTCCAGGCCGAACCGATCACGGAGGAGTTTCAATGCCTCGGGAGCGCCCAGCAATCCGTCGTATGGCGTGAGCCGATGCTCGCGCCAGCGCGTGTGGACGTTCATCACGCCGTCGGCCAGTAGCGGCGATACCTGTCGCAGATAGGGCGACTGATCCGCGAGGGATTCCAGCGCCGGCAGGTCGAATTCGCGCTCGGTCAGTGGATCGTCAACGGCGCGCACTGGCGAGAGCGGAATGGGGCGCGCCTGTTTCTCCAGGGCCGGGAAACTGGTTGCGCCGGCATGTTCCAACAGCAGAAACGACGCAAGACGCGGACGCGACGTAGCTGGCTCGAGGCGCGGCCAACTCAGCACGAGTTTCTCGTGGGCCGCCGCGACAGCGAGCGAGAACAACAATCGCTCCTCATCGTAGCCACCCAGTTTGCGCGGCAGCTCGGCGCTGATATGGGCGCGTTCGGCATCCAACAGCAATGGGTCTTCGGGGATGACGCGGGGGAACCGTTTCTCGACAAGGCCGGGCACAATCACCAGCGGCCACGACAAACCGCGCGCGCTCATCACGTCGCCGATGAAGATGCCGCCACCCTGGAATTTCTCGGGTTGATCCATCGCCGATTCGAGCGATTTCTGGCAGTACTCGGCGAAGGTGTCGAACGGCACGCGCGGTTGAAAGACTTCCAATTCCGCGAGTTGCTCAACGCAATCGATCACGGCTTCATTTTTTCCGGTTAGCGCGCGAAAGGCCCGGACGAGTTTCGCGCCGTACTCACCCCACGCTGCCTCGACGGGCAGGCCGCCGAGGAGCGAGATAAGTTGTTTCATGAAGGCGAGCGATTGCTGGGCGGTGTGCTGACGCCATTCGCGCCGACGGGTATCATCCGGATTGCGTCGAGCGCCGGGGGATTCGGTAGCGACGGCTTCCAGGCGCGTCAGCCACTGCTCTTGCCCGCCGACGATGCCCAGTTGCACGGAGAGCGCGTCCCAATGGGAACTCGGGGTCAGGTGGCCAGCCAGTTCCATCACTGTCGCGCGACTGAAGTCGGAACGAATGGTTTCCAGCAGCAATAGCAGCAGTCGCGCGTCGCTTTGTTCGGTGAGTGGACGTCCTCCACGAAAGTAGGCTTTGATCCCTAGGTTGGCCACCGTGTCGCGCAGCACGGCATCGTATTGTTCGCGGCTGCGGCAGAGGATCGCCACATCGTTGAAGGTGCGGCCTTCCTTGCCCACAAATGCCAGCGCCTCGCGAAAAGCTTCCTGGACTTCACTTGTTTCCCCCGGACAGGAAAGAATCGTGGCGGGCGGAGGGCTTTTCGCCGGGGGGGGCGCGACGGGCTTGTAACCTTGTGACTTGAACCAATCGAGAAGCGGTTCTGCGTAGGCGTTGGGCCCGGTCCATGGAAAGAAGATTGTGGCGGGAGCCAGCCGGGTCACAAATTGCCGCTGCACGACGGTGAGATCGTAGAAGCCGTACAGTAGGACCGCGAAATTCGAAACGGACGGTTTAGAATTCAGATACAGATCGGGTTGGGTGACGAAATCATGGGCGGCAAGCCACTTGCGGTACGCGGTGTAGGCGGCGGCCAATTCGGCGAGCTTCGGCGACCGGCCGGCGGCCTTGCGGAACGTGTCGGGCGTCTGACCGGCTTGTTCGAGGTCCTTGAATGTCTCCAGCAGGGCATTACGGAAGCCGCGCATTTCGCGGACAGGCGCGAAATAACCGTCCGCCGGGATCTCCGTTTTTGCGATCTCGCCGCAAAGAAGTTCGAGACCCAGTCGCGGAGCGAGATTCGCTGGCGGTAGCAGGTCCTCAAGCGTGGTGAAGCGCAAGTTGGCATGGCCGTTGGTCAGCTGCCGTGCGAGTTTTCGTTGCAAATACAGGCCAAGCAGACGGGTGGGAACGACGATGGTGAGCGGCGCAAGCGGGCCCTTGGCGTTCCGAAATGCCAGGATTTCGGCGGCGAGGGCGGATTCGAGTATCGGCTGAAATGGGCCGAGATGGATTTTGCGTGGCGTTGGAGGCGAAAAGTTGCTAGTCGTACGCACAGCGAATGAAGATTCTCTCAAAGTACATCACACGGCAAGCGGTCATTACGTTGTTTTTTACGATAAGCGTTTTTACGTTCGTGTTGCTGTTGGCGCGAATCCTCAAGCAGCTCAGCGATATGCTGGTGAACCAGAAGGTGGGACTGGATGTTGTCGGGTACTTCGTGCTGCTGGTAACGCCCAATATCCTCGGCTTTTCGCTGCCGATGGCGATGCTGGCGACGGCGCTGCTCGTGTTCGGCCGGATGAGCGCCGACAATGAAATCACAGCGATGCGCGCATGCGGGGTTAGCCTCGGGCAGGTCGTGGCGCCGGTGATCCTGCTCGGGGCGCTGATGAGCGTGCTATGTTTGTACATCAACGCGGACGTGGCGCCGTATTGCAAATTCAAGTTCAAGACGATGTTCGTGCAGCTCGCATCGGTGCGGCCGATGGCGTTGATCCAGGAAGGAACGTACATCAAGGATTTCCCCGGCTACGTGATGTACGTGGCCCGAAAAAAGGAGAACCTCATCGAGGACGTGATGCTCTACACCCTCGACGACAGCAACAACGTTGTCTCCAGCCTGCGGGCCGAAAGGGGAGTCGTCTCGTCGAATCCGGCGGAGCACAAGCTGATGCTCGACCTGTACAACGTCCGCGGCGACCTGCGCGACGCGAAAGACCTTACCAACGTCCACAAGATTCAACACGACAGCCTGGCCGCCCGCTATCCCATCGAGATGGACCTGAGCCGCGCGTTGCGGCAGGCGCGCGCGAGCCGGCAACTGAGCGACCTTGAATTTCATGAATTGCTGGATGAAATCCGCGCTTTGCGCCAGCAGGGTATTTATCCAGCTGCTGGCTTGATTGAAGCGCACCAGCGCGTAGCGGGAGCGGTTGCGTGCCTGGCCTTCACGCTGATTGGTATTCCGCTCGGCATCAAGACCAGTCGGCGCGAAACGTCGGTCGGCATCGCCCTGAGCCTGATGCTGGCGCTCGGCTTTTATTTTGTGACGGTGCTCGCCAACACGCTCAAGAGTCGTCCTTACCTTTACCCCGACGCGATCCTCTGGTCCCCGGACCTGTTCTTCGAGTTGCTCGGATTGTGGCTGCTCTGGCGAGTCGCGCGAGCATGAGAGAAGGAGGGCAAACCATGCCTTATCTTGAGGATAAAGTTACACGCGCAAGGCGAGCCGCTCCGGACGCGGTTGCCGTTGCGGTGCTGGCATTCGTTCTCGGGTTATTCTACTGGGGGTTCTTAGGCGGGCGATCGTTCATCTGGGATGACACGCTGACGGAATTCTATCCTGGCGCAAATTACTTCGCCACATCGATTCGTACAGCACGATTTCCCCTTTGGTTCCCGGGTGTGCATGACGGGCAACCGTTTTATTCCGACCCACAAATGGCCGTCTTCTATCCGCCGCAATGGCTCTTGATTCCCTTCGTGCAGAACGGGCGGTTACCATTCCTCGCTTATCAGGGATACATCGTCCTGCATTACCTTCTTGGTGGGCTGTTTCTGTATGCGTTTTTGAAACAGCTCAGGCTTAGCCCGGTCGCCGCGCTTGGTGGTGCGTTCGTTTTTTGTTTTTCCGGTTTCGCCTCACTGCACCTGGTGAATTTTGTAATCATCCAAGTGTACGTGTGGCTGCCGCTGCAACTCCTGTGCGTCGACCGCCTCGCGTCCGGCAAGAGCCGCTGGGCTTGGTTGGGGCTTGTCGGGGCCATGGCCCTATCGCTGCTGGCAGGACACCCGCAAACGACCGTCTACTGCTGGTACCTGGTCATCGGCTATTGGTTGTACCGGTACTATTGCTTACACCGGAAGAATGCTGCCGATTGGAAGATGGCGACGCGACAGGTTGCCGCCCAGGAGGTGCCGAAACTGATTGGCACATTCGTGCTGGTGTTTGGCTTGAGCGCGGTCATGTTAATTCCCGGGGCGCAGAACTGGTGGCGCACCGCGCGACCGGGGCAGTCGTTTGAAAGTACCGCCGACACATCCTTGCCTTACCACCAACTTGTGACGCTTTTTGTGCCCAATTTCTTTGGCAAAACACAATCCATCGACTCGCCTGTCCCCTTCTGGGGATTTGATCCGCACAGTTTGAGTGTTGTCCATAACGGTCCCGTAAACGCCAAGCCGGGGTATTGGCAGTATTGGGAATTCGGCTGCTACGCCGGACAGATCTTTTGGCTGGCGCTGCTGCTGATTCTCTTCAACTGGCGGAGGCTCGAAGATAAGCGGATGATTGCATTCTTTGCCATGGCCTGGTTGATGGCAACCTGGTTCATGCTGGGACGATATGGCGGCTTGTTCCAAGTCCTGTACCACATCCTCCCCGGGGCTTCGGTATTCCGCGGGCCCGCCAAAATGTCCTGCGTGGCTACTTTTGCCGCGGCGATTCTCACTGGCTACGCGATTGATCTCCTGAGACAGCGCGCACAGGGGTTACGGTATTGGCCGGTATTGCTGCCGGTAGCCGGCTGTGCCTGTTTTCTGTTGGCGCTGCACTTTGGCGGGGAACATCTGGCTGCCGGTCTGCGACATCTCGACAGGCTGAACTGGTCGCGGCAAGAGACGTTGTTCGTTCTCGCGGTAAGTGTAATCGGCGCACTCGCGGTGTTCGGTTTGGTTCGGATTCGGCAACGGTGGGGGCAAGCTTTGTGTCTTGGCGTGTTGCTATTCGTATCCGTTGCGGATTTCCACCATGCGTATGGAAGCTTTCAGCATGGGAACGTCAGTCCTGACACGTATTATCCAGAAACCACCCAATTACTTCCGCTTTTGAAGGACTACCGCGAGCAGCGGGGCCCATTTCGTTTCGGGCAAGTCAACCGTGGTCGCATTGGCGAGGAAATTGCGACGGTTCGGAACCTTCCCTATTTTCACGATTTTCTGGAGGTGCCGGAGGGTTATACCAGCCTTTATCTGGATGGGGTTTCCGAATTTCAAACGATCACCAATGAGGAGGCCAAGATTGCCATTCAAAACATCATCGTCACCATGGATCGAGACGAGGCAGGGAAAGACTGGCTGGGAACGCGCACGAACTCGTTCCTGCGCGCGAAGTTTTTCCCGCGAATTCGTCGCTACGATTCGCGCGCCGCGCTGCTGAGCGCTTTGGAAGGCGGGCAGATTGACTGGCAGCGCGAAGCGGCTGTGACCGATCCAGAAATTACTGAACTAACACCCCGGGATGAAAGGGACCCGGCAATCAGCACCAACGACGAGGTGCAGTTCGGGAGCGTTTCGCCGGAAGCATATTCCATCGCCTATCATGTGAGCCGACCGGGCGTCATTTTCGTCTCGCAGGCATTTTACCCGGGTTGGTCAGCGACCGATGAACGAATGAAGATAGTCGAGACGTTCGGCGCCTTCCAAGGGATTGTCATCCCGGCGGCCGGGCAGGGGCAGATCGTGGTACGCTTTTCGCCGCCCGCACTGAAACTCGGTGCAGCGATTACACTTATAAGCGTCGCCATTACCGTTTTATTGGCCTATAGGCTGAACCGTCGCTCCTGACTGACAGCGGATAATTATACTCCGCCCAACTGTTTACCCATAATTTCCACGAGCGGGCGGATTTCCGCCATCAACTGGCCGAACTGTTTTGGTTTGAGTTGCTGGCCGCCGTCGCTGAGGGCGGTGGCGGGGTCGGGATGGACTTCCAACAGCAAACCGTCGGCACCGACGGCGACCGCGGCGCGAGACAGTGGGATGACCATGTCCGCCCGGCCGGCGGCGTGGCTGGGGTCGACGAAGACCGGCAGATGCGTTTCTTTTTTCGCCACGGCGACGGCACTGAGGTCGAGCGTATTGCGGCAGGCGTGTTCGAACGTGCGGATGCCGCGCTCGCAGAGGATGACCTTGGTATTGCCGTGCAAACAGATGTATTCGGCGGCAAGGAGCCATTCCTCGACCAGGCCGGAGACGCCGCGCTTCAAGAGGATGACCTTGCCCGAGGCGGCGGCGGCGGCGAGTAGCGGGACGTTTTGTGCGTTCCGCGCGCCGATTTGCAACACGTCGGCGTAGGAGGCGACCATCTCGACGTCCTGCGGTGACAGGACCTCGGTGACGATCGGCAAGCCGGTGGCGTCGCGGGCCTGCTTTAACAATTCCAGGCCCTCGCGGCCCAATCCCTGGAAGTCGTACGGCGAGGTGCGGGGCTTGAAAGCGCCGCCACGGAAGAGCGTCGCGCCGTACGACTTCACCGCTTTCGCGGTTTCGATTGTCTGGGTGGCAGTCTCGACCGAACACGGGCCAGCCACCACGTGGAAGGTGCCACCGCCGATTTTGAGCCCGGCCACGTCGAGGACAGAGTCGCGGGGCTGGTACTCGCGACTGACCACCTTGTATTTCTTTTGGATGGGGGTCACGCTCTCCACCTGCGGGAAGACCGCGAGCGATTCGAGGGTGTGATGGCTGCGCTCGTCGCCGATGCAGGCGATGACCGTACGCTCGACGCCGCGGATGAGGCGCGGTTCGTAGTTGAACTTCTTTACGGCGTCGGCCACTTGTTGAATATCCTGTTCGCTTGTTCCCGGTCTTAGTACGATGATCATGGTCTTGCTCCTCTGCCCGCGCGGTTCGGTTTTTTAACAATAAAAAAACCGCCCCGCTTCCGCGGGACGGTTTGGTGTCAACGTTACAGGCATCAACACGCGGCCCGCAGACAGGGCTGGCTAAAGTAAAACCAATACCACGCCTGAACTGCGGTGCTGTGCTGAAAAATTGCCTTCATTTACGCGATGTAGAATAGCAGGTGGAGGGGTGTTTGTCAATGCCGGTTATGAGCTGGCAAGGCTGTGTTTTTGTGCTTTTCTCGGGGTTCTAGGTGGGTTTTAATAGGCACACACACCAACCAGACAACAATGAAAACAATCCTCGCTCTGATTCTTTGCTGCGGTGCGGTGCTCGCTGCAGACACCAACGAAATCCTTGTTGTTAGCACGGCCAAGACCAATGCCCAGTCCGGCAGTGTAACTACGACCGATGTGTACTTACGCGATGGGCAAACGAACCTTGTTCGTGACACAAGGACCAAGGCAGGTGCAGTACAAATCCAAATTCAACGCTTTTATCATGCCGGCTATCTGGTTAGCGATTTTATGACAATGCCGAATTCCTCTGGACTCAGCGTTGAGGCAGGCTCACCATACGCAGTGAGTTTTGAGTTTTGGCCGTCCAAAGAAGTTCGGTCGGCTGTAATCGGCACAAAGGACGGTGTTATTCTTGATGCGTTTACATGCACCAACGGTGTTTTTTATCCCGACTCCAACTCTCACATCAGTAAGGCAAACGGTTTTTTTGGCACAGATATGCGATGAGCGCAGCCATCAGTGATTCCGTATTGAAGTAGTGCTTTCATTTGCGCTTCGCCTTAGCCAACAACGCCCGTAATTGCGCCGCAGTCCCTTCCCGATCCAACTCACTCGACGCCACTGCCAACGTCAATTTCTCCCAAGCGTCCGTGTCGAGCTTCTCGTCGGCCAATAGTCCGTTCTCGCTCAAAAATACGAGGCACGTTGCCAACGCCGTTCGTTTATTGCCATCGATGAACGGATGATTGCGGCAGAGGTAAAACAGATAGGCTGCGGCAACATCCAGCGGGGCCTTGATTAGCGGCTCGCCCATCATCGTCGCCTGTGGCGCGGCCACTGCCGATTCCAACAGCGCCTCGTCGCGGATGCCGGCCGATCCGCCATGCGCGGCCAGCACTTCCGCGTGGATGGCCTTGACCGCCGCAACTGTGGGATGCGCCAATATTTCGCTCATGACAACCGGCGAAACAATTCCGCATTCTTCCGAATCAACCGCTTCGCCGTCGCTACAGCCTCTGTCGGTTCGATTGTTGGACGGATCGGCGTCAAGGTGATCGTGCCGCCTTGATGCAGTTCCACGTTCAACTCATCCCCCACCTTCAGGTGCGCGAGTTCCATCAGCGCGGCATCAAAGATAATTCCCTGCGAATTGCCCACCTTGGTAATGGTTTTTGTCATGCTGTAATACTATGTTTTACAGTGCAGAAAGTCAAGTTGCAGTGACGAACAATTTCAGTGTCTATGTGAATGGCGGTGATGAGCTGGTAAGGCCGTGATTTGTGCTGTTCTTGGGGTTACATCAGGGGTCTAATGCGCCTTGCACACGGCCTTCAGCGATTGGAGAGTTTATGAAGATAAGAAAGCCAGAGGATGTATTGCTGATCGTTGCGTTTGGCTTGATAGCCGCTGGTCTTATCCTTGTCATTGGCGGCTGGATGTGGGGTCTGAATATTTTGTCTCAAGTTGTGGGTGCGTCGACTCCGCCTGGACACCCTCAGACCGGGATTGGCATCGCGCTTATCGGCACTTTCATAGGCATTCCGATGTTGATGGTCGGATTTGTCCTGCTTGTAGTATCCGTTATCGTTCATTTCACGACGAAGCGGAAAGGCCATGCGACTGCCTAATTACGCGGTTGTAGGGGCTTAAAAATGCGAGGGCCTTTCTCCAACAACGTGATTTTCTACGATACCGAGTTTTCAAATCTCGATCCGTATACGGGCGAGATTCTGTCGATTGGGATGGTGAAGATATCGGGAGAAGAACTTTATCTTGAACTGGAACACGCTGGTCCCATCGGTGATTGGGTGAAGGAACACATCATCCCCACACTGAAAGGCCCACGCGTCACGCGTGAAGACGCCCGGCGGAGAATCAAGGAATTTGTGGGCGATGGAAAGCCGTATGCGGTCAGCTATGTGAATGCCTACGACACGTTGTATTTCTACAAATTGTTCGGTTTTCCAAGGGGTGACCAGCCGTGCTATTGGTTGCCCGTGGATCTGTCGTCGATCATATTTGGCGTCGGCAAAGACCCTGAGAATCTGTTCGGGTTCGCTGCGGAACTCGGCATTGATGCGAAACAATACACGCAACACCATGCGCTGCATGATGCCCGGCTGGTACGAGATGTTTATATGAAGTTCTTTGCGATTGAGCCCACGTAATCTCTGGCGTCACACTCCGCGAAGCTTACTCGACTGTAACGCTTTTGGCCAGGTTGCGGGTTTGTCCGCTAACAAGTCACTGGAGCTAACACCGTTGCGCGTTCCGTTCCGTTTTGCGGGCTTGCGTTTTGTTTCGACGTGGCTGAGGTTCGGAGCGGTAGTGGACAGTTTCCGGAGGAGAATGGCTGAGCAGGCATATTTTTTGGCTCCGGTGGTTACGAGTGACGAGTGGACGGCGTACCATGCCATACGGCGCAAGGTATTGTTTGAAGATCGGGGGCTTTTCGGGGTGTATGACCCGAATCACGTCGATGATCGCAAGGCAGGGAACCATCCGGTGATACTTACCTGCAACGGCGTGCCGGTTGGGGCCATGAGGATTGACCTGGTCCCCGAGGGGGCGTTTGCCATTATGCGGACCGTGGCCGTAACGACGGAGAAGCAGCGTCAGGGGTACGGCCGAATCATGCTGTCGCTCGCGGAAGAATACGCCCTCCAAAATGGATGCACAGCCGCGGTCGTTTTTTCGGCGAATGACGCTGTTGGATTTTACGCCAAGTATGGTTACGAATTTCACACGTGGGATCCGTCCGGTTCCTTTGGGCGAGGCCAGCAGATGAGGAAAGTGCTGACTACGGGGTCGAGATGAAGGTCCTTCGAGGCAAGGTCGAGAGTGGGATTGGGGACTTCGGAAAGTGGATCGAGAAACTACATACACTCTACGAACGCAAGACGGGCATGAAGCTCTACCCGGGCACGCTGAACATTCGTCTCACCGATCTCTACGCGGCACCGGAAGGATGCGCCCGGTTGGAGGCCAGTGAGTACGGTGGGTCGGTGAGTGTGAGCATCGTGCCCTGCTGGATTCTCGGGCGGCGAGCCTTCATTCTGCGCACTGACAGCAACGAGGGCGAAACAGGAAGCCACCCGCGGACGGTGGTGGAGATTGCCAGCGACGTGAAGTTGCGCGATGAATACCATCTTGTGGACGGCGATGAAGTTTTCGTTGAAGTCGAGGATTAGCCGTTCCGTTTGAGCGGGGGCTCTTTTTCTATACCTTCCTCAGATCCCGAGGCCTGCAGGCGTTACGCCCGTTCTACCGGGTCAAATTGCAATTATCGTTTATTTCTCTGGAAATCGCATTCCGATAGTTGTATACTTCGAGGTTATGGTCTTTGACAGGAAGAGGAATGGCCAGACGCTACGGTGCACCTGCCCGTCGAAAGGACACGGACGGGGCACCCACTCCACCGAAGGGACAAGGGGCGCCCAAAACATGCGTTTCTGCGAAACGAAGCCAAATTGTTTTAGCGAAAATGCCGCTGGAAGAGCCTACGTATGAGATAGTTAAGGTGCATTACAGAAAAATGACAAATGGCTTCGTTTTTCCAGAAAATCGCGGGTTGCGGCGGGCAGTTACGCCCGGGCTTGCGTGGGTTGTTTGGGGTCGGTACCGGGGCAGCCGAAGTAGCCGTTCCAGACGACTTCGAGGCCTTCGAGGGTCAATTTGATGGGCTGCTTGTGGAGGCGGCAGCGGTCGATGGCGCGATCGATGAGGTCGCGCGGGTCGCACGATTTCGCGATGCGGCCTTCCGTCTGGTACTTCCGAAGCAGGTGCGCGACCATGCTCTCGTCCGGGGCAAGACCGCGGGAGCGGGCGTAGCGCAGAAAGATTTCCGTGAACGTCTCGGGGCTGGGAGCTTCGGCGTTGAGGCGGTAGCCCATGCGGCGCATGAACGCTTCGTCCTCCAGGTCGGATTCCGTGAGGTTCGTGGCGAAGACGACGATCTGCTCGAAAGGCATCTGGATTTTCTTGCCGGTGCTCAAGGTGAGGTAATCGACGCGATACTCCAGCGGCACGATCCAGCGGTTGAGGAGTTCGGTCGCCGAACAGCGCTGGCGACCGAGGTCATCCACCACGAGCACGCCGCCATTGGCCTTGATGTGCAAGGGAGCTTCGTAGAAGCGTTGCGTCTCGGTGAAGGCGAGGTCCAGGCTTTGCAGGGTCAACTCGCCGCCGGCGACCACGAGGGGGGGGCTGATCCGCACCCAGCGGCGGTCGTAATTATCATTGGAGTGCTTGACGACCACATGGTTGTGGGCGTCGAACATACGGATGACTTGTCCATCGACTTCAATGGCGTAGGGGATCCAAATTTCACCGGGGATCGCGTCGACAAGCGCCCGCGCCATGGCGGTCTTGCCGTTACCCGAGGGCCCGGTCAGAAACAGACTACGGCCCGAGCCGACGACCAATCCGAGGATTTCCTTGGCGTAGTCCGAGAGGATGAGACTCGACATGGCTTGATCGAGCGCCTGGCGCGAGGAGGGCGGACGGTTGCGAACCTGCTGGGTGATCATCTCGGTGTAGGCTTTCAGCGAGACCGGGGCGGCCCCGGCATAACTGCAAGAACTGATCAGGCGGCGCAGCGCCTCCCAGCCGTGGTCGAGCATTGCATAGCGATAATTGTGCAAACCGACGACGCCTTTGGCCTCGATAAATTTCTCCTCACAAAGTCGCTGGAGCAGGGCCTCGGTGATCATCATACCCAGACGCAGCCGTGTCGCGATGCTGAACGTGGTGCAATCGACATCGAGGGGGACGACCTTCAACGCCAGATCAGCCAGGAAGCCGGGGTTGACATCCAGGTCCTCCAGTTTTTCCGGGAACGGGGGAACGAACCAGTCGGCGGGATTGGTGAAAAGGGGGGCAATCGAATCGGCTGGAGTTGCGGGCGCGGCCGCATTATCCGACTCCAATCCGACCGTCAGTTCCTCAGTATGCTGGACGTCTACGGTGCCCATAAATGCTGCTACAGACAGTGAAAAGCACGATTCAGGCCAGCAGACGGCGGTTTGGAACATGAAACTGATTGCGCGACAATGGATTCGGGACTTGCAACGATTCCGCGCCGTTTCTAGACTGTTACCATGAAACACAAGAAGCTTCTCAGATTTGCCATGGTTTTGGTCGTTTGCGCGGTAATAACCTTACCAGCAAGGGCCCAAGACCAAACCGTTGCCCAGCAACTATCCATTCTCGACGAGCGGCTTAGCAAGCTACGCGCGGATGTCGATGCCTTGCAGTTCAGCCAGCAGCAGGTTCAGCAGGACATCAAACAGATCCAGGGTCAAATGGATGAGGTGCGTCATGCGGGTCCCAGTGCCTCGGCGAACGATCTGCAGGCGCTCGAAGCGCGCGTCAAGGCGTTGGATGCCGCCCGCGAGACGGATAAGAAGGTGATTATCGATCAACTCGCGAAGGAACTCGCGGCGATGAGCGGCTCGCATGGTGGCAAGACGGCGACCCAGCCCACTCCCGCAACGAATGGCAGCGAGCACATCGTGGCAACGGGAGAAACGCTGACGTCGATTGCGAAAAGCTGCGGGGTCACCATCGCTGATTTGAGAAAAGCGAACAACCTGACGAGTGATTCGCTGAAAGTTGGCCAGAAGCTTGTTATTCCGAAGTGACAACTCGCAGAGCCTGCATCACCCGGAGCTTCCCCAGAGTTTCCAGGGCGGGGGGTTTCCGAGAGGATTTAACTTAGGAAGCCACAGCCGCGGGTGCACCCCGTTGTTCCCAAGGGCGGCTACGACGGACTTCGTTGGTCGCGGCCAGTTTCTCGGTGTCGACTTTGAGCCAGACACTCTCCTCGCCGAGGATCCCTTCCACATCGCGCACGAACTGCTGCGTTGGCGCCACGGAGAAATGTTCATGCGCTTCGAGGAAGACCAGTTTACCCTCGGGGTACATAAAGCAGAACATGACGGGCACCTCGCCTTTGTGTTTGCGAAGAACTTCCTGGACGCGAGTGAGGGTCGAATCCTCCGTGGTGCCTGCCGCGATACGGATGTGCACGGCTTTCGTAAATTTCTTCGGCACGTCGGCCAGCGGAATGATTTGGTCCGCCACGATCTTGGGTTTGTCCTCTCGCAGGTTGACCATGCCGCAGAGGAAGATCGCGGCATCGGTTTTCAAGCTCGGGGCGAACCGGGCGTACGACTCGGGGAAAACCAGGACTTCCACCGCCCCTTCAAGGTCTTCCAGCGTCACAATCGCCATCGGCTTGCCCTGCTTCGTCGTCTTCGGCACCACCTTACTAATGATCCCGCCGATGCGCGTCGCCTGCCCGTCCTGAAGTTGCGCGAGCTTTCCCGAGGAGGCCATTTCGTAGCGGCCCAGAATTTCGGCGTACTCGGTCAACGGGTGACCCGTCACGTAAAACCCCAGCAACTCTTTCTCGAACGCCAGCATTTCGCTCTCCGTCCACTCGACCGACGGGAGTTGGCCGGTGCCTTTTTTTCGCGCGTTCACCGGTTCCACGTCGAACAGGGCCGGCTGACCGCGCTCGCGATCGTGCTGGACCGTGGCGGCGCGACTCATCTGGTACTCGATTGCCGCGAAAACCCGGGCCCGCGGCTCACCCAAGGAATCGAAGGCACCGCACTTCGCCAGGCATTCCAGCACCCTGCGGTTGACGATGCGGAAATCGACACGGGTGCAAAAATCCTCGAACGACGCGAACCGCCCGCTCGCTGTACGCACCGCTATGACATTCTGCACGGCGACTTCACCGACGTTCTTGATCGCCGCGAGGCCAAAGCGAATCTTGCCGTCGCGCACCGTGAAGCGGACACCGCTCTCATTGACATCGGGTGCCTGCACCTCGATCCCCATGCGTTTGCACTCGTTGATGAAAAGCTGGATCTTATCGGTATTGGCCAGTTCATTGGACAGGAGCGCAGCCATGTACTCGACCGGGTAGTTGGCTTTCAGCCACGCCGTCTGGTACGCGACAATGGCGTAGGCCGCGCTGTGCGACTTGTTGAAACCGTACCCGGCAAACTTCGACAGCGTATCGAAAATCTGGTTGGCTTTGGGGCGAGGGATATTGTTCTTATCCTGGCAACCCTTGATGAAGGTCTCGCGTTGCTTCTCCATTTCCTCGGCGTTCTTTTTGCCCATCGCGCGGCGCAACACGTCGGCCCCGCCGAGCGAATAGCCCGCGAGCATGTTGGCGGCCTGCATAACCTGCTCCTGGTACACGAAGACACCGAACGTCTCTTTGAGAATCGAATCCAGCAACGGATGGTCGTAGGCAACCTTGACCTTGCCGTGCTTGCGGTTGACGTAGTCGTCGAGCATGTTCATCGGCCCGGGTCGGAACAATGCGATGAGCGCGATGATGACGTCGATGGAGTCCACGCCAATGCGGCGGCACAAGTCGCGCATCCCCTGCGATTCCAACTGGAACACGCCGATGGTATTGGCCTTCGCCAGCAGGTCGAATGTCTGCTTGTCTTCGAGCGGAATCTTGTCGATGTCGAGACGTTGTCCGGTGGTCTCCTCGATGATATCGAGCGCATCCTTGATGACCGTCAACGTCTTCAACCCGAGGAAGTCCATCTTCAACAGGCCGAGGTCGCCCAGAGGATTCATCGAGTACTGGGTGACGATTTCGTTCGAGTTCGTGCCGGTGGTGAGGGGCACGATATTCGTGAGCGGCTCCGCGCCGATCACCACGCCGGCCGCGTGTGTCGAAGCGTTGCGGGAAACTCCTTCGAGAGTGTACCCGTAATCGATCACGCGTTTGACGTTCGGCTCGTTCTGGTAGGCCGTCTTCAGTTCGGGATTGATATCGATGGCTTTTTTCAGCGTCATCCCGATGTCCGGCGGGATCATCTTCGCAATGCGATCGCACTCGCTGTAGCTCAGACCCATCACGCGGCCCACGTCGCGCACCACCATCTTCGCGCCGAGGGTGCCGAAGGTGATGATTTGCGCGACGCGATCATCGCCATATTTTTTGCGTACGTAATCGATGACTTCCGGGCGGCGGTTGTAGCAAAAATCCATATCGATATCGGGCGGGGAGATACGCTCGGGATTCAGAAAACGCTCGAAAAGCAAATTGTAGCGGAGCGGATCGATATCCGTGATCTTCAACAGGTACGCCACCACGCTACCAGCCGCGCTACCACGGCCCGGGCCCACGGGAATCCCGTTGCTCCTAGCAAAATGCACGAAGTCCCAGACGATCAGGAAGTAGCTGACGAAGCCGGTCTTCTCCATGATCTTCAGCTCGAACTCCACGCGCTCGACAATCGACTTCTCGTGGTCGTCCTTCGGTTTCTTCCACTCAATACCGTACCGGTCGTGCAGGCCCTGGACGCACAAGTGCCGCAGGTAATGCTCGCGCGTAAAATCGTCGGGAGGCTCGTAGACGGGGAACCGCAGCTTGCCAAATTGCAGCAAGAGATTGCACTTCTCGGCGACGGCAACGGTGTTCTTCAGCGCCTCGGGCACTTCGGCAAACAACTCGTGCATCTCCTCGGGCGTCCGCAGATAAAACTGCTCGGACACATACCGCATGCGTTTTTCGTCGGCGAGCAACGACTGCGTCTGCAGGCAGATCAGGCAGTCATGCGCCTCCCAATGTTGGCGCTCGACGTAATGCACATCGTTGGTGGCGACCAACGGGAGATTGAATTCCTTCGCCCAGGGAATGAGTGTGCGGTTGACCGTGCGTTGCTCCTCGATGCCGTGGTTCTGCAACTCCACATAGAAATCGCCGGGGGCGAAGATCTGCCGATAGTCGTCAAGCGAGGCCTTGGCTTTCTCGAGTTTGCCTTCCTTGATCTGGAAAGGGACTTCGCCCTTGAGGCAGGAAGTGAGCCCGATCAGTCCTTGCGAATGTTTCGCGAGGATTTCCTTGTCGATGCGCGGCTTATAGTAAAATCCGTCGAGGTGCGCCGAGGAGACGAGCTGAACGAGGTTTTTGTAGCCGACTTCGTCCTTTGCCAGCAGAACCAAATGATACGCAGCGTCACGAGCGTTCGCGGATTTCTTTTCGAGGCGACTGCCCGGCGCGATATACGTCTCGCATCCAATGATCGGCTTCAACCCCTTCTCTTGCGCGGTCTTGTAGAACTCAATGGCTCCGTACATGTTGCCATGATCGGTCACGGCTACCGCCGGCATCTTGCACGCATGCGCCTTGTCGACAACATCAGAGATACGGCAGGCTCCATCGAGCAGGCTGTACTCGGTGTGCAGGTGAAGATGGACAAAATCAGAGTGCTTCATCAAAACTCTCGGGCTCCGCTGCTTTCACTCTATGTGGGCCGTTCGTCGCAATCAAGACTTCTGAGTGAGAATCACTACGGGCGGGCGAATTTATTCGATGACTGGCGCCAGTTCAGATCCTTGACGTTCATACAGGCCAATAAAGAGGGTCGGCGAACTATGGAGCACTTGCACAAAATGGTGGTGGAAGTCCATCCACTTGTGGACCTTCTCGTCAAAGCCCTGCTCCTTGAAATCGGGGTAAAGAACCAGCCAAATCCTCTTAAAATCTGCACCATTCTGCGGCAAGTGCCCATCGCCAATGACCGCGAACAGATGCGACAGCTTTTCGGGCTGCCTCACCACTCCCTGTATTACTTGATCCCCGAGATAGTATTGGAACGGCCGATAAGTGAATTGTGAAGAGTGGACGATAACATCGCCCGCGCGAAAATTCCCCGCGATTTCGTTCGCACCTTCACGAAGGTCCGATTTCACCCACGGATTATCCGACACATAGTAGTTCCTCAACGCGAAAAGATTCGCTGAAACCAAGGCGACCATCATCAACGTGCTTGCCAGGCGCTCAATCCCCTTTTCGGCACGCGCCAGAGCACACCCCATCAGCAACGCCAGGGCTGGCGTCATGTAAACCAACGTTCGCGGCAGAAAAAGATTCTGCCGCAACGACAACGCCAGCAACAAGAGGATCGGCAGAGCGAACCAAAGAGTCAGAAGACAAGCTGTTTCACGATTTTCGCGCTTGCGGCAGAGAATGACGATGGCAACGCCCAATGCCGCCATCGTCACGAGAATGGAAAATGCACGAGACCGCACATCTCCGAGATAAGCCCCGCTGAAAAGTGATATGAAGCCTAGAATCTGACGCGATTCCAGCGGTTGAATCCACGATCGTCCCGTGACCCTGGTCGTTTGCCACAATAGTAGCGGCAGACAAGGAGCGAAAAGAAGCGCTACCGCGCATTGCGATAGTAACCAGCAGCGAAGCGTTCTCTGATCTTTTCGATGACGGATGACCACAAACACGTTCTGCGCAAGAATTGCGAAGATGGACGTATATTGCATATATATGGCCAGAGTGGTACAGACAATGTAAATTCTCCATGAATTCCCCCACCCCTCCCGCATTCCCTTGAGGAGAAAGAGAAACGAGAGCGAGATCAGCAGCGTTTGCCCGCTGTACATCCGAATTTCCTGCGAATACCAAACATGCAACGGCGACAGCCCCAAAAGTCCGGCACTCAACAGCCCAGCAACCGGTCCTCCCAAACGAGTGCCCAAGAAGTACACCGTAGCGACGGTCGCCACAGCAGCGAGCACCGATAACATTCGCGCCACGGTTTCGCCGGTAAAGACAGATTGCCAGAAGTGCAGGATTAGATTGTACAGAGCGCTATGCACATCGTCGTGCGCCGCGTCGATGATCTGTGCTGGAGTTGCCCGGGCGACCAACAACGAGTTCGCCTCGTCGAACCACACCACGCGCTGCCCGAGATGAAACAGGCGAAGCCCCAACGCAGCCGCCAGTACGAGGATGAGCAAGACGGCGGACCGTTTACCATCAATATTCACAATTCGGTGAAACTCCCTATGCAATGGAGGCCTATGGGATCGCGCACCATCGTCGCACCACAAATAGCCACACCAAGGCTCCTAAAATCAGCAGTCCGATCACCCACCAGAACGACTGCCTCTTCGTCCGCCGCAGCCCGCGCGCACCCGCCTCGCGACGTTTCCAATCGTCGTAGTCGAATTCATCGGGATCTTCGATGTCGGTCCCATCGTAGATCGTATCTGGGGACCAACCCGTCTTTTCGTCGGCACCGCATTCGGGACAAGCCAGGGCATTACCGGGAACTTCGGCGCCGCAAGCCGGGCAGATGAAGTCATCGGGTGACATGGCGCAACAACTCATCCACGCGCTTCTTCACGACCTCATCCATTTTAATGATGGGCGGCCAGGGACGCGTGTTGGCTTCGCCTTTGATCTTGTGTGTGGCGTCGATGCCGATCTTGCTGCCGAATCCCATCACCGGCGTGGCGTGGTCGAGTACATCGGCGGGACCTTTGGTGAGGATGATGTCACGGTCAGGATCGATGTTGGCCGTGAGGCGGAAGAGCACTTCGCTGGTATTGTGCACGTCCACGTCTTCATCCACGACCACGATAATTTTGGTGAACATCATTTGCCCCATGCCCCACAGCCCGTGCATTACCTTCATGGCGTGATACGGGAATTGTTTCTTGATCGAGACCACGACGAGATTATGGAACACGCCTTCGGCGGGCAACGCCATGTCCACGATCTCGTTAAAGTTCATTTGAAATACCGGCAGGAAGATCCGCACGCTTGCGGTGCCCATGTAGAAATCTTCCATCGGCGGCACGCCCACGATCGTGCTCGGATAAACCGCGTCGCGCCGATGGGTGATGCGTTCGATGTGAAACTTCGGGTACGGTTCGGGCAGCGTATAATAACCCGTGTGATCACCGAACGGGCCTTCGAGATCAAGCTTCTCTTCCGGATCGACGTAGCCTTCCAGCACAAAGTCGCAGTCCGCCGGCACTTCCAGATCGTTCGTCCCGCACTTCACCATCTCCACCGATTTCTTGCGCAGATACCCCGCCAACATCATCTCGTCGATTCCATCCGGCAGCGGTGCCGTCGCCGCAAACGCATACACGGGATCACCGCCAAGCGCCACAGCCACCGGCATGCGCTTCTTCAATTCCTTGTAGCGCCGCCAATGACGCGCACCGGTCTTGTGCAGCTGCCAGTGCATAAAAGTCGTGCGCCCATCGATCACCTGCATCCGATAGCAGCCCACATTGCGCGCACCCGTGTCGGGATCGCGCGTGATGACCAGTGGCAGACAGACGAATCGCCCAGCATCCTGAGGCCAGCACTTCTGGATCGGCAACGCGGCAAGATCGGACTTTGGCTGGACAACTTCCTGGCATGGCCCCGACTTCACACTTTTCGGTTTCGCGTGCCGCAATTCGAAGGCGGTACCGAGGAGCGAGATGGCCTCCCTGAATGAGGTCGGCGGTTTCGCCTTGAGCAATCCTCCCAGCTCCTGTGCGATGTCATCGACATTTTCGACTCCCAGCGCCAGCGCCACGCGTTTCGCCGAGCCGTACGCATTGATCAGCAGCGGAAACTGCGCGCCCTTGCACTTCTCGAAAAACAGCGCCTTCCCACCCTGAGGCAACTTCATCTCGCGGTCGGCGATCTCGGTGATTTCGAGAACAGGATCAACTTCGACAGGAATCCGTTTCAGTTCCCCTGCCGCAGTCAACTTCTGAACAAAGTCGCGCAACGAGTCGTAGGCCATGCCGCAACCAATAACATACTCGTCCGCTAGTGGCTAGCGTACTTCGTATGATCAATGACGCTGGCGTCGAGAAACGCCCGTTGTCGTTCCGCGCATTTATTGCAGCGACCGCAATGCATTCCACGACGCGGAGCGAGGCAGGAAAAACTCAGGCGAAGCGGAAGAGATTTGCCGCGAAGAATTACTTTTCCCTTGGGGAGCGCACGGAACGGGGCGATGACTTTGATGCGAAAATTGAGCGCCCCACCGGCAACAGTTGCAAATTCGCGGAAGAACTTTGGTGTGGCATCGGGAAATGGGTTATGGTCGAGGGAGCCAATGGCAATCGTATCGATCTTGTTGAGTGCACAGAACACAGCCGCCTTGGACAGCAGCAGCAAGTTACGGCCGGGCAGATACATGGCTTCGTCCGGCGTCCGGGCGTGCGGTACCTTGCGACCCGTGGTACTCCAGTGCGCGCCGTAGAGGTCACGGACAGGCAAGCCGAGAACCGTCAAGGATTGAACGCGCGGGATTTTGGCTGTGTGAAGAAATTTCCTCAGGTGCTGCAACTCCGCCGCCTCCCACACGAGGCCGTAACGAATGAAGACGGGTTGAACTTTGCTGTACCGGCGTGCCAACTCGGCCAGCATCACACAACTGTCGAGGCCACCGCTGACGAGGGCACAAACAGCGCGTTTCACTTCCGTTGCCGCGCCGCTTCCTTTTCGGCGTCAAGTTTGCGGCGCAACTTCTGGACTTGCGCGCGCAAGGTTTCTTCAAGCTTCTGCGCGCCTTCCAGGTCACCTGCCGCGCGCGCTGTGGCAATCTTCGGGTTCAGCGATAGCTCTTCCTCGGCAATTTTCGCGGAATAGACCCGATCAAGTTCCGCGAGTTTCGCCTTCTGGTGGGGCGTGAGTTTCTTACCAGGCTCACCACCCATGCGTTCCAGCGCCAATTCGTAAGCTGATTTAATCGCCATTGAGCTTCACCTTCACATCGTTGCCTTCGATCACGCACTCAAACTTTTCAACCTTCGCGGTCTGGATGACGGGTGATTGCCCCGTGTTCACATCAAATCGCCACCCGTGCCACGGGCAAGTCACGATCGAACCGTCCAGCGTCCCCTCGCCCAACGGTCCGCCGCGGTGCGGGCAGACGTTGTCGGTCGCGCAAAACTTCCCGGCCACATTGTAAAGAGCCAATTCGCGCTCACCCACCGCTACGGTCTTGCATTCGCCCGGCTGCAAGTCACCAACCTCGGCTACTTTGATCAAATCACTCATGCGTGTTGCCATCCTCCCCGTTGTTTATCGGCCAATAGACTAGCGGATTTTTGTCACCTGCGCAACGGGCATCGGCTCGTCTCGAAAGTATCAACTGGGTTTCTCGAATTGCCGTTGGTATTCTTGCCCGAAAGAGGACGGGAGCGCGACGGTGATAAGTATCCGCCAATTGTCGAAGCGATTTGGAGACCAGGAAGCTGTCCGGGCCATTGACCTGGAGATTCCCGCAGGCCAATTGGTCGGCCTGCTGGGACCCAATGGCGCCGGAAAATCCACCACAATCAAGATGCTGACGGGGATGTTGCTGCCCAGTTCAGGGACGGCGGAAGTGTTCGGATTCGACGTAGTGCGTCAGCCGCTGGAGGTGAAACGGGTCGTCGGTTACGTGCCGGAAAGTGGCGCGGTGTTCGAGTCGCTTACCGGCTGGGAATACCTGGAACTTGTGTCCGCGCTGTATCACATTCCTGACGATGAAGCCGTTGCCCGCATTCGGCGCTTCGGTCAGTTCTTCGAACTGGATGAGGAAACGCTACGCGACAAACAACTGTCCGCCTATTCGAAAGGAATGCGGCAGAAGGTGGTGATCACCTCCGCCCTGCTTCACAACCCACAAGTCATCTTTTTCGACGAACCGCTCAACGGTCTCGATGCCAACGTCGCTCTCAGTGTCAAGACCTTGATCACCTCGCTGGCGCGCGAGGGTAAGACCGTGGTGTTTTGTTCGCACATCCTCGATGTGGTGGAACGTATCTGCCAGCGCATCGTAATCCTGCATCAGGGACGGATTCTGGCCGACGGGACGCTGGCCGAGTTACAACAGCGCTGCGGTGAGCAGTCCCTCGAACACATCTTCAACCAACTGACTGGCACAAGCAACCTGCTGGCACGCGCCGAGGAATTTGCTCGCGGGCTCACCCAATGACTGCCACGGTTGTACCGCAGGCTCGTCTGATTGACGGCCCACAACTCCGCGCCTTGCTGCGATGTTACTGGCGCCTCAGCACGCGTGGTAAGTTGGCTGGGGCGATACGCCGCCGGCAAAGCGGCAAACCGCGCGGGTTGCTGTTCATTGCGGCGATGTACATGCTCGTCGGATTGACGACCAGCTTGTCGGTCTTCGCGCACATGAACGTGTTCACCTACGCCATGATCCTGCACAGCATGACGTTTCTCGTCGTGGGGATGGCGATTACTTCGGAGTCGGGGGATATCCTCTTCAGCGCGAACGAGTCCGACGTGCTGCTTCATCGGCCGATCCACTCGCGAACGCTCCTGCTGGCGAAAGGACTGAATCTGATTGGGTTGGCCTTATTCCTGGCCGGCTCGCTGAATTTCTTCCCCATATTTTTCGGTCTGGCAGCGAGCGGAGCGCACTGGTGGTTCCCATTGACCCACATCGTCTCCATCGCCTTGCTCAGTGTGTTTTGCTGTGCCGCCGTCGTTTGCACCTACGGATTGATCGTCCGCTTCCTCGACCGCGAGAAATTCGATAATTTTGCCGCGTGGACCCAGGTCGCGATGTCGTTCTTGTTTGTCGGCGGGTACCAACTACTGCCACGGCTCATGCAACGATTCAACGGATTGAATTTGGAGACTTCGCCGTTTCTGTTACCATTGCCGCCTGCGTGGTTCGCCGCTGTGGACGCGATCGGCAGCACAGAATCTGCCCAACACTCCGTCTGGTGGCTTGTGATCATAGGCCTCGCGGCGACCAGCGTGTTGGCGTATTCCGCCATCGGCAAGCTGGCTCCCAGTTACGGGGAAGCGCTTGCCAGGCTTGGCGAGACGCGCCAGCGTGCCGCCAAATCGAAGCGCGCACCTCAACAAACGGACCGTCGCCGCAATCCTTTTTTTCGCTGGTGGATGCCTGATCCTGTTGAACGGGCGTCGTTCCGTTTGGCGGCTGCATATATGCGCCGCGACCGTGAAATCAAACTGCGCTTGTATCCCTCCTTGGGTTCATTCTTGATCTTCCCGTTGATGGGCCTGCTGGATCGGCGAACCGGGGCTTCCCCGTTCATCCCGCTGCTGACGGTCTGGATGCTTGGCCAGCTTCCCATCATCGCGATGGAAACGCTACGGACTTCCTCGCAAGCCGCGGCTGCCGACATATTTGCCACCGCACCGCTGGAGAATGGCGCGTCCATTTTCCTCGGCGTGCGGAAAGCGACCATCTTCTATCTCATGATACCAGCCCTATGCCTCGCGTCTGGGCTGCTCGTGCTCGTGATCCATAGCCGATCCGCCCTTCTTCTGGCGGTGCCCGGTCTGGTGGCAATACCAATCGTGTCGCTCCTGCCCGCTTGCGTGGACACCTACCTGCCACTGTCACGGTCACCACAGGTCGGCACACAAAGCGCGAAGAACACAACCTTGATGCTCGGCTCGATGCTCACGATGGGAATCCTGGCCGGCATTTCCTATGTCGCATCAGAGATGAACCTCCTGTCGATCATGGTGGCGGTGGAGATTGTCGTCGTGGTGGCTGCGTATTGGGCACTGAAACGCCATATCCAGAACCGGCCAGTGCGTTGGGCCTAACCACCCATCGGTCCGGATTGCCGTTCGCGTGGATTTCTCGTATGCTCGCGTTGTGACCATTGTTGAAGAACCAATTTCCCGGCCGCCGAACCCGCCATCGTCCCGTTTTTTCGCCGCCCTGGAACGATTTGACGCCGCCAACGCTCAGGACCCGCGCGGCGTGGAGCTGCCCTACTCCCAACGCCTCAGCGCCTGGATCGAGCGCCTCGCGCCCAATGCTTCGGAAGAACTCCGCCTGGCGGCGCGCGCGCAGCATATCTGTCGCTGGATGATTCCGCGCGAATCGTACCCGCCGGGACGCATCGGCTACCTGAAGTGGCGCGAGCATTTGAAACAATTCCATGCCCGGAAAGCCGGGGAAATTCTGCGTGAACTGGGCTACGCGGAAACGACCGTGACGCGCGTCCAGGACCTGATTCGCAAACGCAACTTCCCGCGCAACCCGGACGGCCGCGTTCTCGAAGACGCTCTCTGCCTGGTATTTTTGGAGACACAGTTCGCCGAGACCAAGGCAAAGACTGGCGACGAGAAGATGCTCGGCATCCTGCAAAAGACATGGCGAAAAATGACGCCGCAGGCGCATGAGATCGCGCTGACTCTCCCGATGAGCACCGGGCAGCGCGCGCTCGTCGAGAAAGCGCTGGCAGGGTTCACCAGTTAGAGTAAAATGACGCCCATGGTTGCAGCTTCCGTTCCCGTCAGTACCAACGATCCGATCAATGCGAAGATTCTCGCGGTCTCCGAGGATCGGCTGCAAGGCTTCCAACGTGATCCGCTGGGCGAAATCGCCCGGCGATCCGACGTTGAGTTGCTCGTGGTCATCGAGCGCGTCCAAGCGATGTTGCGTTCGGGGACGATTCGGCGGGTGCGGCAAACGTTACTGGCAACGAATCTCGCTCAGGGCGCGCTCGTAGCCTGGCAGGTGCCAGCCGAGAAACTCGAGACGGCGTTCGATTACATGTTCCAGCGCGACCCGTTCAGCGGGCACGTCGTCATCCGTACGACCGACACGGTCACCGCCGTCTCGAAATACCGGCTGTGGACGACAGTGAAAGTGCCGCAAGGGTTTTCGATGACAAAACACTGCGAGTTCTTGTGCCAACAAACGGGCGCCGAGAAGTTCCTGTTGTTGCCCGCGAAAAAACTCTTTGCGCTGGGCGTCGGTCACGTGCGTCGTCGCGGACTCGAGCCCGGCAGTCGCGCTGAAGTGCCGGCCGAGGTCACAGGCGTCTCCGTGGTGACTCTCGACGACCAAGAGTGGCGGATCCTTGTCGCGCTGAAACGTGAATTCACGCCTGAGGAACTCGTATCCGATATCTGGGCATCGCGGGCTAGGGAAGCGCCGGTGCCGCTGGACGCCTTTTTGGAAGTCGCGGAGAACCTGAACCGCCGGAAGATCATTGGTCGCTTCTCGACATTTCTGGAACACGTGAAGCCGGTCGCGAACGGCGAGGCGGTGACACGATACAACGCCCTCTTTCACTGGGCCGTGCCACCCGGTCGTGAAATCGATGCAGGTTGCGAGGTAGGCCGTCATCACATTATGACGCACGCTTACTGGCGTGAGGGCGGTCCCGAATTTCACCACGTCAACGTCATGGGCGTCGCCCACGGCACGGACAAAACGGTGCTCCTGGCCCACAAGACCGCCATTGACGAACATCTCAAGGAAGCCGGCATCCCGATCTCTTACACCAACGTCTTCTGGGGCGGCCGCAGCGAAATCAAACCGAGCGAGATTTCACCCTTCGCCTATCGTGAGTGGTGCCAGCGTGTCGGACTTAATCCGGGATGATAAAATGAAGATTGCATTTTTCGAACTTCACGATTGGGAAGAGAAGTATTTACGCGGGCGTGTGGATCACGCGCACGAGTTGGTAGCGTTCCGCGAGGTTCTGGATGACAAACAGCTCGCGTCGATCGCCGATGCGGAGATTGTCTCGCCGTTCATCTATTCCAAGTTGACGGCGATGCGGTTAGCGAAGTTGCCCAAGTTGAAGATGATCGCCACCCGATCCACCGGGTTCGATCACATCGACGTGGTGGAGTGCAGCAAGCGCGGGATCACGGCGTGCAATGTACCGTTTTATGGTGAGAATACGGTGGCGGAGCACACGTTTGCGCTGATTCTGGCGCTATCGAGGAAGGTCCATGAGGCCTTTGTGCGGGTGCGCGCGGGAAATTTTTCCCTGGACGGGCTGCGCGGGTTCGATCTCAAAGGGAAAACCATCGGCGTTGTCGGCGCAGGGCGCATTGGATTGCATGTGATTCGTATCGCCCGTGGGTTTGGAATGAAAGCGTTGGCTTTCGATGTGAAGCGAGACGATTTTTGGGCCGAGGTGCTGGGATTTGAGTACGCCGAGTTGAACGACGTGCTGACCCGCTCCGACATCCTTACTCTGCACGCCCCGTACAACCGTCACACGCATCATCTCATCAACCGCGATAATATTCACCAGATCAAACGGGGCGCCATCCTGATTAACACGGCGCGCGGCGGGTTGGTCAACACGGATGCGCTGCTGCAGGCGCTCGACGAAGGCATCCTCGCAGGCGCGGGTTTGGACGTGCTGGAAGGTGAGGAGTCGATCTATGAAGAGAGCGCCCTGCTGGGCGACGCGGTGAATCCCGAAAAATTGCGCGTCGCGATCCAAAACCATGTGGTCCTGAAAAAGCCGAATGTGGTCTTCACGCCGCACAATGCGTTTAACAGCCAGGAAGCGTTGGAGCGGATTCTCGACACAACTGCCGAGAATATCGCGGCGTTCGTTGCGGGCACGCCCAAGAATGTTGTGCAGTAGTGGGTTGGTCGATGTCTGGTCTGTCAACCAGACACCGACCGCTACGGCACGGCCTTCTTCCAGATCGGAACTTTCTGCTTCAGCTCGTCGATGATGAACTGCGCCGCGGCAAAGGCCTCGCCGCGGTGTGCCGCCTCTACTCGGACCAGTAGAGACGGTTCGCCTACGGCGATGATGTCAAGGCGATGGATCACACGTATTCGTTTCAGTCCCCACTTCTGGTGCGTCTCGGCAAGCAGTTTGCGGAACTGATGCTCGGCCATCTCGCGGTAGGCGGTGTACTCCAGCGCGCGGATTGGTTTCCCGTCCTCCACACGGCGCACGATTCCCCAAAATGTCACCACCCCTCCCACCTCACCGCCGAAACTACCCAATGTCGCCTCAACGTTGTCGATCGATTCGTTCGTGAGAAGCAGTTCGTCCGCGGACGGTTCGCTCCCGCCCTGTAATGGCGGCATCAAAGATAACACATCGCCATCGCGGAGCTGGCTTGGTCGCGTGGTGAACTCCATGCCGATGGCGATGAGCGTCGTCTTCTCCGCTTCTTTGAGCTGCGGGAATCGGGCATGGAGTTGCGCCAGGGCATCAGCCACCGTGGAGCCGTCAGGCAAATTGAGGCTGAGTTCGTCATGACCCACCCGTTGACAGAGGAAGCTGAAAAACTGAACGGTGATCTTCACAGCTTCGCCGCAATCGCCTCGGGACGCAACGTGCCAACATACGGTAAATTCCGATACCGCTCACGGTAATCAAGCCCGTAGCCGACAACAAACCTGTTGGGGATGTGGAAGCCGACGTAATCCGCGCGGAAGTTTTCGCGGTGCGGAATGTCCTTTTCGAGGAATGTGCAGAACTTCACGCTCCGCGGCTGCAGTTTTTGGAGCATGGCACGGATATTCACGAGAGTGAGGCCCGTATCGAGAATGTCGTAC
>Ga0224557_1000159_pt1 | contig 78228 bp, 77 predicted proteins | sample 714S31014metaG_FD_180677 | JGI IMG/M metagenome (GOLD analysis project Ga0224557, IMG submission 180677) | Peat soil microbial communities from Stordalen Mire, Sweden - 717 S3 10-14 | ecosystem: Environmental > Terrestrial > Soil > Wetlands > Peat | place: Sweden: Norrbotten County, Stordalen...
GACAGCTGCTTGCGGATCATCACGATCTCGTTCTCGAGCTCCACGTCGAGCTGGGTCGGCCGGCGCTTCGGGGCCGTCGACTTCGGGGCCAGCGCCTCGTAGCCGCCGGCTCGGAAGAGCGCGGCCTGTTTGGCCACCCAGGACTTCGACATGTCGAGCGACGAGGCCACCGACCGGATGGACCGGCCCTCGATCACCACAGCGTCAACGGCATAGCGGGCACGATCCATGGACACCACCTGAGCAGGTGTCCACGATGTCCTGGGACATGGTGTCCACTAAGTCATGGAACCGGACACTGCCGGGGGCACAAATGGTCGCCGGCATCAGGGCGGTGAGATCGAACGTCCCGCTCCGAGCAGGAGCGGCCCGACACCGAAGTGGCAGAGGACCGAGCAGGCGGCACAACTCCTCTCGGTGATCCGGGCGTCGGCGAGCACGATCAGATTGGTGGTGCGCGCCCCGTTGGTCCGGCTCAACAGTGCGACGGCGACGATGCCGACTACCGACGAGAGCCCGCCCGACGGACCCGCCAGGTTCCGCGCCTCGCGCCTCACGCCTCACCATCGACGCCGAAGCCAGCCGACAGGCAGGGCGCTGGCATCACCCGGGCCGGTCGCCGAGGGGGTCACCCACGACTTGCGCGCTGCCGGCCGGCGTCGGCAGCTGTGCGTGGCCATCGCATGCCGGTTCGCTCGGTTACCCCCTAGGGGTATACTCGGCCGCGGAGGTGACCATGCCAAACGGGTCCGTGCAACCTGGGTACAGCGGCGACAAGGCTGCGGTGCTGAGGCGCCTCCGTCGGATCGAGGGGCAGGTACGCGGGCTCGAGCGGATGGTCGACGAGGACCGCTACTGCATCGACGTCCTGGCGCAGGTCTCGGCGGCCACCAGGGCGCTCCAATCGGTCGGCCTGGCGCTGCTGGAGGCCCACATGGCCCACTGCGTCACCGATGCCATCTCGCTCGGCGGGGACGACGCGGCAGCCAAGGTCGCCGAGGCCTCTGCCGCCATCGCCAGGTTGGTGCGGTCGTGAGGAACACCCATACGGGTGGGGACCGGCGATCGGGGTGACGGTGCTCGTGGTCTCGGTGGCCGGCAACGGATGGCTGGAGGCCATCGGCCGAAGCCTGCGCGAGGGGTTCTTCATGTTCTGGGAGACCCTGTGGCCGTTGATCCTGGGGTTCGGGCTTTCCGGCGCCGTCCAGGCATTCGTGAGCCGCGAGTCGATCGAGGCCAGGTTGGGCAACCATCGGCCCGCCGCGGTGGCGAGGGCCTCGGGGTACGGCATGGTCTCCTCTTCGTGCTCCTACGCCGCCACCGCCATGTCCAAGTCACTCTTCGTCAAAGGTGCGGACTTCGTGGCGGTGACCGTGTTCATGTTCGCCTCCACCAACTTGGTCCTCGAGCTCGGCATCGTGCTCATCGTGTTGATGGGATGGCAGTTCGCCGTCAGCGAGTTCGTCGGCGGGTTCATCATGATCGTCCTCCTCACCCTGGCCGGTGGCCTCTGGCTGAAGGGGCGGCTGGTGGTCAGGGCCAGGGAGCGCCTCACGGCCGATACCGGCCACGGCCACCGGCACGGGCCGCCGGAGAACACCGGCCTCCAGCACGAGCCCTGGGCCAAGCGCCTGCGATCAGCAGGAGGGTGGTCCGACGCCGCCACCTACACCATGGCCGACCTGACCATGCTCCGGAAGGAGCTGCTCGTCGGCTACACCGTTGCCGGGTTCCTGGCGGTCGTCGTGCCCGGCTCCGTATGGAATGCCGTGTTCCTCCACGGCCACGGGTTCTGGACGAGCCTGGAGAACGCGATCGTGGGCCCGTTCATTGCCATCATCAGCTTCGTCTGCTCGATCGGGAACGTGCCACTGGCCGCGGCACTGTGGAAGGGCGGGATCTCCTTCGGCGGCGTGGTCTCGTTCATCTTCGCCGACCTGATCACCTTCCCCTTGCTCCTGATCTACCGCCGCTACTACGGGACCCGGTTGATGCTCCGGATGCTTGCGATCTTCTGGGGGGTGATGTCGGCAGCCGGGCTGATCACCGAGGGGATCTTCAAGGTGGCCGGCCTCATCCCGGCAAACCGCCCCGCCGAGGTCGCCCCGGCCCACTTCTCGTGGAACTACACCACCTACCTCAACATCGTCTTCCTGGTGCTCTTCGCCGCCATGTACTGGGCGTATCGCAATCGGGAGCGGTTGGGCGGCGGCGACGGCTATGCGCTCGACCCGGTGTGCGGGATGCAGGTGGAGACGGCCAACGCCCCCGCATCGGTTGTCCACCACGGCGCACGGCTCTACTTCTGTTCGGACCACTGCCGGGGACGATTCGAGGCAGACCCGGAGCGCTTCACCACCAGGGCCGTCACACCCGGAGGTGGAAGGGACGCCCCGACCGGGCAACCGACCCCCGACAGCCGGTAGGGCCGGCGCGCGCGCCCCGTGCCGGCCCCTCGTCACCCGCAGGGGCCGCCCAACCCGGTCTCACGGATCGTCACGTTGATGCGCCCGCCGTCCATGCCGATGGCGACCTCCGCCGTGCCCGGCAGCACGGTCGGCACGCCGTGGTAGGCCAGCCGTGACGGTCCGCCGAACACGAACAGGTCGCCCGACTCGAGGTGGACATCGGTCCACGGCCGGCCCCGGCCACCCAGGTTGCCGAAGCGGAATACACAGGAGTCCCCGACGCTGACCGACACCACAGGCGCCGGACTGCGCTCGTCCCGGTCGGCGTGCATGCCCATCCGGGCACCGGGACCGTACCAGTTCACGAGCGCGACGTCCGGCACATAGGCGCCCGGACCGATGGCGTCACCGGGACCGGTGGCGGTGACGCGGGGATCGATGTCGCGGGCGTCATGGACCGCTTTCGCACCCAGTTCACCGAGCCAGCCGGGGAAGGGGGCGACCGCTCCGCCGTCGCAGTCATCCAAGGTCCGCGAGTACCGGTACGGGAACCAGTGCCATCCGAGGCAGGTCATCTGCACCGACATGACGCTCCCGTTCGGCATGCGGGGGGCGCGGAAGCCCCCCGCAGCCTCGGCCCACGCTCGACATGCCGCCACCATCCGGCGCTGGCCCTCGATGTCGAGCCACCCCGGGAGATGCACGGCCCCCGGGGCGACCACCTCGGGATCCCTCGGGATCAGGCGGGCCACCGACTACCTACCCACCGGCCGGCAGTCCGCGCAGGGCCGGAACCCGCTCCGGCGGGCCTCGTCGAGCGAGGCGAAGGCCTGGCGGTCCCCGTCGGCGGTGGCCCGGATCCGATGGCAGGTGGGCATGCAGACGACCCGGGTGGAGGCGTCGCCCACAAAGTGGGCCCCGCCCCGCACCATGGCCTCTACCAGATCGACGTCGACTCCCTCGCCGTCGAGGAGCCGGCGCTTCATCTCCTGCCCGAATCCGTACTGGCCCACGTTGCCGTCGGAGCGGATGACCCGGTGACAAGGGATCAGCACCGGGATCGGGTTGTTGCCGAGGGCGGTACCCACGGCCCGCACCGCGCGGGGCCGGTCGATCTGGCCGGCCACCCAGGCATAGGGGCGCAGCTCGCCCGGGGGAATCTGCAGCGTCGCGGCGAGCACCGCCTGCTCGAAGGGGGTCAGGTCGTGCAGGTCGAATCGGAGCCCCGTGGCGCGTCCGCTGCGGAGGGCCTGTTCGACTCCTGCCGGCGGTCGGGCGGCACGGAACAACGGCCTGCCGAAGCGCCGGCTGAACTCGGCGGCGAACACCTCGGCACCGCTCACGGTCGATGCCGGGACCACGCTGGAGATGCCATCCGGGGTGAATGCGACATAGACGTCCTCCACCGGGCCCTCCACGTACGCCCACTGGGCGGCGATGCGGTCCATCAGGTGGGCCGGGGCACGTTCCACCATCCGGGAAAGTGCGCCGGCCACCGGGCGGTCGTCGTCATCGGTCATCGGGGGCCTCCCTCTGCTGCTGGACCTCTTCCCACAGCCGGCCCGCCGATCGGCCGCAGCCGATCGAGTCCCCTGCTGATGTGGGACTTCACGGTGCCACTGGGGCACCCCATGACCTCGGCGATCTGGGCGATGGGGAGGTCGACGACGTAACGGAGCACCACGGCCACCCTCTGGCGCTCCGGGAGTTCGAGGAGCATGCCGGCCAGTTCCCGTCGGTCGTCGCTCCCCTCGGCACGCTCCTCCACGCCGGCGTCGGGGTCTGCGGGCTCGGGGGCACCGACGGCCGCCGAGGAGACGGTGGCCGGCCGCCGCGAGGCCGTGCGCCGTTGATTCCGCCACTCGTTCACCAGGATGGCGCTCAACCACGCCCGGGGTTGCAACGTGTCGAGCCGTTCGTAGTCGAACGAGCACAGGGACCGGTAGGCACGGAGGAAGGTCTCCGCCGTGAGATCCTCCGCGTCGGCCTGCCGGCCGGTGAGCCGCAGCGCCGAGGAGTAGAGGCGGTCGCGCTGCCCGTCGAACATGCTCATGAACACTGCATCGATGTCGGCGATCGGCGCCGGGCCGATCGCTTTCGGGGGGAGGAGGGGACCGGCAGTGCTCCGGACTTCGGTCGGCATACCTCTAACAACACCGGCGGCCTGCGATCGGTTGCACACCCGGCCACCCTGGCACAGCGCCCGACCTCAGGCAGCAGCCCCGGTGTCCCGTCTGGCCAGCCAACGCAAGCGGGCGGCACGGGCATCCCAGGAGTAGACGACCACCGTCCCGGCCAGTCGGTCGTGGAAGGCGTGCCGGTCGCGATTCAGCAGGATGCCGATGAAGCCCAGCCCGAGCAGGAGGAAGCTGAGGGGAAGGGTCAGCGTCCGCACCACCGCCTGACGCGGGCCGATCGGCATGCCGTCGGTTCGCACCACCCGGATGCCGAGGACCGCCATCCCGATCGTCTTGCCCCCCAGGGACCACTGGTAGGCGAAGTAGAGGAACTCCCACATGGCCAGGGCGACCAGCGACGCCAACTGATGGTCGGTGAGGGAGAACTTCGCCCCGGTCACCAGTTCGATGGAGAAGGTGAGCGCCGCCGCGCCCACGGTGAACAGGCCCCAGGAGGCTCCGACGTCGGCACCGAAGGCCACCAGCCGGGTGACGGCGCCGGCGTAGTGGCCCTGGCGACCCTGCACCGGCTCGTCGGGTACGACCGACGTCATCACCGGCCCCCCGTGGTCAGCTCTGCGACTGGCGGAGGTCGGCCCACGAGGGCCGGAGGGCCCACCGGCGAGTCCGTGCTCGAGCGTCGGAGGACGCGATTCACCCAGCGCGCGATGAAATCGTCGAGCCCGACCCCCTGAGCCCGGACGACGTCGAGCACCTCGGAGGCCACGCCGCTGGTCGACCGGGCGATGATCGTGCCGAGCTCGGTCTGCTCGATCAGCGCATCGATGTCGACCCGGTCGATGATCTTCTTCACGTCCACCCGGTCGATGATCTTCTCGACGTCCACCCGGTCGATGATCTTCTCGACGTCCACCCGGCTCACGATCTTGTCGACGTCCACCCGGTCGATCAGCCCGTCAACGTCCACCTTGCTCACGATGGCGTCCACATCGACACGGGAGAGGAGTTCGTCCATGTCGATGGAGTCCAGCACCAGGGTGACCACCCGCTCGGCGACCGCCTGGGCCAGCTGCTCGAGACGACCGGTTCCGGGCATGGGGCTCACGCCGACCGGGTCACAGACCGCGAGTGCATGCCGACAGCTTCCCATTGGTGGGCGGTCCAGTCGGGGACACCAGGTTCACGGGCGAACTGCGCCCGGAGACCGGGTGGACCCGAACGGATCGGCGACCCGCCGGCCGGACGGGTGCGCTCCTCAGGCCGGCGAGTGCTCCTTCAGCACCTCGAGGGCGCGGTCGGCATGATGGCTGAACCGCATCTCGCTCTGGATCACGTCGATCACCCGGAGATCGGGGCCGATCACGAACGTGGACCGCTTGGTGGGCGACAGCATGGTGAACCGGCGCCGCACCCCGAACTGGGTCGCCACAGCTCCGTCGGGGTCGGACAGGAGCGGGTAGTCGAACGAGTTCTTGTCCGAGAAGCGCTTCTGCTTCTCGACGGCATCGGCACTGATGCCCACCCGCCGGGCACCCACGGCCTCGAACTCCGCCTTCATGTCGCGGAAGTGGCAGCTTTCAGCCGTGCACCCCGGGGTCATCGCCGCCGGGTAGAAGAACAGCACCACCGGCCCCCCGGCCGCCAGGTCGCTCAACCGCCTGGGAGTCCCGTCTTCGTCGGGAAGCTCGAAATCGGGTGCCTGGTCACCTGGTCGCATGCTGCGAGGCTAGCCAGCCGGTCCGGCGGTCCGCTCGGGTCGGCCATCCCGGGAGACCGGCGCCTGGCGCGTGAGCCTGGCCGACCTCGCAATAGGATGCGGTGACGCCGCACCCCGGTCTCCGGGCGCAGTGCCCGGAGACCCTCCGGCCGGTGGCCACTGGCCGTCCGCCCACACGCCGAACCACCAGCGACAAGACGGGAATGCACGACGATGCCGTACGCCATCGAAGTCGAGCACATCAAGAAGACCTTCAAGGGCAAGCGTGAGGTGCGCGCCCTCGACGGGGTCAGCTTCTCCGTCGAGGAGGGCACCGTGTTCGGGCTGCTCGGCCCCAACGGCTCGGGGAAGACCACCGCGGTGCGTATCCTGACCACGATCCTCCAGCCCGACAGCGGATCGGCCCGCGTGCTGGGCCACGACGTGTGCAAGAAGGCCGGCCTGGTCCGGAGCCTGATCGGGTTGGCCGGCCAGTATGCGGCGGTCGACGAGAACCTCACCGGCCGGGAGAACCTGGTGATGGTGGGCAACCTCAACCATCTGAACAAAGCGGTGGTGGGCGGACGGGCCAAGGACCTGCTTGAGCAGTTCAACCTGGCCGACGCCGGTGATCGCCCGCTCAAGACCTACTCGGGCGGCATGCGCCGGCGCCTCGACCTGGCCGCGGCCCTGGTCGCCCGGCCGACCGTCCTCTTCCTGGACGAGCCCACCACCGGCCTCGACCCGCAGAGCCGCAACGACCTGTGGGAGGTGATCGAAAGCCTGGTCGGTGGCGGTACCACCGTCCTGCTCACCACCCAGTACCTCGAAGAGGCCGACCGGCTGGCCAGCACGCTCGCCGTGCTCGACCACGGGCACGTCATCGCCGATGGGACGCCGGCCGAGATGAAGGCCGACCTGGGTGCCACCGTCCTCGAGGTCGGCCTGTCCAACCTGGAGGACGCTCGGCGCACCGGCGCCGTCCTCGACACCATCGGCCCCCACAGCCCGATGGTCAACGGCACCGTCGTCGAGGTCACCGTCGATAACGGCCCGCAGGCGGCCATGCTCGGGTTGCGCGCGCTCGACCGCGAAGGGATCGTGCCGACCGCCTTCACCCTCCGCGAGCCCAGCCTCGACGATGTCTTCCTCTCGCTGACCGGCCACAGCACCGTCGAAGAGGCGCACACACAGGAGGACGGGGGATCACCCCGGCGGGGCCGGCGGGGCAGACGGCTCCGCGCCGCCGAGGAAGCACTGCCCATCGCAACCGGAGAGCTCTCATGACCACCGCCATCGCCGCCCCCACGTTGTCGGGTGCGCCTCCTGCGACCGGTATCGGGGGCAAGCTCCGCTGGTCCATCTCGGACACGCTCACCATCACCAGGCGGAACCTGCTGGCCCTCACCCGCATCCCCGAGGCGCTGTTCTTCTCGACGGTCCAGCCGATCATGTTCGTGCTGCTGTTCCGCTACGTCTTCGGGGGTGCGATCAACACGCCGGGCACCGACTACGTCAACTACCTGATGCCGGGCATCTTCGTGCAGACCGTCGCCTTCGGGGCGGTGAGCACCAGCATCGGCCTTGCCGAGGACCTGCAGAAGGGCCTCATCGAGCGGTTCCGGGCACTGCCCATGGCGAGGTCCGCCGTGCTGACCGGCCGCACCACGGCGGACCTGGTCCGCAACGTCTTCGTGGTGATCATCATGACCGCGGTGGGCTTCGCCGTCGGCTTCCGGCCGACCACGGGCGTGCTCCCCTATCTGGGCGGGATCCTCCTCATCCTGCTCTTCGCCTACTCGCTTTCCTGGGGTTTTGCCGTCATCGGGCTGTCCGCCGCCAACAGCGAGACCGCACAGGTGATGTCCTTCCCCCTGCTCTTTCCCCTCACCTTCATCTCGTCGGCCTTCGTGCCGGTCGACAAGATGCCGAGCTGGCTCCAGGGGTTCGCCACCTACCAGCCGGTGAGCGTCACGGTGAGCGCCTGCCGGGCGCTCATGATCGGGGGGCCCACCGCATCGTGGGTCGTCCAGTCCGTGGCCTGGACGATCGGGTTCCTCGTCATCCTGATCCCCCTGGCCGTGCACCGGTACCGCACCCGAACCTGAGCGGCCCGCCCCTGCTGAACCTGTGGTCCGATCAACGGGGCAGAATGGGTGCATGGCATACTCCCCCTCCCCCTCTGCCGCCCCCGACTCCTTCGGTGCCCGCGGCAGCCTGACCGTCGGCGACGCCGCCTACGAGATCCACCGGATCGGGGTGCTCGCCGATCGGTTCGACGTGGCCCGGCTTCCCTATTCGATCAAGGTGATCCTCGAGAACCTGCTCCGGCACGAGGACGGCGTGGCGGTGCGGCCGGCGGACATCGAGGCCGTGGCCGGATGGGGCAACCATCCCGGCCGCCATGGGCTCGGCGGGGAGGACGCCACGGAGATCGCCCTCACCCCCGAACGGGTGCTGATGCAGGACTTCACCGGTGTGCCCGGTGTGGTCGACCTCGCCGCCATGCGCGACGCCCTGGTCGACCTCGGCGGTGACCCGAGCCGGGTGAACCCTCTGGTGCCCGTCGAACTGGTGATCGACCACTCGGTGATCGCCGAGGTCTCGGGTCGCGCTGATGCCTACGACCGGAACGTCGACATCGAGTACCAGCGCAATGTCGAGCGCTACCAGCTCCTGCGCTGGGCGCAGCAGGCGTTCGACGGCTTTCGGGCCGTGCCGCCGGGCACCGGCATCTGTCACCAGGTCAACCTCGAGTACCTGTCACGGGTGGTCTTCGCCACCGACGACGGCAGGGCCTACTGCGACACCCTGGTGGGCACCGACTCCCACACCACCATGGTCAACGGCCTCGGCGTGCTGGGCTGGGGTGTGGGGGGCATCGAGGCGGAGGCGGCCATGTTGGGCCAACCGCTCTCCATGCTCCTGCCCCCGGTGGTCGGATTCCGCCTGACCGGCCAGCAGGCCCCGGGAACCACGGCGACCGACCTGGTGCTGACCATCACCAACCTCCTCCGCCGGCACGGCGTGGTCGGGAAGTTCGTGGAGTTCTTCGGGCCCGGCGTGGCCGCCGTCCCGCTGGCCAATCGGGCCACCATCGGCAACATGTCGCCCGAGTACGGGGCCACCTGCGCCATCTTCCCCGTCGACGGGGTCACCCTCGACTATCTCCGTTTCACCGGCCGGGACGACCACCACGTGGACCTGGTCGAGGCCTACACCAAGGAGCAGGGGATGTTCTACTCGGCCGATGGGGTCGAGCCGATCTTCTCCGAGGTCATCGAGCTCGATCTCTCGACCGTCGTCCCCAGCATCGCCGGCCCGTCCCGGCCCCAGGACCTCGTCGCCCTGGCCGAGGCCGGATCATCCTTCCGCACGGCGCTGGGCAGGGGCCGGCGCACCAGCACCGCATCACTGGAGGACGGGTCGACAGCGGCCATCGAGGACGGCCACGTGGCGGTGGCCGCCATCACCAGCTGCACCAACACCTCCAATCCCCAGGTCATGGTGGCCGCCGGCCTGGTGGCCAAGCGCGCGGTCGAGCGCGGCCTGCACCCCAAGCCGTGGGTCAAGACCACGCTCGCCCCCGGCTCACGGGTGGTCATGGACTATCTCGACCGGGCCGGCCTGACCGAGCCGCTGGCGAGGATCGGGTTCGACCTGGTCGGGTTCGGATGCACCACCTGCATCGGCAACTCGGGACCCCTCCTCCCGGGGGTCTCCGACGCGGTGCACGACGGCGCCCTGTCGGTGGTCTCGGTCCTCTCGGGGAACCGGAACTTCGAGGGTCGGATCCATCCGGATGTGCGGATGAACTACCTGGCGTCGCCGCCGCTGGTGGTGGCCTACGCCCTGGCCGGCACCATGGACATCGATCTGACCACAGAACCCTTGGGGGCCGGGGCCGATGGTGAGCCGGTCTTCCTGGCCGACGTCTGGCCCTCGCCGGAGGAGGTCGCCGAGGCCGTGCGGTCGTCGCTCACCTCCGAGATGTTCCGCCAGCGGTACGCATCGGTCTTCGACGGCGACGAACGCTGGCAGGCGGTCGAGACGGCAACCGGTGACACCTTCGACTGGGACGTCGACTCCACCTACGTCGTGCGTCCCGCCTTCCTCGAGGGCCTCTCCATGACCCCCGCACCAGTGACCGACGTCGTCGGGGCCCGGGTACTGGCCAAGCTCGGCGACAGCGTGACCACCGACCACATCTCGCCGGCCGGAAACATCAGCCCGTCCACGCCTGCCGGCCGGTACCTGGCCGAGCACGGGGTCGAGCCCGCCGACTTCAACTCCTACGGGGCGCGGCGCGGGAACCACGAGGTGATGGTGAGGGGCACGTTCGCCAACGTCCGGCTGCGCAACCAGTTGGCACCGCTCACCGAGGGCGGATTCACCCTCCATCTGCCCGAAGGCGAACAGACCACCATCTACGAGGCCTCGGTGCGCTACGCGGCCGAAGGCGTCCCACTGGTGGTCCTGGCCGGCAACGAGTACGGGTCGGGGTCCTCACGCGACTGGGCGGCCAAAGGGACCTCGCTTCTCGGTATCCGCGCGGTCATCGCCGAGAGCTACGAGCGCATCCACCGCTCCAACCTGATCGGGATGGGGGTGCTTCCCCTGCAGTACGCCGATGGTCAGAACGCGGCCTCCCTGGGCCTGACCGGGCACGAGGTCATCACCATCGCCGGGCTCGGATCGCTCAGCGAGGGGACCAGCCCCAAGACGGTCGCGGTCCGGGCTGTCGACGGCGACCGCGTGGTCGAGTTCGACGCCCGGGTGCGGATCGACACCCCGATGGAGGCCCAGTACTACCGTCATGGCGGGATCCTTCCCTACATGCTCCGCGAGCTGGTCGGCTGAGACCGGACAACGGCTCGGGCCGGCACGCCAGGCCCGATCGTCACTCAGGCCAACGGCAGGACGAACCAGGCGATCACGATGAAGTGGAACACCGCGCCGACGATGGTGCAGGCGTGGAACACCTCGTGGTACCCGAGCACCCCCGGGATGGGATTGGGTCGCTTGACGGCGTAGACGACGGCGCCGGCCGAGTAGGCAAGACCCCCGACGAGCAACAGGGCGAAACCAGCCGGGCCCAGGGCCCGTTCGAGCTGTGGCAGTACGGCCACGGCGGCCCATCCCACCACGACATAGGGAAGTGCGATCACCCACTTCGGCGCGTCGAGCCACACCTGGCGCAGGGTGATGCCGACCGCGGCCCCGCCCCAGACGATGCACAGCACCGTGGTGCGAGCCCATCCACTGAGGGCGATGCCGGCCACCGCGGTGTAGGAACCGGCGATGGCGATGAAGATCGTCGAGTGGTCCGCCCGGCGCATACGTCGGCGACCGGCCGGACCCCAGGTGTGCCGGTGGAACAGTGCGCTGACTCCGAACAGCGTGGAGATCGACAGCGCGTAGACGGCCATGATCAGCTTGGAGCCGAGGGTGGGCGCGACCACGATCAGGACGACGCCCGACACCAGCGACACGAAGAACGCCACTTGATGGAAGACACCCCGCAGGCGCGGCTTGACCGGGTCCGGGGACCCACCGCCCCCCGGGTCACCCGGTGCGTGGCGCAGGACGTCGCCGGCCGGGCTCATGCGCGCCGGACCTCACTGCCGCTCGAGGCCGGGCCGATCTCCCCGGGCGTGATCACCGGGACCGGTCGGGAAGTCCCGCACCGTGCGACGAACCGACGGAGCAGCCGACGGCCGACGGTCTCGACCTGGGCCAGTCGCGGCCCGTCCAGCGCCACCCCCACCGGGAGGTACGGGCACCACGCCTCGGACAGCGCGCCGTCCACCTCCACGTGGAACTGGAGGCCGTACGCCCTGTCCCCCCACCGGAACGCCTGATGGGGGAAGACCCGGGTGGCGGCCAGATGGACCGCACCGTCGGGGATGGTGAACGTGTCCTGGTGCCAGTGGACACAGGGAAGTGTCGTCTGGGCCAGACCGCCGTACTCAGGGCCGAGGACCGGGTCCCTCCGGCCGGCGGCGGTCAGCTCCACGTGGCCCAGCCCGACCTCGGCGGAGGGCCCCGTGGTCACGTCGGCGCCGAGTGCAGCGGCCAGCTGCTGTGCGCCGAGGCACACGCCGAGCACCGGCACCCCGTCTCCGACCGCGGCGGCGATCAGCGCCCGCTCGGGTGCCAGCCACGGATGGGCATCGACCTCGTGGACACCCATCGGGCCGCCCATCACCACCAGCCCGGCGATCGAACCGAGGTCGGGGAGGGCATCGCCCCGGTCGGGGCGGACCACCTCGAACCGGTACCCGGCCTCGTCCAGCGCGCCGGTGATCAGCCCGGGGCCCTCGTGGTCGACGTGCTGGACGACGGCCCACGGACGCCCCGAGGCCTCCTCCGGAGTGCCGGTGCCCCCGGGACGGTCGGCGGCCACTACTCGGTGTCCACCACGTGGAATGCCTCGGCGAGCCTTCCCTCGGGCAGGCCCGCGGCCAGCGCCGTGCCCGACATCCAGGTGCGCAGCAGCTCGCCGAGGTGCTCGCCATCGCCGACCTGGCTCCTGTGGGAACGCAGGGCGGCCAGCTTGAGATCGAAGAACTCGGTGGCGTCCACCACCCGGTCGGCGCGCTCGGTGGTCATGACCCACAGTTCGGGCACCGAGTGGGGTTCCAGTCCCTCCTCGAGCAGCGCGGGGAAGGCGAACGGGTTGCGGGCATCCGGATAGACCGCGCAGATGGCGGCCTCACCGGCGGCCAGATGGTCCGGGTGGCTGGCGTAGATGCGCGACCAGTTCCGCTCGGGCGACTGGGCCACCACCCGATCGGGTCGGAAGCGCCGGATGACGCCGGCAATGGCCTGGCGCAGGTCGAGGCCGGGGGTGAGGCGGCCATCGGGGAACCCGAGGAAGGTCACGTCGGACACCCCCACCACCCTGGCCGCCTCGCGCTGCTCCTCACGCCGGACAACGGCCATCTCGGTGCGACTGACCGAACGGTCGGAGCCGCCGGCATCGCCGTCGGTGGCGATGCAGTACGCGACCTCCACCCCGGCATGGGTCCACACCGCAACCGACCCGGCAGCACCGAAGTCCACGTCGTCGGGGTGCGCGGTCACCACCAGTATCCGTTCGACGCCGTCGGTGCCGGCGCCGACCAACATCGGTTGACGGAAGTGGGTGTCTGCCACGTTGTCCTCCTCGCCGGCTCGGGGATCCCGGGCCGCGATCGTCTCCGGCGGTCTCCCGTGGGCCTGCGCCCGCAAGGGTCAGACCTTGGTGGGCTGCCACTCCGCGAGGTCGGCCAGCCTGGGGTCATTTGAGAAGATCTCGACGATGGGCATCCGCAAGCCGATGCGGGTCTGGATCCGCTCGACTTCGAGCACCTGGTTCCACTGGACGAGGGTCACCACCATCCCGGCTTCGCCGGCGCGCGCTGTCCGTCCGGAGCGGTGGAGGTAGGCCTTGTGGTCCTCGGGCGGATCGAAGTGGATCACCACGTCCACCGCATCGATGTCCAGTCCACGGGCGGCGACGTCGGTGGCCACCAGCACGTGCAGTTTTCCCTCGGCGAAGTCCTTCAGCGTCCGCTCCCGGTTGGCCTGGCGGAGGTCCCCGTGGATGGCTCCGGCCCTGACCCCTTCCTTGCCGAGTTGCTCGACCAGCCGGTCGGCACCGTGCTTGGTGCGCACGAACACCAGCGCCTTGTCCACGTTGCGGCAGATGGCGGCACAGACCTTGACCCGGTCCATCTGGTGCACCTCGAGGAAGCGGTGCTCCATGGCCTCCACCGTGGTGTGGGGCGAGGCCACCTCGTGCAGCACAGGGTCGGTGAGGTAGCGGCTGACCAGTCGGTCGACCGCTCCGTCCAGGGTGGCGGAGAACAGCAGCGTCTGGTGCTCGCGCTCGAGGCGCCGGAGCACCCACTCCACCTGGGGCATGAACCCCATGTCGGCCATGCGGTCGGCCTCGTCGAGCACCAGGGTCTCGATGTCGGCCACCGAAAGCTCACCCCGGTCACCGAGGTCGATCAGGCGGCCCGGCGTGGCGATGATCACGTCCACCCCCCGGCGGAGCTTCTTGATCTGGCGCTCGATGTCGGCCCCGCCGTACACGGCGACGATCCGCAGGCCGGCTTCCTTGGCCAGCGGCTCGAGCACCTCGCTCACCTGCACGGCGAGCTCCCGGGTGGGGACCAGCACGAGAGCGCGGGGCCTGCCGGGCTCGGTCGACCTGGCGGCCATGGTGCGCTGGAGTAGCGGAATGCCGAAGGCCAGGGTCTTGCCCGAGCCGGTCTTGGCCTTGCCGCAGACGTCGCGCCCGGCAAGTGCATCGGCCACGGTCATGGCCTGGATGGCGAAGGCGGTGGTGATCCCCTGTTCGGCGAGGGCTTTGACCAGGGCCGGGTCCACCCCCAGCGAGTCGAAGGACGGCTGTTCGCCGTCTGCGCCGGTCAGTTCGTCTGCAGCTGCGGAAAGCCGCTCAGCCGACTCGAGGGCGCGATCCGACGGATCGACGGTGGTTGTCATTGGATAGGAGGCTCACTCTCATCTGTTCAGTGACGGCCGGAGGCCGACCGTCGGCTCCCGTGCGAGTCACGGAGGCCTGCGGGCCCGCCTCGGGCCCTTGCCGAGCCCACGGCTGCGGGCGACAAGAACGAGATGAGGAAGACCCCGGTGGAAGGGCACTCGCCCCACCACGAGACCAGTCTACCCGGGAACTCCCCCGCCACCAGGTCAATCGCCCGAACGATCGCCCTGAACCGGGTGGTCGACGCCTCACCGTGGGCCTCGGGGCACCCGAGGAATCAGGAGTGTGCCATCGTGTGCACCTGCACCAGTTCGGGTTGCCCTCCGGAGCTGCCGAGCAGCAGCTCCGGATGAGACGAAAGGAAGCCGACCATGGGAAAGCTCGCCACCGGCGACAAGGCACCCGCATTCACCCTGCCCGACCAGGACGGCAAGCCGGTCTCGTCGAAGGACTTCGCCGGCCGGCAGGTCGTCGTCTACTTCTACCCGAGGGACGACACGCCCGGTTGCACCAAGGAGGCCTGCCAGTTCAACGACAACCTGCAGGCCTTCACGAAGGCCAAGGTCCCGGTCCTAGGCATCTCCGCCGACACCGCAGCCAAGCACCAGGCGTTCCGGGCCAAGTACGGCCTGAAGTTCCCGCTGTTGACCGACGCCGACCACTCCGTGGGTGAGGCCTTCGGCGCATGGGGTGAGAAGACCCTCTATGGCAAGAAGTCGATCGGGGTCATCCGCTCCACCTTCCTGATCGGCGCCGACGGCACCATCCAGCGCCCCTGGTACAACGTGAAGGCCGACGGCCACGCCGCCAAGGTCATCGAGGAGCTGGGCGGGTAGGCAGGCGTGGGCGGGCAGTCAGCCAAGGGCGTCCCCGCTGGCTCACGCCTGGTGGGCGGGACACCACCACGTGGTGCGGCCCCCTACCGTCGACCGCACCAGTTCGCCCCCGTCCCGGGGGCAGTGGCCGCCCACGCGGCGCTCGTCCGTCAGGTCGCCCCGGTGCGAGCCACCGCGTTCGATCAGGTCGCCGATGGTGTGGACCAGGTGCCGCTGCAGCCTCCGCACCTCATTGCGGGACAACGAACCGGCCGGGCGCAGCGGGGAGAGCCCCGACCGCCACAGCACCTCGTCGGCGATCAGGTTGCCGATACCAGCCACCCGTTGCTGGTCGAGCAGGCGGGCCTTCAACGGTGCCGAAGAGCCGCGCACTGCGTCGGCCAGGTCGGCCGGGTCGATGGTGGCCGCGTCCGGCCCCAGCCTCGATGCGTCCGGGTCGAGGGACACCCCGCCCAAGCGCCTCGGATCCCGGACCACCACGGTGCCGCCGTCCTCGAACAGCACCGACCACCGGTCCCACGCCGGGTGGTGCCGCCGCGGGGCATAGAGCAGCTGCCCTACCCCGTCGGCCCCGTCGACCACCAACGTCCCGGTCATCCCGAAACGGATCCCGAGGGTCGGCCCGCTGTCGATGCCGACCAGCAGCAGCTTCCCGATGCGGCGGGCGGAGTCGAACCGGTGGCCCATCAGCGCACGGCGCAGGGTGTCGGCGGTCGCTCCCCCCTTCACGAACCAGGGGTCGGGAACGGACACCGAGGCGATGGTCCGGCCGAGGGCGGTCTCGGCCAAGCGTCGGTAGCACTCGACCTCGGGAAGTTCGGGCACCGGACGAGGGTAGCCAACCCTCCGTCCCGGGCCGCAGTGCGCCGCCGGCCCCGCACCCCTGGGTAGGGTGTGGCCATGCCGCCAGAGAAGCCCCACTGGGCCGAACTCCTCTCCGAAGTGGTCACGTCCGGCCTGTGCACGGGCTGCGCCGGCTGCGTCGTGGCCTGCCCGTACGATGTCCTCTCCTACGACGACACCGGGGGCAGGTACAAGCCGTTCCACATCGACGCCGACGGTGGGCCGGACAGCTGCACCCACGGGGTCAAGGGGTGCACGATGTGCACCCGGGCCTGCCCGCGGTTCCGTCTGTGGGAGCCGGAGATCGACACCCACCTGTTCGGGAGGGAGCGCACCAGCGAGGAGGTGGCCGGGGTCTCGTCGGACATCCTCCTGGTGAGGGCCACCGATCCGGAGATCCACCAGGCCGGCCAGGACGGAGGGTTGGTCTCCGCCCTGCTCATCTGGGCACTCGAGCACGACGTGATCGACGCCGCCCTCGTCTCCAACCTCGAAGGCGACGGATCCACCTGGAAGGCGGTGCCCGGGGTGGCGACCACCCGGGCCGAGGTCCTCGCCGCCGCCGGCTCCCGCTACACCTACTCGGCCAACCCTCTGGCCTACCCGGGGGCCATCGAGGCGGGGGCCGAGCGCATCGCCCTGGTGGGTATGGGGTGCCAGGCCTCGGCGCCGCCGGTCATGGCTGCCCGCAAGGCGGGCAAGATCGCCCGCCGGCTGTCCCTGACCATCGGCCTCCTCTGCTCCAAGACGTTCGACGACGCCATCTTCCCCGAGCTCTTCGAGGCCAGGTACGGGATCGCCCGGGCCGACATCTCCAAGATGAACATCAAGGGCGTGTTCCAGGTGTGGACGCGTGACGGCGGGTTCCACGAGATCCCGCTCAAGGAGGCGCACGCCTGGACGAGGGAGGGGTGCAAGTCATGCCCGGACTTCGCCGCCGAGCACGCCGACATCTCGACCGGCGGCATCGGCGCGTTCCACGACTGGACCCTCACCATCGTCCGCACCGACAGGGGTCGCCAGCTGCTCGACAGCATGATCGCCGACGGGGCCGTCGAAACCCGGCCCGGCGACGACGACCCGGGGGCCATCGAACTGCTCCACCGGCTCGCCCGGGTCAGCCGCAGGCGGTGGCCCGAGACTGCCGTACCGATGCCGCGCCGCCTGCCGGCCCCCACGTGAGAATCGCCTAAGAATCACCGGAATAGGGCCGAACGACTCTCAACCGGATCGGGGTCCGGGCGTACACTTGGGGGAAAGGCCACGCCCACCATCCGGTGCTCGGGCACTCTGGTGCGGTCCCATGGGCCAAGGAGTGCCGCCGAGAGCCGGCGGTGCTGTCCACCTGTGGGGTCCGGCCACCGAGTGCTGGAGGATCACCGTTTGTTCGCCGCCCTAGGACGGTTCACCGTACGATTCCGATGGCTGATCGTCGCCGCCTGGGTCATCGTGGCCGTGGTGTTGAGTGTCGCCCTCCCTCCCCTCTCGAGTGTGGAGAAGAGCAGCAACTCGGACTTCCTGCCCGCCACTGTCCCCAGCATGCAGGCCGGCAGGCTCGCTGCTCCCTTCAATTCGCAGTCGCAGTCGGACGCCACCTTCGTCGCCGCCGCCCCGAGTGGGGCGCTCACTGCGGCCGACGACGCGGCCATCGACCGAGCCGAGGCGGCCATACGGTCGGTCCCACGGGTCACCGCCGTGCTGGACCAGGGGGTCTCCGCCAACGGGAGGGCCCGCAAGGCCCTCGTCGAGCTGAACCTACCGTCGCCCTCGAACGGCAAGGTGACCACCCGCACCGTCGAACAGCTGCGCTCCGCGTTCACGACGTCGGGCTCGCACCCCGGCGTGGCCATGCACCTGACAGGCTCGGTGGCCCAGTCGGTCGACGAACAGAACCAGACCAGCCACATCCAGATGCTGACCGAGCTCCTGTCGTTCGTGTTCATCGTGCTCTTGCTGCTGCTCACCTTCCGGGCCCTGCTGGCCCCCCTGGTCGCCCTCTTGCCCTCGGCCGTCGCCCTGTTCGCCGCCGGCCCGATCATCGCCCAGTCGTCCCATATCGGCGTCCAGGTGTCGGACCTCACTCCCATCCTGTTGGTGGTGGTCATGTTGGGGGCGGGCACCGATTACGGCCTGTTCCTCATCTTCCGTGTCCGCGAGGAGCTGAGACGCGGAAAGGGCGTCGACGAGGCCGTCTCTTTCTCCCTGTGCAAGGTCGGGGAGTCGATCACCTTCTCGGGGCTGACGGTGATCGGTGCGCTGGCGACGGTGGTGATCGCCACCTTCGGTCTCTACAAGGGGCTCGGGCCGGCCCTGGCCATCGGGATCGCCGTGGCCCTGCTGGCCAACCTCACGCTACTGCCGGCCCTGTTGGCGATCCTGGGGAGGAGCGTGTTCTGGCCCCGGATCCCTCAGGTGGGGCAGCACAAGCGCGGGGTGTGGGGACGTATCGCCGGGAAGATCGTGGGTCGACCGGTGCTGACGTTGGTCATCGGCCTGGTGTTCTTCGGTGGGTTGGCCCTGTCCATGCTGGCCTACTCGCCCACCGGGTTCGGAAACCAGGCGGCACCTGCCACCTCGGACTCGGGGAAGGGCCAGGCCATCCTGGCCGCCGACTACCCATCGACCGGCGGCGATCCCACCAGCGTGCTCTTCCGACTGCCGGCCCCCGTCTGGAGCGACCCCCAGCTGTTGGCCACGGCCCAGCAGCGGCTCGAGCGGACCGGGGACTTCGAATCAGTGACGGGCGCGCTCAATCCCAACGGCGTCATGCTCACGCCCGCTGAACTGGCCGATGCCCACGACCGGCTGGCGGCCCTCGGCCCCGCAGCCACACTGCCGGTCACGCCGCCGCCCGGCGTGGCCGTCCCGGCCGACATCTACAGTGCCTATCAGGCCTCGGCCCAGTACATCAGCCCCGACGGGATGACCGTCCAGTACCAGACCACCCTGCGCGCCGGCCCCTCGACCAGTACCGCAGCCGCCGCGGCCATGCCGGCCGTGCGTGCCGCGGTCGGCCAGGTCGGCCGGTCGATCGGGGCCAGCGCCACCGGGGTCAACGGCTACGCACCCGACGCCGCCGACGTCGGCGCCATCGCCGGCAACGACCTGGTCAAGATCATCCCCATCGTCATGCTCGTCCTGGCCCTGCTGTTGGCCATCGTCCTGCGCAGCCTGGTCGCCCCCCTGTACCTGGTGGCCAGCGTGGGCCTCTCCTACCTCGCCTCCCTCGGCCTGGCCGTCATGGTCTTCGTGATCATCGGCGGCCAGGACGGGATCAACTTCGTCCTCCCCTTCTTCATGTTCGTCTTCATCATGGCCCTCGGGCAGGACTACAACATCCTGGTGATGACCCGCATTCGCGAAGAGGCCCACCACGCCCCCATCCGGGTCGCCGTGCGACGGGCCGTCGAGGCCACCGGCACCACCGTGACGTCGGCCGGCCTCATCCTGGCCGGGACCTTCGGTGTGCTGACCGCCACGGGCAACACACAGGTGAAGGAGATCGGCCTCGGGCTGGCCGCCGGCATCCTGCTCGACACGTTCTTCGTGCGAACGCTGCTGGTGCCGTCGGTGGTGGTCCTGCTGGGTCGGTGGAACTGGTGGCCGTCCAAGCTCTCCCACGAGGACCACAGCCACGATCCGGAGGGTCCCGAATGGGACGAGATCGATCCCGCCGCCGCCATCGCCCAGCCCGTGCCGCCGGTCGTCACCCCGGTGGAGCGGGCTGCCGATCAACCCATGGCGGGCACCTCGCACTGAACGCTCGCGACCTCTCGGGGGCGGTCGGTGCCGCGCCCGGACAGAGTACGGTGAACAGGCGTGGCCAGCCGACGGAACCTCCCCACCAGACCCACGGTGATCCTCCTGGTCCGCCACGGCAGGACACCGACCACCGGCAAGGTGCTCCCGGGCCGCGCCCCCGGCCTGCACCTCTCTGACGAAGGCCGGGCCCAGGCCGAGGCCGCCGCCGAACGGATCGGCGCACTGGCCGATTCCGGCGGGCAGCCACCCTTGGCGGTCTACGCCTCACCGCTGGAGCGGACCGCCGAGACGGCGCACCCGATCGCCAGGCGCCTCGGACTCCGGGTCCGCTCCGACCGCGGCCTCCTCGAGTGCGACTTCGGCGAGTGGACCGGATCGCGCCTGGCTGCGCTGGCCAAGAAGCCGGAGTGGGCCCAGGTCCAGCGATCGCCCAGCGGGTTCCGGTTCCCCAAGGGGGAGTCCTTCCTCGAGATGCAGGCCCGGATGGGCTCGGCGATCAGCCGGTTGGTGGCCCGCCACCGGGGCGAGACCATCGTGGTCGTGTCCCACGCCGATCCGATCAAGGCGGCCGTGGCCGTGGCGGCCGGTACCCCCCTCGACCTGTTCCAGCGCCTGGTCGTGTCGCCCTGCTCGGTGTCGGCCCTGGCCTACACGGACGCCGGCCCGCACGTCCTGACCGTCAACTCCACCGCCTCGCTGAACGAGTTGGCCATCTCGTGAGCGAAGGCTACGACCTCACCGCCGACCGGCTCGTCCTGGGCACCATCGGCCCGGCCGGCAACCGGCTCTTCCTGCTCCAGTGCCGGCAGGGCCCGATGTTGCTCACCCTCAAGATCGAGAAGCAGCAGGTGGCCGTGGTGGCCGACCTCCTGGCGCGGATCGTCAAGGGCGAGCGGCGCCCCGGGCACCTGCCCGAGGAGCTTCCCCTCGAGGAGCCGGCCGAGCCGGTCTGGGCGGTCGGGACGATCGGCGTGTCCTACGACGATGCCGAGGACCGGATCGTCCTGGTCATCGAGGAACTCGTCGCCGAAGAGGAGGCCGGAGCCATCGCCCGCCTCGCCATCAGCCGTGAGCAGGCCGCCGCCTTTGCCATCCAAGCCACCAAGCTGGTCGAATCGGGGAGGCCTCCCTGTCCGTTGTGCGGATCACCGCTCGACCCGTCCGGTCACGAATGCCCGCGGACCAACGGCCACCGACCGCCGGCCGTGTGACCGGCTGGACACCCGATGTCGGTCCGGACCTGGGCACGGCGATCGAAGAGCTCGGGTCCGGTGAGCTCACCGTGGAGGGCAGGCTCCCGTGGAGTTCCAACCTGACCTTCCTGGTCAGCCTGGGCACCGATGGACCTGTTCCGCTCCGGGCCGTGTACAAGCCAGCAGGTGGCGAGCAGGCGCTGTGGGACTTCCCCGACGGCCTCTATCGGCGTGAGGTGGCGGCCTTCGTCCTCTCCGAGGCCCTCGGGTGGGGCATCGTCCCGCCCACCGTGGCACGTGAGGACGGTCCCTTCGGTGCCGGCTCGCTGCAACTGTTCGTCGAGGCCGACTACGAAGAGCACTACTTCACCGTCTTCGACGAGGGCAGCCGCTCCGCCGAGCTTCGCACGATCTGCGCCTTCGACATCGTCGCCAACAACGCCGACCGCAAGAGCGGCCATGTGCTGATGGGGTCCGACCAGCGGCTGTGGGGCATCGACCACGGCCTGTGCTTCCACCACCAGCACAAGTTGCGGACGGTGATCTGGGACTTTGTCGGCGAGGAGGTTCCCGAGGGGATCCTGGTCGATCTGGCCCGATTGGGATCGAGTCTCCCCGAAGCGCTGGACGAACTGCTGTCAGAGCCGGAGCGTGAGGCGATCCTGGGGCGGATCACCGCGCTGCTCCGCGCCGGGAGGTTCCCCGAGCCGACAGGGGACCGGCCCCCCTATCCGTGGCCGCTGGTGTGAGCGGCCGCCGAAAGGGCGTCATGGAGTCGCCAGCGGACGCGTCTCGTTGGCCCAGATCGGTCAGTGCATGCGCGCTCCGGATCCTCGAGAGCCTCCGCGAGGCGCCTCGAGAGCATGCGCGAGCAGCGATGCGTAGTACTTGGACCCGGCGGGCTCGAGATGCACCCCATCGGGATAGAAGTACTGGGGGTGGGCCGCGCTGTCGGCATACCAGTCCACCACGGTGGCGTTCGGACGGGTCCGGGCGACGGCGCCGATCGTGTCGTTGACCTCTTGCTGCCATGGTCGGGGCACGCGGATGTTGACGAGCACAATCTTCTGCATGGGGCCGAGGGAGGTGAGCAGCCCCTGCAGCTGCGATGCCGTGTAGGGCCCGTTTGTCCCGAGTTCGAGGATCAACCGGTTCCCCACCACGCCCTCGGCCTTGAGTTGGGCCACTCCACTCTGGACCTGGTCGAGCTGCTGGCCGACCTGGGCATCGATGGCGATGCCGGGCAGCATCTGTTGGAGGTAAGGGGCGGCGTCGACCATGATGGAGTCTCCGATCGCAGTCACACCCTGCCCGGGCGGTGGACGGGGGGCGGACGCGGTGGACACCGAGCCCGCGTGTTGAGCCGAAGAGGCACCCGCCACCGTGGCCGATGGTGCTGGGTGGTGGCCTTCTACGGGGACAATGCTTGTGACCTGGGACGCAGGGTCCGCAGCGGAGGCCGAGACCAGCCCGAAGAGGCCGACGCCGCAGATGGCGGCGTTGACCATCACCCCGCCGGCCAGCACCCAGCCCAGCGGCTGCAATCGGGGCCACGACCAATCGTGCTGCCGGATCCGCTGCCATTGGCGGCCGAGCGCTCCGTGCCGGACGGGCTGTTCGATATAGCGCCACGACGCCGCCGCGATGAGGAACGTTGCGAGGAGCTGGAGCGTCGCCCGTCGCGCACCGGGAGGGGCATTGAGTGGCGTGGTCAACACGATGATCGGGTAGTGCCAGAGGTAGATGGCGTACGACCGCTCCCCCACCCATCGGAGCGGTTCCCACCCGAGGATCGACCGCAACTGTGACCCGGGGTGGATGGTCACGGCGATGACCAGCGCCGTGAGGATGGAGAGGAGCACCATGCCGCCCCCGTACAGGAATGGCTCGTACTGGTTGGTGTGCCAGAACATCACGAGGATCCCGAGCAGCGACGCGCCACCTACGAAATTCAGGAGGCGTCGGGCACTGGGTGTGACCGTGGCGAAGGTTCGGTTGCGGGGCAATCCGAAGGCGAGAGCGGCACCGATCAACAGAGCGAAGGCCCGGGTATCGGTCCCGTCGTAGACCCGTGTGGGATCGCCGTCGGGGGAGAAGAGGACGGCCATCTCCAGCGCAGATCCGGCCGCCATGGCGAGGGCGACGAGGATCAGCGTCCGTTTCGTGTGGATCCACCGCATTCCGACGAGAATCACGAGGGGCCAGACGAGGTAGAACTGCTCCTCGATGGCCAGCGACCACAGATGCCCGAGCGGAGACGGCGGACCGAACCTGGCGAAGTACGAGACGTGATGAAAGATGAACCACCAGTTGCTCACATAGAAGATCCCGGCCGGAAGATCGCTGCGCAAGGTGGCCAGTTGGTCGCGATCGAACAACGTGGCCCAACCCACGACCACGAACAGCATCACGAAGAGCGCCGGCAGGAGCCTCCTGGCCCGCCGGATCCAGAACCGGGCCAGTCCGATCCCGTGGTTACGCCGGTATTCGGCCACGAGGAGATCGGTGATGAGGTACCCCGAGAGCACGAAGAAGACCTGCACGCCGAGCAAGCCGCCTGGAGCCCACCCGAAGTCGAGGTGATAGGCGATGACGGCCAGGACGGCGACGGCGCGGATCCCGTCCAGGCCTGGGAGGTAGGGGCTGGTTCCTTCTACAGGCCTAGGCACGGTGAACGCGAATCCACGGGAGGTGTCTGGAACCCAGAGGCCCGAAACAGCTGCCGATGTTCACCAGATGCCACACCGATGGGTCACCGAGCCTCTCTTGTCGGGCAGGACGGCTGCGGCGGCTGTAACCGGTGGGAGATCACTTCCCGAGGATCAGGGCACTGGAGGACTGTGGGAGACATTATGGCATGCGCCAGTCGTCGTCAGGGGTCGGACAAGCCACCCCTGACGGTACCCGGCCGAACCGCCTCCCACGCCGGCGCCACCAGCCGTCTGGTCGTTGCCGGGGCCACGACCAGTCGCCAGGGCGGCCCGCAGACGAGGGTATTCCGCCCCGCCCGGTGGTCAGCCGAGCCGGGACAGCGCGGTCAGCCCCTCGACTTCAGGGCGTCGATGAGCTTGGGCAACACCTTGTGGACATCGCCCACGATGCCGAGGTCGGCCACGGAGAAGATCGGGGCATCCGCGTCCTTGTTGATGGCCACGATGTTCTTCGAGTTCTTCATTCCCACCAGGTGCTGAGTGGCACCGGAGATCCCGCACGCCAGGTAGACGGTGGGCTTCACCGTCTTTCCGGTCTGGCCGACCTGGTGCGAGTAGGGAACCCACCCGGCGTCGACAATGGCCCGGCTGGCGCCGGCGGCACCCCTCAGCAGCGTCGCCAGCTCCTCGATGAGGGCGTAACTGTCCCTCTCGCCGAGGCCCCGCCCGCCGGACACCACGACGGCGGCTTCGTCGAGCTTGGGACCGGTGCGCTCCTCGACGTGGCGGGCGACGATCCGTGCCGCGTTGGTGGCGCCGGTGTCCGGTGCCGGGGCCGCCACCGCCGATGCGGGCGCGCCCCCGGAGGGCTCGGCGGGGAAGGACTTGGCCCTGACCACGTAGATCCCCGGACCCTCGCCCGTGAAGCGGGCAGAGACCACCTGGGTGCCGCCGAAGATCGCATGCTGGGTGACCAGCCCGCCGTCGTCTGCGATGAGGTCGACCACATTGGTCAGCACCGGGCGGTCGAGCTTCGCCGACAGCCGACCGGCGATGTCCCGGCCGTCGTAGGTGGCGGGGAACAGGACGGCATCGGGGCCGGCTCCGGCGGCAACTGCGGCGGCGATGGCAGCAGCGACCGGCACGCCGGGGAGGGCCCCGCCCAGATCACCGACGTCGTGCACGGTGGTCACGCCGTACTCGCCCAGGGTGGCGGCCACAGACGGGGTCGCGTCTCCCCAGGCAACGGCCTCCACCGTCCCGGCCAATGACCTGGCCTGGGTGATCAGTTCGAGCGAGGTGGTGATGGGCGCCCCGTCCACAACTTCGGCGAGGACCCAGATCTTGTCGACAGACATGTGCGCTTGTTCTCCTACCCGATCCCTACAGGACCTTCAGTTGCTCGAGGAACTCGATGACCCGCTGATGGCCCTCGCCCTCGTCGACGACGATCTCGCCGGCGGCGCGTGCCTCGGCGTCGGCCACCTGGGTGATCTCCTGGCGTGCCCCGGCGGCGCCGATCTCACCGGCGTCGAGCCCGAGCTCGGCCACCGTGAGGATCTCCACCGGCTTCGACTTGGCCGCCATGATCCCCTTGAAAGAGGGATAGCGGGGCTCGACCACGCCGGCGGTCACGGTGACCAGCGCCGGCAGCGGGCTCTCGACCTCGTCGTACCCGGCCTCGGTCTGGCGTTCCACCTTGACCGAGTTGCCGGTGATCTCCACCTTCTTGGCAAAGGTCACCGAGGGGAGGCCCAGCAACTCGGCGACCTGCACCGGAGTGGTCCCGGTGTACCCGTCCGTGGACTCGGTGGCAGCCAAAACCAGGTCCGGCTCGGCCCGCTTGACGGCCGCGGCCAGCACCTTGGCCGTTCCCAGGGCGTCGGTCCCGGCCAGCGAGTCGTCACTGACCAGGATCGCCTTGGCCGCTCCCATGGCCAGCGCGGTGCGCAGCCCCGAGGTCTCGCCGTTTGGAGCCATCGACACCAGGGTCACCTCGCCTCCTCCGGCGGCGTCGGCCAGCTGCAGCGCCATCTCCACGCCGTAGGCGTCGGAATCATCGAGGATGAGCTTTCCTGCCCGGACGAGGTTCTTCGTCCCCGCATCGAGGGCCGGTGGTGCGGCCGGATCGGGGATCTGCTTCACACAGACAACGACGTTCATGGCCGTGCATTGTTGACGAAATTCGGCCGATCGACCAATCGGGCCGTGATCCCAGGTCAGGGCACCCCGATCCGAGCCGCCGCCGGCGGCGGCACCGGGCGCGGTCCGGGTCGCTCAGCCCATGCCGTAGGTGGCCAGGGCAAGGGGGACGTCGTCGGTGATGACCGTGTCGACGCCCGCCCGCTCCATCGCCTCCAGGCCGGGCCGATCGTCCACCGTCCATGCGGCAACCGACAGGCCGGCATCGTGGGCGTGGCCCACCAGTGCCGGCGTGACCAGCTCCACCCACGGGTGGAGGGCGGTGCACCCCCGTTCCGTGGCCATCGCCACGCTCAGGGCGGGGTCGAACCACGAAGCCACAAGGAACCCGGTGGGCAGTTCGGCGTGGGCCTCCCGGACCGCCTCGAGGGTGGCGGGCCAGAACGAGGAGATCACCACCGACGTCGTGCGTCCCGCCGCAACCAACAGCCCGACCACTTGCCCCGCCAACCGCTCGTCGGAGTCGAACCCGGGCTCACCAGGGAGGTTCTTGATCTCGATGTTGACGATCATCCCCTCGCACACCTCGAGGGCGGCCCCGAGCAGGGGCACGAACGCAGGGAGGTCATCGGCGGCCAGCTCGTGGACGGGCCCGACACCGCTGACGACGGGGTCGTGATGGACGGCCAACGCTCCGTCCGCCGTCCGCCGCACATCGAGCTCGACACCGGCGGCGCCGAGCTCACGGGCACGCACGAATGCCTCGAGCGTGTTCTCCCGGACCCCCCTGGCGGCGTCGGGACTCCCGCGATGGGCCTGGACCGCAGTCGCAACCATCGCTTCGGGGCCTCCCCAGGTTTGCCGCTCCGGCCGGAACCACGCCACAAGAGCCGTGCAATAGGCCTCAGAACTGCTTGCAAGCGTAGGTGCCGGTGATTACTCTAGTGAACGCACCCTGAACGGCCGGTGACGCTTCGGCGCCCGGTTATGTGAAACTAATCACAAACAGGGATTCTCGGGACTGTGGAGCGGAGGAAATCAGCGTGGCTCTTATGTGGAACCGCACGGTCGAGTGGGACGACGGGGACTGGCGGCATCTCGCTGCCTGTCGGAGCACGGAACCCGACCTCTTCTTCCCGATAGGCACCACCGGGCCGGCCGTCGACCAGATCGAGGCGGCCAAGCGGGTCTGTTGCGCATGCGACGCCCAGGAGCCCTGCCTCGACTTCGCCCTCGCCACCAACCAGGAGTCGGGCGTGTGGGGCGGGACCTCCGAAGAAGAGCGCCGCAAGCTGCGCAAGGCCTGGCTCGCCGCCCGGCGACGGGCCTCCTGAGCGGCCTCTCCCCTGCAGCGGGCCTCCTTCCCGCCCCCTACTGGCCGATCGGCTGGGCCTCCTGTGCCGGGAGTTCGATGATCACCGTCGTCCCGCTCTGGGCGGGGTCGACCTCGTTCCTGTTGCGCATGGTGATGGATCCGTCCAACTGACTGCGCACCAGATCGCGGACGATGGACAGGCCGAGGCTCTCGGAAGCATCGATGTCGAATCCGTCGGGCAGGCCCGATCCGTCGTCGGTCACCTCCAGCCTCAGCGTGGTGCCGTCGTTGACCAGATGCACCCGGATGTGGCCTGTTGCGTGGGGGGCTCCACCGCCGTCGTGATCCGAGGAGCCGTGCGGGCCCGGGCCCTCGGCACCGTCCTGCGCCTCGATCTCGGGGAACGCATGCTCGATTGCGTTCTGGACCAGCTCGGCCACCACCACCGCCAGGGGTGTCGCCACGTGGGCGGGCACCTCGCCGAGCAGCCCGGTGACTTCAAAGGAAAGGTGCCGCGACACCAGCATCGAATCCTCGGCCATCCGGATGAGCGAGGTCACGATCTCGTCGAAGGGAACCTGGTCGCTCGGCTCGCGGGAGAGGATCTCGTGGACGATGGCGATCGACCGCACCCGACGTTCCGACTCGAAGAGGGCCACTCTGCCCTCGCCCGGGGGCAGGCGCCTGGCCTGGAGGCGGAGGAGGGCCGAGATGGTCTGCAGATTGTTCTTCACCCGGTGGTGCACCTCGCGAATGGCCGCGTCCTTGGAGAGCAGCAGCCGGTCGAGTCGCCGCACGTCGGTGACGTCCCGCATCAGCACGAGGCATCCGGTCACATCCTCGTGCGCGATCAGGGGGATGCAGTGGAGCAGCACTGTGACATCCGGCCGGCGCTCCACCTCCTCGACCACCGGCAGGGCCGAGGCCAGCGCCCATTCGATGGCGGACTCCTCGATTCCGAGGTCGGTGAGGCGCCGGCCCTCGATCTGCGAGTACATCCCCATCCGGTGCAGTGCGTTGGTGGCGTTGGGTGAGGCGAAGCGCACCCGACCCTCTTCGTCGACCAGGACGACGCCGTCGCCCACCCGCGGCGCCTCCTCGGTGGCGACCTCCTCGCTCGGGAACGGGAATGTCGACTCCGAAACCATGACCGCGAACCTCTCGAACACGTCGCGGTAGGTGCGCTCGAGATGGCCGGGCCTGCGGCCCGCACCGGCCGAGAGCCGGGCCAGCACCGCCACCGTGGTCCCTTCGCACCGGACCGGGATGCTGTGGAGGCGAACCGGCTCCTCGCCGGCCTCGAGCAGCTGCTCGCCCCGTGAGGCCTCACCGGACTGGAAGGCCTGGACCACCTGGGGCCAGTCGGTCGGCCCGGCGGTCTGCCCGACCAGGTCGTGCTGCACGACGGTGGCACTGTTCGACGGTCGCATCTGGCCCAGCACGACCAGCATCTGCCCGTCGGCATGGGGATCTCCCGGCAACGGTGCCATCGGGGCCATGAGCACGAGGTCCGAGAACGACAGGTCCGCCAGGATGCCCCAGGTACCGAGGAGGCGCTGGAGGTGCCCCAGCTGCGCCTCGTCCAGGTCGGTCCGCTCGAATGCGAGCTCTGCCGGCGTTGCCACGGTCAGTTCCCTTCCGGCGTGGCCACGGCGACCTCGTAGGGCTTCCGGTTGCGGAAGCCCTGCAGTCGGCTCACCCCGGCGGCCACGAGCAGGTCACGAAGGTCGTCGACACGGTCGGCAACATCGGGGAGGCTGTGTGCGTCCGACGCGGTCGTGAGGGGGACACCCTGGTCGATGAATCGCCTGAGCAGCGGGGGTGCCGGGTACTCCTCGCCCACCGGCTTCCTCCATCCCGCCGAGGAGAGCTCGGCCGCCATGCCCGAGCGCACCGCCGCCTCGGTGATCCGATCGTAGAACTCGCCTGGAACGGCCGGCATCCGCCCGGCGATCTTCACCAGGTCCGGGTGGGCGAAGACGTCACACACCCCGGAAGCTGCCAGCTCCTCCATGGCCCGGGTGTACTCGTCCCAGACGGTATCGATGTCCCGGGCGTCCCACTCGGCCAGGATCAGCGGATCGTTCAACACGTCGAATCGCCACGTGCCCAACCAGTGCACGGATCCCAACAGCACGTCGAAGGGGTAGCCGGCCAACAGTCCGGCCACCTGGTCCATGCGGTCCTGGTAGAAGTCGACCTCCAGGCCAAGCACGACCGGCAGGCCTTCGGCCTTCACCGCCTGGACGACCTCGACATAGGCGTCGAGGTCCACCCGGGCGTGGTGATCCCAGTAGGCGGCCATGCCCGGGCGGAGCGCCTCGCCGGGGAGGTCGTCCCAGAACCCGCCCAGAAGCTCCTTGGCCTGGGTGAACCGGAAGAGGTGCTCAGTGAGGGCGATCTCCTCCACCCCCGCCTCGACGGCGCGACTGCAGTAAGCCGCCACCTGCTCGATGGTGGCCTCGGCATCACGCTGCGAGTGGGGCCAGAGGTGAAGGTGGTAGTCCAGCACGGTCGTACTCGGTCCTTTCGAGAGCATGGGCGCTCCGTCCACAACGGGCGGCCAGAGCGGGAAGCCGGGGGTGTCAGGCTGCCCGGCGGATGAGGGTGACTCCGTCGCGGACGGTGGTCTGGACCACGACCACCCGCGGGTCGACGGCCAGGGCATCGTTGAAGAGGCGGAGGGCCACCGTGTCCTCGGTGGTGTCGGTCGGGTCGAGGATCCGGCCGCTCCACAGCGTGTTGTCGGCGGCGATGAGGCCACGTGGGGCGAGTTTGGGAAGCACTGCCTCGAAGTAGTCGCGGTAGGCGGCCTTGTCGGCATCGATGAAGACCAGGTCGAAGGGGCCCTCCAGGACGGCGATGGACTCGATGGCCGGGCCGACCACCACGTCGATGCGGTCGGCATACGGGCTGGCCGCGATGTGGCGGCGGGCGAACTCGGCATGCACCGGGGAGATCTCGCAGGTGGTGATCCGTCCACCAGGGGCCAGACCGGCCGCCATCGACAGCGACGAGTATCCGCCGAACGTGCCGATCTCGAGCACCGACCGCGCATCGAGGGCGAAGGTGAGCATCTCGAGGAAGCGGCCCTCGAGTCGGCCGACCATCATGCCCGGGGAGTCGAGCGTGGCCCGCAGTTCGTCGGCCAGCTCCTCCAGGAAGAGCGGCGGCGGCGTGGTGCGCTCGGTGGCGTACGCCTCCAGTGCGGGGTCGACGATGTCGGTCATGGATGCATCGTAAGGCAGCCGGACGACGTGCTCGGAGGGGCGCCCGGCGTTCGCGTCTAGTCCCAGATCTGTTCACCCAGCCTGAGAAGGCCGGTCAAGTCGAAGATGTCGGTGTCGAAGAAGGGCACGGTGGCCAGCACCTCGGGCACCACCGAGAGGCTGGACCGCTCCTCCAACTCCCGGAGCGCCACCACCTGGAAGTTGAGGTAACTGTCGGCGACCTCGGTGAGGACCCGGGCGATCTGGTCGGTGTCGCCGAGCGCGGGGTCCACCTTGGCCAGCGTCGGGGAGAGTCGCTCCGCGAGGTCCCCGGCCCGCTCCTTCATCGCTTCGGCCACTGATGCGCCGCCGGCACCCCGGAGGTAGTCCGGCAGCACCTTGTTCAAGACGATGGCACCCAGGTGGAGCCGCCTGGCGGTGAGCTGCTCGGCGAAGAACTCGGCCTCCCGGAGCGGCACCGCCTCGAGGGTGGAGACCACGACGAAGGTGGTGCGCCGGTCGGACAACAGCCGGCCTACCGACTCGGACCGCTCGACGAAGCCGTCGTACATCGACTGGAAGAGGATGAAGAACTCCGAGATGTCGGCGAGGAACTCGGTACCGAGGATCCGATCGGCGATCTGGTAGAAGGGCTTGGTGGCCACGTTGACCAAGCGCGAGCGGTAGGGGACGATCAGCCAGCGGAGCAGCCGGGAGGAGAAGAAGTCGGCCATCCGCTGGGGGGCGTCGAGGAAGTCGAGAGCGTTGCGGGTGGGCGGGGTGTCCACCACGATCAGGTCGTAGTCGCTCTCCGAATGGATCTCGTAGAGCCGCTCCATGGCGATGTAGTCGTGGCTCTGGATGAACCGCCCCGAGATGTTCTGGTACAGAGGATTGGCCAGGATCTCCTCGCGGGTCTGCGCGTCGGGGGCGTGGTGCCGGATGAGGGCGTCCCACGACTCCTTGGTGTCGAGCATGGCTGCCCACAACTGGCCCCTGGGCTTCACCCCGGCGGCGCGGAAGGCCTCGTCGGGGACCCGGTGCTCGGTGTTACCGATGCCATCGAGGCCGAGAGCGTTGGCCAGCCGTTTGGCCGGGTCGACGGTCAGCACCAGCACCTTGGACCCGTGCCTGACGGCGGCCATCACGGCCGCGGCGGCCGCGGTGGTCGTCTTGCCCACGCCGCCGGGTCCGCAGGCCACGACGATCTCCTTGTTGGCCAGCAGCCCGTCCATCGATCCGCTGCCGGCCGCCGGCGCCGAACCTGCGATCCGGATGGCGCCGGCGTCCTGAGCGGAGCGGCCCCCCCTGCCGGGGCGGGAGCCGGCCATCAGTAACCCAGCTCCTCGCCCAATGAGGCCGCCACCTGCCGGGTCGTCCGGAGCCCGTGGGACCGGGTGAAGAGAAACGGCAGGTAGAGCATGGGGGTCGCGCCGCCGATGCTCGCGCGGAGGCGGTCGAGGTGGGTGGAGCGGGTCCGCCGCATGGTAACGGCCAGCCGGGCGGCGTCCAGCACCGGACCGGCGTCGGCCCCGACCAGCTCGTTCAGCCGGCCCAGCGCCTCACCCGAGCCCAGGACGTCGAACACCTCTTCCTCCTGCCGGCCGAACAGCTCGGGCAGGACCCGGTTGACCACCACCGCGGACAGCGTCACCGTGGTCTCCTTGCTGACCCGGTCGGCCAGTTCGATCGTCTCGGTGACCGGCATCTCCTCGGGGGTGCACACCGCCACCAGGCCGGTGGACGCCGGATCGGAGAGGATGTCGAGCATCCAATCCGTCTGGCTCCGGATGAGGCCGACCTTGACCAGGTTGTTGATGGCCTGGGGTGCCGCCAGCTGGCCGACGATGTGGCCCGAGGCCGGTGCATCCACCACCACCAGGTCGTAGTTGCGCTCGCGAACCTCGTAGCAGAGCTTGCCGACCGTGAGGATCTCCCGGACCCCGGGTGCCGCCGTGGCCACGAAGTCGAAGGCCTTGGCCAGCGGGCCGATGCGCCCCACCACCGGGATGCGCAGCTGGAGCTTGAGGTACTCGCGCAGTGACGCCTCGGTGTCCATGGTCATGGCAAAGAGGCCGGGCAGGACCTCCCGCTCCTTGAACACGGTGGGCGGCGCCTCGTAGAAGCCGGCGACGTCGCCCTTGGCATCGACTTCGCAGATGAGGACCCGCTTGCCCTGCAGCGAGGCGAGCAGGGCCATGGCCGAGGCCACCGTCGTCTTGCCGACGCCCCCCTTGCCGGTGACGAAGACCAGTTTGAGATCGAGGAGCGCGGTCATCCGATCAACAGCCACTTCACCGATCGGCGCCGTACCCACCGGCGATACTGGGTCGAATCAGGAGATCCCGAAGCCGACCCGCCGGTCGGAGTTGGGTGGATCCACCTCCACGTAGGCCACCTTGCCGACGGGGACACCGACCTGACGACCCTTCCGGTCGGTGAGCCAGAGGATGGTCCCGTCTTCGGCCAACGCCGCCTCGATGTCGGCCAGGACCTTGTCGCGCTCTGCGTCGTCGGGCAACTCGATGTCGAGCTCCTTCATCGATTGCACGATCCCGATACGCACGTCCACCTGGCACGCTCCTCTCAGCTGGCTCCGGCAACGCTGCCGGCTGCCTCCGACGATACAAGGTCCGGGGCGCCCGGCGTCCCGCCGTCGCAGCTATGGGGCACACTGGCAGCATGGACAGGGAGAACGAGCGCCACCGCCGCTGGGCATCGACCATGGCGGGTCATGGCGGCGACGGCATCACGTTCGCCCACCTGGACAGCCATGCCGGCACGGGTGCCGAGCTCCCCGAGTCCGGCTTCGATCGCCAGGCACGCGAGAGGGCGGATCGTGGGCAGTTGGCCCCGAGGGCCACCCGCGGGCTCGGAGCCGGCAACCGGGTGCGGCCCGAGGAGCCCGACCGGTGGCGCACCTGTTTCGAACGCGACCACGACCGCATCCTGCACGCCACGGCGTTCCGGAGGCTGGCCGGCAAGACCCAGGTCTTCGTGTTCCCCGACGACCACCAGCGCACCAGGCTGACGCACGCGCTGGAGGTGGCCCAGGTGGCCACCAGCATCGCCCGGGCCTGCCGCCTCAACGTCGCCCTGACCGAGGCGATCGCTCTCGGCCACGACTGCGGGCACGGCCCGGGGGGCCATGCCAGCGAGGATGCGCTGTCCCCCTACCTCGACGGGGGATTCGACCACGCGACGTGGGGGGCGGACGTCTCGCTGGCACCGCTCAATCTCTGTCACGAGACCCTCGACGGCATCCGCAACCACTCGTGGTCGCGGCCCGCGCCGATCACCCCGGAGGGCGAGGTGGTGAGCTGGGCCGATCGGATCGCCTACGTCTGCCACGACTTCGAGGATGCGGTGAAGAGCGGCATCGTCACCCCGAGCGCCCTGCCGCAGCTGGTGCGGGAGCGGTGCGGCGACCAACGCAGCCAGCAGTTGGGCACCTTCATCGATGCCATGGTCTCGGCAATCCTGAGTTCGGGGCGCATCGGCATGGCCGATGCCCAGGCGGAGGCCCTGGCCGCCTTCCGGGCCAGCAACTACGAGCACATCTACCTCCGACCCAGCTCTGTCGCCCAGGGGCGGTCGGTCGTGGGGGTCCTGCAGGCCCTGGTCGAGCACTTCGGGGATCGCCCGAACCTCATTCCCGTTGGCGGTGGCCGCACAACCGACCTCACGGGGGGCGAACCACTCGCCGTGCGGGAGGCGGTGGCCTATGTCGCCGGCATGACCGACCGGTTCGCATTCGGCCAGGCTGTCGCCCTCCTCGGCTGGGACCCTGACAAACTTCCCGTGGGCATCGGTGTGACCAGGAGGCTTTGAGCCCCACCCGGTGGTCACCCGGTCAGAGGGCCCGGTGGTCACCCGGTCGGCGCCGGTCGGCGGAGCCCGCTCAGTGGTTGTCAGGCTCGCCGTTGTCCCCGGTCACGATGACCGGGCAGGGCGCATGGCACACCAGATGGTCGGAGACCGAGCCGAGCACGGCGCGCTTCAGCCCCCCGTTTCCCCTCGACCCCACCACGACCGCCTGCGCCGACAACTCCGGGTCCAGCCGGCAGATCGCCTCTGCGGGCTCGCCCCCCAGAACGAAGGTCTCGGCGCCGCCCAGTCCCAGCCGCTGCTGCGCGTCGGCGACGATCGCCCGGGCCTCGGCTGCGGCCACGTCCGTCCTCGCGTCGAACTCCTCCGGCAACACGACTCCCCCGGCCATGCCGGTGCCGGACAGCAACTCCGGGTCCGGCGAGTCCATCACCGTCACCACGGCGACCGGGGTGGCCGGGTCGAGGAGCGCTCTCCCTCTGGCCAATGCCCTGAGGGAGAGATCGGACCCATCGGTGCACCGCAGGACAGGCGACGCCACGCTCGCACCCTACCAAGCGATGTGCGGGGTTCGGCGTGGTCAGAGCGCCGGGGCGAGGGCCCGGGGATCGTCGGTGCGGACGATGTCCTTTCCCAGCGGTGCGATGGCGACGGCGGCCAGTTTGAAGTCAGCCACGCCGAGCGGGATGCCGATGATGGTGATGCACAGCGCCAGCCCGGTGACGATGTGGGCGATCGCCATCCAGAGCCCGGCCAGGACGAACCACAGCACATTGCCGATGAACGAGCCGGCACCGGCGTCGGGCTTGGGGACAACGGTCCGGCCGAAGGGCCACAGCACGTAGGAGGCCAGCCGGAAGCACGCGACCCCGAACGGGATGGTGACGATCAGGATGAACATCAGCACCCCGGCGGCCACGTAGCCGATGGCCAGCCAGAAGCCGCAGAGCACCAGCCACAGGATGTTGAGGATCATCTTCACCGTGGTCCAGCAATCAGCAATCAGCAATCAGCAATCGGCCATCGGCCATCGGCCATCGGCCATCGCATCTCGCGCCGGTCGCCGGGCGTCGATGCTCCCGTCGTTCTTCCATTGGGCAGCGGTGGCCGGCCTGACAACCGCACGCCTGGCTACCGTCGGCCACGCGATCCTAAGCTCCCGGGTCGAATGGCTATCCATACCCACGCGGCGGCCGGACCCTCGGCGGGTGGTGGCCAGGCGCGGCGCGGCGCGTGGCGACAGGTTCTCTTCGCTCCGGTCGGCGACGACCGGCGACGGCGACGAGGAAGCGACGGTCTGAAGGCCGGCCTGGCCGCACTCTCCGTGCTGTGCTGTGTGTTGGCCATCGGGTACAGCTCGCACTTCGACCGGGTGATAGCCCAGACCGTCCATCCCCCCCCGCACAGCATCAGCTGGCTGATCACCTTCATCTACGACGCCGGCTCCTTCGGGATCACCGCCCTCCTCATCGTGTTGGCGCTGCTGGCACGGCGATGGGCGGTCGCACGCGACATCGGCCTCTCCGCCGCGGGCGCCGCCGCGCTCAGCGGTATGTTGATCGTCGCCCTTGGCAGCAACGGGGGCCGTTCGCTCGGGACTCCGATCAACGGGTTCGACCTCCACTTCCCGGTTGTCCAGATCGCCGTGTTCATGTCGGTGGTCACTGCCGCTCTCCCCTATCTGGCCCGGACGGTGCAGCGGGCCATCGAGGGCTTCGTCCTCCTCGTTGCATTGGCGTCCGTCGTCGGCGGGCACAGTCTGCCGGTCAACGTGCTCGGCAGTCTTGCTCTGGGTTGGGGAGTGACCGCGATGGTCCACCTCATCTTCGGCTCGCCGCTGGGCCTCCCCTCCGGCGCAGATGTTGCCGCGCTGGTGGCGGGTCTCGGGGTCGGTGCCCAGGACGTCCGCGCCGCCGACGATCAGCGCTGGGGTGTGGCCTGCTATGAGGGCACGGAGACGGGGGATCGAGCCTCCGGAACCCCGCTCCGCATCGCCGTGTACGGCCGGGATGCCGCCGATGCCAAGCTCCTGGCCAAGACCGGACGGTTCCTCTTCTACCGCGATTCAGGTCCCACCCTGACCTTCACCCGCCTCCAGCAAGTCGAGCACGAGGCGTACCTGACGCTGCTGGCCCAACGGGTGGAGGTCAACGTGCCCGAGGTCGTGGCCGCCGGCAGCTCCGGGATCTCCAGGGATGCCGTCCTGGTCTGCCGCGTGCCGGGCGGAACCCGCCTTTCCGACCTCGAGAGCGATGCACTCTCGGATGCCATGCTCGACAGCGTGATCGGCCAGTTCCTCACGCTCCGGTCCGAGCGGATCGCCCACGGCGCCGTAAGCGGCGACACCATCATCGTCGATCCGGGTTCCGGTGCCACGGGACTCCTCGATTTCCGCAATGCCACCTCCAACGCCGGGCCCGACCGCCTCGACCGCGACCTGGCCGGTGCCGTCGCCGCACTGGGTCTGGCGGCGGGGCCCGAGCAGGCCTCGGCGTCGGCCGCCCGATGCCTGCCAGCCGACCTGCTGACGAGCGTCCTGGAACACCTGCGCCGCGCCGGACTCGACCCCGTGCTGGCCCGGGCCCTGCGGGGCAGGACGGCACTCCTCGAGGAGATGCGCTCGCTCGCTGCCGACGCCGCGTCGATCGAGGTACCCAAGCTGGCGGAACCCCGGCGGATCAGCTGGCCCACGCTCATCCTGGCCATCGGCACGCTCATCGGAGGGTGGGCGCTCATCGGGGTCCTGATCAACGTGACCAACTCCTTCGACACCATCGTCGGGGCGAACTGGGGGTGGGTCGTCATCGCCTTCCTCTGCACACAACTGGACGTCGTAGCCGACGCCATCGAGGATCTCGGGAGCGTTGCCGGCGACCTGCCGTTCGGACGAGTGGTGGCCGTCGAGATGGCCAACAGCTTCAGCGCGCTGGCCGGGGGCACGCCTGCGGTGTTCGCCACCCGGGTGCGATTCTTCCAACAGCAGGGCTACGACTCCTCGGTGGCCCTCAGTTCCGGAGCGGTCATCAGCGTGGCGAGTTGGATCGTGAAGGGCCTGATCTTCCTGATCTGCCTTCCCCTGGCCTGGGGATCGATCAACTTGGACGACCATCCTCAGTCGGGCGGCGGGGGTGCGCGGACGGTCTGGCTCCTATTGGTCGCCGTCGTCGCCGTCGCCCTGGCGCTCGGCCTCGTGCTCGTCATCCCGCGACTGCGCCGGTTGGCATCGGAAAAGGCTGACCGACATCTGGAGCGACGCCAAGTACGTGCTGACCACTCCCCGGAAGGTCGCCCAGTTGGTCGGGGGAGCCGCTGCGTCCAAGCTCCTCGTGGCCCTCGCCCTGGCCGCATCCCTTCGAGCCTTCGGGGACCATCTCAGCATCGCCACCTTGATCATCGTCATCACGCTGGCCTCCATGCTCGGCGGCGTGTCGCCGGTGCCCGGTGGCATGGGCGTGGTGGAGGCAGGGATGATCCTGGGGTTGACCGCTGCCGGCATCCCGGAGTCCGACGCCACCGCGGCGGTCTTCATCCAACGGCTCTTCAGCTCGTACCTGCCGCCGTTGTGGGGTTGGTGCACGTTGGTGTGGTTGCGCAGACGGGAGTATGTCTGACCCGCCGGACTGTAGATTCGCCCCATGGACCTCACCGAGGCGTCGAGGCAGATCGGCCTGCCGCCATCCGCCCTGAAGAAGACCAACCGCCTGAGCCGGAGCCAGCGGACCGCCCGGGGCAAGGTCGTCCGCCAGTGGGCGCCCCGCCCGATCCACGGGCCGTGGCAGCCGGCGGCCGACCGCCCGGACCCGATCGACCTGCTGGAGGAGCAGGCAGGCACCCGGGTGTCCGACCTCGTGCCGATCCGCTACGGCCGGATGCTGGTCTCGCCGTTCACCTTCTACCGGGGTGCCGCGTCGATCATGGCGGCAGACCTGGCCTCGACCCCGCGCACCGGTCTGGTCGTCCAGTGCTGCGGCGACGCCCACCTCTCCAACTTTGGCCTGTTCGCCTCGCCCGAGCGCCAACTGATGTTCGACATCAACGACTTCGACGAGACCCTCCCCGGGCCCTGGGAGTGGGACGTCAAGCGTCTGGCCGCGAGCTTCGAGATCGCCGGCCGTGACCGGTCCTTCAGCCGCTCCGATCGACGGGACGTCGTGCTGGCTGCCGTAGAGGAGTACCGCGAGCAGATGAGGAAGGCGGCGAAGCGGGGTTCGCTGGACGTGTGGTACTCCCACATGGAGATGCACCGGATGCTCGAGTGGGTCGACACCGAGGTCAAAGAGGAACGGCTGGGCAAGAAGGACGCCAAGGGCGTGGCTAAGGGCGTGGCCAAGGCCCGCACCCGCGACAGCATGCGGGCGTTCAAGAAGCTGACCGGGCAGGTGGACGGAAGGCTGCGTTTCATCGCTGATCCACCGCTCATCGTGCCCATCGACGACCTCGTCCTTTCCGCCGAGGCGAGGCACCGGACCGAGCGGTCACTGCGCAAGCTGATCAAGAAGTACCGCCAGACCCTGGCCGGCGAGCACCACCCTCTCGAGGACTACCGGTACCTCCACATGGCGCGCAAGGTCGTCGGCGTGGGCAGCGTGGGCACCCGCGCCTGGATCTTCCTCATGTTGGGGGTCGACGAACAGGACCCGCTGATCCTCCAGGCGAAAGAGGCACAACCCTCGGTCCTCGAGCCGTTCGCCGGAAGGTGCGCCTACGCCAACCACGGCCGACGGGTGGTTGTAGGCCAGCGGCTCATGCAGACGGCCAGCGACATCTTCCTCGGATGGCAGCGGGCCAAGGACATCGACGGTCAGACCCGTGATTACTACATCCGGCAGCTCCACGACTGGAAGGGGTCGGCGGACGTGGACTCGATGCGCGTTCCCGGGGCCATCATGTACGCCCGGATGTGCGGTGCCACGCTGGCCCGGGCCCACGCCCGCTCCGGTGACTGGATCGCCATCGCCTCCTACCTGGGCAAGGGACACTCCTTCGACGAGGCTGTCGCCGACTTCTCCGCTGCCTACGCGGACCAGAACGAACGGGACTACGAGGCCTTGGTCGCCGCCGTCCGATCCGGTCGGATCACGGCTCAGACCGGCCTCTGACCCAAGGTCGGACGGGTCCGTCCGGCTCGGGCCGCCACACACGTTCGGCCCCGGAACGAACGGAATACCACCGGACACCCTAAAATCACGGCGACTCGCACCGGGCGGAACCGATCAAGGAGGACGAGCATGGAAACCCAAGTATCAGACCAGGCAATCGCCGAGGAGCCCCAAGCTCCTGCGGCCGGTTCGGGTTCCGGCCCGCTGGGCGGGATGCCGGGGTCGACGCAGGGCGACCAGGCCGCTCGCACCGTCACGGCGGCGCCGGGCAGCGCGGCCGACGCGTTCGCGCCGTTGCTACGGGCCCTGGTGGGCACGAAGATGCCGGTGCGCTTCGAGTTCTGGGACGGCAGCGCGATCGGCCCCACCGACGGGGTGGGCACGCTGCAGGTCCGATCGATCGATGCCTTGCGCCGCATCCTGTGGGCCCCGGGGGAGCTCGGAGTGGCCCGCGCCTTCGTGTCCGGGGACCTGACCGTCGACGGCGACATCTACGCCCTGTTGCGGGTCCTCCACGACGCTTCCCCTCGCGATCTTCGCCAGATGACCGTGCGGATGCTTCCGGCTGCCGTCGATGTCGCCCGCCGGTTGGGTGCCATCGGCCCGCCGCTGCCCCCGCCGCCCGAGGAGTGCCGCCCGGCGGGGAGACTGCACTCGCCGTCCCGGGACGCCCGTGCCGTCAGCCATCACTACGACGTGGGCAACGACTTCTACCGCCTGGTCCTCGGTCCGAGCATGACCTATTCGTGCGCGCGCTTCGCCTCGGCGGACGCGACGCTCGAGGAGGCGCAGTCGGCGAAGTACGAACTGATCTGCCGGAAGCTGGGCATCGACCGGCGTCCCGACGCACGGTTGCTCGACGTCGGCTGCGGGTGGGGCTCGATGGCCATCCACGCCGCCCGTCACCACCATGCCCAGGTGGTGGGAGTGTCCCTCAGCCGCGAGCAGGTCGAGCTGGCCCGCCGGCGGGTGGACGACGCCGGCCTGGCCGACCGGATCGAGATCCGTCGGCAGGACTACCGCGACCTCGGCGCCGAGGAGTTCGACGCCATCTCGTCGATCGGCATGTTCGAACACGTGGGCACCGCGCAGATGGCCCGCTACTTCGAGACCCTCCGGCAGTTGCTGGCGCCGACCGGGAGGCTGTTGAACCATGCCATCTCGAAGCCGGGCGGGTCGGTGCTCGGCAGGCGGAGCTTCGTCGGTCGGTACGTCTTCCCCGACGGGGAGTTGCTCGACGTGGGCCGGGTCGTCCTGGCCATGCAGCGGGCCGGCTTCGAAGTGCGCGACGTCGAGTCGCTGCGTGAGCACTACTCGCGCACCCTCCACCACTGGGTGGCCAACCTCGAGGAGCACTGGGGCGAGGCGGTGTCCCTCGTCGGAGTGGCCAGGGCCAACGTCTGGCGGCTCTACATGGCGGCCTCGGCCAACGGATTCGATGACGGGGGCCTGGCCATCCACCAGGTGCTCGGCGTGGTGCCCGAGCCGGACGGGCGGAGCGGCATGCCGCCCACCCGGGAGGCGTGGGGCTGATCCACGGCGAACGTGGCGGCTGGGCCTGATCCGGCAGATCAGCCGGAATCGGTCCAGGTGATCAGCGGAGGGTGAGCTCGTTGCGGTAGACCCGGGCCGGGCCCAGATCGACGACGGCGGTGGCCAGCCGGCCGAAGACGGCGGCGGCCTCGCCCTCGGGTTCTGCCACCATGACGGGGACGCCCTCGTCCCCCCCGGCGCGCAGCGCGGGGACCAAGGGCACTTGTGCGAGGAGGGGGACGCCGAGCTCGGAGGCGAGTTGGCTGCCTCCCCCGGCGCCGAACAGCTCGTACCGGGTCCCGTCGTCGCCGGTGAACCAGCTCATGTTCTCGATGACCCCGCGCACGGCCAGCTTCAGCTTGCGGGCGGCGTAGGCCGAGCGCTGAGCCACCCGTTGTGCGGCCGGCTGGGGGGTGGTGACCACGAAGACCTCGGTTTTGGTGAGGTACTGGCCGAGGGAAAGGGTGACGTCGCCGGTGCCCGGGGGCATGTCGACCAGCAGGAAGTCGGGCTCGCCCCAGTAGGCATCGACCAGGAACTGTTCGAGGGCCTTGTGCAGCATGGGCCCCCTCCAGATCACCGGGGTGTCGTCGGCGACGAAGAACCCCATCGACAGGCAGCGGACGCCGTTGGCCGTGGGGGGGACCACCAGGTCGCCGATGATCAGCGGCTCGGCGGTGATCCCGAGCATCTTGGGGACGGAGAACCCGTAGACGTCGGCATCGAGCACGCCGACGTCGTATCCCATCCGGGCCAGGGCGACCGCCAGGTTGACGGTGACCGACGACTTGCCGACCCCTCCCTTGCCCGAGGAGATCCCGAGGATCCGGGTCTTCGACCGCGGGAGCATGAAGCGGTTCGGGCGGCCCTCCTCGTGGCCGAGCTTTCCGCCGTGGGCGTGCCCGTGTCCGTGGCCGTCGTCCGGCGCGTGCTGGGTTCCTCCGTCGACCGGCTCGCCGCGCAGCAGCATGCGGAGGCGCGCCCGGGGCTCCTCTCCCATGACCACCCGGTCCACCGTGAGCTCGTCGACTCCGGGCAGGGGGCCGACGGCCCGGCGGATCCGGTCCACCAGTTCGTCGACCTGGGGGTAGTCGGCCACCGGCAGGGCGACTTCGACGGTCACCTTTTTGCGCCTGGCCTGCACCCGGCCGACCATGCCCAACTCCCCCAGCGGGCGGCGCAGCTCGGGATCGGTCACGGCGGCAACAGCGTCTGTGACCTGGGACTCGTCGATTGGCATCCGGGCACTCCTCGGGAAAATTCGGCGTCATCGGTAGACTAGGGGACGTGCACGCCGAGCCAGACCGTCCAATCCCCTTCCCCGCGGTGACACCGAGCCGAGGCGGGGCGGAGAGCGGAGGCGATGCGGCCCGGTCGGACAGCGACTTCGCCGCCGCGGTCACCGCGGTGAGCTCCGCCTTCGGTGATCCGACCCGGCGGGAGATCTACCTGTTCGTCCGGTCGAACCCCGGCACCACCGCCTCGGGGGTCGCCGCCCACTTCTCGCTCCACCCCAACGTGGCCCGCCACCACCTCGAGCGCCTGGCCAACGGGGGCTATGTCGAGGTCACCATGGAGCGGGCCGCCGGGCACGGCGCCGGTCGGCCGTCCAAGCGCTTCCGGGCCATCGCCGGTGATCCCACCCTGGACCTCCTCGCCCGGCGGGACGACCTGTTGGTCCTACTGCTCCAGGAGGCCCTGCAGATGCTCGGCCCGGAGCTCGCCGAGGCCATGGCCGAGCGGGTCGGCGAGGAGTACGGCCGGGCCCTGGCCGGCCAGATGTCACCCGGCGACAGCCAGCGCTCGCTGCGCACGGCCATGCACGCCATCGCCGACACCCTGACCGCACACGGGTTCGCCGCCCATGCCGAGGACCAGGGTGCGAGCACCGCCGTTGTGGCGGACAACTGCCCATTCGGCGACGCCGCGTCACAACTGCCGGTTCTCTGCGCCGTCGACCGGGGCATGGTCAAGGGCCTGCTCGCGGGCCTGAGCGGCGATCCCGAGGGATCGGTGCCGGTGGTGCTGTCGTCGTCGCGTGCCCGCGGCGACGCCGCCTGTGGCGCGGTGGTCTGACCGGCGAGCCGGACCTTGGCCCGCCACTACCTCGATCACGCCTCGACGACACCGCTCCGGCCCGAAGCCAGGGCCGCTATGGCTGCGTGGGACGACCTGGGGGTCACCGCTGACCCCGGCCGGGTCCACACCGAGGGGCGCATGGCCCGAGCCGCGTTGGAGGGAGCCCGTGAGCAGCTGGCCGACTTCCTCGGGGTGCGCCCCCGGCAGATCGTCTTCACCTCGGGCGGGACCGAGGCAGTCAACGCTGCAGTCTGGGGCGCGACCACGGGCGGCGGCGGGCCGGTGGTCTGCTCGTCGGTCGAGCACTCGGCGGTGCGCGACTCCTCGGCCCGGGCGGCGCCGGTCGTGGGGGTCGCCGTCGACAGCGTCGGCAGGATCCACACCGACGCGGTCGGCGAAGCGATCGAGCGGTGCCGGTCGGAGCACGGGCGGCCCCCGTCGCTGGTGCACTGCCAGTGGGCCAACCACGAGGTCGGCACAGTCCAACCGGTGACCGAGGTCGTCGAGCTCTGCCGGCGGCTCGGCGTGCCCAGCCACGCCGACGCAGTGGCCGCGGCCGGCCACCTCCGCATCGATGTCGGCGGGCTCGGGGCCGACCTGGCGTCGGTGTCGGCCCACAAGATGGGTGGGCCGCCGGGCATCGGGGCCCTGATCGTCCGGCGCGGCCTGCGGATCGAGCCGTTCGTGGTTGGCGGCGAGCAGGAGCGGGCCCGGAGGGCCGGCCTGGAGAATGTGGCAGGGGCCATCGGCTTCGGTGCGGTGGCTGCGGCACTGGTTGCTCCCGGGCGCCTGGCCGGCGAGGAGGCCACCGCCCGCCGGCACACCGATCGGCTGTCGGCCGTGGCCTGCGACGTCGCAGGGGTGCACGTGTTCGGCGATCCGGCGGACCGGGTGCCCCACATCGTCTGCCTGGGGATTGACGGCGTGGAGGCGGAGCCGGTGCTGCTCGGTCTCGACCAGGCCGGGATCGCCGTCCACTCGGGATCGTCCTGCTCGTCGGAGAGCCTCGAGCCCTCACCGGTGCTCCAGGCCATGGGAGTGGACGGCGAGCGCTCCCTGCGCCTCTCCGTGGGCTGGTCGACCACGGACGACGACATCGACGCATTCGCAGCGGCCTTCGCCGGGGTGGTGGGGCGGCTCCGGTCGCTGCGTGCCTGACAGCCGGCCTGTGGGCACCTCCGGACGAGGGCGGTAGGTTCGGGCCATGCGCACCGTCGTCTGCACCGAGCTCGGACCCCTCGACACCCTCTCCGTCGAGGACCGGGGGTCGCCCGTGCCCGGCGAGGGCTTCGTGGTGGTCGATGTACGGGCTGCCGGGGTCAACTTCGTCGACGGGCTCCTCTGCCAGGGCCGCTACCAGATCAAGCCGCCCACACCGTTCGTGCCAGGCGGCGAGGTCGCCGGTGAGGTGACGGCCGTCGGGCTGGGGGTGGCCGGGATCGCGGTCGGCGACCGGGTGATCGCCTTCACCGGCTTCGGCGGGTTCGCCGAACAGGTGGCGGTGCCGGCACTCTCGCTGATCCCGATGCCGGACACCATCGACTTCGGCCAGGCGGCGACACTGATCCAGAGCTACTGCACGGTTCTGTTCACCCTCACCCGGCGAACCTCGCTGGCACCCGGCGAGTGGGTCCTGGTCCTCGGCGCCGGTGGCGGCGTGGGTCTCGCCGCCACCGATGTGGCCACCGCGCTCGGCGGCCGGGTGATCGCCGCCGCATCGAGCCAGGACAAGCTGGAGGCCGCCATCGCCATGGGGGCCGAGGCCACCATCGCCTACGAGGAGGAGGACCTGAAGACCCGGGCCCGGCAGATCTCGGGGGACGGTGTGGACGTGGTCATCGACCCGGTCGGCGGACGGCACAGCGAGGCAGCCCTGCGTGCGATGGGGCACCTGGGACGCTTCTGCGTCATCGGCTTCGCCTCGGGGCCGATCGCCTCGGTCCCCCTCAATCAGGTGCTCCTCAACAACCGGACGGTGGTAGGGGTGGACTGGGGTGGGTGGACCTTCAAGGATCCGTTCGCCAATCGCGAGCTCATCGGCGAACTGATGGTGATGGTCGCGAGCGGACGACTGGACCCGACGGAACCAGCGTCCTACCCCCTCGAGGACGCCGCGGCAGTGATGTCGGGCCTCATCGACCGGTCGATCGGCGGCAAGGCGGTGCTCGTCCCGTGAGCGGGCGGCGGCACCGATGCCGGTGGGAACGTCAGCCGGTGCCGACCTGCGTCGGCACCGGAAGGCCGGCCTGCTGGTAGGCGGCACGCAGCTCTACCGCCGCCTGCTGCACCACAGCGGCAGGAGGATTGTCGGCCAGGAACTGCCGGTACTGCTCGACTGCACCGGTGGCATCTCCGTCCTGCTGCAGCAACACCGTCCCCAGGTAGAGCCGGACCGCGTAGTCACCCGGGTCGAGCTGCACCGCCCGACCCAGCTTGGCCCGTGCGTCGTCGATCAGGGAGGCGCTCGCCCCCTGCCGACCGGTCTGGTACTCGAGCCAACCGAGCTGGGCCAATGCCACTTCGTTGTCCGGATGGTTGTTGAGTACCGACTGGTAGAGCTGGGCTGCCTGGCCCAGCTGGCCCTGGTTATCCAGCGTGGCGGCCTGGTTGAGGGTCTGCTCGACCTGTTGGCCCTGGCTCAGGCTGATGCTCCCGGACGACGTCTGGCCCGGAAGCCGATCGGATGCGAACAGCGTCACGGCAACGATCAACGCGGCACCGAAGGCGGCGACCGCACCTCCCAGAAACCACCAACTCCGGTGGCGGCGCGCCGGACGCCCCGAGTTGGAGGATGCGGGAGCCCCCGCGGGGATCCCGTCGGGCGATCGGTTCCCTGTGGACGGAGCCTCCCCCGGGTCCGGAGTCCCCGTCTCAGCAGCGGATTCCGACGCTGTGTGCATCCCCGCCCCACCGGCCGGCGCTCCGGTCGGCGCCGGGACCGCGGCGCCACCGGTGCCCAGTGCCGCCAGGCGCACCAGGTCGCGTTGGCGAAGGTTCAGGTAGTCCTGGTCGGAGAGATCGCCGGCGAGGTACTCGGCGTCGGCGTCGGCCAGCGACTTGGTGAGAAACCGCCGTCTCTCCTCGAGCAGCACCGGGTCGAGCGGGACCGCGCCCCGGCCGGCGGGCGCCTGTGCGTCGGGGGACACCGCGCTGCGACGACGAACCAGGACGACCCCGAGCATCACCAGGGCCGCCGCTCCGCCGAGCAGGGGGAGGAGCCACACCAGCAGCGACCATCCACTGGCCGGCGGGTCCAGCACGATGGACGAGCCGTACCGGGCCACCAGGTAGCCCTCGATCTGCTGATCCGTTCTCCCTTCGGCGATCAATTGGCGCACCGTGGTTCGCACGGTCACCGCCGTCGGCGCGCTGGAGACGGCCACCGAGAGGTCCTCGCAACTCGGGCAGCGCACCACCGACTCGATGGCGTAGGCACGCTGGGCCACTGTCGGCGGCGAGGACGACAGCACCCCGCTGCCGATGATCAGGAACACCACCAGCACGGCGCCGAGGGCCGTCCACAGTGGGAACGTGCGCCTGGTCACGCGCGAGACGCCTTCGCCTCGGCGATGATCCTGTCCAGGTCTGCGGCCGTCACCGGGGCGACGATGTAGGCCACCACCCGGCCGTCCGGGGCGATCACGAAGGTGGAGGGAGGCGCCCGCACCCCGAAGCTCAACGCCAGCGCTCCCCCCGGGTCGGCCAGCGTCGGCCAGGACGCCCCCAGGGTGGACTGGTAGGTGCGGGCCGCACTGGCGGTGTCGTCGAACACCACGCTCACCATCGACGCGTCACCGCTCCGGCTGTGCTCGTACTGGAACCGAACCAGTTCGGGACCCTCCTGCTGGCAGGGCTCGCACCAGCTGGCGAAAAAGTTGACCACCACGTACATCCCGGGCTCCCGGGGCAGCTCGTACCGGGAACCGGTGAGGGTCACGCCGCCCACTGGCGGTGCGAGATTGCCCACCAGGGGGCTCTGCACCTCGGCGACCGAGGCCGGTGGCCGGGTGGCCAGCACGGCGATCAGGCCGGCGGCAACCACCAGTACCCCGATGGCCACCCAGCGGGCCGTGTGCCTGTTCGCCCTACCTGCCCCGAGCCCCGCCCCGGCGGTCACGAGGGATCACCCGCCCCGACAGGGAGCGGACCGACCTCCGCTTCCGATCGAGCTGCCGGGACGCCGATGGCATCCTCGGCCTCGGCGCGGGGAGTGACGGGAGCAGCGATGCCGATCACCGGGGACGACACCGGGTCGGTGGGACGGCGCCTGCGCCCGGGAATGGCCGAGAGGATCGAGCCCACCACCACCAGGCCACCCCCGATCCACAACCACATGACCAACGGCTGCACCACCACGCCGAACGTCCACACCGTGCCCTTGTCCGGGATGGAGTCGATGGTCAGGTAGACGTCGTCACGCCAGCTCGAGTCGATGGCCGGCGTGCCCACGGCCTGGGTCCCGGCTCCGAACTGGCTGATGGCCGGGTAGAAGATGCTGCCGCCGTCGATCCGGAGCCCGGCCTGCAACGCGGAGTGCGACGAGGACATGACTGTTCTGGTGCCCACGAGCTCCACGGTGTGCCCGTCGAAGGACGACGTCTGCCCACGCGCCAGGTGGACCTCGCTTCGCTGGCCGAAGGCGGTGGCCGCTGCCAGTCCGACGGCGATCACCACCACCCCGATGTGGACGATCATCCCCCCGTTGGCGCGGCCGACCAGTCCCCGCCAGCCGGCCAGCACGGCCCGGGCGGGCGGGGCCCCCGAGGCGCGTGCCCCCCGCCAGGCCCCTCGGACCGACAGCACCAGGGCCCGTCCCGCCGAGGCGGCGGCGAAGGCGCCGAGCCCGAAGGCCAGCAGGGGCTCGAGCCCGTGGATGCCGCCGGCGACGCAGGCCACCACCACCGCCACACCCAGCGCGGCCGGCACGGCCAGGCGGCCCCGCATCACCTCGACAGTGGCCTTGCGCCACGGGAGTGCCGGGGCCACGGCCATCAAGAAGAGCAGGGCCAGCCCCAGCGGGATGACCAACCGGTTGAAGTACGGGGCGCCGACCGCCACCTGCGCGCCGGCATTGAGAGCCTCGTAGAGCAACGGGAAGACCGTCCCCAGCAGCACGACGAAAGCGAACAAGACGAAGAGGAGGTTGTTGGCCAGGAACGCACCCTCGCGGCTGATCGGCGAGTCGATCCCCCCCGGGGAGCGGAGCCGGTCCCCCCGCCAGGCGATCAGGCCCACACCCGTCACCAGCACCAGACCGAAGAACCCCAACAGCAGCGGGCCGATGGCCGACGTGGAGAAGGAGTGCACCGACTGGAGGACCCCTGAGCGGGTGAGGAACGTCCCGAGAATGGTCAGGCTGAAGGTGGCCACCACCAGGGAGAGGTTCCAGATGCGCAGCAGGCCGCGCCGCTGCTGGACCATCACCGAGTGGAGGTAGGCGGTGCCTATCAGCCACGGCAGCAGCGAGGCGTTCTCCACCGGGTCCCATGCCCAGAACCCGCCCCACCCCAGCACCTGGTAGGACCACCACGCCCCGAGCACGATGCCGAGGGTGAGGAACGTCCAGGCGAACAACGTCCAACGGCGGGTCTCGCCCTGCCAGTCCTCGTCGAGGCGGCCGGTGATCAGCGAGGCGACGGCGAAGGCGAAGGGCAGGGTGAACCCCACCAAACCCAGGTAGAGCATCGGGGGGTGGAACAGCACCAGCGGGTTGTCCTGGAGCAGCACGTTGGGACCGAGCCCGTTGGCGGGGAGGGCCCCGGACACATGTTGGAAAGGGTCGGCCGGCCCCAGCATCAAGGCGAAGAAGAAGGCGGCCACCACGTACACGACCAACGTGGCCCAGGCCACCAGCTGGTCGCCGGCCCGCTTGCGGAAGCGCCACACCATGGCCGTGGCGTACCCCCCCAGGATCACCCCCCACAAGAGGATCGACCCGGCCAGGGCGGACCACATGCCGGTGATCGAGTACAGGAGGGGCGTGGACCGGCTGTTGTTGTCGGCCACGTAGGTGAGCGAGAAGTCGTGGGTGATCAGGGCGCGCTGCATGGCCGCCACCGCGATCAGTCCGCCCACCAGGACCAGGGGGGCGTAGAGCTGGCCACTGCGCATGGTGGACTCGCGTCGCCTGGCCAGTCCGACCGCGATGACGGCGACACCGGCCAGGGCGGCGACCAATCCGAGCAGGACTCCGGTGTGCCCGAGGGCGCCGTTCACCGGCGACTGCCGGCGGTGCACCGGCGAGCGCGGGGTCCGATGATCATCGCTTGGTCCCGTTCGGGGCGGTGACCCGCCCCGGATGCTCGGCGATGTAGGTCGAGGAGTGCTTGACCAGGATCTGGTCGGACAGGAACGTCGAGCCGCTGAAGTGGCCCACGGCGATGACCGGGATGTCGGCCGCGAACAGCTGCGGAGGGCTGCCGGCGTTGTCGACCTGCAGTCGGGTCGAACCGGAGGTCACGACAAAGTCCACTCCGTTCGGCGTGGAGTGGATCGAACCGGGTTCGACGACACCTTCGAGGTTGAAGGTCTTCGACCCCAGGCTCGCCTGCTGGGCCACTGCCTGGTCGGCCGGAAGGTAGAAGTCGAGCGCGGAGCCGAGGCCCTTGGCCAGCAGGAAGGCGAGCGACCCGACGAGCACGAGGCCCACCACCACGTACCGCAGCCGATGGCTCTTCGACGCGAGGGTCGGCGCGACCGGCCGCGCCAGGGACCGGCTCGGATCGGATCCCTCGGTCGAGGACGGGGGTGCCGGGGGGGCGGTGGTCATCGACTTTCCGTCCGGGGGTCGGAGTGGGCAGGGACGGGGACGTGGGAAGACGCAGGGGCAGCCTCGAGCCGCTCCACCGCCCGGGTCAGCCGCTGCCGCCGCCACACCAACTGCACGGCGTAGAGGAACAGCAGGCTCAGGATGATGGTGTATCCGGCGATCACGTACCTCATCGGACGCCCTCGGGAACGGGCGCGCCGGCGGCCGCCTCGGACCCGTCCCCGGCCGGGTCCGGCGCCACCCCTTCGGCCTGACGCTCCCGCAGGGCGGCATCCAGCTCGCCGCTGCCCAGCCAGTCCTCGAGGACGCCGATGCGGTAACGGACCAGCAGCATCCACACGAAGACCAGGGTGAGGGCGACGAAGCTGAGCAGGAGCGTCCACGCCATCGATCCGTGGATGGTCGGCGAGAGATCGGGGTTGAGCACGGTCGCCCCCTGGTGGAGCGTCTTCCACCAGAGCACCGAGAAGTGAACAATCGGGATGTCGACCGCGGCGAACAGAGCCAGGAACGCACTTCGCCTGGCCCGCACCTCTGGCTCCGCCGGCACCCGACGCAGGGCCATGTACCCGAGGAACAGGACCAGCAGGACCGCGGTACTGGTCAGTCGGGCATCCCACGCCCACCACACGCCCCAGGCCGGCTTCCCCCAGATCGAGCCGGAGATCAGCGTGCACACGTTGAAGACCACTCCGACCTCGACGGCAGCGGCCGCCAACCGGTCCCAGAACAGCGAACGGGTCCGGGGCCACAGGTAGAGGAGACTGGCCGCGGCGGCCAGGCCGAAGGCCAGATACAACGCCACCCACGCCACACCCGGGTGGATGTAGACCAGACGGACCAGGTCTCCTTGGACCTGGTCGGGAGGCGTGACCCACAGGCCGAGCCAGACCGTGAACGCCGTGGACAGGACCGCGGCGATGCCGATGATCCGGACCGTCCAGCGGGCCCGGGCGGACTGGAGGAGTGGGGAGCGCACCCGCTGGTTCGGATTCACGCGGTCTCCTGGATGGGTCCGTACACGACGACGCCCAACGCCACGTAGACGGCGTCGAAGATCACCAGCAGCCGCAGCCACTGGGTCCCGTCGGCAGGGGTGCCGCCGGCCATGGCCGCCTGCCAGATGCGGGTGCCGGCCAGCAGCACCGGCGCGACGATCGGGAGCAGGAGAAACGGGAGAAGCGTCTCGCGAACACGGAGACCGGCCGACAGGGCGCCGTACAGGGTCCCGGTGGCAGCCAGTCCGACGGTCCCGAGCACGCAGGACACTACGATCAGCCACGGGACGTCGATCCGGGCGCCGTAGAGGAGCACCACGCCCACCGCCAGCAGCGCCTCCAGCACCACCAGCTGGGCCGCGACAGCCACCGTCTTGCCCAGAAACAGTCCGGCGGGGTCGAGCCCGGAAAGGCGTAGCCCGTCACGGGCGCCATCGGCCGACTCGACGGACACGCTGCGCTGGACAGCCTGCACCGTGCAGAAGAGGACGGCCACCCAGAACAGGCCCGGTGCTCCCGTGGCCATGAGAGCCCGGTCGGGGCCCAGAGCGAAGGCGAACAGGACCAGGGCCACGATCCCGAACGGCGCCACCTGGGAGAGGGCAACCCGCGACCGCGCCTCGATACGGAGGTCCTTTCCTGCGACCAACAGCGTGTCACGCCACATGGGCCACCTCGCCGTCGACCCGGGGGGCGGCTCCGGGGGCGCCCCCCGGCCCCCCGGAGGCCTCGGTGGGGGTGGGCCCGGAAGCGGTGGCCGCCTGCCGTCCGAGCGGTGCCCGGGAAGCGCCCGTGCGCCGCTCCGCGGTCACCCGGCCGCCGGTGACCGTGACCGCCCGCGTCACCAGCGGCTCCACCAGCGCCGACTCGTGGGAGGCGATGAGCACGGTGACACCGCCGGCCGTCGCTTCGCCGATCAACTCGTCGAGGATCGTCCTCGCCGAGGCATCCAGTCCGGCATGGGGTTCGTCGAGCATCCACAGCTCGGGCCAGCGGGCCACCAGGACGGACAGGGCCACCCGGCGGCGCTGCCCGGCCGAGAGCTTGGATGCAGGGGTCTTCAGCAGGCGGCCGGTCAGCCCCAACCGTTCGCACGCCGGGTCGATCCGATGGGTACCCGCGCCGGCGGCCCGGACCGCGAACCTCACGTTCTCCCGCACGGTGAGGTCGTCGTAGAGGTGGGAGGCGTGGGACAGCAGGCCCACCCGCCGACGGAGTTGGGCGCGACGTCGCACGGGATCGAGGCCGAGCACGGCCACCCGTCCCGACGCAAGGGATACCAGGCCCGCACACACCCGGAGCAGGCTGGTCTTGCCGGCACCATTCGGCCCTTCGACCAGCACGGACTCACCGGCGGCGACCTCGAGGTCGACGCCCGTGAGCAATGGGAACCGCCCCGACAACGCGACAGCGTCGTGGAGCGAAATTGCGGAGGAGGAGGGAGTTGCTGGGGCCATAGCCGTCCCTCCATGCTACGAGGGACGGGGTCCGGGAGCCAGGCGAGCACCCCGCCACGGCGGCCGACCGGGTTCCGCCGGCGGCACCGGGACCGCCCACCGCTCGCCCGAGGTCGGACTCAGCTGGTGGACAGGCGGCTCAGGTGCAGGTCACGGAGCCAATTGGAGACGTGGGCGGAGACGATATCGACGTTGCCGGTGGCCAGCAGGAGCCCGAAGACGATCAGCACCACTCCCCCCACCAGATCGACCAGCCGGAGCCGGCTCCGGACCCTGGCCATCATGTCGGTCATCCGTCCGAAGGCCAGGCCGCTGAGGAGGAACGGCACTCCGAGGCCGACCGAGTAGGCCAGCAGGAGCGCAATGCCACCGGTGGCCGAACCGCCGGTCCCGGCTGCCAGGGCCAGTACGCTGCCCAGCACCGGCCCGATGCACGGCGTCCAGGCGAAGGCGAAGGCCATGCCCATGATCGGCGGGGCCCACACTCCGAGGGCGGAGGGACGGACCACGAAGCGGCGCTCTCCGGACAGCGCCATCGGCGGGGTGACTCCGGCGGCCATCGCCACCAACAGCGATCCGAACACCACGATGACGATGCCCGAGACGGTCTCGAGCGATCGCTGATGGGTGAGGAACAGCTTGCCGAGGGCCGAGGCCGACGCCCCGAGGATGGTGAACACGACAGTGAACCCGGCGATGAAGGCGAGGATCCCCCACAGCAGCCTGGCCCGCTCGCGCTTCACGTCCTCGACGCTCGGCCCGTTCGGCGCGGACGACGCGCCATCCGCTTCGGCCTTCGGCGCCTCCGACGTCACCGTCGCCACCGGCAACGGAGCCGGGGCCGGGGCCGGGGCCGGGCGCAGCGCGCCCAACTCGGCGGCGGAGAGGCCCGACACCATCGACAGGTAGGCCGGGACCAGGGGGAGCACGCAGGGCGACAGGAACGACAGCATCCCCGCGCCGAACGCCACCAGGAGACCCAGGGGGTCGGCGTGGATCGCCGCCGGGCCGACCATCATCACCCGCTACGCCAGCTGGCTCTTCACCAGCGCGAGGTCGGCCTCCACCATCATCTGCACCAGGCCGGAGAACTCCACGTCCCGGTGCCAACCGAGCGTCGTCTCCGCCTTGGAGGCATCACCGACCAGCAGGTCCACCTCGGCCGGGCGCAGGAAGCGATCATCGATCACGACGTACTTCTCCCAGTCGAGGTCGGCGGCGGCAAAGGACAATTCGACCAACTCCTTGACCGAGTGGGTCTCCCCCGTGGCCACCACGTAGTCGTCCGGCCGGTCCTGCTGGAGCATCAACCACATGGCCCGCACGTAGTCGGCGGCAAAGCCCCAGTCACGCTGGGCGTCGAGGTTGCCCAGGGCCAGCTTGTCGTCGATCCCCGCCTTGATACGCGCCACCCCGTGGGTCACCTTGCGGGTGACGAACTCGAGGCCTCGTCGAGGGGACTCATGGTTGAAGAGGATCCCCGACGAGGCGTGGAGGTCGTAGCTCTCGCGATAGTTGACGGTGATCCAGTGCCCGTAGACCTTTGCCACCCCGTAGGGGCTGCGGGGGTAGAAAGGGGTCGTCTCGACCTGGGGGACCTCGAGGACCTTGCCGAACATCTCCGAGGAGCTCGCCTGGTAGAAGCGGATCTCGGGGTCGACCGTGCGGATTGCGTCGAGCACCCGGGTCACGCCGAGCGCCGTGGTCTCACCGGTGAGGACCGGCTGGTTCCACGACGTCTGCACGAACGACTGGGCGGCCAGGTTGTAGACCTCGGCCGGCCGGCTCTCGCGCAAGATGTTGATCATCGACACCTCGTCGAGGAGGTCGCCGGCCACCAGGGTGAGCCGATCCTGGATGTGGGCGATCCGTTCGAAGTTGAGCGTGCTCGAGCGCCGCACCATCCCGCACACCTCATAGCCCTGACCGAGCAGGAATTCCGCCAGATAGGAGCCGTCCTGGCCGGTGACGCCCGTGATCAGTGCTCGTTTCGTCATGCTGTTGGTGCTCCTCGTGGTTCAGTGTGGGTCGGAGTCGTCGCCGGAGGCCGACTGCCAGCTCGGCGGCCGCTTCTCGATGAAGGCCGCGATCCCCTCCGCCGCTTCGGCCGTCTGGCTGGTCACGGTCAACATGGCGTGGAGATAGGGCAGAGCCTCGGTGGCCGCCGCATCCACCACAGCGTAGAACGATTCGCGGCCCAACCTCATCACACCGGGCGGCTTCGAGGCCAGCACCGCCGCCAGCGCGGCCACTTCGGCGTCGAGCCGGTCGTGGGGCACCAACCGGGTGACGAACCCGATCCGCTCCCCCTCCTCGGCCCCGACCACCCGACTGGTCAGCATCAGCTCGAGCGCCTTCTTGGGGGGCATCGAACGAAGCATGGGCACGGTGACCATGTAGGGCCAGAGCCCGACGTTGAGCTCCGGGGCACCGAATCGGGCCTGCTCCGATGCAACGACGATGTCGCAGGCCAATGCCAACCCGAACCCTCCGGCCATGGCCCAGCCCTGGACCCGGGCGATGGTCGGCTTGCCCAGGTGCCACATCTCCTCGAACAGCTCGGCCAACCAGCCCCGGGCGAGATGGTGATCGGCGTACTCGTCGGTCGACCCGCCGGGATCACGGGGTGCCATGCCCGCAAGGTCGGCACCGGCGCAGAATGCCCGGTCGCCGGCGCCGGCCAGCACCACCACCCGCACGGTCGGGTCGGACTTGGCTCGGGCCAGGTGCTCGCGGAGGCCTGCGATGACCTCCCAGGTGATGGCATTGCGCCGTTCGGGTCGATCGATGGTCAGGGTCAGGACGGCGCCGGCCCGGTCGGCCCGGAGGTCGGAGTTCTCCGCCATCCGATCACCGGCGGGGGACTCGCCGCCAAGGGAAGCCGGGGAGGTGGCGTCGGCGGGCACCGTACGAAGGTAGTCCCATCTCGGACGGGTTGCCTGCAGGCGGGCCCCCGGGGTACAGAGCGTTGCCAGCTACGGTGACGACATTCCGACCGCTGCCCTGCTCTCCTTCCGTCTCGGGGGTTCCGACGGCGTCGGCATCGAGGCGTCCAAGTGGCAGCACGCACTGGCCACCCTCGGGTTCGCGACGGTCACCGTGGCCGGGAGCGGACCCGTGGACCGCACGGTCCCCGGACTCTCCATCGGTGCCGCCGAACCGCCGGCGCGGTCGGAGGTCGCATCGGCGTTGGACGTTGCCGACCTGGTGATCGTGGAGAACCTCTGCTCCCTCCCGCTCAACCCGGGCGCTTCCCAGATGGTGGCCCAGGTCCTAGCCGGGCGACCAGCTGTGCTCCACCACCATGACCTCCCATGGCAGCGACCCCAGTTCGCCGGGTACCCGGCCCCACCCGACGACCCGCGGTGGCGCCACGTCACCATCAACGAGATGAGTCGGCGGGAGCTGGAGGAACGAGGCATCGCCGCCACCACCATCTACAACACCTTCGACGTCGGTGACGCCGGGCGGCCCGGAGATCGGGCTCCGGTGGCGGCCCGACCCGACCGCATCGAGCAGGTCCGACACGCCCTCGGCATCGGCGACGGCGAACGCCTGGTGCTCCAACCGACCAGGGCCATCGCCCGGAAGAACGTAGGAGGGGGCATCGCCGTGGCCACCGCGTTGGGTGCCACCTACTGGCTGCTCGGGCCGGCCGAGGACGGGTACGGCCCAGAGCTCGACGCTCTGGTCGGGGCGGCGACCTGCCCGGTCGTCCTCGGCCCTCCCGGCGGGCGGGGCGGCGTGGACATCCACGATGCCTACCAGGCGTGCGATGTGGTCGCCCTGCCCTCCACCTGGGAGGGTTTCGGGAACCCGACCATCGAGTCGGTGATCCAGCGGCGGCCGTTGGCCATCGGGCCCTACCCGGTGGCCCGGGAGCTGGAGGCGTTCGGGTTCCGGTGGTTCCACCTCTCCGAGATGGACCGGATGCGTGCCTGGCTGGACGCCCCCGACACCGACCTCCTCGAGCACAATCTGGCCGTGGCCTCCTCCCACTTTTCGCTGGCGGACCTTCCCGGGAGGATCGCCGCCGTGCTGCCCGACCTGTGACACGGCGGTCCCGGCCGATTCGGTTCGAATTCCGGGCCGGAGGTACGATGACCGCCATGAACGCCGCCCTCGCCAGGGAACGCGGACACACGGAGGGGCAGGGGCGCCGAGCACCCACCGGCCGCCGCCTGACCGCCGACGCCCGGCGCCGCCAGCTCTTCGACGTGGCGCTGCGCCTGTTCGCGAAGCACGGCTACGCGGCGACCACCATGGACGACATCGCCGAGGCGGCCGGGGTGACCAAGCCCCTGGTGTACCAGCACTTCGAGTCCAAGCGCGCCCTCTACCTCGAGCTGATGGACGTCTTCTCGGGTGAGCTGGTCAACCGGATCGTGACCGCCACCGCCGACGCCGGGGGCCCACGCCAGCAGGTGGAGCTCGGGTTCGCCGCCTACTTCGAGCTGATGGTCGGCAACGAACAGGCCTTCCGACTCCTCTACGGCCGGGATGCCCCCGACGACCCCGAGCTCGGTGCGGCACTCCGCCGGGTGGAGGACACCATCGCCGAGGCGATCGACCCGCTGATCGACGCCGGGCTCGACCCGGAGCACCGGCTGCTGCTGGCCCACGCCGTCGTGGGCATGGCCGAGGGCGCCAGCCGTCACTGGCTGGACGCCCATCTGACGGAGTCCCCCCCCGACGACAGCTCGGCGGTCGACGTCTGCCAGGCCGACGAGGCCGCCCGCCTGGCCACCCGGTTGGCCGACTTCGCCTGGGCCGGGCTGCGCCAGGTCCACCGGATCTGAATCGCAGGCACGGCCGGCCGCAGCGCGGGCCGGGTGACAGTTCCCCGGGCGGCGACCTTCAGGCCTTCACCGCGCCGGCAACCACCGGCGGATTGGTGGACTTCACCACGCCGCCGGAATGCTCGGCGGTGATGGCGAACGCGCTCACCGGCACGCTGCCGGCGACGCTGAAGGCGACGACCGACGGATTCGGGCCCAGCAGGCCGAGCGAAATGTCCTTGCCCCCGATGACCCCCCACAGCTGGTAGGTCTTGTCCGCCGGAAGCGTCGACAACTCGTCACCGATCACGAACCCCGTCCCCGACCCGGTCAGGACCACGGTCACCGTTCCGGTAGCCAGGGCCCCCGACGCACCAGGGGAGGCGGTGAGCCGGACCTGCTCGGAGGTGGGCGAGGCCAGTGCCTGCTGCTCCGCCGCCGACAGCAGCGGCGCCTGGGCTGTGGTCTCCTGGTGGCCGAGATGGTCGGCCTGCACGGCGAAGATGAGAGCCACCGCGGCGACCGCTGCGGCGACCGCGCCGGCCACCCTCACGGGCCACTGCCGGCGACGCGAGGAGGAGATCGGAACGACCCCGGATGCGGGGACCGGGGCCTCGGCCGGCAGCCCGTCGCCCCACTCCCCGCCCGCCCCGACCGTCGTGTCCGCCTTGTCCTCGCCCTGGCCGGCCTCGAGCCGAGCGGCCAGAAGCGTCCACGGCGGGGGTGCCGAGACCTCGAGTCGGCGAGCAATGCCGTCCCACACCCGCGCCGGGGACAAGCCGCCGGAGTTGGCCAGCAGCCCCGCGACCTCGTGGTGCTGAGCCACCTCGACCGCGCACCGGGCACAGTGCTCCAGGTGCGCTTCGACCATGGACGCGGTGTCGGGATCCACCGCATCCAGCGCGTAGGCGCCCAGGAGATCCTGGATCTCCTGGTGGCTCGGTTCGGGCACGGTCGGGGTCGTGGGCGCGCTCAACGTTCCGCCCCTGTCAGCTCGACGCCCCGTTCGGCCAGGTCGACACGGAGGCGCCCGAGCCCCGACCGGATGCGACTCTTCACCGTGCCCTCGGGTTCCTTCAGCATGACTGCGACCTCGCGATAGGTGTGGCCACCGAAGTAGGCCAGTTCGACGGGCTGGCGGAGCTCGTCGGGCAGTGCGTCGAGGGCCTCTTTGACCTGCTCGACCACGGCCAGGTCCCACACCTCGTGGTCGATGTCGTAGGGGGCGGTGGCCGTCTCGCGGGAGGTCCGCTCCTCGCGCCTGCGCCGGGCCACCTCCGAGCGGACGAAGTCCACCGACTTGCCGTGGGTGCGGGCCAGCAGGAACGAACGCAGCGTCCCCCGTTGAGCGTCGAACTTCTCCGGCCGGTTCCAGAGGTCGAGGAAGACCTCTTGGGTGATCTCCTCGGCCGGTGGGTCGCTGCGTACGATCCGGCGGGCCAGGGCATGGACCGAGCCGCCGTGGCGGCGGTAGATCTCGGCCAGGGCCGGCTCGTGCCAACGCCCCACGCCCACCACCAGGTTGGCGTCGCCGGCCTCTTCCAGACCGGCCATCACGTGACTGTATTCGAAGCCGGTCCGGAACCGGATGGTCGGGCTGTGCCCACGGGTGCGGCGAGCGGCCGGCTGAGAATCTGCTCTACACAAAACCTGACGGAACCAGTAAACTATGTGGGTGTTCAAGTTCCCGAATCCCGTCAACGATAACGCTGCCCGCACCGTCGCCACCGGAGTGGTCCTCATGTGCGTGGCGGCCATCGCCTTCCGCCAACCCTGGATCCTCATTCCGCTGGCCTACGGGTTCTGGGCCCGGGTCCTGACCGGGCCCACACTGAGCCCGCTCGGCCAGTTCGCCACCAGAGTCTTCGCTCCCCGCATCCCGGGTGAGCCCCGTTTCGTGGCCGGCCCGCCCAAGCGCTTCGCCCAGGGCATCGGGGTGGCCTTCTCCACCACGGCACTGGTGCTCTGGTACGGATTCGGGTTGGGCACCGCCACCTGGGTGGTCACCGGGCTGCTGGCGGCGGCCGCGTTCCTCGAGGCGGCCTTCGGGCTGTGCCTCGGCTGCAAGGCCTTCGGCGTGCTGATGAAGATCGGGATCGTTCCCGAAGAGGTGTGCGCCACCTGCGCCGACATCTCCCTGCGCTACCCCCAGCTCTCCCGATCGGCTCCCAGCTGAGCTCGGTCTGCTCCGGTCAGCCCAGGCGGGGCAGGAGATCGGCGCAGAGGTCGGCGAGCTCCTTGGCACAGGAGAGGTAAACCTCGTCCTCACCGCCGGCGGGATCTTCGACGTCCTCCCACGACTCGATCTCGACGTCGGCCAGACCGAGCACACCGAGACGCTCGCCCAGGGGAGCAGGCCCAGAGGGCAGTAGCCGACACAGCCTCTTGATCGAGACGGTCTTCTTCGCCGCCTCGGGATGCCTTCGCCGGATGTAGTGCACGTGCTCGCCGGCCATGGCCAGGATCAGGTCCGCCTCCTCGACGTCCCGATCGGTGAGCTGATGGCTCCGATGCCCGTCGGCGCGCCGGCCCACCGCGGCGAGGGCGTCCCTCGTCCTGCGGCTCATCGGCTGCCCTTCGACCACGTGGGTGCCGGCAGTGACGATCCGCAGGGGTGCCGGTACGAGCATCGCGCCGGCCATCACCGAGCGCGCCGCATTCCCCGTGCACAGCGTGAGGAGGATCGGCGCCGGCACGACCTCATCGGGCCCATTGTTCCGCTCGGGCCCGGCGGGTCGGTCGGGTCCAGCGCCCACCACCTCATCGCTTCGCACCGGCGTCACGGTACCGCACGACCGCACGGTGCTCCGCCGACGGCGAGCATCTCGCGTAGCACCCGGCACTTCGGCGAGATAGAGACCACCACGGCCTCGTGCGACGGGCCGGCGAAGCCGGTGGTGGCCGGTGCAGCCGTACGGCCGGGTGTGGCCCGCTGCGCCAGCAGGGTCATGTAGGCCTCGTGCTCGATCTGCTGGACGCGGGTCAGCGCAAAGGGTCCGACGTGGCGGTGATAGACGACGGTCCGATAGGTATCGGCCGGCAGCTGGCTCAGGCCGGCGTCGCGGCCGTAGAGCGAGATGCGCAGGGTCTCGCCGTCGGAGCCGGTCGCCACGTAACGGGTCGACCCCCACTGCCGGTTTGGCGCGGGCGCCACCGAGCTGGCGGAGATCTTGGAGTCATCGAGCAGGCAGGCGATGTCGTCCGGCCTGGGACAGCGATCGGCGAGCCGAGGATCAGATGCGCGGTCGTGGCCCACCCCCAGCCGACCGCCTCGGCGGCAAGCAGGCTGAAGGGGAGTCCGGCGCCGTGTACGAAGCCGGTGATGACCACCATCGCCAGGGTGATCTCGAGGAGCCGCTGGAGCGTACGGCCTGGTGGCGCCCCGCCGGGGTCGCGGCGGTCGACATCGTGCGGCCGATCCTACGCACGCGGCATGCGCACCGACCGGACCGGACCCGGCTGGCCGCGGTAGTGCTCATCGCATTGGATGCTGCCGAACTGGGGCTTCGGTGAGCGTCCACTACCTGGGCGCTCAGTAGCCGTGCTCACGAGGGTTGCCGGTCCATGAACAACACACGGGGGGAAGCCCGGGTGGTTCAATTGACGCACCGCGACATGGCCGTCCCACCCCGGCGACAGGTGACGCCGACCGGAGCGGGGCGGATGCGAATGGCGCCGGACCACGTGCCATGGTGTTGGTCACGCCGTCGAGCTGACTCCATTCCCGAACCGGTGGCCTCCGAAACCGCCGATGACGACGCTGGTGGCGGCCACGGTGTTGGAGGTGTCCGTGCCCACCACGGCCACGTGCGAACCGACTGTCACGTCTGCGAACGTCGGAGCAGTGACGCCTCGATCTCGGTACGTGGTGGTGCCGGTCACATCCACGGTGACCACAGTGCCGTGTCGCGTGGTAACCGTGAAGGTATCGGCGCCGACCGACTTCACCGTGCCAACTGCAGCAGGTGTGGTGCCGGAACCATTCCCGAACCGGTGGCCTCCGAAACCGCCGATGACGACGCTGGTGGCGGCCACGGTGTTGGAGGTGTCCGTGCCCACCACGGCCACGTGCGAACCGACTGTCACGTCTGCGAACGTCGGAGCAGTGACGCCTCGATCTCGGTACGTGGTGGTGCCGGTCACATCCACGGTGACCACAGTGCCGTGTCGCGTGGTAACCGTGAAGGTATCGGCGCCGACCGACTTCACCGTGCCAACTGCAGCAGGTGTGGTGCCGCCGAATGGAGAGGCGTGCCTTGGTGTGAGCCCTCCCGGAGTGCTCTCCGCACCCTTGGTCGTCGCCGCCCCGGCGATTCCCCCGGATGCCAATACCAGGCCGAGGGCGACGGCAGAAACTCCCGCGATCCGCGCGGCTGTGGACTTCGCTTTCGTGCCGCCACCTCGCCTGTCGGACATTCCGAGGTCCTGCGAATGCCTGTCAAAGTCCGTTTCCACGCTGCTCCTTGGTTGATGGGGTGGTTGCTGTCGACTACCACCTTTCACTTCGGACCTGAGAGCCAGCTGACAATTGGGCAAGAAAGGCGTAATACTTGCTCAGGCCGGTTCGCTTGAATGAGGCGTCTCCGGGCGTCGTCGGCCGAGCCCTTCCAGCAGCACGGGGTCGCTCAGGGGTTCGGTGCTTGGTCGCCCGACACCACCCTGGAGGGGCCGCTGCATGACCGGGTGGATCGCCGGCCCCACCAGCTGGGGGAGCTCAGCTCGACCGCGACTCTCGCTGACTACAGAATGCGAGTTTTGGTGATCATCGACCGCGAGATTCGCTGATCTGACCGGATCACCGTGAGCTGAGCCACGCGTTGGGCGAGTCCGATGGCCCGAACGAAGCGAGAAGGACAGCACACAGGAAGGGACTTCCGTGACCGGATCATCCGGAACCAACCTGAGGTGGACCCGACCGGCGCAGCCACGGGCCCCGACCTGCGGCTTTCAGATCGTGCGTCCCGAACCTTCCCAGTAGGGGTCGCGCAGCAGTCGCTTGTAGAGCTTGCCGGTGGGGCTGCGGGGGAGCTGCTCCTCGAAGTCGATGGTCTTCGGCACTTTGTAGCCGGCCAGGTGCTCGCGGGCATACGCGATGAGCTCGGCGGCAAGGTCGTCTGATGCCGTCGTCCCCGCTGCGAGTTCGACAGCGGCCTTCACCTGCTCGCCCATCTCGTCGTCTGGTATCCCGAAGACCGCGGCGTCGGTGACGACGGGGTGGCACACCAGCACGCCCTCGATCTCGGCCGGGTAGATGTTGACGCCACCGCTGATGATCATGTCGATCTTGCGGTCGCTCATGAACAGGTAGCCGTCGTCGTCGAGGTACCCGACGTCGCCGAGCGTCCCGACGCCCGGAGCCAGATGGGCGGCCTCGGTCTTCTCGGGCGCCTTGTGATACTCGAAGTCAGTGCCGATGCGGCTCTTGAAGTAGATCTGGCCTGCTTCCCCCACCTCGCACACGTGACCGTCCTCGGCCACGATCATCAGCTCGGTCGTGTTCGTGGGCCGGCCCAGGCTGCCGGGCTTGGCCAGCCACTCCTGGGCGGAGACGATGCTGAGGAAGCCGCCTTCCGTCCCGCCGTAGTACTCCGTGATCACAGGGCCCCACCAGGCGAGCATCCGTTGCTTGACCTCGAGGGGGCACGGAGCCGCGCCGTGGATCACCGTGACCAATGACTCGCCGCCGAAGCCCTCCCGCACCTCGTCGTGGAGCTTCAGCAGACGGATGAACTGGGTCGGCACAAGGTGGATGTTGGTGACGCCGTAGCGGTCGACGAGCTCGAGCAGCTCGGCCGCGTCGAAGTGGTGGCGCATGACGACGGTGCTCGCCGCCCCGAGCAGGGGGAGGACCGACAGCGCCCACTGCGCCGAGTGGTATGCCGGTCCCTCGAGCAGGGTGACGCCGTCGCTCGGGATCTGCAGCAGGCCGACGGCAGCCTGCGCCACCAGGGCGACCAGGGCTGGATCGTGCCCGGTGGCGGTCAGGCCCGAGCGCACGCCTTTCGGAAACCCGGTGGTCCCCGACGTGTAGAACATGGGTCCACCACTGGACTGCTCCTCCGGCTCGTCGGGCGCGGAGCGGGCAAGCACCTGCTCGTAGGCCTCGAACCCGTCGGGAACCGGATCGCCGATGACGATGCGTGTCGGACAGCCCACCGCCCGGTCGTCGGCGCATGCCTCGGCCGCCACCGCCGCGTACCGACCTTCGACGATCAGGGCCGCCGCGTCCGAGTCGGCAATCACGTAGGCCAACTCCGCGGCGACCCAGTGCCAGTTGACCGGCACCACGACCAGCCCGGCGTGAATGGCGGCGACGGTCACCTCGAAGAACTCCCGGCGGTTGCCGCACATCAAGGCGATCGTGTCGCCCGTTGTCAGTCCGGCAGCGCGCACCGCGTGGATCATGCGGTTGACCCGTTCGTCGAACTCTGACCACGTCGTCTCGCCATGCTCGTCGACCAGTGCGATCTCACCGCCCTTGCGCTCCGCAATGGGCTTCGTCATCTGTGCGATCTCGGCCTCCTTGTCGGAGCCCATGATCGCAGATGCCCGCTGCTCGCCGGGCGACGTGACCTCGGCCACTACCGGAACCCGGAACATCAACAACCAACCACGACTCGCATAGCGAGTGGCACAGGAATCGAGATCCCCTCAGGCTCAGCTCGCTCTCGCCGTCGCCTTCATCCTCACGGCCAAGCTCATCGACTGGAGGAACTGCTGGTCACGCGATCTGTCACCTATTCGCTGAGCCAGTTATGGACGTCTTGACCGCGAGCAAGGCATCCGTGATCAACACGTCGAGCGTGGCGCACCGTGTTTTCAGCAGGTTCGACATCAACGACCTCGAAGTCGAGCACGGCTACACGCAGCGCATCGCCTACGGGAACGCCAAGCTTGAGAACATCCTGTTCACCAAGGAGCTGCATCGCCGGTGCCACGACCAGGGGATCTCGACGGCCGCATTCCATCCAGGCAACGTGGTCAGCAACTTCGCCAATGACACTGACAGCCTGATGCGCTACGTGTACCACACGCCGCTTCGCAGACTGATCCTCATCTCCCCTGTCAAGGCAGCAGACACCCTCGTCTGGTTCGCCAACACGACCCCAGGCAGTGACTGGCAATCAGGTGAGTACTACTACAAGCGCAAGATCGAAAAGGCCACGGATCAAGCCTACGACCCCAGCCTCGCCGTGGAGCTTTGGGAGCAATCCGCCAAGTTCTGCGATCTGTAGAGCGCGTCTCCACCGGCTGACGCCTCGATGGACTGGCTCCGTTCGGCGCTGACGTCTTGTGGCAACCTCCCGACCGCCAGGGTGCGCCACAACGCCGGCAAGGAGGCCGGTTCCGGAGGCGAAACGGCTGAAGCCTGCCTGGTATGATTACTGGTATGACTACCACCAAGATAGCTGTCAGCCTTCCCGCAGGGCTCGTCGAGCAGGCGAAGCGTGCCGTGGCCGAGGGACGCGCCTCCAGCGTCAGCGCCTACGTGGCTCGGGCGTTGGAGGAACAGGCGAAGCTCGACGACCTTGCGTCGTTGCTCGATGAAATGCTGGCAGATACGGGTGGTCCGCTCACAGCCACTGAACGGAAGGCTGCGGATCGGGCACTGGGCCGATGAGCGCTGCAATCCTCGACACCGGAGCACTCATCGGATTCGAGCGGAACGAGCGACGAGTCGTTGCAATCGTCGCCCGGGCCCTCGAGCATCACGACCCGCTGCTTGTGCCAGCCGGGGTGGTCGCCCAGGCGTGGAGAGACGGTAGCCGTCAGACCCGGCTGGCTCGGCTCCTCGGATCTCCGCTATGCGAAGTGCTCGCTCTCGACGACCGGCAGGCCCGGGCAGCGGGACAACTCTGCGGTGTGGCCAACAGCACCGATGTCGTCGACGCTTCTGTGGCAGTCGCTGCGCGCGATCGGACAGCGAGAGTGATCACCTCGGATCCCGAAGATCTTCGACGCTTCGACAGCCACCTCGATATCGTCACCATCTGATCATCCCAAGAATCGTGTCGTACTGACGACCTCAAGACCTGCCCCGAACAATCGGCTCGGCGCCACGGTGTTTGCGGCCAGAGACCGCACGCGCTCGCTCCTTGCAAGGGCCCCATGTGCAAGAGTCAAAGCGCAATGGTGCGGTAAGTGACCCCAGCTGCACGAGCCGCTTCGCGGATGCCGGGACCGTCGTCCCCATCCCAGACGCAAAGGGATGCTTCGAGGTGCTCGGCGGCCGCAACAGCTTCGGCGCCCAAGGTTGACACTCTCTGACTGTCAGCCAGCTCCGCCACGCGGTAGCCAATCAGGCGCATTGGCAGGATCAGGATCGAAGCAGGAAGTTCCAGAAGGCGACGCCCAAGCTCTCGTCGCCGCTCGCCTGACCAACCCCCGGTGAGCTTTCCGCCACGAGCAGCAACGACGCTCTTGCAGAGACGCACGTAGTAGAGGTTCGTGGTCGCAAGCTCGTGCTCTTCGGCAAGTCGGGCCAAGCGGCGTCCCTGTTCGCCGGCAAGGACGTCGCGCAGGAGATGGTCGTCGAGGACGACCTGGCTCACGTGGTGGCGAGGTCGGGGTCGTTGGTGAGTGAGTCGACGAATGCCGCGTGCTCCTCACGACTGAGGAGGTCGCCCAAGAGGCGTTGCGCATCCCCGGCGGGGACGGTGAGCACACCGAAACCGAGGTCGATCACATCGACTGGTCCCCCCCCGTCGAGATGCCACCGATGGCGCACGGCAGCGGGCACCGACATCTGGCCTGAAGCTGACACGAGGAACTGCTGGATCGCTTCCATACGGACAGCGTACTTGGTAAGAAATAGCGGCCCACCAAGTATCCCCAAATGTTTGCCCCAGAAGGGCGCAGCCCCTGTCCCGGATCGCCGGCAGCCGGTCGCGTTATCTGAGCTCTCGGTTCAACGGGCGGAAGCGACTACAAGCGCGGTGGTGTGGCACGTCCGTGCGTGCGGAAACCTCCCCCGCTCGAGTAGATACCGAGGAGGCGCGGCCACAGTCGGACGATCTCCCGCAACGGTGGTCCGTGGGGCGCCCGGAGCTTCGACCGGACCTCAAGTTTCACGCAAGAGGCCCCGGAAAGTATTTCCTGTCGCGAGTCCTGGCTCGCGAAACCTCGGCGACAACGCAGCGAAGCTTCCAATGGCGTGACCGCAAGACCCCAGGTCAGCTACTTGATGTGCACCCCGGAGATGGCCCGGGCGATGATCAGCCGCTGGATCTCACTCGTACCCTCGAAGATGGTGTAGGTCTGATCGGTCCATCCGGCAGGTGATCCGAAGTGCCATCGCGAGCCTGACTGTCCGCCCCTCGTGATGGGCCATACCGACCCGTCCCGGGTAGTTGTAGGACAGAAAGTAGGACACATCTTCGAGTCGATCTTCGAAGTGCCGGGACGTCGGACGGGCACGTGGGGACCGGCCCTGTTCGCTTTCATTGCCACGGTGATTGCCACACCGAACGGTTCGGTGTGTGTTGGGAGGCGGGTAGGCGGGCGGATGGGCCGTGATTATGCGCGGCTGTGTGTTGGGAGGCCGGCACCGGACCTCTGAGCGCGTGTTCGGTGCCGCTGGGATGATCTGACTCACGAACCAGGATCCGAACGGGGCATGCGGGAGCTGTCGCTCTGGCGTGCTCGGGTGCCGATCTCGATTTGCGGCCCGACCGCTCGGATGGAGCGATCTGGACCGCGTGCTGGAGTTAGCAGACGGCCTAGCGCCGTGCCAGATATCGATCCCCAAGCCGGCGTTCGGAGGCACTATCTCCGGACTATTGGGATTTGCCTCGAGCCACCACGTACAGAGGAAAAGCCAAGATCCACAGCACCAGGCAAACGACAAACCACATTGCCGGGCTCTCAAGGCTGAATGATCCAATCGTGACAACAACTGGCTCACCTCGTGCAAGGTGGGCGTTTGCATCCAGGTAGACCCAGACATCCGTTAGTAGGACGATGAGCAGCACAACGACGGGTGTGAGGGCACTCAGAGACACGGTTGAGATCATGACGGTGCTCCTTCGGGACCACGGACCGGTTGTCTGTTGCTTCCAGACCGTAGATAACCCGATCGCCCATGGATCGATGTCCCCTGCCCACAAAGTGCCTGCCACGATCAATAACTGATCTTCTCATTGGTATGGGGCAGCCTTGCGCCACAGGGGGACAGGTGATACGACCGCTCGAAACGTCCGGCCGTGACTCTCATCCCTCGCAGATGCCAGTAACGCTGACTGTGCCTCCCAGATCATTGGCCGTGAACGTGCCCACACCTGAGACGGTGACCGGCGTCCCAGCGTTCGCGGTCTGAGGTACTGAGCCTGCCGATGGCGAGGTGACGGTGAGGGTACCCGAGCTGGCCGAGAAGGTCAGTGTCGAGCTGGTGTGCGACGTCACTCCGCAGGTGGCGGTGGTCTGCGTTGTAACCATCGTGTCGTGGATATGAGCGGCCACCGAGGCCGCCAACCCTGCCGGGCACTGCCACGCTCCGGCGGCATTGTCCTGGAATCCCAGGAAATGCAAGACGAGGCACGACGCCACGGCGTCCGTCGGTGACCACGACGTACCGGCCGCAGCGGCGCTCACTTCGTTCAGCAGCGTCGCCACGGCGAAGTGCTCGGTCTCGGCATTGGCAACCTCGTGGGCTACCAGGGCCAGTGAGGGTGTGCCGGCGAATACCGTCCGCTCCACGCCTGCCGCCCAGAAAGTGCAACCCGTGGCCAAGCCGGCGCCGGCGATGACACCACACTGGGACTCGGTGTCACCCATGCTCCAGGTCCAGGTCGGACCGGGCACGATGCCGGCGGCCTCGACCTGGGCGACTAGGGCAGAGGTGGACGGCGTCGCCACTGCGGCCTCTGCGGGTGCAGCAGTTTGGACGATGGCGGCTGGAGTCGGAGCCGTGGTGACTGGGGACATTGAAGCGGTACTGGCGTGCGGCGCAGTGGCAATCTTGATTGAGTGGGTAGCTGAAACCGGTGACGCCGAAATGGCTGATGGGTTGGAAGACGCTCCGTTCGCCACCGGTCCTAGCGTGGAGAGCAGTACGCCCGCAGCGACCGTAACAACCAGGCCCACCAAGAAACCACGGCGGACGGGGACGGACCAGCGCGACCGATTGTGCGCGGAGCCGGACGACGATACCTGTCGGCCCTCATCCCCACTCCGCCCCGACGCGCTTCGCTGCCCTGCTCCAGTATCAACCATGTGTTGAAGCCTAGGTTCTTCAACACATGGTTGTCAACACATAGTTGATCAATCGGCGGCGAGTGGGTAGCTTGGAAGCATGACATCCGACGTCGAGACGCTGGCCGACCACTTCATCCAGATGGGACGCCAGGAGGTCATGGAGGGAATACCGGACGGGCCGGATGCCGCCCTCGCCGAGCTCACGTTTGCCGACTCCCTACGCCGTTCCGCTGAACGCCTCACGCAACGGTCGGCAGATGCTGCTCGACTGCATGGTGCCAGTTGGCGCGAGATAGGTGAGGCCGTCGGTGGCATCACGCCCCAGGGCGCCGAGCATCGGTTCAGTGCTGCGGCCAAGGAGCGCCGATCAAAGGCTTCAAAGGCAAAATGGGCCTCGAAGGACCGGCGCCGTACCCCACGGGTCGGACCGTCCGAAGATCGCTCCTACGAGTCCGAGCGGGCCTGATCGGTCAGAGCGACGAGGGACGTACTCCCCGTTCCGACCGGGCCATTCATGGCGGTCCCGGCAACAGGCTTCAGAAAGCAGGCTGCGGCGGTGGTGTGGTCGAAGCTGGGGCGGGGACTACCGCGGTCAGGGACGTGTACACCACGATATTGGACAGGTAACTGCCCGTCTGGTGATCGAACACACCGCCGCAGGTGACCAGTTGCAGGGCGCTGGAGCCGTGTGATCCGTAGACGCGTTGGGCGGGGAACGCCAGCTTCGAGTACTGCGCCACCGAGTCGACCGTGAACTGGGCGGTGACTCCGTCAGACAGCCCTACATCCACGACGTCACCCGCGGCCAGTGTGCGCAGGTCGAAGAACACTCCCGGCCCAGCCGTGCTGTCGACGTGCCCGAGGATGACCGCTGAGCCGATCTGGCCAGGGGTCGGACCCAGTTGGAGCCATCCCGGCTGTTGCGTGCCGGCCGGTACCTGCACCGAGCCGTCGAGATTGAGCCCCAGGCTGCTGCCCAGAAAGACGGCCAGACCGATGGCCGGGACTCTCAGCGTCACAGGGATGGAGCGAGCGGTGTCCAGAGCTGTCGGCACCGGGGGTGTGGGGACCGCTGCAGCCAGGGCCCTGTGGGAGGGAGTGGGTGCCTGAAGTGGATGATCGCTACCCCGTAGGCCCATCCCGATGAGGGCTACTCCGGTGAGAAGGAGAACTCCAGCCACCGACCATGGCCGCGACCGGCGCCAGACCCGACGGGTCTTGGTCCACGTCATGAGGACCGAGGTAGCGTCTCGCTTCCCCGAAGGAGGTACCGGCGCCGGGCGGTCACAGCGAGTACGCCCGCCGAACCGATGAGGGCCAAGGCGCCAAGCAAGATCAGCTCACCGTCCCGAGAGTGGGCGGCACCCCCGAAGCCGGTATGAGGTGCGCCGACCGGGACGACTCCCGCCGCAGAACCCGTCCCACTGGCTGACTCACCGCCGCTCGTGCCGGTCGCAGTGACAATGGCTCCGGTCGACCCACCCGTTCCACCGGTACCTGTAGGTGTCGTGGTTGCCGTTGGCCCAGCAGTAGTGCTCGTGGTGGAGGAAGTGGTGGAGGAAACTGCGCAGGTCGGCGGTGTGGTGATGGTATTGGCATCGAGGGTGACGGCACCGTTCCGGGCCAGGACCCGTCCCTGCACCGTCGCTCCTGTGTCCAGCGTCGCTGACGTCAACGCCATGATGGTGCCCACGAAAGTGCTGGCTGAGGCCAGCGTGGCCGAGCTGCTCACCTGCCAGAACACGTTGCAGGCCTGCGCGCCGTTCTCCAGTTGGACGACACTGTTCGAGGCGGTGACCAGATCGGACGAAGCCTGAAAGACAAATACGGCGTTAGCGTCACCCTCACCGTTAAGGACCAAAGGGCTGGCCGCTGTGATGTTGGCCGTCGCGGCATGACCAAAGGCATAGACCCCCGGGACCAGGGTCTGGCCGCCGAGTTGGTTGTCGCCGGCCGTGAACGTCGAGGTCGGCGTTTGTCCGGCCGCGGCAACGTACGCGGTCGTAAGGTCGTTCTTCGCCGTGGTCAGCAGCGCCGGATTGTTGACGGTTCCTGCGGGGCCGGTGCCATCGACGGAGTAGATCGTGCCGGTCACCTCAGCCTGGGTCAGACCGGCATAGTTAGACCCAGCCGCCGGGCTGAGGCCGACATCGCCAGTGATAGAAGAGGTGGGTACGTCGGTGACTTCGGTTCCCCCCAACACGGCGAAGGGAGCTGCGGTGCCCAACTGCAAACTCTGGGCGGCCGAAGCCGCCTCGGTGAACGCTGGACCGACCAGCACCACGGCCAACAGGGGGGCGCTCACCAGCGCCACCTTGGACCACAACCGGCGGGCGGAGCGTGGACGAGTCGCCGGCCGGAGAAACGATCCCCGAAGGCGCGAGCCAGGGTGCAGAGGGACAGACGAAAACGAGTCGGAAAGCATCGGTGAACTTCCTTGCACGCCCAAAATAGATAACCGTTTTCCACGGACGTTTGGACGCAATATCACCTTACACCTGTCATCAATAACTAGCAATATATCTTCAGAGTAAGATGGCTAATATTCTTCCATGGCCCAGTGGACCCTCCTCAGCAACCACGGTCGGTTGCTCCTGTGCATTGCTCGTGATCCAGAAGTGAGGCTTCGCGACATCGCCGTTGAAGTCGGTGTCGCCGAACGGAGCGCGTTTGGCATTGTTAGCGACCTGGCTGACGATGGCTACATCGTGAAGGAACGGGAAGGACGTCGCAATCGGTATGAGATCCAGCCGAATTTGCCCCTTCCCGAAGCCCCCGACCGGGCAGAGGTCATTGGCGCGGTGCTGAAGGTGCTGACCGGGACCAAGGTCCGGTCCCAGCCTCGTTCCGGTCGCCGCTAGCGACGCCCGCGGTGTAGCTAGCCTTCGGTAAATCCGTGAGCTGAACAGCCCTGCTCCGTCCTCCACAGACCGCTTCGCCACGTGACTCATCGACCTGCCGAGGTCAAAAAGGCCGCATCGTGCCCGGGCACTGGGAAGGCTACCGCGGGAAGTTCGAGTGGAGATGTGGTGCGGAACTGCCAACGTGTCCCACCACCCCGGCATGGGTCGCGTTGGCCGTCCGAGACCAGCGCCTTATTGGGCGACTCTGGTACGCGTTGGCCAGATCTGCGGGAGTCGCCTCCAGTGCCTCGGTTGCCTCGAGGACCGACCGTGGCGACGGTATGCACTGTATGGTCCATGGGCATGGACCCACTGGTCGCCCACCAGCGGGCGCAGGACACCTTCGCCCATGTGCTTGTCAACGTGACATCCGATCAGCTGTCGTCACCCACGCCGTGTCCTGAATGGGATGTGAAGGCTCTCATCGACCATGTCATAGCGGGCAACCAGCGAGTCGTAGAGCGAGCCGGTGGCCAAGTGGCGCCTCTCCCCGAAGACTTCGGCGCCGCCCACCGCGCCTCTGCCAAGGCGGCGCAGGAGACCTTCGCTGAGCCCCAGGCCGTTACCCGCACCTACCAGTTGCCCATCGGAGAACTTCCCGGCACCGCATTCATCGAGTTGCGGACAAGTGACCTTATTCATCGAGTTGCGGACAAGTGACCTTCTCGCCCACGCCTGGGACCTCGCCATCGCGACCGGACAGCCGACCGACCTCGACCCGGAACTGGCGGAATACGTACTCGCGTTCTCGAAGCAGATGATGAGCCGCCCTGGGCTCCGCGGTGATGGTCGTCCATTCGGTGAGGAGCAGCCCTGCGGCGACGAGTGCCCAGCGGCGGACCAAGTCGCGGCTTTCCTCGGCCGCAAGCTGAGCTGAAGGAGAGATCAATAGTCGCCCCACCCCGGCGATAGGTGACAGTCCCTGGAAGTGGCTCATTCATCGGGTTGAGCGCGCGGTGATCTGCTCGAGGAGGCCCGAGTACCTTGAGGACATGAGCGATGACACCTGGGCCAGTTCAAGCTTGGCGAACCTCTTCGTCGATGAGGCGTACGCCACAGTGAAGGGATACGTGCGCACCTACGTCATGCACCAGCACCTCCTGGAGCATCTGCCGTCGCCGCCCGCTACGGTGCTCGACCTCGGCGGCGGAGCGGGTCACCAGTCGTTCCCGCTCGCCCAAGCCGGTTACGAGGTGACGGTGCTCGATCCGTCATCGGCGATGTTGGATAAGGCTCGAGAGCGACTGGAGCTGCTGCCTAGCGAGGCGCAGCGACGGGTGAGGCTCGTGCAGGCCAACGGTGAGGAAGCGGAAGAGGTACTGGGCGGCCAGCGTTTCGACGGTGTCTTGTGCCATGGCGTCCTCGGTTACCTAGAAGAGCCTGAGCCGGTAGTTGAACAGCTGTGCCGCTGCGCGGTAGTTGGTGGCATCGTCTCGATCATGACGGGCAACGCACACGCGACGGCGGTCCAACCAGCTATGGAACGAAGGTGGCAAGACGCTCTGGCAGCGTTTGACCAGAGAACCGGGATCGGGGTGCTCGGCGTACGCGGCCGAGCCGACACGGTGGAGGAGGTCAGCGAGCTCATCGAGCGTTATGGCGTGGAGCCGGTGCGCTGGTACGGGGTGTGGCTGTTCGTCGACTGGCTCGAGTTCAGTGGAGCGGAGCTTGATCCGACCGACGCAGAACAGGTTATGGCGACGGCAGCCGTCGAGCTCGAAGCCAGCCGACGAGACCCCTACCGTCAACTCAGTCGCGTCTTTCATCTCTTGGGGCAGAAAGGTCCGAGCTAACGGTTCAATGGCTGGGACTATCCAACCGCATTCCAATACGCCCCTAAGTGCCTGGTAGGTAGGGGCGCAGCAACAGGAGCAAACGCGGGAGGCCGCCAGCGCCCGCCGAACAGCATGCGGAACCGCGCTCGGTAGCCGGTGTTGTGGGTGCCGCCGGCCGCACCCGCTCAGGCGTCGAGCGACGCGCCTGAACGACGACGATCGCCATCACGGCAGCAGTGCAGAACGGCACGTCAGGCGTGCTCATTGTCTCCGAGTGTGCACGGCGTCACGCGTGCCGATGCGCACCTGGTTCGGCTACCCGCCCGAGGACGTGTCCCCCGTCGAAGCGTCACGAAGCCGGTAGAGCTCGGGGAGCGCTTCGTGGTCCTTGGGGCGCCCGGCGTGCTCTTTCGAGGCGATGATGTCCTCCAGTCCGGCCACGCGGACCTGGACACCTGCAACGGTGAGCTCTTCGGCGGCACCTTCGAGGTCCTCGTACCGCTGCCGGTGGCCCTGGCGGTTGACCATGTCGACCAACACGTCGAGGTACCCGGCGTCGGTCGTCCATGTTGAGATCTGTGACCGGCTGAGAGTGAGGCCGTCTAGTTGGACCGGCAGGGCGGCCGCCTCGTCATCGCTGAGGCCCCCGACTCGCAGGTGGGCGTTCAGCTCTCGCATGGCGGCAGCCAGCCGGTCGAAATTCTCCGCGCTTCGGCGCACCAGGCAGTCGAAGTCGCCGGTGGGCCGTTCGGACCCGTAGGCCCGGGTGGCTATGCCACCAATCACCAGGTAGTCGACACCGTGGCGGTCGAGGGTCTCGGTGAGGCGAGCAACGTCCGGGAAGGGAGTGTCAGGCAAGGTTGTCGGCAGCCGTTTTGCCAGCTGCACGGTCGGCCTCGATCTCGGCCAGCCATGCGATCGCCTTCTCCTTCGAGTCGATCCGCCGGCCGTCCAGGGTGATGGTCACGTCATCGGGAGTGGGCGGGCGACCCACATCGGCAGCCGCCCACTCGTCGCCAGTCATGATCGGACGCGCCGGGGCCATACCTCCACGATACCGGGGCTGAGCAAAGGAGGACGAGGTGTCGCCCACCGGATGGCGATCGCGAGATCCTGGGCAGCAGCCGTGGCTCTCGCCGTGCCGGCCCCATGCAAGATGACATCGCCTGGGAGGACCTCGGTACTCGTTGCCGGGCCTAACCGCCATTGTGACCATGCATACGGATTGTCGGCGCAGAACCACGGCCCTCAGGCGGCGAAGTGGAGCGCGGTGCTGCACCTAGGCGTGCGCCTGTGTCACAGCCCGAAACCATCGTCGCGACCGCGATCGTAGCCAGAGTCACGACCGCTGGACCATGAGAAGGGCTGCGGCGCACCGGCCGCCACGCGCTCGAGATTCGCTTCGTCCCTGACGCGATCAAGATCCCGCACCCGATCCCACAGCGATGCCAACCAAGGCGCGTCGGCCTCCTGCCCGGATGTGCCACCAGGGCTGATGAAGCCGGCCGATGCCAGAGTCGCCGCCATCGTGTCCCAATGAGCCCGTTGCTCGGGGTTGGTCGGCTGGGATTTGATGGTGGCCTCTCCGGCGATACACCAGCGGCTGCGGTAGGCCTCGACGGCACCGGCGGCTACCTGCCACCGTTCGACTTCGGTGATGCGCTCGGGGAGCGGCCCGAGGAGATGGGTGACCTGCTCGGGACGGGCGAATGCGGCCGCCTGTCCGAGGCGATACTCGTAACGGCGGATGGACGCATCCAGCTGGGACCAGGCGGTGACCTCGTGCTGATGACGGGCCACCCAGTCATTGCGCTGCCGCTGAGCCTGCGCCAGTGAGGCCAGGTCCTCACGACCGTGCTGGACCTCCCGGCCGGTAGTCCGGGCCTCGTAGTCCCGGTTCCAGGACTCGGCCAGCTGGTCGGTCACATCGGCCGGCGCGTGCTTGGCCAGCCACCGCCCGAGGTCGGTGTGCTGGCGATAGACGTTGTCGAGGTCATCGGGGGAAATGGCAGGCCAACTCGGTAGGTGGTCCCGGGCCATGACCTGCTCCCGAGACGAGGACAGCGCCTCGACTAACCCGTCGAGATGGTCTCGCTGGGTGGTGTCCTCCGATAGGTGGCCAACTTCCCATCGTGGGCAGTCAGGAGCAGCCACGTAGAGGTTGTTGGACAACCGACCCCGGGAGAGCTGGGTGTAGCCGGCTTCTTGGAACAGGGCGTCCCCGCCGAGCCCGAAGGCGTGGTCGACGGTGATCCCCTGGGACCGGAACACGGTGAGCGCGTAGCCGAGGCTGGTCGAGTGCTCGGCGTAGTCACGGGGAAGAACGGCACGGGACCCATTGTCAAGTTCGACGACGAGGGTGAGGGCTTCCTCCCGATGGGCGTCCTGCTCGTGAATGGCCTCCGACTCGTCAGCGCCAGTGAGGTCCAATGCGGCAACGTCACCTTGGCCGAGGGTGACGTCACCCTCCCTGGTCCTGGCGTTGTGGGTCGGATCCCTGTCAGCGACATCAGTGACCCCGACCACCGTGGCGAAGGTGCCGTTGCGGATCCGGACCAGGCCGGTTCCACCGCCGTTGTCGAGTCGGTCCACCTCCCTCACCCGCTGGTTCCGCTCGAAGATGACCCGGTCGCCGACGCTGAAGGTCTTCTCCCCCACCCTGGCCTCTTCTCCGAGCTCACCGGCTTCTTGGCGCCGGGCCCGGGCCAGCTCGTTCAATGCCCTCACGTCCGCCCGTCGGACGGCCAGGATGACCGTGGTGTGCTGGTCGTGGACGGCCCACCAATCGTCGATCAGCCGTTGGCGGGCCTCGTCGATGGTGCCGGCGAGGGTGACCCGGCCGTGGTCGGCGTAGGCGTGGACGGCCGGAGCCACGTCGCCCTCCCGGAGGGCGACCAGGGCGTCCCGTTCCCACTTCTGGCCGGGGTCGGCCTGTCGGCGGTTGGTGGTCAGGGTCACGACATGGCCGCCCAGCTCTTTCGACAGCGTCCGCAGTGCTCCGCCGGCATCGATGGAGGAGAGCTGACGGTTGTCCCCCACCAGGACCAGCTTGGCCCCGGCGACGTCCACACGATGGCGGAGCTTGTCGAGGGAGCGGCTCCCGACCATGGAGGCCTCGTCGACCACGATGACGTGCCGGGAGGTGAGCCCACCGGAGTCTCTGAGGTCGGCGAGGATCTGGGTGAGTGACAAACTGGGGATGCCGGTGCCGGTCTCCAGACCTGCGGCTGTCCTGGCCGCCACCGCCGTGCCGATGACCCGGAAGCCTGACTCCTCCTACCCGATCCGCGCAGCACCCAGCATGGTCGACTTGCCCGTCCCGGCCTGTCCGATGATCAGGTCGTAGCCGTTGCCCGAGGTGAGGAGCGCCCGGACCCCGTCGGCCTGCTCCCCGTCGAGGTGAGGGTGACGTTGTAATACCTGGTCAACGAGGGAGGGGGGAACCTGGGCCGTCCGCTCCCCGATCCGTTGCACCGCAGACGTGACGATCCGCTCCTCGGCGGCCAGGAGCTCGGTGGTGGTGTAGCGCCGGTCGCCGCTGGTGGTCGGGATGAGCCGGCCACCCTTGGTCCGCACCTGATCCGTCCGCACCTGGTCCGCATCGCCACGAGAACCAGCCTCGGGATCGGCGAGCACCCGGTGGACGCTCTCGCGCTCGAGGAACTCGGCGGTGAGCACCATGACTCGGTCAGGGGTGACGTCGAACGCCCTGGCCACGGCACAGATGGCGTCCCGGCGGGTAAAGGTCGATCCGAACAGAGTGACGGGCATGGCCCGGGTGTCGGGGGCCAGCTGGTCGTCGATCTCCCAGTCGTCGAGCGACACCCTGGCCTCGCCGGCCAGCACCGAGAAGACGGCCTCGACCTGGTCGGGTTCGGGCAGGGTGGGCGAACCGCGGACAGTGGCGTCGAGGACCAGGTCACCGGGAGTGGCGGGGTGGTGGCCACCCTCACCGTCGGGATAGGGGATCTCGGCCAGCTGCGCCTTCCAGCCCTCACGCAGCAGGTCGAATGGCGCCGTCTCATCGGGCTTGCGGGCCCGGGTGGCGAGGGCTGCCATCTCGCCCGCCGCAGCAGAGGTGACGCCTCGCTCGTCCATGGCCGCTTCGATGTCGGCCCGGCGCTTGGAGAACGCCCGCAGAATGTTCTTCGGGATGTCGGCCAGCTCGCCCAGACCGTTGCGCCGCACCTGCCAGCGCAGGCCCAAGGGGGGCCAACTCGGCCCGCAGGGCGGACTGGTAGAGGGTGCCGGCGGTCTTCTGCCATGTGTAGAGGTGGCGGCCGTCCGGTGCCGACCACCGACCGTCTGCCCCCTGGACCAGGTTGGGGACGACGACGTGAGTGTGGAGCTGGGGGTCGCCGGCCCGGCTGGTGCGATGGCGGAAGGCGGCACCGATGAAGCCGTTGGCTTCCAGCAACTGCTGTCCCCCGGCACCTCGCCGGACGAAGCAGGCCTCTGCCGACAGGTGGTCGAGCACGGCACCGACGGCCCGGTCGTGGGCCTCCGAGATCCTGTCCCGAGTGTGATCCGATCCGAATGCCCACAGGAGCGAGACGCCCTTGGGGGCGGAGAAGGTGAGGTCGTAGCCGGGGCGGCGGTCGGCCGACAGCCGTGCTCCGAGGGGCTCTCCCGTGGCGGACCTGCCGGCCAGCAGGTTCGGGAGCGAGGCGGCGTCGACCTGTCCGACGAGTCCGAGTTGCTCCGCCATCGTCCCGATCCAGTGGCCAGGCGCCTCGCCCCGGCCCAGGTAGTAGTCGTCGACGTTGTTGGCCACCTTGTCGAGGTAGTACTCGGCGCCACTGGTGACACCGAGTCGCGCTATCGACAGCATCGCGGAATCCGAATGAGGGCGTTCGGTGACCGTTCCACGGTCGTATGGTCCGGAACGACGTCACCCTCAACGTCACCTTCGACGATTCGGGCCGACTACCAGGACCTTTGGGAGTCAGAGACGGCCCATTTCCGCCCGGACGGCGAGGGCACTCGGCCAAGTGCAGTTGTGTGGATTATCCAGGTGACGGCATAATCCACATTATGTAGGGCACTGGATTATGCCGGGTGGGGCGCCGGAGGCGGCCCGGCGTGGGCGCCCGGCGCTGAGCGACCCGGCATAACGCGCGCCACGA
>Ga0224557_1000160_pt1 | contig 77862 bp, 68 predicted proteins | sample 714S31014metaG_FD_180677 | JGI IMG/M metagenome (GOLD analysis project Ga0224557, IMG submission 180677) | Peat soil microbial communities from Stordalen Mire, Sweden - 717 S3 10-14 | ecosystem: Environmental > Terrestrial > Soil > Wetlands > Peat | place: Sweden: Norrbotten County, Stordalen...
CGCCTCGTAGTTCACCCGCCAGCCCCTGAAGTGCGGCCAGGCTTCCTCGGCGGTTCGCTCGACCGGGAACCCGACGGCCGTGATCCGCTCCCAGCCCTGCAGGAATTCCTCCCAGGTCAAGTCGATCGGGTCGTCGGGCCTGGGATCCTCTGCGGTGGGCAGCCGCAGCGTGCGGGTCAGCTGGCGCAGGGCGGTGAAGCCCATCTGCAGGCACAGCCGGGCCTGAAACGGCGCGCCGGCCGGGCAGGCCGCCATGTGCAAGGCCGCGGCGTCAAGGACCGCGAGCTGGGAGATGATCCATGAGCTGTGCGGCTCGGGAGACCGGAAACGCAGCAGCACCGGGTAGCTGGAGTGCGATTCGGCCACGTCGGCCGCCCAGCGCTCCCAGCCCGCATACAGCGCCGTCAGCTGTTCCACGCTGCGCGCCAGCTGCGCCCGGGCCAGCAGTTCCGGCCCCCAGGCCGGGCTCCCGGCCCGGGGGCGGAGCAGCGTGACCTCGGTTTCGCGGCGGTTGTACGCGGAGTACATGGTGGGCAGATAGGAAATCTGGAGGGCGACGATGACCAGTCCGGAGGCGGCCGCGAGGAAATCGATGACGCTGGGCGCCGCGGCGCTGCGGTCAGCGAAGCCGAGCGTGAACAGCGACGACCCCGCTTCGCGCAAGGCGGCAGGGAAGCTGCCGCCCGGCAGCCAGAGCAGCAGCCCGAAGCCGGCTACGAAACCGGCCAGCCAGGAGGCCAGCAGCGCGCCGAGGGTGACGGCGGGCTGGCTGGCCAGCAGCCCGTCGCGCCGCTCCCACGACCGCACCGGGCGCAGCACGGCCGTGTACCCCCGGTCGACGAGCCGGTCGACGACCTTGATGAACCCGACGCGGCCCCGCGGGATGAGCAGGGTGACGGCCACGTTCACCCACACGGCCACGATGATCAGGCCACCGAGGACCGCTGCTATGGTGCGCACACCCCGATGCTAGAGGGCAGCCGTCCACGCGGCCCGGCCCCGCTCGGGCGGAGGGGGCTCGGGTGGTAACACCACGGTCCGTTCGGAAGAAAGAAATTCCTCTTTTCCCGAACGGGCCGTGGTGCTTGCCCCGCTGGTGCGCGGCGTCCTGGCGTGCCGCCCCGCGGTGTTGCTCTTGCCCCCCGGCCGTGAATTCAGCCTGGCCGCCGCTTGCCTGAGCACGGACACAACGGCGATCCGCTGGATCGCATCGGCCATCCAGCAGCCGTTCAGCGAGTGTTTCCCCGGAAATTGGGCAGCTTTGGTCCTGTCGCTGGCGATGACGGTACCCTCCCCTTACCTGGCCAGGGCCAGGTGTCGCCCCCCCCAGGCGGAACACGTCAGTAACGATGTCCGCCCCTACATGCTCCAGACGCGGCGGATCGAACGCCGGTTTACCCCTGCATCCATGCCTTTACTCAGAGTAATTAGCGGATAATTCAGGCCCTCTGACCATTTCTCACTCCAGGCCCGGGTGATCTGAGCGCATCTGCACCCGCTTGGCCGACGAGATTTCTTTCTCATAACGGCCGGGCATAGTAACGATGTGTAGCCGCGGCGGGGCCGTCACCCGAGCTCGGCGAGCTTGGCTCGTATCGCCGCCGCGGCGGGATCGTGGACTGCCCTGACCTACGGCGCGGGGCGGAACTCCAGATCCTGGCGGCTGGCCGGGCCGCGGAACAGCGACGCGTCCTTGAAGTAGTGCTGGCGCAGCCGCCACGGGGCCCGGTCACCCTGCCGCGGCAGGGCCGCCCGCGACCGCTCGAAGTAACCGGAGGTCATGTCGATGAAGGGAGAGGTGCTCATCGGCCCGGACGGCAGCCGCGGCGTGACCACCGCGTATCGGTTCTCGGCCATGAAACGCAACAGGCGGGCGAGGTAGGCACAGACCAGGTCGACCTTCAAGGTCCACGAGGCATTGGTGTAGCCGAGCGCAAAGGCCAGGTTGGGCACGGCGTCGAGCATCATGCCCTTGTAGGCCACGTGCTGCGGGACCACGACCGGCTCGCCGTCGACAGTCAGCTCGATCCCGCCCAGCGGCAGCAGGTTCAGCCCGGTCGCGGTGACGATCACGTCCGCGTCCAGCTGCGTCCCGGATCGCAGCCGGATCCCGGTCCGGGTGAACGCTTCGATGTGACCGGTCACCACATCGGCCTGACCAGCGGAGATGGCGGCGAAGAAGTCGCCGTCGGGCACCAGGCACATCCGCTGATCCCAGGGCTGATAGGACGGGGTGAAGTGGGTGGCGAGGTCGTAGCCGGGCGGCAGCTGCCTGGCCGCGCCCTTGTGCAGCACCGCCCGGGCCCGGGCCGGGTACCGGCGGCACAGACGGTACACAGCGGTCGCGACCCGGGCGTTCTTCCACCGCACGGCCCGGTAGGCCAGGTGCTCGGGCAGCAGCCGGTGCAGCAGCCGGGCGACCGGGTCCCGGCCGGGCAGCGACATGACGTACGACGGCGAGCGCTGCAGCATCGTCACCTGGGTGGCCGTCCCGGCCAGCGCCGGGACGATGGTGACGGCGGTGGCCCCGCTGCCGATGACGACGACCCGCTGCCCGGTGACGTCGAGATCAGCGGGCCAGTGCTGCGGATGCACCACCGGGCCGGCGAAGTCCTGCTGGCCGGGCCAGGCCGGCGTGTAACCCTGGTCGTACCGGTAGTAGCCCGTGCACAGGAAGAGGAAGCCGCAGGTGCGCTCGGTACGCTCGCCGGTGCCGGTGTCTTCGACGGTTACCGTCCAGCGGGCCTGCGCGGAGGACCAGCTGGCCTGCACGACCCGGCGGTGGTAGGTGATCTGCCGGTCGACGCCGTAGGCCGCCGCGGTTTCCCTGAGGTAGCGGAGGATCTGCGCCCCGTCGGCGATGGCCTCGGGTTGACGCCAGGGCCGGAACGTATAGCCCAGCGTGTACATGTCGGAGTCAGACCGCACGCCGGGGAAGCGGAACAAGTCCCAGGTCCCGCCGCTGGCCTCACGAGCCTCGACGATGGCGTAGGTGACGCTGGGGGCTTCCCGCTGCAGATGGCAGGCGGCACCGATGCCGGACAGGCCAGCCCCGACGATCAGCACGTCAACGTGGGTAGCCATAAGGCGCGGCCCTCGCGGCGTTCCCGCGCACCGTCTGCTTCATCCCACATCGCAGCCAGCCTCGACACCAGGGCAGTATCCCAGATCGCCGGCCTGGCTTACCTGACCGGCCGGCAGGGTAGCGGTTTGGCGCAATACGGGCAGGCCGGGTGCTCGGCCATCGAGGCACGGGACTGGTCAATCCGGGCGCCGCACTCCGGGCAGGTGGCGGGCACGATCCACCGTGGTTCGTCGTCGTCGACGACGTTCAGGTGGTGCACCACGCCAGCGGCGGCGGGCACGGGCTTTCCGCTCAGCAGCGCCTCAGCCTCGGCGGTGCGCCGCTGCTTGGAGTTCGCGCGCCTGACCTTGGGGTCATAGCGCGGATCACCCTCGATCTGGATCTCGGTCTTGCGGTTCTTCGGGTCGTAGCTGACCGTGACCACGTCGCCCGGCTGCGGGGCGGAAAAGATCGGGACCTTCGCCTTGGTCTGGATCCGGAACGGCTCCTCCCCCGGCGGCCGAACCTCCACGATGTACTTGTGGTGGTCCCACTTGACGCCGTGCATGTCGGTATCCATGATGTTTCCGCTGCCTTCATCGGCCAGGATCAGCGCCTCGGCCTGCGCTTTTTTGTCGAACATGCGCATCAGTATGGAGTACGGGCAGGAGGCCAGCTGGCCGGTCAGGGCGGCCAGCTGGGCGACGGCGGCCGGGGTGAGGAAGCCGTCGAGCTGGGCCAGGCCGCGCTCGCGGAGCTGATCCTTGGCCGCCTGGACCGCAGCCAGGTAGCCGGCGCTGGCTGGGGCTCCCTGGTGGCTGCGGCTGGTGGCTGCGGCTGGTGGCTGCGGGCTCGTATCCGCTGGCCGGAAGCCGTCCCATAACCTTAAATCGTGACCGTGCACGAGCTGTCCCGCCTCGACGCGCGCCGCCTGGCCGTGCGCGCGCCGCTCCTGGACCGTCCGCGGCCGGCCGGGCTGCTCGACATGGCGCGTCAGCTGACCCTGCTCCAGATCGACCCGATCGCCGCGATCGCGCCGAACGCCGACTTGGTTGCCTGGAGCCGCCTAAGCGCCGCTGGGGGTACTTCGCGCTCCCGATCTTGTACGGGGACCGGCTGGTGGGCAAGCTCGACGCCACCGCCGACCGCAAGGCCGGGGTGCTGCGGGTCCAGGCGGTGCACCAGGACGTGCCCTTCGACAAGACCATGACCACCGCCGTGGAGAGCGAGATCAAGGACCTGGCTCGCTGGCTCGAACTGGACCTTAGCCGCGAAACACAGTAAGGGGGAGCTGCTCATGGGGGCTTGGGGCAAGCGGGAGGACATGATCGTTTACGAGGCGGACCCGTATAACGCCGAGTCGGCGCCGGACGCACTCGCGTCCCGCCTGATTACTCCCATTGATTCCTTTTACAGCCGTAACCATGGTGCTGTCCCCGTCATCGACCCAGCCGGGTGGCGGCTGCGGATCAGCGGACTCGTCGAACGTGATCTCGAGCTGTCACTCGCCGACTTGCACCAGTTCACGCCGCGCACCCTGACCGCGACGTTGCAGTGCGCGGGCAACCGCCGGGCCGGCCTGATCCGGGTGCGGGATATCCCCGGGGAGGACCCGTGGGGACCGGGGGCGATCTCCACCGCCGAGTGGACCGGCGCCAGCCTCGCGGAGGTGCTTCGCACCGCGGGCCCGAAGCCGGGTGCCAGCCACGTCGCTTTCTGTGCCGCCGACATCGCCCCCGAGGCCGATCCGCCCCAGCCCTTCGGCGGCTCCGTCCCGCTGCGCAAAGCGCTGGCCGACGAAGTGCTCCTGGCCTGGGCCATGAACGGGCACCCGCTTCCCCCGCTGCACGGCGGCCCCGTCCGGGTGGTGGTTCCCGGCTACATCGGCGCGCGCAGCATCAAGTGGATCGAGCGGGTCACCGTGCAAGATCACCCGTCAGATAATTACTTCCAGGCCACCGCGTACCGGCTGCTGCCCGCCGACGCCGACCTGCGCACCACCGGGCCCGGGGCCGGCCTGTCGCTGAGCGTCCTGGCGGTCAACGCCGACATCCTGTGTCCCGGCGACGGCGCCGCGCTGGCGCCGGGCCGGGCCGACATCACCGGATACGCCGTCTCCGGGGACGGCCGCGGCATCGCCAGGGTCGACGTATCCACCGACGGCGCCCAGACCTGGCATCAGGCTGCCCTGGGCGAGGACGCCGGCCCTTGGGCCTGGCGCCACTGGCACACCGTGATCAAAGTGCCGCCGGGCCGGACCGAGATCATCGCCCGGGCCTGGGACACCGCCGCCGCCGTCCAGCCCGAATCCCCGGCCCAGCTGTGGAACCCCAAGGGGTACGCCAACAATTCCTGGGCCCGCGTCCACGTCACAGCCCGCTAGCGTCACAGCCCGGGCCGAGGGCCTGACCTGCCTGGCCGGCGCGCCTGGGCTCGACGAAGGTCACCTGCCGCTGGCCAACCTGGTAGGTGCCGGAGGAACCGACGGCCGTTCGGCTGGCGTCTGGTCTCACAGCCGCGTTCTCGCCCTTCCCCGGAGTCTGCACCGCGCTCTCAACGTACCCAGGCCGGCGGGGGCCGTGGTAACAATCGAAGAGGCGCCGCGCGTTGGCGGGGGCGGGGAAGGAGACAGCGTGCTCGCGACGAGCTGGACCGGTCGCCGCACAGTCATCCGGCTCGGGTTGCTCGGTACCGCCCTGCTGTTGCTGCTGACGGCCACGATTGCCCTCTCGGCGGAGTCCCGCTCCGCGGCCGCGGACCGGCGCGGGTATGGCGCGGAGAGCTGGGTGACCAGCTGGAGCGCCAGTCCGCAGCGCGCCATCGCCGGCCCGCTCGCGACCCGCGGCCTCGATCACCGGACCGTCCGCGACATCATCGTCACCAGCGTCGGCGGCGATCAGCTCCGGCTGGAGCTGACGAACCTCTACGGTGCCTCGCCGCTCCAGATCGGCCACCTGACGGTGGCGGTGGCGGACCCGGGAGCTGCGGTGCTGCCTGGCACCATGAACCCGGTGACGTACCGTGGCCGCGCATCGTTCCAGATACCGGCCGGCGCGCAGATCCGCAGCGATCCGGTGGCCATGCGGGTGTGGCCGCTGCAGGAGCTGGCGGTGAGCATCTACCTGCCTGGCCAGACCCCGGTAGCCGCGACGTTCCACGCCGACGCCCAGCAGGTCAACTGGGTGTCGGCCGCCGGTGACCACGCGGCCGACCTGGATGCGGGCGCCTTCAGCACCGCGGTCCCGTCCTGGTATTACCTCAGCGGGCTGGTGGTGCGGTCACCGGGCGCGATCGGGACCGTGGTGGCGTTCGGCGACTCGATCACCGACGGGGTCGGCTCGGACGACGATGCCAACGCCCGCTGGCCTAACGACCTGGCCCGCAGGCTGGACGCGCTGGGCGGTCCCACCCTGTCGGTGACCGACGCGGGGATCGGCGGCAACCGCGTGCTGGCCAGCTCGCCGTCCTTCGGCGCCAGCGCCGAGGCGCGGTTCGGGCGGGACGCGCTGGACCAGCCGGGGGTCCGGGACATCATCGTGCTTGAGGGGATCAACGACATCGGGCTCAGCACGAGCAGGCGGCACCCGGGCACCGCGATCGGCGCGGCCCCGATCATCGCCGGGTACCGGCAGCTGATCGCCCGCGCGCACGCCCGCGGGCTGAAAATTTTCGGCGGGACCCTGCTGCCGTTCGCCGGAGCGGTGTACTACACCGCGGCGGGCGAGGCCACCCGCGAGGCGGTGAACGCCTGGATCCGCACCAGCGGAGCCTTCGACGGCGTCATCGACTTCGACGCGGCGATGCGCGATCCCGCCGACCCGCTGAGGCTGAACCCCGGGTATGACTCGGGTGACCACCTGCACCCCAATGACGCCGGCTACCAGGTCATGGCCGACGCCATCAACCTGGATATGCTGCTGGCGCGGCACCAGTAACCTGGCCGGCTACCGGCCGGCCCGGAGCAGCTTCCGCAGCCACCGCAGGCTCAGCGTCCGTTGCGCTCGCAACTGCCTGAGCATCATGGTGTTCGCGTTGTGGATGCACACGCCGCTCTCGTCTAGAAGGCAATCGCCCGGGCAGTCTCCCCAGCAGTGCTGGCAATGGCGGACGGCGGTCACGCTCAGCCGCCTAGCATCAGGCGTCACGCTCAATCGGGCAGCTCATGCAGCGCGGGCCGCCTCGGCCCCGGCCAAGTTCGCCACCCGGTACCGGCAGCACCTCGACGCCGTTGTCCTGCAGGTAGATGTTGGTGGTGACGTTCCGTTCGTAGGCGACCACCACGCCTGGCTCAACCGCCAGCACGTTGCAACCGTCGTCCCATTGCTCCCGCAACGCGGAATGGACGTCCTGCACGGCGGTCAGCACCGTGATGGTCCGCAGGCCAAGCGCGGCGGCTATGGCCCGGTGCATGTCCTGCGGCGGGTGATCGGTGACCTTGAGCTCACTGGGTGTCGCGCCCGGCTCGACCGTGTAGGACGGCAGCATGCCCATCCCCGCGTACTTGGTGAACACCCCGTAGTTCACCATCGTCATCATCGTGTCCAGGTGCATGAACGCACGCGTCTTCGGCAAGTCGATCGCCACCAGGCAGCGAGCCGCCGCCGCGGCGAACAGCCGGTGGGCGAGCATCTCGACCGCCTGCGGTGTGGTCCGCTCGCTCATCCCGACCAGGACCGCGCCGTCGCCGAGGACCAGGATGTCGCCGCCCTCGATGGTGGCGGGCGCGGCGTCGCCGCCGTGATACCAGACATCGAAGCCGGCCGGCGCGAACATCGGGTGCCAGCGGTAGATGGCCTCGCCGGTGATAGTCTCCCGGATCCGGGCAGGCCAGCGCATCGCGTTGATGGTAACGCCGCCGTAGATCCAGCAGGATGTGTCGCGCTGGTACAGCAGGTTCGGCAGCGGGGCTAGCACGAAGCCGTCGGGGTCCAGAGAATGGAAAGCGATGCTCTTGGGTTCCGGGCCTAGGTCGGCGATTTCGCGCTTGGTGATCCCGCCGGACAGGAACTCCGCCAGGCGGGCGGAGGCCAGACCGTCCATCGCGGCGCGCAGGGTGCTGGCGGCGAGCGGTCCGTGCCAGCGCGGGTCGAACACCCGGTCCAGGATGTAAGCACGCGCCTCAGGGATCGCCAGGGTCTGGGTGAGCAGGTCGCTGTAGTAGTGGACGACGACACCGCGCGAGCGCAGCACATCGGCGAACGCGTCGTGCTCGGCCTGCGCCCTGCCCACCCAAAGCATGTCGTCGAAGAGCAGCTCGGCGGCGTTATCTGGGGTCAGGCGCTTCAGTTCAAGGTCGGGGCGGTGCAGGACCACCTGTCGCAGGCGGCCCACTTCAGAATCCACGTGAAACATGGCATCCCCGTTCTGGGTAGGTCCCGTTCTGGGTAGGTCCCGTTCTGGGTAGGTCCCGTTCGTCAGCCGGCTAACGGCGCACGGTAGGCGTGCCCTGGAATGATGTCTTCTGACAGCATGTCCATATTAATATGCGGCCAGCCACTTAGGACAGGTTCGGAGCCGCTTGCGGTCAAATCCACCGATCTGGTAGCGGTTGGCGGCGATCCCATACCCAAAAAAGCGGAGGGCTCCTGACGGATTTCCGAAGTTGGATTTCCGAAGAGCCCTCCGCCGATGCCCTGATCGACCGCAGTCAGGGCCAGCGCACTACCGCATCCTGGCGAGCGCGGCTACTTCCTGCCGAAACTGTCGAATTCTCCGTTTCGTACGCCTCCGATAAATGCATGCCATTCGTCCGGGGTGAATTGGAGGACCTGCTCCTCTGGGTGCCTGCTGTTGCGGACACCGACCCCGCCGTCGGACAGAGCCGCCACCTCGACGCAGTTGCCGTTGGAGAAACTCAGAGAGCTCTTGACCCAGTGAGAACCCGAATCCGGCCCTTCAGATTGGTTTCCGAGCATAGCTCTTCCCACGTCATACCTCACTGATTGATTGGATGTATTCTGAGTGCGCAACTACGGAATGTAGTTTATTCATACTCATCGTAGTTACGTAACTTTAAGCGTAGCAGATGCCATCGGGCACCTGTGGTCACTATCGGACTCAAACGGCACCACGGTCCCGTGATTTTCTGTGGCATCCGGGGTACACCACATAACCAAACGTGACGGACCCGGCCATGTCGGGTGACCCGGTCTCACCGTTGGTCCAGTTACCGCAAAAGGAGGCAAACTGCCTGGCCACAGGGCTAGCTACAAATCTCAACGCCGAGCGGCCTACGCCGCGCCAGCGGGAGGATCAACGACGGGGGGCGATCAGCGACGGGGGCAAGGGCAACGACGACGGGCGTCACTTACTCATGAGCGCGCCGCTGGCGCGCACCGGACCAATGCGACTCCGCCGTTTCGAGTATGAGTGCTTTAGACGCCGCCGGGTCGAGCGACACATCGGCGAGCATCTGGAATGCAATCCTGTGCAGGTACGTCTCTCTCTCCCCTTCCACCGAGAAACCGCTCTTCAAATGCTCTGTACTCACCACATCTTGCAGTGTTTCATCATCACTATCTGCCCCGAAGCCGAAAATAACAAAGGACTCCCCGAAGACCGTATGCTGTGCTTCTAGAGGGAGAATCTGCAGTGTCAGATTTGGTCGGTCGCAGGCTTCGGCGAGACGCTGAAGCTGCTCATACATCACCGAATCGTCAGCGATCCGGCGCTGCAAGACCGATTCGTCAAGCACCACCGATAGCTGCAGCTCCTCGCGATCGAGCACCTGCTGGCGTTTCATGCGGACCCTGACAAGTCGCCCTATCATGCCCGGCGCGATTGGCTCGACCCGGCTGTAGCTGCTAATGATATGCCGGGCGTAGGCTTCGGTTTGCAACAGGCCAGTTACCACATCGACGTGCCATACGGCCATGGACGTCGCCTCATGCTCGAGGCCGATGAATTGCTGGTAATCCTCAGAAAGGGTGTCGGCGAATTCTTCCCACCAGCCCTTCTGGGCGGCGTCCTCGGCGAGCGCGAGGAGGAGCGCGCGGCGGGACCCGGTGATCTCGTAGTAGTCGAGCAGCCGCTCGACTTCCCGTGGCCGCAAGCCGGTCCTGGCCCGCTCGTACCTGCTGATCTTGGACGGCGACCATTTCAGCGCGGCGGCGACCGTGTCTCCGTTCTTACCCTTGCTTTCCCTGATCCCGCGCAGCTCAGCGGCAAGCCGACGCCGCCGCACCGTGGGGCTTCCTGGCGCGATCATCGGGCGTCGCTCCTCCTCGGTGCCGCGCGGGCGGGCTGGGGCAGTTACGCAGTTTTCACGGAAACTATTCGTGAAATCCTTAGTACACCGTACACTCGCCCCTCGCAACCAAGGACTTCAGCCCTCATCAGTCCGAACGAACCTCACTATCCCGCGCCCATACTTGGCGGACGCATAATGCCTGGTAGCCGGCCCTGGGCACAATGGCAGCCGCCGGCCAGGAACACGCGCGGTCATCGACCTGGCGCGACTATCGGACCAGCTCCGAGGAAGTCGCTGGCCACGGCCGGCTCGCGGTCTGATCGCCGGATGCGGGCCCGAACCTGGGCGTGCCCGGCCTGGCCGGTATCCAAGCGTGGTCGATTCAAGAATTGATCTTTGCTGCGCCCGTCCCGCCGGTGCTGATAGTGCCTATTGCAGGGGAAACACCAGCGCTGCGACTGCTGTACAGCTATATGGCCAGGGTGGCGGCGGTGAAGAAAAGCGCCTTGAGGTGGCAGGCCCCGGCCGGAGCCCACGGGTGAGCTCCGGCGGTCGGTCAGGCCTGACTCTACCCACTTGCCGCCTGGCGGCAATTACCCGGCCGGTCCGCCGCAGATGCGGCGAATCAGCAAAAAGACCGCTAGTCGTGCTCTGGTCTAGTTCACCCGTGATAGTGAGTGCCCAAAGGGGTCGCTGCCACCACGTGGACGCTGGTTGCCTGCGCCGCTGCCACGGATACCGTGGAGCCCGCTAGAATTGATCCGGCTGCGCTGAGTGCTAGGATAGCGGGAATGATAATTGATCGCTTTACGGACATGACCCCTCCACGGCGTCTACAGAGGTCAGCGGCCTGTTGCATGGCTACTACGGCACGCACCGGCACATCTGAGCTACCTGGGATAATAACCGGGTTTTGGCTATTACATGACCTAGCGTAAATCTTTGACTACACCTTTGACTACACCTTTTCAAATGTTAAATCTTTCATTATGCTTTTACGTAATATTCGATGCATCCATGACAGAAAATGTTAACTCTCTATGCAGTGCAAGGCTCTATGCAACTTTCATTGCATGCTGCAGAAATAGCGGCGATGTTGCCGTCAGAAGGCGTTCCGGATGCCGAATTAATGTCCGGAAATTGGCCGCTTGTTCCGTAAATATTCTGGTAGTAAGATTTGCCCCATGGCCCCGGTGAGCCCGGCTGGTGCGCTGGTCGGCCGAGATAGCGAGACGACGCTCCTGGCCGGGCTGATGAGAGAGCTGGCCCGGGGGCGCGGCGGTGCGGTGCTCATCGAAGGCGAGCCGGGCATCGGCAAATCCGCTTTGGTGCGAGCAGCGGTGGCGAAGGCACCCGAGGCCGGCTGTCAGGCATTCTGGGGGGCCGGTGACGAGCTGGGCCAGGAGCTGCCGCTGCTGCCGTTCCTGGACGGGCTGCGGGTGCGCGAGCCCTCCGCGAATGCCCGACGGACCACGATCGTCCAGCTGTTGCGCGGTGAGGTGGCCGCCGACCGGGGCACGGACGTGCCCGCCGTGCTGGCCGAGCAGCTGCTTGCGCTGGTCGCCGAGCAGTGCACGGTCCGCCCAGCCATCCTAGTGATCGACGACTTGCAGTGGGCCGACCAGGCCAGCGTCACCCTGTGGGGACGGCTGGCGAGGTCAGCGAGGCAGGTGCCGCTGCTGCTGATCGGGATGATGCGCCCGGCGCCCCAGCGCGATGACCTGCTGGCGCTGCGGCGGGCGGTGAGCGACGACGCGCGGCTCCAGCTCACCGGGCTCACTTCGGTAGCAGTGGCCGACTTGGTCGCCGACCTGGCCGGCGGGAAGCCCGACGGGAACCTGTTGCGGCTCGCCGACGGAGCGGCCGGCAACCCGCTCTACCTCACCGAGATCGTGGCCGCGCTGGCTCGGAGCTCCGGTCTGGCCGTCACCGAGGCGGGGATCGCCGAGTTGGCGGGCGGATCCGTGCCCGGTTCCCTGTCGGCGGCCATCGCGGACCGCCTGGGCTTCGTGACCGGGCCGGTGCGCGAGGTGCTCCGGGCGGCGGCTCTGCTCGGCATGGACTTCGCGGTTCCTGACCTGGCTATCGTGCTAGGCCGCAGCGTGCCGGATCTGATCCCGGCGGTGGACGAGGCCTGTGCCGTCGGGGTGCTGGCCGAGTCCGGCCACGGGCTGGGGTTCCGGCATCCGCTGATCCGGGCGGCGCTGTACGACGAGATGGCGGCGCCGGTCCGCGCCGCCTGGCACCGCGACGCCGGGCGGGCCCTGGCGGCGGCGGGCGCGCCGCCTGACCGGGTGGCGCGGCAGATGCTGCGGGCGGTCGGCGGGCCTGGGGACGCGGCCGAGCCGGTGGAGGAGTGGATGCTTGACTGGCTGGCCCGCACCGCGGACCTGCTGGTCAGCCAGGCGCCCGGGGTCGCGGCCGAGCTCCTCACCCGGGCCGCCGCCAGCTCCCCGGCCGACTCAGCCCGATTCGGGTGGCTGGCCAGCCGCCTCGCCGACGCCCTGTACCGTCTCGGTGACCGGGCTGCGGCCGAGCAGGTGGCGAGCCGTGCCCTGGACCATGCCGCCGAGCCTGATCTCCTGGTGGACCTGCACTGGACGCTGGCGCAGTGCCGGATGCTGGCCGGTGAGTCCGCGGAATCGCTGGCCACTTTGGACCGGGCGCTGGCTTCGCCGGGGATCTCGGCCCGGCACCGCGCCCGGCTGCTGGTCCTCGCCGCGCGGACGCACAGCAACCTCGGCGAGCTCGGGACGGCCGGCGAGGTGGCCGCCGGCGCGCTGGCGGCGGCGTCGGAGGCGGGCGATAACTGGGCCATGGGCTGGGCGTTGCACGTGCTGGCGCTCGTGACCTCGGTGCAGGGACGGATGGCCGATGCGCTGCCGCTGTTCGACCGGGCGCTGACCGTGACCCAGGCCGACCCGGCGCTGACCGACCTGCGGCTGCTGCTGCAGATCAACAAGGCCGTCACGCTGGGCGATCTCGACCGGTATGAGGAGGCCCTGGCCACGGCCGGGCAGGCGCGGCACGTCGCCGATCAGGTCGGCACTACCTTCCGGCTAAGTCAGGCACATGGCGCCCTGGGCCAGTTGCTTTTCCAGACGGGGCGCTGGGACGAAGCGTTGGCCGAGGTGGAGATCGTGCCCGAGGACCTAAAGGAACCCGCTGCGGTCTGCTGCGATCTCGGCATCGCCGCCGTGATCGGCTTTCATCGCGGCGAGGCCGACAAGGCGCGCGGTCACCTTGCCGCCGCCGCCCGGCACGCCGAGCAGCTCGGGCACCGACTTATCGGCCTGCTGGTCCTGGCCCGCAGCCTAGACTTCGAGCAGGTCGGTGCGCTTCCTGAGGCGCTGGCCGCGCTGACGGAGGCGTTTGACGGCAATAAGGAAGCGGTCGAGGAGATCGAGGATCTGCTCCCCGATGCGGTCCGGCTCGCTACCGAGACCGGTGAGCTGGGCACCGCGCAGGCCCTGGCGGACCAGGCCGCCGCGCTCGCGGCCGAGTCGGAGATCCCGCACCGGCAGGCGAACGTGCTGTATTGCCGTGGTCTGCTGGACCATGACGCTGCCGGGCTGCTGGCGGCTGCGGAGCGGTATGACGACGCCGGGAGGCCGCTGCTGAGGGCCAAGGCGCTGGAGGCGGCGGCTGGGATTTTTGTCGACGGCGGCGATCGCGGCCGGGCGCGGGAGGCGTTTACCCAGGCGGTGGAGGTCTACACCGGCCTGGGCGCGGCCGCGGATGTCTCACGGGTACAGGCCACGTTCCGCGCGCACGGCATCCGGCGCGGGCCGCACGCCAAACACCGGCAGGCGCGCAGTGGCTGGGAGAGCCTCACCGCGACCGAGATCAAGATCGCCGCGTTCGTGGAAGAGGGATTGTCCAACCCGGAGATCGCGGCCAAACTGCTCCTATCCCGGCGGACCGTGGCGACCCACGTCTCCCACATCCTGAAGAAGCTCGACGTCCATTCGCGCACGGACATTGCCCGTGAGTCAGCCTTGCGCACCATCGCGCCGAAGTGACGACGCCGCGGGAACCCAGGACACGCGGCGGGGACGGTGAGCCGTTAGGGGGGATCGCGGCTCACCGTCCCCACGTCTGGACCCCGCTATGGGCCGCGCCGGTCGTCCTCCGCCGGGTCGGGCTCGAACGCGAGGGTAAAGTACACGGCCTTGCCCGCCGGGGTGGGGTAAAAGCCCCAGTCAGCCGACAGGGTGGCGACCAGCATCAGGCCCCGTCCCATCTCCGCATCGGTCGAGGCGTTCACCAGCACCGGCAGCAAGCGCGACGTGTCGTGGACATCGACGCGGAGCTGGTCGCCGGAGCAGGAAATGACGAGCAGGACGACCTCAGCCGCCTCGTACCTGATGGCGTTGGTCACCAGCTCGCTGGTGAGGAGGGTGGCGACGCTCTCGTCGACCGGGACATCCCAGCTGCAGATGGCCGCCCGGACCTGGCTGCGGGCTTCGGCGGCGGCTGTCGGTCCCGTGGTCAGCGGGACACGGCGCCAGTGCACCTGGGTCGGGAGGGTCGGCACCATCGCGTTCATCGGGTTCCTTAGGGGCCGTCTTGAACTTCGCCCCGGGAGTGTGGCCACTCTCGCGGCTGCGTGCTACTTGCAAGAAAAATAGTGCTGCAATTTGCAGTGAGAGACATCGGTCAGCTGACCGATTTTGAAACCACGGCCGATAAACCCCCGCATGACCAGGGTTGACGGGCCACCACCCGGTATTGGCCTGGGTGGCCGGGTGCTGCTAGTGGGGCCGCGGATGCCTTATGTGCTGCACGGATTTCTAGATGCCTTAGATGCGCGCGGATTTCTAAATGCCTAAAGTGCGCGTTGGTAAATACTTCAGGCTCCGGCGACCCCGGATCAGGTCCAGCGGATCCATTGACCAAACACTCAGTAAGATCCCTCCGACGCCTCGGCGAGCCGGGCGTGCAGCCGTGCCCGGATCTCCTCCGGGGTATAGGCGCGACGGCGCCGCTGGTCCCGGGCGATCACGACTCCGGTGGCCGCGACGCTCGCGAAAGCGGCCAGGCCGAGTATCTTCCACCAACGCATCTGCCTAGGCTACGACTGTGCCTGACGCGAGCATCGGCCTGGATGAGGCCGTCGACCTGACCCGCACCGGTGACGTGTGGTTGTTTCGCGGGCGCACCGCGGCCGACCGGGCCATCCAGCTGACGACCAACAGCCCGGTCAACCATGTTGGCATGTCCGTGGTCCTGGATGACCTGCCCGCGCTGATGTGGCACGCGGAGCTGGGCAAGTCGTTGCCCGACCTGTGGTCGGGCAACCGCCACCGCGGCGCGCAGCTCCATGACCTGCGCGCGGCCGTCACCCTGTGGGCCACCAGGTACGGCCAGCGGGCCTGGCTGCGCCAGCTGGAACCTCCGGCCGCCCGCGAGATGGAAGACGCGATGCTGCGCACCATCGCGCGGCTGGATGGCACGCCGTTCCCGTCCACGGCCAGGCTCGCCTCCGGATGGCTGCGCGGGCGGATGCCGGCGGTCCGCCGGGAGGCCCGCGACGCCGCCCTGGAAACCGCCTACTGCGCGGAAATCGTCGCCGTCACCTATCAGGCCATGGCCCTGTTGCCGGCCCGGCGGCCGAACTGGTACGACGCCGGCCGGTTCTGGAGCGGGGATGATCTCCGCCTGTCCACGGGGGCCAGGCTCGGCGGGGAGATCGCCGTGCGGATCCCCGCGGCGCGGGAGATCGATGTGCCATCGGGCCCCGTCTTAGGCCGAAGTTGCGGCTTGTTCGACGCGTGATCTTATGCCTGAGCAGCAAGTATGGTGGGCCGACACGCCAGAAATGTAGACACTAGAATAGTTGAGTTACCGGCCTGGCCTGTGCGAGAATAGCCTTGTGACACGCAGGACAGGCGCCATGCATGTGGAGACTTCCCGTAGCCATCAGGTGCTGCGGGACGGCACGGAGCGGACCTACGAGCGGCACCTGCTGCGCCGCTCCTTCCGGGACGGCGCCAAGGTCCGCAAGGAGACCCTGGCGAACCTGTCGCAGCTGCCGCCCGACGCGATCACCGCGGTCCGGGCGGTGCTGGCCGGCAAGACCCTGATCGACGCGGACGCCGCGTTCGAGGTCACCCGGTCGCGGCAGCACGGGCACGCCGCCGCCGTGACCGTGATGGCCCGCAAGCTCGGCTTGCCGGCCCTGCTCGGCCCGCCCGGCCCGCAGCGCGACCTGGCCTACGCGCTGGTGCTGTCGCGGGTCCTGCGCCCGGCTTCCAAGCTGTCCACCGCCGGCTGGTGGGACGATGTGACCCTCGGCCCGGACCTGGGCGTGGCGGGCGCGGCCACCGATGACCTCTACGCCGCGATGGACTGGCTGACCGCCCGCCAGGACGACATCGAGAAGCAGCTCGCGGCCCGCCACCTGCACCAGGGCGGGATCGCCATGTTCGACCTGTCCAGCTCCTGGGTGGAAGGCCGCCATTGCGAGCTGGCCGCCTACGGCTACTCCCGCGACGGCAAGCGCGGCAAGCCGCAGATCGAGTACGGGCTGCTCACCGACAAGGACGGCCGCCCGGTCGCGGTGCGGGTGTTCGCCGGCAACACCGCCGACCCGAAAGCGTTCCCCGAGGCGGTGACGGCGGTGCGGGGGAACTTCGGGCTGCAGCAGATGATCATGGTCGGGGACCGGGGGATGATCACCTCGGCGCGGATCAAGGATCTGCGCGAGCTGGAGGGGATGGCGTGGATCACCTGCCTGCGCCACCCGGCCATCAAGAAGCTCATGGCGGGGGACGGGCCGTTGCAGCTGTCCCTGTTCGATGAGCAGGACCTGGCCGAGATCAGCTCCCCGGACTTCCCGGGCGAGCGGCTGATCGCCTGCCGGAACCCGTTCGAGGCGGCCAAGCGGGTCCGCACCCGCGAGGCGCTGCTCCAGGCGACCGAGGCGGACCTGGGCGCGATCGCCGCCCGGGTCGCCGCCGGGCGGATCAAGGACCCGGACAAGATCGGCGTCGCCGCCGGGAAGATCGTCAATAAGCGGAAGGTCGCCAAGCATTTCCTCCTGGACATCGGCGAAGGGCGGATCACCTGGCGCCGCGACCAGGCCAGCATCACCGCCGAAGCGCTCACGGACGGGATCTACGTCATCCGCACCCCCGTCCCCGCCGGAACCCTGGATGCGGCCGGCGCGGTGGCCGCCTACAAGGACCTCGCGAACCTGGAACGGGACTTCCGGCACATCAAGGCCGAGGACCTGGACCTGCGCCCGATTTACCACCGGCTCGAGGACCGGGTCCGCGGCCACGTGCTGATCTGCATGCTCGCCTGCTACCTGACCTGGCATCTGCGCCAGGCCTGGGCGCCGCTGACCTACACCGACGAGCACCCGCCCGCCCGCGTGAACCCGGTTGCCCCAGCCCGCCGCTCACCATCGGCCGACGCCAAGGCCGCCTGCAAGACCGGCCCCGGCAAGCAGCCCATCCGCAGCTTCCGCGACCTGATCGACCACCTCGCCACCCTGACCCGCGACACCATCGTCGTCGGCGGGCAGACCGTCGCCAAGCTCACCACCCCGACCCCCACCCAGCGCCGTGCCTTCGACCTGATCGGCGCGCCCATACCCCTCACCCTCACGTAGACACCAGCCATCCCCACCAGACCGCAAAATCCCAGGTCAGAGCAATGAAAGCAGCCAAGCCGACGTAACTTCGGCTTAGGGGACCGATGGCACATCGGGTCCCCTCAGGCGGGGGCAGTGGCGGGGGCGGGGCGTGGGCGGGGGCGGGGCGTGGGCGGGGGCGGGCGTGGGCGGGGGGAGGCGCGTGCGCCCCGGCGGCCGCTGGCCGCCGGGGCGAGTCGCATAGCCACGCGGGCGTTTAGCTCCAGGTGTCACGCATCGTGTTCCCCTCTCGATTCAGATGCCTCACCCAGCGCTCCGCTCACCGAGTTCAACACATTATGTACTCATATAACGACAGATAGTTATGGGCGGTTCAAGTTTTGTGTCGGCTGACTGACCGGCCGTCGGGGGCGCTCAGGCCGGGGGGACGTCGCTGACCCGGTAACCCGAAGGCAGCCGCAGTCCCGGGCAGGTCAGGTAGTGCGTGCCGACTGCCCCGCATCGTATGCACTGCCTCCCGAGCAGGTCATCCGCCAGGCTAGGCACGGTCTCGGCCCCGTTCCTCGGGGGCGCCGACGAAACGGCCCGGGTCACCAGCCGCGGGGTGATCCCGGCGCGATCGCCGGTCATCGCCCTCTCCGCCGCACACCGCTCTGGAACAGCGCCTCCACATCCGCGCGCCGGTACCGGGGCCTCCCGGCCTCGTTGCGAACCTCCGGCAGCCGCCCGCGCCGCGCCCAGGACGCCACTACCGCTGAGGTCACGCGGAACATGGACGCCACCTGCCTGCGGGTCAGCAGATCCTCACCCACGCGATCGCCGGTCATGGCCGCTGCGGCGAAGCTGCGGGCAGCAGGACGCGGCCCAGGCGGAGCCAGGCCAGGCGGATGTCAGCGCTATCACGTTCATCAGGTCCCTCGGTACGCCGGAATGAGCCGAATCCGGGGCAGCGCTGGTCAACCTGCGCGGCTGCTCCCGGGCAACGCCTGGGCGGATACCGAACTGCCCGGTGATGGTTGCACTGAAAATGCTGCTGCAAATTGCAGCGCGAAACATCGGTCAGCTGACGGATATTGAACCATCGCCCAGCCACTCCCCCGGGCCGGCCAGTTCGCGGCGAACGGCACAGTCCGGGGGCGCGCGCCTGGTGACCTACCGCCTGGCCGGATCAGGCTGTAGCCGGACGAGGGCCCGGTACATCTGCGGCCCGGTGGGGGGCGCGGGCAGCGGTTCGGCTGCTTCGGCCGTGAACGCCTGGAGCAGGTAGGCCACCAGCCGGCGCCAGGCCTCGGGCGCCGCCGGCCGCCTCGGGCTGCCGATGGTGCTCGGTTACATCGGCGGCTCGCTCGAGCACGCCCGCCAGGCCACCGACATCTAGCGCGCCGCGGGTGACCGGGCCGGCCACCCCGACAAACTCCGCGTCGGGATCTCCACCCACTTCTACGCAGGCGCCACGCCGGAGGCCGCGCGGCAGGTCTTCCCCTACTACCACGAGTACCTCCGCCCCAAGACCCCAGGCGGCCGCGGGTTCCTCGTCAGCCAGGCCCAGTTCGACGCCGGAACGCAACGCGGAAACGCCATCATGATCGGCTCGAGCGCCCAGCTGATCGAGAAGATCCTCGACGCTCACCAGGTCCTCGGCCTCGACAGGTTCTTCGGCCAGATCGACTGGGGCGGCCTGCCCAGGACTGTGGTAGAAGACTCCATCAACCGCTACGCCACCGAGATCGCACCCGCGGTCCGTGCCGCCGTCACGACCAGCGCCTAGCTCAGACCGCGGCCAGCACGGCGGCGACGCTGCGGTCCACGTCGGCCTGGGTGGTCGCCCAGTTGCTGACGCTGATCCGCATGGCCCGGCGTCCGCGCCAGGTGGTCGGGCCGCACCAGCAGGTGCCCTCGCGCTGCACCGCGGTGATCATCTCCTCGGTCGCGCGGTCATCCTCACACGCGACCACGACCTGGTTGAGCCGAACGTCGTTCAGCACCTCCAGTCCTCCGGCGGCCAGGCCGGACGCGAACCGCCTGGCCAGGGCGACGTGGCCGGCGACCAGGCCGGAGACACCGTCGCGGCCCAGGGCGGCCAGCACGGCCCACACCTCGGCTCCGCGAGCACGCTGGGAGGACCCCGGCGTGAACTGCATCGGGTCACGCGCGGCACCGAGCGGCAGGTACGAGGCCTGGGCCCCCATCGCGGCCCGCAGCGCCGCGCCGTCGCGGACCAGGGCGACGCCGCAGTCGTAGGTGGTGTTCAGCCATTTGTGCGCATCGGTCGCCCAGGAGTCAGCCGCGGCGGCGCCTGCCACCTCGCCCGCCGTCTCCGGGCACGCGGCGGCCCATAGCCCGAACGCTCCGTCCACGTGCACCCAGGCGCCCTGTGCGTGCGCCCAGTCGATCAGCGGGCCGAACGGGTCGCTGGCCCCGCTGTTAACGTTGCCGGCCTGCAGGCACACGATCGCCGGGGCCGTCAGCTCCGGCAGCTCGCCGAGGGCGATGCGCCCTTGATCATCGGTACCCAGCCGCACCGCCCGGCCGCGCCCCAGCCCGATCAGGCCCAGCGCCTTCAGCACCGCGGCGTGCACCTCGTCACCGACCACCACCTGGATCGGGGGCGCGCCGGGCAGCCCGTTCGCTGCGGCGTCCCAGCCGGCCCGGGTCAGCACCGCGTCCCTGGCCGCCGCCAGGCACGTCGCGTTGGCCATGGTAGCCCCGGAGACGAAACCCCCGGTGGTCCCGGCGGGCAGGCCGAGGAGCTGGCAGACCCACCGGATGGCCACCGCGTCCAGGCGGGTCGCCACCGGGGACATGACCGACAGCGCGGCGTTCTGATCCCACGCGGCCAGCAGCCAGGAGGCCGCGACCGCCATCGGCAGTGCCCCGCCGGTGACGAAGCCGAAATACCGCGGGCCCGCGCTCGCCATCGTCGCCGCCGAGCCCACCTCGTCCAGGGCCGCCAGCACCCGTGACGGCGCCAGCCCCGCCGTCGGCAACGGGACGTCAAGCTCATCCAGCGCGAGCACCGCCTCAGCCGACGGGGCTACCGCGCGATCAGCCAGTCCCCGCAGGTAGCGCCCGGCCCGTTCGGCCGCGTCCGCGAGCAGGGCAGCACGGTCACCTGCCGCGAACCCGCCGGGCATGCCATCGTCCTGCACAACCTGGACGGTATCGCGGAAAGCACCGGCGAACGATGATCTTAGGCGCAACGGCGGCCGGCCCCAGGCAACGAACTGGGCTAAGCGAGGAGGGCGTCGCCTATCGTGCCGAGCGGCGGTGCTCCGAGGGCGAGGAGGGCTTCGTGGAAGCGCCGGAGCGAGAATTTCGTACCCCAGGCGGCGAGGGCCTCGTCCCGAAGCGACATGATCTCGAGCTTGCCCCACGTGTAGCGCCCGTAGGTGGGGTCGTAGGTAGCCCTGGTCGCTTCGCTCCTGGCGGCCGGGCCGAGCAGGAAGGCGTCGGCCTCGAAGCGCGCCGTGGCGTCGGCTACGGTCATCGTCCCCCGATGGACGCCGAGGGCGCAGGCGAGTCCGGTCACCCCGACGAGGGCGTCGAGGTAGACGCCGATGGCGAATCGGGGATCGTCTGCCCTGAAGCCTTGCTCGACCATCAGCTCCCCGGCGTAGCAGGCCCATCCCTCGACGAACGCCGCCGAGAACAGGCTGCGCCGCACGTCTCCCCGGACGAACTGGCGGAGCATCCGGCCGTGGGCGAAGTGCCCGGGCGTGACCTCATGCACCGTGACGGCGGGACCCATGGTGGCGCTGAAGACGGCCAGCCACTCGCGCTTGGCCTCCTCGTCCCAGGACTCGTCGGGCGGGCTGACGTAGTAGCGAGCCGGGGCGTCGTCCTCGAAGGGCCCGGTCCAGTACATCATGGCCGCAGCCCATCGCCGGGACGGGGGAGCCGGGCCGACCTCGCAAGCGCCGCCCAGGGGCGGCAGCAGGTCGTTGCCGATCACGAAGGCCGTGGCCTCGTCGATTATCTCCCGGGCGGCTGCATAGATTCCCTCTTCACCAGGGTGGTCTCGGAGGAGCTCCGGCACGAGCCGCGACGGCGACACCCCCGGCGACAACCGCTCGCACGCCTCATGGAGCCGGGCGCGAAGCCGGTCACGCTCGGCGTCGGCCCGCTCCTCCAGACGGCCGAGATCGACCGGCATCGATTCCGCGTGCCCGAGCAGGCGGGCGAGTGCCGTCGCGCCGAGCGAAGCATCAGGGTTGCCCGAGGCCGCGGCATCCTGGATCCGCCCGAGCAGCCTGCCGTGCGCCGCTAGGGCGGCGACCTCGACGTCGGTCGTACCGTTGATGCCCTGGGCGAGTCCTCTCACCGACCCGACGAGCGCACCGGCCACCGGCGCCGGAACGGCCCGCAGCGACTCCAGGGAGGCGTCGACCGCGGCGGGCCATTGGGCCAGGTGCGCCTCCCGCGCTCTGTGGCGCTGCGACTCGGGGGCGTACTCGCGGTCGTAACAGCAGACGTCCAGGTTCTGGATGTGCGGAAGCGGGTTCCACCGCAGCACCTCGGCCTCGGCCTCGGCGCGAGCGGCCTGTTCGGCGGCGCCGAGATGACTCTCGTCGTGGCGGTCGGCGAGGCGCTCGCGCGGCGATGAGGGCCCGATGCGTGCCAGGGCTGCTTTGCGGCCGCTCGGCGAGAGGTCCATGACGACGCCGTCGTACTCGTGGACTCCCGCGAGCTCCCGGATGACCGGGACATTCACGTCCCATACCGCTTTAAGGCGGCGATCAGGCATAGAGGCAGACTCTACCCGACCACCCCGGCCTCAGCCGGCCGTAGTGTTTAACCCCCGTGTCAAGGTGGGACGAAGGAGAGAACGGAGATGACCGATCAGGCAGTCCGGGTGGAGCGCTCGGGGCCCGTCAGCACCGTCTTCCTGCGCCGGCCCGCTCGGCGCAACGCCGTCGACGGCCCCACCGCCGCCCAGCTGGCCGCGGCCTTCCGCGCAATCGACGCCGATCCCGGCGCCGCCGTAGCCGTACTGCACGGTGAGGGCGGGGTTTTCTGCTCTGGCGCCGACCTCACCGCGATAGGCACCGAACGAGGCAACCGGGTGGCCCCCGACGGCGACGGCCCGATGGGCGTCAGCCGGATACGGATTTCCAAGCCGGTCATCGCGGCGGTAGCGGGGTACGCGGTGGCCGGCGGCCTGGAGCTGGCCCTGTGGTGCGACCTGCGGATCGCGGATTCCACCGCCGTGTTCGGCGTCTTTTGCAGGCGCTGGGGCGTTCCGCTGAGCTGGCCGCGTTCCCGCAGGTCTGCCTGCGTAGCGACCGCGCGTCGGTGCTAGACCAGGAAGGCCTCGACGAGGCCGCCGCCCTGGCGTCTGAGTTCGCGCACGGGCTCCGGCGGTGGGCGGCGGCGGCTTCGGTAAAGGGGTAGACCCGTCGATGTGAGGCTTGATGCTGCCTGCTTCCCACAGCGCGAGGACGGCGCGGAGTTCCTCGCGGAGGATAGCCATCTCACCCCACAGATGCCCGATGTTGACGCCGCTGACGGTTCGGCCTGGGATGATGCTCCCCAAGCGGCCGGTCGCCCCAGGGTCCTCTGGAACCCGAGACCTCGGCACCGTGCGACTCGCTGCACCCCTAGGCCACAGAAGTTGCGCGCCAAAATTATCGTGGATCGCTAGCTTCGAAATAACAAGCTAACGATCCACGATCCTGGAAATCCGCCCCGCCTCGCCGCGCCCGCCGGGAGCACCGCGCCCGATCCGCTAGACAAGCCACCGCAAGCCTTTATCGGCAAGCGCGCCCGGGCTCGGCGGCGGGCGCGGGGGGCGCGGGGGGCGCGGGGGACGCCAAGCCGGGGGCACGGTCAGGACCGTATCTGGCGTCGAGCCAGCGAGCCAGCCGACGGCCCGCGTTCTGCATGGGCCTTTCGACGAGCAGGTAGGTCAGCGAGCACATCGCGATCAGGATGACCAGGAACACCGCGTCCACGAGCAGTTGCGGCCAGAGGGAGTGGTGGCGGCTCGTCCAGGGCAGGTGACGGAAAACGTCGATGAGCTGCGGGTGCAGCAGGTACAACGAGTAGCTGATCAGGCCGAGCCAGGTCAGGATCCGTGGCCAGCGGACATGGCGGAACGCCAGCCCCAGCCCGAACGTCAGGCCGGCCAGCGTGACCGACACGAACCAGGTTCGCTGCCAGGTGACCTCGGTGGCCGCGGACCAGCCCATTTCGCGGCTGTGCCACAGGCCAGCCACGACGACCAGTCCCAGCACGGTGACCGCGGCGACGATGGCGTTGCGCCACGGGTACTGCCCCTGCTCGGCGCGGTGCAGCATCGTCCCGGTGAACATGAGCGCCAGGATCGACAGCGCCTGCCACGGCCACAGCCAGGTGCCGTTGAAGGCCAGCAGCGCCAGCCCGGCCGTCGCGGCCAGCACCGCTCCCATCATGCGCGGCAGGCCGCGCATGACGACCGCGAAGGCCAGCCCGGCGAGCACCACCAGGTCGGCCACGACGGCGATGAAGCGCGGAGAGGACAAGCTGTTGAAGTAGGCCTGCGGCAGCACGCCGCCGAGCGCGACGGCGGCGACGCCGAGGAGCAGGGCGTACCTGCCGCTGCGCCGGTGGACCCGGGCCAGGAACATTGCCGTCAGCAGCAGGTAGAAGATCATTTCGTAGGACAGCGACCACACCACGTTAGGCAGGTTCTTTCCGGCGAGCACGTTCGACATCATCAGCAACTGGGAGAAGACCGACGTTTCCGGGTCCGCTCCCTCCCCGCGCAGGCTGCCGAAGTGGATCGCCCAGAGCAGCATCGCGAACCCCACCGCGAGCAGGTACAGCGGGTAAAGCCGGAAGAGGCGGCTCACCCAGAACGTCCGCACGCTGCCTTTGCGCTCCAGCGATGCGGGCACGATGTACCCGCTGATAATGAAGAAGACAAAAACGCCGTATTCGCCGGGGTCGATCCAGTGGTAAACGGCCACCTGCGCCCGCGGGGGCACGAAGTAGCTGAAATGATTGAAGACCACGCAGAGTGCCGCCACCCCGCGCAGCACATCCAGCCACGCCAGCCGGTTCCCCGTCCCCGTGGCATCTTTCGTGCCAGCCTGGGATGGCCCGGTGGTGGATCTTAACCGCACCGCGTTACCTTCAGTTTAATCTCGATATCGTCACGTACCTCAGCCGTTCACCGCACCAGTATGGCCTGCTGTCAAGCCGGTTCGCGAGGCCACAGTTCTGCCAATTGCGCTGGGCTGATGTTGCCCCCGCTGCACACGATCGCCACCGTCCGGCCCGTGAACCGGTCCGGCGTGGCCAGCACGGCTGCCAGGGCGGCGGCGCCGGCCGGCTCCACCAGGTTGCGCGTCTTGGAGATCATCACCCGGGTCGCAGCTTTCAGCGCATCTTCAGAGACCAAGACGAAGTCGTCAAGCAATTCCCGCAAGATCCGCTGCGGCAGCTCGAACGCGGTCCTGGTCGCTAGCCCTTCCGCGAAGGTGCTGGTGGAGTCCGCTAGGAGCATGCGAGCTTGCCAGGAGCGGTAGGCGGCCGGGGCCGCCTCGGACTGTACGCCGATCACCTCGATCGACGGGCGGACGGCCTTGGCCACCACGCAGGCCCCCGCCGCCCCGCTGCCGCCGCCGATCGGGACCACGATCACCTCGATGTCCGGCCGGTCCTGGAGGATCTCCAAGGTGCCGGTGGCGACGCCGGCAATGAGCGACGGCTCGTTCCCCGAGTGGATGTACCGGTAGTCGTGCTCAGCGGCCAGCCTCTCGCAGTACTCGCGCGCTTCGTCGAAATCACGGCCACCGAGGATCACCTCGGCGCCGAGGGCCCGCGCCGATTCGACCTTTACCGGGTTGGCCTGCTCAGGCATGCAGATCACGGCCCGCACACCGAACAGGTCCGCCGCGTAAGCGACCGACTGGCATGATTGCCGGTCGAAGCGGTGATGACACCCCGGCGCCGCTCATCCGCGGTCAACTGGCTGACCAGGTTCACCCCGCCGCGGACCTTGAAGGCGCCCACGGGCTGATGGTTCTCGTGCTTGACCCACACCTGCGCCCCGGTCATCGCATCGAGCGCGGGATAGCGGTACAGCGGGGTCGGCCGGAGGTAAGGTGCGATGCGCTGGCGCGCCGCGAGCACGTCGGCAAGGTCCGGCCCCGCTGAGGCGGTCACGCCAGGTCCTGACGCCAGGACTGCTTGCCCGTTTCCTGCTCGAACGCGGGCCGGACCTGGGCCGTGTCATAGACGATGTGCAGGCTGGCGATGCGCCCGTCATCGGTGAGTTCCAGCATGTCGATAACGTCGAAGGGGGCCTGTCGCCCGCTGGGCAGCCGCCAGTCGAAGTGGAACCAGATACTGACCAGCGCGGTGCCGTCGGCCTTGCTGCCATGCGTCACCCCGCGGAGCGTCAGCCGCGATTCTGACGTGTCGCCGAACAGAGCGGCGAAGAAATCAGCGGCGGGCATCGGCCCGTACAACGGCGAATGCACCAGCCCGGCCTCGCTGAACAAGCCGGTGATCGCCGTGAGGTCCGACCGGCCCAGCGCCCCCAGATACGCCTCCGCCAGCCGCTGGGCGGCCGCCTGATCTATGCCCACGCTCACCATCATGACGCAGCCACCCGAAGTTGCGAGCGACGGGACGTGTATAGGCTGAAAGTGATGGGGTACCCATCCACAGACCGCCATGACCGGCCGTGCATCCCGTAACCGGAGATGCGGGACGACTCGCTCTAGGAACTCATGACCACCACATCCCCGAACGGAGGCCCCCCGCCGGCGCGGCTCCGCGGGCCGGCGGCGGACGTCGACGCGAGCCCGGCAGGCCCGGAGGTCGGCGCGTTCTTCGACCTGGACGGGACGCTGGTCGCCGGATACACCGCCGCGGCCCAGACGAGGGACCGGCTGCGCCGCCGGGACCTGCGGGTGGTCGAGTTCCTGACGATTGTGCAGCTCGCGGTGCAGTTCCGGCTCGGCAGGCGCGCATTCGAGACCCTGATCGAAGGCAGCGTCCGAACCATCAAGGGGCGGCTGGAGCGAGATGTCGACGAGATGGGAGAGCGCATCTTCCGGCAGTCCGTGGCGGACCTGATCTACCCGGAAATGCGCGAGCTGGTCCGAGCCCACCAGCGCCGCGGCCATACCGTGGTGCTGAGCTCGTCCGCCCTGACCAATCAGGTGGCACCCGTGGCACGCTACCTCGGCATCGAGCGCATCGTGTGCAACCGGCTCGTGGCCGACGAGCAGGGCATCTTGACCGGTGAGATCGAGCAGCCGGTGGTCTGGGGTCCCACCAAGGCCAGCGGCGTGCAGCAGTTCGCCATCGATCATCAGGTTGACCTGAGGTCGAGCTACTTCTACGCGGACGGCGACGAAGACCTCAGCCTCATGTGCCTGGTCGGCCACCCGCGGCCGACCAACCCGGGGCCCATGCTGACCAAGGTCGCCGTCCGCCGCGGCTGGCCCATCATGCGGTTCAGCAGCCGGGGCAGCGGCGGCCCGCTCGGGGTGGCCCGCCGGCTGGCCAGCGTCAGCTCCCTCGGCCCGCTGGCCGCCGCCGCGCTTGGCGTCGGGCTGGTGCGGCGCAACAAGCGTGCCGGGATTAACTTTCTCACCAGGTTCTGGCCGGGGACGGTCCTCGCGCTGAGCGGCGTCAAGCTGAACGTGACGGGAGCGGAGCACCTGACCGAGCGGCGGCCCGCGGTCTTCCTGTTCAACCTGCGCAACAACGTCGACGTGTTCCTGGTGGCCGCGCTGGTCAAGGACAACTGGACCGGGGTCGCCACCAGGGAGCTGCAGAGCAGCCGGGTGTTCGGCCAGCTCGGGAAGCTGATCGACGCCGCGTTCGTCGACCGCGAGGACTCGGGGACGGCCGTCGCCGCCTTCAAGTCCCTCGAGGCGGCCGCACGCAAGGGGCTGTCGATCCTGATCGCCCCGGAGGGGACCCGGCTGGATACCGGATCGGTGGGCCCGTTCAAGAGGAGGGCCTTCCTGATCGCCATGGCGACCGGCCTGCCGATCATCCCGATCGTGATCAGGAACTCCGAATCGGTGGCGGGCCGCAGCGCGGCCAAGCTCAATCCGGGTACCGTCGACATCGCCGTGCTGCCGCCCGTCAGCGTCGAGAACTGGACACTGCGGAACCTGCGGGAACGGATCGGGCAGATCCGGGCGGCCTACCTGGAGACCCTGGCCGAATGGCCGCAGGCGGAGCCAGACACCGTCATCGCAGCGGGACGCTGAGATCGCAGACCAGGGTGGCGGGGGCGGCGGTCCGCTGATCAGCGATCAGGACCTGGCGCAGCGCGCCCGCCGGTTCGCGCCGCTGTTCACGAATCCAGGCTTCGAGCGCGTCGACAGCCGGTGCCAGCGCGGGCCAGCCCATGTCCTTCATCGCCAGCCGGATGAAGACCTCGTCGTGGGCTGGCTCGGTCCGGAGCTGAACGTCTGCCATCGCCGCGGCCGGGTCTACAGCGCTGCCGGGGGCCACCGGCCTGCACAGTTCCATCGGCCCGTCGCTATCGTCGCTGACCTCGCCGTAGAACACGAGAAAGGGGCAGCCAGCGATGCCCGCCACGCCGGGAGCCGCTGACCGCAGCCGCGCGAAGGCTTCGCCGAAGAAGGCATCCGTCTCATCTGCGTGCAGATGGCGGCTGGTGGAAAGGAGCATGCGCTCGGGGATCATGCGGGTCTGGACGTCGTACCTGGCCATGTCGGCTCCCGTGAGTTTCGCCTGGATGTAGGAGACCAGGACCCGGCGGTCCGCCATGACCGACTCGACGTCAGCCCAGTAGCTTGCGACCGCTTCCGCCGCTTCGCCTGGCACTTTCGCCTTGATGTCCGCGATGACGTGCAGCGGCATGCCGAGGCGCCGCAGGAGCGCGACGAGCCGGGCGTCGGCTATCTGGTCCTCGCGGTAGAAGCGATAGCCATTGACGGGATCGGTCCGCACCGGCGGCAGCAATCCGAGCCGGCCGTAAAGGCGCAGCGCCTTGGGGGACAGCCGGGTCCGCTCGGCGAACGCACCGATTGTCATCAGGTCCATCAGTCTCCTCCAGAGCCGGGCGCCCTGCCCGGCCCTACGAGCATGCGGCTTACCCCAAGGGAAAGGTCAAGGAACCTGAGCCAGCTCGGCCCCGTTGGCGACGCAGCTCTCGGCCCTGGACGAATGGGTTCCGCCGTGGCGGGTCCAGCCGGAGCTGGGAGCCCTGCCGACGGCACAGAGCACGCCCGCCGGCCAGGATATCGCGCTGCTCGCCGCTCACCCCGCCACGTGCGATGCGGTGGCAAGGCTGCTGGGCTGCGACGGGACGTGGGCGGCGGCGGATCCCGGCCCGGCGAGACGCAGCCTTTTAAGGTAAATAGTCAGGTCTATTCTGACCGGAACAAAAAGCGGGCCCGGCGCGCTTGTCCGCAGGAACCTGTTTGCGGGCGACGCCGCAGAATTCGTCGACCGCAGATGGCTGGCCGGTCAGCGGGCTGATGCCGGGACGCTACCAGGAGCACGGCACCACGCCAGGTTCCAGCAGGTCCAGCCCGTCGAAGAAGCGGGTGATCTGCTCCGGGCGCCGCTGATCCTGACCCGCCGGCGCGGGCTCGAGGCGTGCTGTTCCGGCACGCCGCGGGCCTCGGGTGCCCGGCGCGTTGGACAATAGCCTGGTGATCGAGGTCGAACCCGGCCGTTTCGAAGACATGGTCGTCGCGGCGCTGGACGGGCTGCCCGAAGAGCTAGGCCGGCTCATGCGCAATGTCGCGGTGACGGTCGAGCATGACCCGGGCCCGCCCGGCCTGCTCGGGCTCTACCAGGGCGTCCCGCTCACCAGTCGCACGTCGCAGTATGCCGGAGTGCTGCCCGACCGGATCACCATCTACCGCCAGGCGATCTGCGCGACCTGCCGCAGCGAGCAGGAGGTCGCTGACCAGGTCCGCCGCACCGTCATCCACGAGATCGCCCACCATTTCGGCATCGACGACCACCGGCTCCGCGAACTCGGCTGGTAGGTGCGTGTTTGTAAGCACTTCAGGCTCTGGCGGCCCATTTTGCGCACCGCGCACCGCGCTCCGCGCGATGGCCTAGTCTCGCGATGGTGCTGGTGTGGTTCGTGGTTCGTGGTTCGTGAGCGTGCCATGATGCGCCTGGCCCCGGGAAGATCGTGGAAGATCCGGCTCACGTGGTGGATTCGGTACCCTACAGGGGACCTTTTTCTCCATTAAAGCCGAATCTTCCACTAGAAAATTCCTTCTTATCGTACTGGTGATCGAGTAATGTCAGGCAGCCGGCCACTGTTACCAGAATGGGCTTCGGCACGTGGATCACCTCGATGACGATCCCCTGCGCGGGACGCTCGGCTGGAGCTAACGCCCGAACGTACGTTTGATGTCCTTACCGGCGTCCTTAAGCTCTTCGCCGAGCTGCCTCGCGCCTCCGCTGATCCGATCAGCCAGACCTTCAGCTTGCAGACGAGGATTATTCGTTGCCCGGCCGACCTTCTGCTTTTACCCGGCCTCTGCTGACCAGAGACCTATCATTCGGGAGTGTGAGCCGCGGACGGTATTAGCGTGACACCATGTCCGCCGCTGAAGTGCCCGTCGCGGTTGAGCCGTCGGCGGTGATGCTGGCGCAGCGGCCACCGTGATCGGCGCCAGCGATCCCGGCGGTGGCCGAGGCGCTGCCGTTCCGCGATGGTGCCTTCGGCGCCGCGATGGGGGTGCTGACGCTCCATCACTGGCACGACCAGGCCCGGGGCCTGGCGGAGCCGCGGCGCGTGGCCCGCGACCGGGTGGTGTTGTTCGTGCGTGACACGGCAGTCGCCCGGTCGTGGTGGCTGCATGAGTACTTTCCCGCGACCGCGAGATTGGTGGCCAGCCGGGAAACCCGGGCTGGCCGAGGTGGCTGCCGTGCTCGGCTCCCTGGAAGCCCTCAGGCCAGGCGTTAGCGGCGGATCATGCCCGGTCAGCCGAGGGAGCCGATCTTAGCCGGTCAAAGGCTCGCGGGACCGGCAGCCGGTCCAAGGCCTGCTTGATCGACAGGGCGCAGTCGCGGGGACTGGCCGCGGAGGTGTCGCATTCGATGTCATAGCTGCCGTAGGAGTGCACCTGCCCGAGCTGGCCTGCCGCCTGCCCGGGCTGCCGGTCACCGCGTGCCCTTTCCCGCCGCGCCAGCTCCGGTGCCGGACAGCGGACGCCGACGAAAACGACATCCAGGCCGGCCAGCACAGCCAGGCAGTCCAGTCCAGCATGCGCCATTGCTCGCTGAGCACATAATCGACGACAAGGTCATTGCCGGCCTGTGCCATGCCCGCAACCGCGCGGTGGAAGCCGGCCCGGGTCCGGCGCAGTACGGCAGCGAGCTCATCCGGGCCCAGTTCAAGGGTGCGTTCCCTGGCGCGCATGCCGTTGATCACATCAACAGACATGTGGAAGAAAGGGCGGTCCAAGACGAGCAGGAGCTGCTCCGCGATGCTCGACTTGCCCGAGCTGGACGTCCCGTTAAGGAAGATGACCTGCCCGGCCGGGACTGCAGCACTCACGCCGTCATTCTGGCGAAGTGGGCAGGCGATGACGCCGCCGGCCGGCGATGACCGGCAGACGGGGTGGCGGAGCTGGTCGATCGCCTGGTGGGCGCGAGGCCGCCTGTCAGGTGATCGACCCGGAGTCCCAGCAATCCATAGCGCACCATGACCATGCACAGCAGCGCCGAGTCTGCGGTGGCCGCCCAGAGCCGGCGACGGCCGAATGCCAGCGGTACGTAACCGGGGAACACGGCGCCGGGCGGCGCCAATGCAGGCCGTTCGAACTGCTCGTACTGAGGTCTGGTCCCGCGGCCCTGCGCATACCGGGCCACCCAGCCGGACAGGCCCTGCGCTGCGCCGTAGACCACAAGCGGGCGCCTGTCCAGGCCGCGACCTGGCGCAGCCGTCCATCCCGGCCCGGAGCGCGGGCACTGAATTCCAGCATCGCACCCCTTTCCCTAGAGCACCCCTGATCACATGCTCACACGCCGCCGACCTTGACCCGCATCTCGGGCTCGGTCGGCAGGATCCGTCACGCACCGCCAGATCGCGAAGCGCAGCCCGGCACGGGGAGCTGCGTCGTGGCTGAGCCGGGGTTACGCGGCGGTGCGGCCGAGGCTGGCGAGCGCGACGGCTGAGGTACGGAGGGACATCTCCAGCACGGCTTGCCTGAGATTGGCCCCCATCACGGCGAGGTCCCGGGGGCCCGGCGTCAGGATGGTCACCTGCTTGCCCTGGGCGGCCAGCTTCTTCGCCTCGCGGAGCAGGACCAGGGTGAGCAACTGCCGCAGCCGGCGCTCAAGACGCAGGTGCGGTTGCAGCGGATGGTCCGGCTCGGTGCTGGCCATCGGCGCGAGCACATAGATGTCGTCTACGTCCGTGGGAAGCGGCGCTGACGGGACGTCATCCCGGCCGAACACGACCCGCCGTCCGGTGTCGTAGTCCATGGCGGTGATCCACGTGCGGCCGTCCATCCAGTGCGGCGGCGGCGCCCCGCCCCGGCTGAGATGCTGGTGATGACGCCGGTGCAGCGCGGTGATCAGTGATCGCAGCGCGGTGTGCTGGCCCCGGCCGTACGGGAGCCAGGCGCTCGCGCCCACCCACGGGGGAATCCGGTACGGCCTGAGCAGGGCCGCGCGAGCCGAGGCGCAGCCGGGGCAGCGGCGGCAGCGGGCCATCCTGCGCGGCTAGTACCGCCGATTCACCCAGGAGGCCGGCGGCCTCCCCGCGCTGCCACGAAGCCATCTCCTCCAACGTGGCCCCGCAGCGCAGCGCGGCGGCCATCACGCTACCCGCGCTCGTCCCGACGATGAGATCAACGTCGGCTACCGGATGGGGCAGCCGGTCCTGCAGGCACTCAAGCGCGCCCGTCATCCAGGCCGCCCCGAGCACGCCGCCGGCCCCGAGCACCAGGGCCGTCTGGTGCCGGAAGCGACGCCTGGCCCGATCCGGGATAAAGGTCACCATAGTCACGAGGCACCTCACTTCCCGCCCGCACCAGCCTCAAACGAAACCGGGCATACAGGACAATATCGACATGAGGCATCCTGATAGCGGGGCTCAGTTTGCGGTGAAGCACGTCGCTGATGTCGTCGGCGGTGACGTTGCCGGGAACGGTGACGGATGGAGGCTCAGCCGGACCTACCGGGCGGTCCAGCCGCCGTCAACCAGGACGGTCTCGCCGGTGATCAGTGAGGCGGCCGGGGAGGCCAGGAAGACCACCACGCCGGCTATTTCGATGGGCTCGCCGATGCGGTGCAGCGCGGCGATCCGCTCGATGACGTCCGCGCGGAACTGCGGGTCGGACAGGGCGGGCTCGGTGCCCGGGGTGCGGATGAACGTGGGAGCGACCGCGTTCACGGTGATACCGTGGCGGCCCCATTCGACGGCCAGGCACCGGGTCAGGTGCGCGATGGCGGCCTTGGTCATGCAGTAGACCGATTCGCCGGGCAGCGCGACCGCGCCGGCCTGGGAACCGATGTTGATGATCCGCCCGTATCCCTGCCTGATCATGATGCGCCCGGCCGCCTGGCTGGCCAGGAACGTCCCCTTGAGGTTGACCGCCAGGGTCGCGTCCAGGTCCTCCTCCCGGACGTCTTCGGCCGGGTTCTGGGGCGCGATGCCGGCGTTGTTGACCAGGATGTCCAGGCGGCCGAACCGGGCCGCCGCCGCCTGCACCGCCGGGCCGATCTGCCCGGCCTGGCCAGTGTCCATCTGCAGCGGCAGCGCACGCCGCCCCAGCGACTCGATCTCGGCGGGCACGCCGCCGTCCGCGGCGGCGTCGCGCAGCCCGAGCGCGACGTCCGCGCCTGCCGCGGCCAGCGCCAGCGCGATCGCCCGGCCCAGCCCGCGGGCCGCACCGGTTACCAGCGCGATCTGGCCCTCGACGTCGAACCTCGGCAGTACCGCCAGCGTCATCTCCATCCCCGGATCGTCGCACAGCCTGGGAACGGTCAATCGAGGAGCAGCCGGATGGTTGTGTCGGTGAACCACTTTTCGTAGCTGGCGGGGTTCCAGTCCCGGTAGCGAGTCAGGCGATCGTAGACGGCAGGATCCATGAGCAGCCATACCTGGTCGATCGCGTGACGCCGGGTGATTCCCTGCCGGAGCGCGACGCGGTCGGTGATGCCGTCGATGATCCAGGCCACTGTGGCAGCACGCCGGGTGCTGAGCTGCTCGGCGAGGTCGCGCAGTACAGGGTCGGTCCCGGCGGCGTCGTACGCCGCAAGCACCAGGCCGGCCGATCGCGCCATCGCAGGTCGCAGGGTGCGGCCGACGGCGGTGAGGAACCCATGTACCGTGGTCGTCGCCCTGGCCGCGGTGACCCAGTCCCGGTCGAGGATCGCGACTGGGTCATCGTCGCCGGCGATGGCCACGTCGATCGCGGTCTTGAGCAGCTGGGCTTTGGTGCCGAAGGCGAGTTCGATGCTGGCGACTGACACCCCGGCCGCGGCGGCGACCGAGCCTATCGTGGTGGCCGCATAGCCCAGGCTCGCGAACTGCTCGGCGGCCGCGGCTACGATGCGCCCGCGGGTGTGCTGCGCCTGAGTGGTGCGCCGCGCGGAGCGGTACACGCGGCTGGGCTTGCCGCCGGGACCGGTTCGTGCCACAGTCCCATTATTGGCTATGGCATATCCATAGCCAACAGATGACGGAGGTGGCACGTGGCTGTCGATTCGCTGGTCGGCCGTATCGCTGGTGTCTCTTATCTGCACATCCCGGCCCGGGATGCCGCTGCGTCGGCTGGGTTCTACCGCGACGTGTTCAGCTGGCAGCTGCACGGCCGCCCGGACGCCCCGAGCTTCAGCGACGGCACCGGCCACGTCATCGGACGCTGGGTCACCGATCAGGCCGTCGTCGGTGCCGACGGACTGCGCGCCTACGTCTACGTGGCCGACGTCGACAGCACACTCGCCGCCGTCACTTCCCACGGCGGGCAAGTCGTCACGCCACCCTACCCGGAAGGCACGCTCCGGGTTGCGCTCTTCGCCGACCCGGCCGGCAACGTCCTTGGACTCTGGCAGGAAACCGCGGGCGGCCAGGAGCTCGCCGCCCCCTGACTGCCAGGCGCGTCCCAGATCATGGCGGGGCGGGTCGGTCCGCCCAGGTCCACGACCTGGCAGGCGGGGAACACCGCCCGGCAGGCCTGCTCGAACTCCTCGCGGCTGACGAACCGGTCGCTGACACGGTGGTCCAGCCATGCCCCGGTAGACAGCCGGTAGACCTCCCAGGCGACGACCGGGCCCCGGCGGGCCAGGCGAGGGCCGAACTGGTAGATCGCAAGGCCGTGCAGCCTCCACCGGAGCGGAACGACCCCGAGCCACCGGCGCGGAGCCGCGGCCCGCGTGATGACCGCATCCACCAGCACGACCCGGCCGCGCGGCGCCAGGAGCGTCTTGATGGTGCGCAGCGCGGCGACCAGGTCCGGCACGTGGTGCAGGGTCATCACGCTCAGGACGAAGTCATAACGGCCCGCGCCGCCAACGTCGAGCAGGTCCGCCTGGCGGTAGGTGATATTGGGCCGGGACCGCCGGGACCGTGCCAGCTCGATCATCGCCCCGGACAGGTCAACCGCATCGACCTCCCCGAACCTCTCGGCGAGCACGACGGACTGCCGCCCGGCGCCGCATCCCAGATCAAGCGCGCGCCGCCCGCTGACAGGCATAACCCCGAACAGCCAGGGCCCGATACTGTCCTTGTCCCAGGCCAGTTCCCCCAGCCGGTCGTAATCCGCCGCGACACGATCAAAAGATTGTGCTTCCGCCCGCGAGATCATCCCAAGACCATAAACCCAGATATCCGGCTCGCCGAAGTGAACCGGGATCGTGTGGTCGTCCGGTTACAAAACGTGTCCCCCCGGCGGTGGCATTGCGTGAGCGTCGCCGCGGGTGCAGGCGAGGCGGCCGCGCCTGCGCTGGCTGGCCGGGTTGCGGAATCCGAATGCCAAACCGTATGTAATCGATGTAGACCTACAGCTATTTGACATGCCGTCGGATTCGGCGTTGACTGATGATCAAGATCGGATTGCGGCCACGTCGAGACCCCGCGGGCTCATCGGGAATTTCTCCGAAGCGCATGGAGGCGCGGCTATGACTGTCATCCGAGTTGCCCGCCTTGATCGCCGGGGCGCAGAGGCGGCCGGGATCGTGCCGCCCGCGCCGACCAGAGCGGGCAGGTGCCGCCGTCGGCTGAAACGTCACAGCCCCAGAAACCAGCTCACAGCTCATGAGCCGGTTCTCGCCCGGCGCTCTGGGGCCACCGCAGCGGATCACAGCGAACCGGCCGTCCGCGGATGTCCTGCGTTGCGTGTCACTGCGGGCCATCACCACGCCGATCCATTCCCAGGGCGTCACATCCGTGGCAACCCCAGCGCCACACTGCCGGCGGCGCCTATCTGACCGTTGCTCAACGGTGTGAAACCGGTCCTCGCGACCGGAAACGTCTGCGCGTCACGCTGCGCCGACCTGGTCAACAGGGAGAAAATCCCGGCAAGAAGGAAAGATCATGAAGTCACGAATTGTCGTAGCCGCAGCCGCTCCGCTGATCTTGGGCCTGCTGGCCGCTTGCGGCGGCGGGGGCGGGGTCTCGGCCAGCAGCGCGGCTGACGCTCACGGCCCGATCAGCATCTGGTATTCCAACAACACCCAGGAGGTCGCCTGGGGCGAGCAGATGGTCGCTTCGTGGAACAAACTCCACCCGAGCGAAAAGGTCACTGGGCAGCAGATCCCTGCTGCCGCGTCGTCGGAGGAAGTCATCGGAGCGGCGATCACAGCGGGCAGCGAACCCTGCCTGATCTACAACACCGCCCCGGCCGCGGTGCCGACATTCGAGCAGCAGGGCGGTCTGGTGTCGCTCAGCAGCTTCCCGGGCGGTGCCAGCTACATCGAGGCACGCTCCGGAGCCGGCGCCAGCGTGTACAAGTCGCCGGACGGCCAGTACTACCAGCTGCCGTGGAAGTCGAACCCGGTCATGATCTTCTACAACAAGAAGGTATTCGCCAAGGCCGGCATCAGCACCACCAACCCGCCGCTGAGCACCTACAGCGAGTTCCTGGCCACCTCCAAGAAGCTGGTGTCTTCTGGTGCGGCGAAGTACGCCATCTACCCGGATCCGTCCAGTGACTTCTTCCAGGCCTGGTACGACTTCTACCCGATGTACGCGGCCGAGACCGGCGGAACGGAACTGGTCCAGAACGGCAAGGCAACGTTCAACTCCACGGCCGGGGACGCGGTCGCCGCGTTCTGGCAGCAGATGTACGCCGAGGGCCTGGCGGGCAAGGGAAGCTACACCAACGACCCATTCGCCGACGGGACGGCCGCGATGGCCATCGTCGGGCCGTGGGCCATCGCCAGCTATCAGGGCAAGGTCGACTGGGGCGTGGTGCCCGTACCGACCACGGCGGGCAGCCACGGGGACCAGGTGCCGACCTTCAGTGACGCCAAGAACATCGCCATGTACGCCTCGTGCAAGAACCGCGGGACCGCATGGGACTTCCTCAAGTACTCCACCAGCACCACCGAGGACGGCAAGTTGCTGGCCATGACCGGGCAGATGCCGATGCGGCAGGGGATCCAGCAGCTGTACGCGTCCTATTTCAAGGCGAACCCGTCCTACACCGAGTTCGCGGCGGAGGCAGCGCACACGATCGAGGTGCCCAACGTGCCGAACTCGATCGAGGACTGGCAGGTCTTCCGCGACGCCTGGTCGAAGTCGGTCATCTTCGGCCAGCAGAGCCCGGACTCGGCGCTGGCCGGCGCCGCCACGCAGATCAACAAGCTCGTCGCATCCGGCGCAACTCCGTGACCGGCGCGCCATGACCAGCATCGCCTCCCGCCACCCGAACCTCCCCCCGCCGGAGGGGGAGCGTCGGCCCGGCGCGCGCCGGGCCAAGGCGCAGCGGCTCACCCGTGCCGCGCTAGGCCGCCATCCCATCGGCATGCTCTTCAGCGCGCCGTACGCCCTGTTCGTCGCGGTGCTGTTCGCCTACCCCCTGGGCCTGGCGGTGTGGATCTCATTTCACCGTTACTTCTTCGCCGCGCCTGGCGTGAGTGTGCCCCGGCCGTACGTCGGACTGGCCAACTACGAAGCCGTGCTCGACGACCCCGCGGTCCGCCAGGCGTTCCTCAACATCGCGATCTTCCTGGTCATCAACGTGCCGCTTACGGTGATGCTGTCGCTGGTGCTGGCCACCGCGCTCAACGCGGTGATCCCGTTCCGCGCCTTCTTCCGCACCAGCTTCTTCGTGCCGTACGTGACGGCCAGCGTGGCCACGGTCGGGGTGTGGCTGTTCATGTTCAGCTCTGGCGGGATTGCCAGCAACGCGCTCGGGCCGCTGGCCCCGCATCCGTCCTGGCTTATTAACGAGCAATGGGCGATGCCGACCATTGCGATCTACGTCACCTGGAAAGGGCTCGGCATCTTCATCCTGCTGTACCTGGCCGCGCTGCAGAGCGTGCCGAAGGAACTGTACGAGGCCGCGAAGGTGGACGGCGCGTCGTGGTGGCACAGATTCCTGTCGGTGACCGTCCCCGGCGTCCGGCAGGTGACCACGCTGGTCACCCTGCTGGCGATCATTACCGGCGCGAACCTGTTCACCGAGCCCTACCTGCTGACCGGCGGCGGCGGCCCGAACGGCAAGTCCACTTCGCCGGTGCTGCAGATCTACGAAACCGGCATCGAGCAGAACCACCCCGACTTCGCCTCCGCCCTCGGGGTCATCCTCGTCGTCGGGGTGCTCCTGATCGTCGGCATCCAGCAGCTGGTGCAAAGGAGGCAGACATGACCCAGACCGTCCCCCCCGCGCCCGAGGTTACCGCGGCGGCTGCCGCTGCATCCGACGATGTCCCGGAGATCGAGCCGCGCGTCCCGCGTTCGTGGTGGCGCCTGATCGTGCTGCTGTTCGGGTCGCTGATATTCCTGTTCCCCTTCTACTACATGATCGTCGGATCGTTTCAGAAGACGGCGAACACCGCACTGAGCGGCGTCATACCAAGCCCGGGCAACCTCACCCTGCACAACTACAGCCAGATCAACGCCGCCCTGAGCCTGGGCAAGGCGCTCCTCAATTCCGCCATCTTCACCGGCGGCGTGCTGCTCGGGACCCTCGTATTCGGCGTGCTGGCCGGATACGCCCTGGCGCAACTGCGTTTTCGCGGCCGCGGCCTGGTATTCGCCTTCATGCTGCTGCTGCTGATGGTCCCCTTCCAGCTGCTGATCATCCCGCTGTACGTGCTCATCGTGAGAGATTACGGACTCGGCGACTCCTACCTCGGGATGATCGCGCCGTTCGCGATCAACTCCACCGCCGTTTTCATCTTCCGCCAGTTCTTCCTGCAAGTGCCGAGCGAGCTCTTCGATGCCGCCCGGATCGACGGCGCGAGCGAGCTGCGCGTCCTGACCCGCGTCGCGCTCCCGCTGGTCCGCCCCGCGCTGCTGACCGCGATGCTGCTGACCTTCATCGGGCCGTGGAACGAGTTCCTGTGGCCGCTGCTGATCACCAAGCAGCAGAGCATGCAGCCACTCACCGTCGCCCTGGCCAACTACATCAGCACCGTGTCGGGGGTCGCCACGAATCCGTACGGCGCGATCATGGCCGGAGCGGTCGTGCTGGCCGTGCCAGTGGTCGTATTGGTGATCGTGTTCCAGCGGCACTTTGTGTCCGTCAATATCGGCTCCGCCGTGAAGGGCTGACCGTAATGCACGCCGTCACGACTAATGTGCCCTACCGGCTGACCCGGCTGGGTGTGCTGATGTCCGCCGAGCCGGGGGCGGAGTTCGAGGCGGAGGGTGTGCTCAACCCGGCCAGCGGGCGCGGACCGGACGGCAGGCTGTGGCTGCTGCCGCGCCTGGTGGCCGCCGGGAACGTCTCCCGGATCGGCATCGCGGAGGTCCTGGTCCGCGACGGCCAGCCGGCCGGGGTACGGCGCGACGGCGTGGTCCTGGCCCCCGATGCGAGCTGGGAGCGGTCCCATGACCACGCCGGGGTCGAAGACCCGCGCACGACCTGGATCGCCAGCCTCGGCGTGCACGTCATGAGCTACGTGGCCTTCGGGCCGCTGGGACCCAGGCCGGCCGTGGCGATCTCCGCCGACCTGCGCCGCTGGCGGCGCCTGGGCCCGGTGCACTTTGAGTACCAGCCGGAGCTGGACGCCGACCTGAACCTGTTCACGAACAAGGACGTCGTGTACTTCCCCGAGGCGGTCCCCGGCCCCGGCGGCCAGCTCGCGTACGCCATGCTGCACCGCCCGACGTGGGATCTCGCCGCGGTCACCGGCGGCAGCGACGTCTTCGTGCCGGCCGGCCTCGACGATCCGCGGCCGGGGATCTGGATCTCCTACGCGCCCGCCGACGCGGTACGAAAGGACGTGCGGGCGCTCACCCATGTCCGGTCGCACCGGCTCGTCGCCCTGCCCGAGTACGACTACGAGGCGGTCAAGATCGGGGCCGGACCGCCGCCGCTGCGGGTGGCGGAGGGATGGCTGCTCCTCCACCACGGCGTCTCGGGAACGCTGGCCCCGGGCTGGGACCCGCAGCCTGACGCGCGGTACAGCGCCGGGGCGATGCTGCTCGACCCCGATGATCCCGGCATCGTCCTGGCCCGCAGCCCCCGCCCGCTGCTCGAACCGCTGGCCCTTGAGGAACGCGAGGGCACCGCGCCCAACGTGGTGTTCCCGACCGCCATCGAGGAGATCGGCGGGCAGCGGTTCGTCTTTTACGGAATGGCCGACTCCAGCATCGGGGTCGCCCGCCTAGACAGCATGGAGGAACTGTGACCCGCCGACTGACCGCCGCCGCCGCTGGCCTGCTGATCACCGCGAGCATCGCCATCGCCCCGGCCGCCGCCTCAGCCGTGGCAACGCGGCCGCAAGTCGCGTCCGCGCCGCTGACCAACCTGGCGCACCTGGACTTTCTCACCACCACGGTCACGCCACCGCCGCAACCCGGGCACACCACCTACCAGCTCGGCGCCGACCCCTCGGTCGGAGTCCTGTGGGTCTACGCCAACTACCTGGCCGCCGGCAGTTACCAGGTCACCGGGGGCGGCACCTACGACCCGGTGAACAACACCTACGCGCAAGGCTCCTACGACGCCGACGACATCTCCCGCGCGGCGGTGGTCTACCTGCGGCACTGGGAGCAATTCGGCGATCAGCACAGCCGCGATGAGGCCTACCAGCTGCTGCGCGGGCTGACCTACCTGCAGACCGCGTCCGGACCCGACGCCGGCAACGTGGTGCTGTGGATGCAGCCCGACGGGACCCTCAACCCCACGCCCACCCCCGCCGACTCGCCGAACCCCTCCGACTCGGGCGCCTCGTACTGGCTGGCCCGTACCATCTGGGCGCTGGGCGAAGGCTATGCCGACTTCCGTGGCACCGACCCCGCCTTCGCCGCCTTCCTTGGGCAGCGCCTGGATCTGGCCATCGGAGCCCTGGACCGGGAAGTGCTGACCAGCTACGGGCAGTACCAGCTCTCGAACGGGCTGCGCGTGCCGGCGTGGCTGATCACCGGCGGCGCCGATGCCAGTTCCGAGGCCGTACTCGGCCTGGCCGCCTACGTCCAGGCCGGCGGCGGCGCTACCGCCCGCACCGCGCTCGCCCAACTCGCCGGCGGCATCGCCGCCATGGGGTCCGGCACCGCGAGCACCTGGCCGTACGGGGCGATCCTGCCCTCGGTGACGTCGCGTTCGCAGTGGCACCCCTGGGCCGCGCAGATGCCCGCCGCCCTGGCTGACGCCGCCACCGTGCTGCACCAGCCGGGACTGCTGAGTGCCGCCGTGGCCGACACGGCCGTGTTCACCCCGCACCTGCTGACTGCGACCGGGCCAGACAACCTGTGGGGCCCCGCGCCGGTCGACAGCTCGCAGATCGCCTACGGCGCAGGCGCCCGCGTACTCGGCCTGCTCGCCGTCGCGGCCGCCACCCAGTCCCCCGGCCTGCGGCAGCTGGCCGGCATCGCGGCCGGCTGGTTCTTCGGCCAGAACCCCGCCGGCACCGCCACCTACGACCCGGCCACCGGCGCCACCGACGACGGCATCAACTCCGACGGCACGGTGAACCTCAACTCCGGCGCCGAATCCACCATCTTCGGGCTGCTCACCATGGAAGCACTCGACGCCCACCCCGGCGTCGCAGCGATCGCCCGCGCCAGCGCCCACGTGCAGAGCCGGGACGGCCAGCAGACCATCGAGGCCGAGGCGGCCAGCCTGGCCGGGCCGGCCGCGGTCGTGACAGCCAACCCGGTCAATACCGGCGAATCGCAATGGAGCGGTGGCGCCTACGTCCAGCTGGCCACGGGCAGCACGCTGTCCTGGACCATACCGGCGGACAACCAGCCGCGCCTGGTTCAGGCCGTCGTCAACCGCGTTCCCGGACCCGCCGCGGTCAGCGACTTCGCGTCGGGCACCCAGTACCTGGGCGCCGCCCGGTACGGCGGAGGCGGCGCCCAGGGCATCTCCCCCACCCCGGACGCGCTGCTCCCGGTCACCCTGCCAGGAATCCTGCCGGCCAACGCGACCGCGCTGACCGCCAGCACGCTGGGCGGCACCGGGCAACTCGACGCGGTCCTGCTCACCCCGCTGATCGCCGTCCTGATCACCACCGGCAACGGACACAGCATCGCCCTGCTCAACAGCGAGGCCGGCACCCAACGCACCCGCACCATCACCCTGCCCGGCACCGGCCCGGCCATCGCGACGAGCTACACCAGTCAAGGACGCCAATGGCGCGTCACCACCAGCACCGGCCCGGCCCTCACCGTGCCCGTCCCCCCCGGCGGATTCGCCATCGCACAGCGCTAGACCCAAGACCCAAGACCCAAGACCCAAGACCCAAGCTGGCGCAGTTGAGCCGGGCCAGCCGAATGTACGGAGCGATGAAAATGGCCCAGATCATGCTCGATCACGTCGGCAAGACTTACGCTGGCGGCGTCAAGGCGGTGAGTGACCTTAGCCTGGAAGTCCAGGATGGCGAATTCATGGTCCTGGTCGGCCCGTCGGGGTGCGGGAAGTCGACCGCCCTGCGGATGATCGCCGGACTCGAGACTATCAGCCGCGGCACGATCCAGATCGGCGACCGCGTGGTGAACAATCTGCCGGCCCAGGACCGCGACATCGCGATGGTCTTCCAGAACTATGCCCTCTACCCGCAAATGACCGTGGCCCAGAACATGGCCTTCGGCCTGCGGATGCGCAAGACATCGAAGCGCGAGATCGCGCACCGCGTGGACAATGCGGCGAAGATCCTTGGCCTGGAACCGTACCTCGCGCGCAAGCCGGCCGGCCTGTCCGGCGGCCAGCGCCAGCGGGTGGCGATGGGCCGGGCGATGGTGCGGGAGCCGCAGGTGTTCCTGATGGACGAACCGCTGTCGAACCTCGACGCCAAGCTCCGGGTGGCGATGAGGGGATCTCTGGCGCAGTTGCACGAGCGGCTCAACGTGACCACCGTCTACGTGACGCACGACCAGGTCGAGGCGATGACGCTCGGAGATCGCGTCTGCGTGCTCCGCGACGGGTTGCTGCAGCAGGTCGACACCCCGCATGACCTGTTCGCCCACCCGGCCAACCTGTTTGTCGCGGGCTTCATCGGCTCACCCTCGATGAATCTCGTCACCGCCAAGCTGGTCAGCGAGGGCGGCGACGCAACGATCACGTTCGCCGGGTACCAGCTGCCTATCCCGGAGAGCGTGCTGCACGCCGAGACGGGGATCGCGGCGTACTTCGGCCGCGACGTGATCCTCGGAATCCGGCCATCCGACTTCGAGGACGCCAGCCTGAGCCTCGAATCGTGGCCGAGAATGACCGTCGAAACCCACGCGACCGAGCCGCTCGGCAGCGAGATCCACGTGATCTTCCCCATCGACGCGCCGCCCGTCGAGCACAAGGACGTCGCCGACCTTGCCCCGAAGGGGGAGGAAGACGATTCAGCGCTTCCGCTTTTCGAAGGCAAATCCCTGTGGACAGCACGAGTCAACGCGGGCAGCAGCGTCCGGGCCGGCGACCGGATCGAGCTCGCGGTGGATACCAGCAACATGCACTTCTTCGACCCCGACAGCGGGCTCGCGATCGGTGACAAGCAACCGCAGGCATATGGCCAGAAATGATAGCGGTACCATCACCACCTCCTCGCTTCGCCTTTCTCGCTGAACGACTGATGGTGATTCATCTCACGATCTGTATATACACCGCCAGCAATATAGCCTGAATATCGAGCATACGACTGGGTGCAACTCCGGCCAATCCGCAATTATCTGCCACTAGTAAAATCCGAGGCGGGGCCTAGTAGCGGCCAGGAAGATGCATTACTCTGCATGTGAAGCAGTGATTTTGCCGTATCGATACACAAAAGCGCTACCTGGACGAGTATCGGCGCTTTAGGATGGTGGGCCATGGCGCTGCTGCATCAGGCCTGCTCTGGGGAGGCTTGAGTGACAGAGGCGATACCCGCTCCGGACGGGCGTCACCTCGCCGTGGACTGCATCGGAGCCCCGGACGGTCTTCCGGTCTTCCTGCTGCACGGCACCCCGGGAAGCCGGCGTGGGCCACGGCCGCGCCCAGGCGTCCTGTACCGGCTTGGCATCCGGCTCATCTGCTATGACAGACCGGGCTACGGCGGTTCGGATCGCTGCCCCGGCCGGAGCGTGGCCGACGCGGCCACAGACGTGGCGACGATCGCCGATGCTCTGCACGTCGACAGCTTCAGCGTGGTCGGCCGTTCCGGCGGTGCCCCGCACGCCCTCGCCTGCGCCGCCCTGCTCGGCGAACGCGTGGAAAGCGCCGCGGCACTGGTCGGCCTTGCGCCCCCGGACGCACCGGGACTTGACTGGTACGACGGCATGACGAAGTCGAACACCACCGAATACGGCCGGGCCGATACCGATCCGGGCGGGATCGCGGAGATCCTGGCCGAACGTGGCAAACTGATTTGCGATGATCCAGAACTGCTGCTAAGAGAACTCCGGCCGGAGCTCACCCCGGCTGACCGGAGGATCGTCGACGAGGTTGCTATTCAGCGGCTGCTGACAGACACCTATCACGAAGCGCTCAAGCACGGCGCACACGGCTGGATTGACGACACTCTCGCACTGCGCGGGGCGTGGAAGTTCGAGCTCTCCGCGATAACATCCCCCGTTCTTATCTGGCACGGACTCGACGACGTGTTCTCGCCTGTCAGCCACGCCCGGTGGCTGGCCGACCACATCCGGGCGAACCGCGACGACGCTCCTGTCCAGGTCGTGCTCAAGCGGCACGCGGCGCACTTCGACGCGATGGAGGTACTGCCGGACATCCTCGTCTGGATAAGGCGCGTCCGCGGTTCAGAACGGCTGGGGGTCCAGCGCCCGCACCAGCTTGCGTCCGCTGCGGAGCGTTCCGATCGTGGGATGCCCTTCACCGAGCAGCCCGGCGAGCTGGTTGATCGTCGCGGAACAGTGCGCGGACGCCGTGTGGTCGCCGAGTTGTTCCCTGGTGAGCAGCAGGTTGGCGCGGCAGCGCAGGGTATCCGGGTGCCCGGGCCCCAGGACGCGGGCTAGCGCTTCGACGGTGCGCACGTACAGCTGCTCGGCCTGACCCAGATCGCCCTGATCGGCGAGCAGCGTGCCGTAAGACATCTGGGCGGCCAGCGTGTAGGGATGGTCGTCGCCGAGCACGTCGGCTAGGCCGGTAACGGACTCCCTGATCGCGGCGAGCGCTTCGTCCCTGTGGGTGTTGCGCAACACGGCCGCGAGGTTGACCTGGCAGACGAGTGTGTGCGGGTGCCGCGACCCCAGCCGTTCGGAATAGGCGGCCAGGACCTGCCTGGTGTCCGTCGTGGCTTCCTCGAACCTGTCCATGGTCAGCAGGTTCGCCGCGTTGCTCAGCCGGCATGCCAGCACCTCGCTGCTTGATGGGCCGAACCTCCTGGTGAGCATCCCCAGGGCTGCCTGGAACGCCTTGTCGGCCTCGGCCAGACGTCCGGTGCTGCGCAGCGCGATACCGAACAGGACCTGCGCCGCAAGCGCGTCCGGCGAGTCCGCGCCAAGGGCTTTGGCGGTCAGCCGGTGAGTCTCCTCCATCCTGGCCATCGCTTCGGCGTACTGGCCCGCCTCAAGCAGGTCGTGAGCGATGCCACGGGCTGAGCTCAGCGTCCAGAGGTCATGCGGCCCGAGCGCCGTACGGCGCCGTTCGTAGGTCTCCGAATCGACCCGCAGAGCCGCCGTGACATCGCCTGACAAACGCAGCGAGGTGGCCAGGTTGTTGGCTGCGGATAGCGTCCGCTGGTGGTCCTCACCGTAGAGCGCGGTCCACGCCGGGTAGGTCCGCTGATCCATCTCCAGCGCCTCCCGGTATCGGCCGATGGCCCGCAGGTCGCCCCCTAGCGAGCCGGCCGTCATCAACGTGTGCGGATGATCCTCGCCGAGCAGCCGGGTCTGCTCGGCGAGGGTGGCCGTGTTCAGCTCGCGCGCCTCGGCGTACCGCCCCTGGCTGCGCAAGATGTTGCCGCGGTTGAAGCGGAGCTGGAGTATCTGCCGGCGCAGGACCCGGGCGGTCGCTGGATCGGCGGTCGCCTCAAGCTCGGTCCAGCACATGTCGGTCTCCCGGGCCAGCTGGGCGCCCCGGTCGAGGTCGCCGCGCAGCCACAAGTACCGCACCCGGTCGATGAACAGCTGCCTGACCGCTTCGACCGAGGAGCTCATGGCCTGCGATGGCGCCAGGTGGGGCCACATGAGCCGGTAGCGATCCCAGGTCTCCGGATCGTCGACATCCCGACGCGGACGCGCCGCGACCAGGACGCCGTGTACTGCATCCCGGGCCGCCACGAGCTGGTCCGCTGACATCCGGGACCGAACGACCTCCTGCACGAGCAGGTGGACGATGATCTCCCTGGCGGCGGCGTCGTGCTTGATCAAGGCCAGCCGGTTGATCTCCTGGACGACCCGGGCGATGACCATCTTCTCCGACAGCGCGGGGTCGAGCGGTTCGAGCACCCGGGACATCTCATCCGTGTAAATCAGGCGAAGCGAGACCCGGGACGCCATCACCGAGCATAGCTCGAACAACCGTGCGGCGGCGGGCGAGGACTCCGCGAGCCGGTTTAGCGACACATCCCACCCGGGAGATTGGGACCTGGCCGGGAAGCTCGCTGGCCGAGAGCACCCGATGCGGCTGGCGCTCCAGCTCCTCAAGGTAGTCCGCGACGGTGTAGTTCGTCTCGGCCAGCCACGCGCCGGCCGTGGCCACGGCCAGCGGCAGGAACCCCACCGCCGCAGCGATCTTGGACGCCTCGGCGCGATCGATCGACGGTACCCGCTGCCGTAGGTGCGTCACGCTCTCCTCCCCGGAGAACACGTCGACCACCAACTGGCTGGCACCGTGCTCGACCCAGGCCCGGCTGCGCGAAGTGACCAGGACATGGCCGCCAGCGTTGGGCAGCCACGGCGCGATCGCGTCGATCTCGTCGGCGTTGTCGTAGATGAGCAGCCACCTCAGGCCACTCTGGCCCAGCACGTCAAGCACCTGGTTAGCCACCGCCGTGACATCCGCAGTGGCCAGAATGTTCAAGCCGAAGGCACCCCTGAGCTGTACGCCGAGGTCGGCCAGCGACGCGTCGACGAACGCCGGGTCGGCGCAGTGCAGCCACCACACCACGTCATAGTCGGTCTTGAATCGATGCACGTACTCCAGGGCCACCTGAGTCTTGCCCACGCCGCCCAGGCCGCCCACGGCGACCCGGCCTGTCCCGGCGGCACGGAGCAGGTCCCGCAGCGTGCTCAGGTCGTTCTCCCGGCCAGTGAACTGGAAGTTGCGGGCTGGGGCGGCGAAGACCTGGGGCTCCATGCCGGGAAAGCCAGCGCCCGCGGCGAGGATCTCGGCGGCCGGCCTGCCGATGAGACCGAGCAACCTCCGCAACTTCTCGGTGGCCTCGGTTTGCGGCAGGCTGGCCAGGAACACCGTTGTCGCCGAGGCGAACTCCGTCAGCGGCGGCGATTGGGACACGTACACGGCCAGGTCGGGGGTCTCGGTCGGAAGCGTCAACCGGTGCCGCCGGGCCAGGTAGGCCGCGGACACCACGATCAGCGTGCGGGAGTACCGCAGCGAGCCGGTAGCCGCGGCGGACGTGCTGCCGTCGCCGCCGAGGCGCTGCAAGCTCACGTCGATGCCCGCGTCGCGCAGCACGGCGGCGATCCACTCCGCCCACACCTGGTCCTCGGCCAGGGACTCGACCACGATCTGCTCACCAGATAGCGGCACGCCGCGAGTGAACTTCATCGCGGTCCGCTCGCGAAGCTGCTCGTCCATCGCCGGCAGGCTGGTCACGGCGCCCGCGGTTACGTAGCCCGCGAGCCGTTCAAACGACGCGAGCAGCGAGCTCGGCACCCGGGGTGGGTCGCCGAACACGGCCAGGGTCTCCTCGTACGCGTAGAAAGCCTGGTAAGGCACCTCGATCGAGGCCCAGTACTCCCGCCGCTCACCGTCGGTCATCTTCTCAGGCAGCCCGGCGAAGTGCCGCATGGCGACCAGGCGGCCGGCGTCCGCTTTCTCCTTTTCGGCCCGGTCGATGCGCATCGGCACCGGCAGCACCCGGATGCGCCGGTTAACTTGCATCTGCCGCTGCCTGACCAGCTGGGCCACCTTGGCCGCGCCCTCGATGCCCTGGGTACTCAGCGTGAAGCAGTCGACGAGCACGTCCGGCAGGTGCAGCGTGCAGATGTCCGCGATGTCGCTGAGTCCGGTGCGGCTGTCGATGAGTACGTAGTCGTAGACGCGTTTCATATCCCCGCGCAGCGCGTCCAGGAATTCTCCGCCGCTCAGCGATTCGTAGAAGCTGTCCCAGTCCAGCGCGGACAGCGTGGCTACGTAGTCCCGGTTCTGCCTGCCCGGAGAAAGGAAGTCCAGGCTGCCGTCGTCGGGGAACTCCCAGTCCAGCGAGAACGCGTAGCGCTGCACCCGGCACAGGTCGCCGATGATCTCGCTACGTGCGGCCGCCTCCGTCTTCTTAGCCACACGTTCGTAGTCGCGGATCATGTCGATGATGCCCGGCTCATCGCGTACTTCCCGGCCGCGCAGGAATGGCTGGAAGAACCGGTCAAGGCCGGGTGACTCCAGATCCCAGTCGGCCACGAGCACCCGGTGTCCGTTCGCGGCGAGGATCCAGGCGACGTTGGCCAGCGCCATGGTCCGTCCGGTGCCGCCCTTGAACGAGTAGAACGTCACGATCTGACCGTGGCGTTCGCGCCGCGGTTCCACGGCGGGTAGATCACTCATCACGGTCCTCCTCAGCACGCTGTCCGGCCGGTCTCACGGTTTCCTCGCCGCCGCGCAACGACGCCCGGGACCCCGGCGGCACCATAGCGCGATCGACCCGTCCGAGCCGCAGGTACTGCCGCTCGGCTTCGGCGACCAAGGACGGCATCAGCGCCACGAACCGCTCGAGCGAGGAGATGCCGGCGACGGCCTCCGGCACCCCCGAGCGGGCCGACCGGGCCGCAGGGCCAACCGCTTTGGTCAGGCCGAGGATAGCCTGAACCCGCTCCGTGAGTCTCGCTTCGCGTTCATCGGACTCGTGGCTGCGCACCAGCACCGGCAGGATCCAGGGCGGCAGCGTTCCGGCCACCTCCCTGAGCGTGCGCTCTCCCTTCTCGTCGGCGGCGAACCCGGGATCGATGAGGATCACGCCCGGGTCGCCGCCCAGTTGCTCGCCGGCTCCGGTTAGATCCGCGATACGTACGGCGAGGTCGAGTTGCTCCGCCAGCGTAGCGGCGTACTCTGCCAGCGACAGCTCCTGGACGTCAGGGAACGGCCGCCAGCCGGTGCCGCCGGGGGCCGCCACCGTGACCGCGAATACTCCCGCGGAGGCCGCCCGGGTAAACGGGCTCAGCACGGAGTCGATGTCGGGGGCCGCCGAGGGTGTGACCGGAGCGCCCTCCGCCAGCTTCACTATGCGCCCGGCGAGACGCCTGACGATCGTGGCGTAAGAGGCACGGTAAGGGTTGAGCCGGAGCAGCGCCCGCAGCCCGTTTTCCGCGTAGCCGTCCTGTCCGGCGCCGAGCTCCAGCGCCTCGGTGAGGCCCGTCTCGTCATGGCCGGGTGGCAACGGGATCCACAGCACCGGCGCGAACCGCTCCAGCGGATTTTGCACTCCCGAGTCAGTCATCCGGCGCTCGAAGCTCGCCCACTCCCGGCCGGGCCAGGATCGGGCGAAATAGCCGGGCGAGTACAGCGGGACGAAAACCTCGGCGGTGCTCAGCGCATGGCTCATAGACGCGCGCCAGTCCGACCCGAGCGGGATCTCCTGGTCGAAGAAACCGGGCGCGAGGCCATGGCGCCCTGACCCTAGACCGCGTACCGCCTTGGTCAGGTCGTCGAAGAACGCGCGGACCCACTGGTCGGGGCTCGCCGCCGGGGTACCCGCCAACGGCGGCGAATGCGCGTAGCTGAGGTAGAAGTAGCTGGCCCGCAAGCCCGCCATGGCTGGCTGGACTACGATTTCGGCTCCGGAACTCATTGGGGTTTCTCCCGGAAGATGTCGCGCAGTTCACGCTCCCGTATGACGCGCGGTTCGACCACGTAGCCGAAATGAAATTCGGCGATGCGCTGCGCCAATCGCCACACAACGCTCTGATAAAAGGTGTCTAGCCCGATGTTCTTGAGGCCGAAGATCCCATCGGTCCCATAGCGCGCGGGGATGTTCACGTCGGGCAGGCCGCGCGGCGAGAACCGCTGGACATCGCGGACCGCCTTCGGCAGTCGAGTGTCGGGCACAGGCGTCCAGATCACAGGGATGATTCCGGTCTGATGGCCGATCCCATCTCCGGCCCGGCTGGTCACAATTCGCTGAGAGAAGGCGTACCACTCCTTACCGCACCATTCGCTGGACACGTAGGGATCGGACAGCAAGGCGACGAACACCTGGCAGGTACCCACCGCTTCGAGCAGCTCCGGCGTCCAGCGCGAGCCACCGGGTATAGCACGATCCATAAAACCCGGATCCGCCCCGGGGGGCTTGGCGACGAGCTGGGCCACGTTTTCCGACAAGTCATCGAAGAATTCGGCGATCCGCTGGTTCGGCTCGGGCTGCGCGCCCTGGGCGCGCTGCCAGGCGGAATGGGCGTAGCTGAGGAAGAACAACGGCGCCCGGCGGTGAACCTTGCCGGCCGCGTCAGTCTCCTCCGACGTCACGCCTACTACGGAAAACCGGGACCTGATCGTCCGCGGCAGCTGTGATCTCGCCCACTCGGTCACCGCGTTGTCCCAGCGCGATCCAGCGCGGCCAGCATGCCGGTCACGAAACGTTCGCCGTCGGCGGTCAGGGCCTTCGTCTGCCACAGCGGTTCACACGCGCTGCGGACCCACGAACCGTATCTCAGCCATCCCTCGCGACCGCGCGGCCCGCGGGACCGGCTGAGCTGCGCCAGCGCCAGGTGGGCGTAGATGCCGTGCAGCACCGCCTCGACCGGCCGCGGATCCGGCCGCCACGGGACGGGCAGGCGCCGGATGTCCTCGCGGTCGTACAGCTCGTACAGGTCGCATAGCGCGAACAGCTTGGCGTGCTGGAACTCGTGCACAAGCAATTCATCGAGACGGCACCGGTCAGCGGGCAGAGCGACGGCCACCGCGCCGAACGCGTGACGCGAGGTGGCGCCGCGCATACCGCCAGCGGACAGACGGAGCGGTACAACGGCGCGCAGGCCCGCATGGAGCGCCTGGGCATACCCGGGGACGTCGCGGGCCAGCCTGTGGTCGGCCGAGGCCAAGGCGCGCCTCCAGGCCAGCCATACCCGGCCGCCCAGGCGGCCGGCCGCGGGCACCTCCTGGCAGTCCCGGAACGGGTCGAGGTCCTCGACCGCCAGCCGCAACTCTGGTCTGCAGACGTACCTAGCGGCGCGCCATCCGGCAGCGCCAGCCCCTACCGTGCGCGGAAGCCGCCCCGGCGAGACCTGTACACGCGCTGTTCGCCGGTCCCACGTCCCGGTAGACAGGGCACCCGTTGAGGGCAGGTGCACGAGCCCGTAGCGCACAGGTACCGGTAGCTCCGCCGCGACGCCGGCCCGCAGCGCGGCGGCCGCGGCGATCCCGGCGAGGTGTGCCCGGTCGAGCCCGATATCTGCGCCAGCCGGCGGTCGCAGGCACCGCAGCGCCCAGACCCGCGTGTACGGATGCGACAAGATGTAGGCGACCGCATCAGGATGCGTCACGTCCAGCTCACACAGCAGCGCCCAGCCTTCGGCCGCCGCTGCCCTGAGCTCAGGTTCCCTGAGCGAACCAGTCTCCGCGCCGACGGCGGCTACCAGTGCCCTGGCCTGGGAAAGCCGCGCATCTCTGAGCGCGGTGACAGCGGCTATGTCGCCTGGTCCGGCGGCGAGGGTCTCGAACGCGGCGGCCGGAAGCCTGTGCACGGGCCGCGACCCGTGATCGGCATGCGCTACAGACGCCTCGGGTGGCGCCGCAGTGAGCTGGCGTATCAGTTCCATCAGGTCCACGCAATACGCGGAGGGGTTGCCGAATCCAGTCTCCCTGCTATACCGATGCGCATACAACCCGGCACCGCAAATGCGCACGACCGGACAGGCCTGGCAGGTGGCGCACAAGGCCGTGAGGCCGTCCTGGCGTGCGGCCACGCCGACATGCCGCACCGCGTCATCGACCGCATGCTCCCACACCCCCATACCGGTGGCTGGAGCGCCATCGAAGGCGGTCTTCAGCGAGTCCACCTGCTCCCAGTCTCCGTCGGTCTCAATCACCAGCAGCCCCGGTCGGTGCAGGCCTATGGCCTCGGTACCGCTGGGCCCGCCGCGGGCGGCCGAGAGCACCGAGTCGAACAGGCGGATCGGCATCGGCCGACCGTCCTGGACCCAGCGTCGGTACACCGCGAGCAGCCAATCGGCGTACGGATGCGGTCGGCCGGGCGGGCGGGCGGGCGGGTTATCCCACGTCGCGTGGGGCAGCAACAGGTCGAGCCGGGGCGGCCGCTCGGCGGCCAACGCGGTGTACACGGCCACCGGGTCGTTGGCCAGATCGACCGTGCAGAGGATGCCGGCGAACAGGTGACGGAATTCGGGACGGCGGAGCAGCGCGAGCGCCCGGAGCACCTGCGCGTGGCTGCTGCGCCCGTCCGCGAACCTACGGTGCCGGTCGTTGGCGGGCTTGTCGCCGTCTAGGGACACGCCGACCTGAACCCCGTACTCGCGGAATAGCTCGCACCACCGCTCGTCAAGACGCACCACGTTGCTGTGAATTCGCAGGTCGAGCACGGTCACCGGAGCGATCCGGCTGACCAGCGCAGACAGGATGGACCGCATCGCGGGGCGGCCGAGCAGCAGCGGCTCGCCGCCATGCAGGATCACGCTGACCCGCGGCAGCCGGTGGGCCGTCGCGTGTTCGGCGATCCGCCGGGCCGCCATATGCGCCGTGGCCGCCGAAATGCCGCGCGGCTTGAGCCGCCAGCTCTGGTCGGCGTGCTCGTAGACGTAGCAGTGGTCACAGGCCAGGTCGCAGCGGCTGTGCACCTTCAGGACGTACTGCGAGACGGTGACCGGAACGGCGATCACATGCCCGGTCGGCACGGCCTCGCTCAGATCGCCGAGTTGAAGCTCACGGCGGCGATCAGCGACGGTCGTGCCTCGACCGCCAGAATCCGGTCAGCCATCCGCCTGGCGTCGGGATCCACGCTGAGCTGGGCAAGCGGAACCTCCCGCACGTCCACGACAGCCGCCGGTTCCGGACGGCCAGCCAGGACCGGCGAGTTCGGGCTTTCCACTGGTCTTCCTCCTAGGGTATAAGAGTCAGGCTAGACGAAAAGGCACATAGTTGTCAGCATGCGATTACCGGCTGTCGGCATCAGATCGGCCGGAACGGCGCACCTGTTGACCACCCTGCCGGTGCCTGGCCCGCCCGGAGCGGCACGACCTCGCCCGAGGCGCCACCCGTCCGAAGCCCTTGCTACCTGGGACGCAGCGGCTCCCGGGGACGTTCGGTACCGGCCTAAGGTGTATCGGAAGCGGGTTGTCGGTTCTCCGGATAGCGGGCCGCCCGTTACCGACTTTGAGGTTCGATTTGCCTAGTCTTAGAGATTCGCTTCAGCTTCCTGACGCGGACGAGTGCGGCGGCGTGACCGAGTTGCGTGTGTACGGGGTCGGGGGGACGGCCGCGTGCCGTCATTGACGGTGACCTGCCTCCCGAGGTGGCCAGCGGGAGCCGGATCGGAGGCTTCTACCGGCTCTCAGATCATCGCGCCCGGCCTGAGGACAGGGACGCGAACCAGGACTAACAGATCATCGCGATACGAAGCCATGCGGCCGCCGTACCACACCGGGGCGGAGAGGATACGGCGGCGCAGGATGGCCACCGCGGCCGCGCTCAGGGGAGGCCTGACCAACGATGAGTTCTGGGACGGGGAAGGCAGCGCCCGCCTGCTTACCGCGGAGCATGTCGCCGTGGCCGCGGGGTTCCTGGCCATCGTGGTCGGCGTCACGACTACGGATCTCACCGCCACCGGATCAGCACATGTCATCGTCCTGGGGCGGCTGGCAATAGGCCTGGGGACGGCCACGATCGCTCTCGGGGTGGCCTATATCTGCCTGGATGGCATGGAGCACACCGACCCTCAACCGGCCTGAGCGTGGGGCACGCGGCGCGCTCAGCGGCCTCCTGCGCGGCTGGCGGCAGCACTTGTCCAACCCGGATGCCGGCCTGAAGGCGAATATCCTTGCCTGGTTACGTTCGGGTCCACCATAGATAGGCACGCTCTACGCCTGGGGCTTTCCCGCCTATCTCACCCCGGACCTGCTGGAGCCCCTGGAGCCAGGCGGCCCGGGACGGCTGGGAGACTGGCGCAACCTGTACTATCCGACCGATCCCATCGCCGGACCTGCTACCGCGAACCTATCCTCAGCCCCTGGCCACGCCGTCGATATGACCCTGTACGACCCGGCATGCTGCTGGTGGATCTACGGGGAAGTCCCGCCCGTACCCCAGGGCACGCCGGTTACTGGGACGACCCTCGGATGTCGGTGCTGGTCAATAAGGCCGCTGCTGAGACGCTCACGACGGCCGGTGCCGAGACACCGCGGTTACAGGGACTTCATCCCGACGGCGGCGCGCTCCTGCGCTAAGGGTGTCGCCATCCCAACGCGACATTCACTGCCTCGGTCCTCACCGGGCTGCACCAGATGTTACGGGCACCGGGCTCCCCGCTCTCCTGCCGCACCTGCCCGGCTGTGGCAGTTCAGCTCATGTCTTTCCAGACGATGGCGGCCAATTCGTTGATCGTGTCGATGCCGTACTGCTCGGTCGGGTTCCCGGTGGTGAGCACAGCCATCAGGTAGCCCGTGCGTCGGTCCGAGATCCACCCCACGCTGTTGATCTGCCAGTCGGCGCCGGCGCTGTCCAGGGGAAGCCAGCCGTTTTTCAGGGCCACCGTCGCCTGGAGCGGGACGCCGCCGGAAATCCCCCAGCGCTGCGATGGTGTCACGTTTTCCATGAGCGACAAGGCGTAGCTTCGCTCGGCGCTTGTGAGCAGCGCGTTTGGCTCGACAAGCTCGCGGAGCAGGGAAATCTGGTCGGTGGGCGTCGTTGTGGTCAGTCCCCATCCTGGCCAGGGGAACCCGGCGCAGTCCACGCAGAGCGACGGCGACGTGTGGGTCAGGCCCGCCGCCGCGTTGAACGAGCGGATGCTCGCCGCGCCGCCGACGTCGTACCAAAGGCTTGTGGCGGCGGCATTGTCGCTGTCCTCGATCATCTGCTGCGCGAGCGACTGGTCAGTTGCCGGCAGCCCGGTACTGCCGTCACCGTGTTCGGCAAGCAGCGTCTCCAGGACGTCGAGCTTGACCACGCTCGCTTCCGCCTGCGGCTGTCCTTGCCCGAGGCGCCAGGTCTGGCCCGTTGCGATGTCATAGACGGCGGCCAGGACAGTGCCCGCCCGGGTGGAGACATATGAGGCTGCCGCCACCGCGAGCGGATCTTGGTGTCGTCGGCGCGCCGGCGCCGGGGAGGTTGCCTTCGGCTGCGTGGCCGGTGAAGCATGTCCGGTCTTTGGAGCGGCGCCCGGTGCAGGCGGACGGCTGTCTGGTCCCCGGATCGCCAGGGTCGCGAGGATCACCGCTGCGATGACGAGAACGGCGCCGGCCGCGCGAACGCTCCAGCTCATCAGCGCTAGCACGCGCCGGGAGGCCGCCGGCGGGCGCCGTCATAGCCGGTCCTGGTGGTCATAGCTGGTTCCAGAGATATGAGGTGAGCCCGTATTGCGCGGCTACCGGGTTCCAGAGGTTAACGAACGCCTTCTTGTCGGTAGTGGCCTGGGCGTCAGGGGCAGCCGCGGCCTGGAAGTTAGGGTCAGCTTGATCGTTCTGGGTGCAGCCCTTGGAGAGTTCATCCTGCGCCCATCGGGCGAAATCCCGATCCGCGGTGGCCGAGGCCAGCCAGGCGCCGGTCAGCGCCTGAAGCATCGGCCCGGACAGTGCGGAACGCCCGGGAAGGCTGGCGAGCTGGGAGAGCAGCTGCTGGCGCGCGGCGGCAGCATTGTCGAGGACTTGCGGGTCCTGGCTCAAGGCTGGCCCGCACTCGCTAATGCTGTTGACCGCATTCACGATGGAACTACGGTCCGTGACACTCTGCGCGAGAAGCCCGGCGAGGCTCGCCGCCGCCTGCTGCTCAGATTGCGATGACGCCGTGGCAGTGGCTGATGACGGCGTGGCAGTGGCTGAGGCGGACAACGATCGCCGTGGGGCGGCTGGAGACGTTCTGGCGGTGGTCGCGGCGGCCTGGCTGTGATGGAATGGCTGCACGATGAACAGGGCCGCGGCTCCCCCGGCCGCCAAAAGCGCAACGACGCCGATCACCAATGGCCAGCGGGAACGATGCCGCCGGCCCTGATGCGGCGTTGTGCTGCCGCGACCTGGCATCACGACAGGGGGAGTTGACAAAGTATCTGGCCACACCCCCGGCGGACCGGATCCAGCGCCGCCATCGGAAGACCTCTCCGAAGGCCGGTCGGTCATTGCGGCTGGTGAGGTCAGGGTGCCTGGCTCTGCTCGGGCAGGTACCGGGCGGGTTGCCGTCACCTCAAGGCCCGGAGCGGGCACCTGCTCCCTGGCCACAAGAGCGGCCCGGCGGCCGTCGTCAGCAGCAGCCGGGCTCCCGCAGACAGTGCAGAATTGCGCCCCAGACCTCACCTCATGGCCGCATCCTTGTCCCGGCGGGTAGGCCGGAAGGCTGCTTTCCCGGTACGCCCCGGAGGGCGCAGTAGCCTGCGGCGCGGGAGTGGGCATCTGCTCCTCGGCCACAAGAGCGGTCCGGCGGCCGTCGTCAGCAGCCCGGCTCCCGCAGACAGTGCAGAATTGCATCCCCGGCCTCAGCTCATGGCCGCATCCTTGTCCTGGCGTGGTGTTGACCTTCACGACATTCTCATTTCGTCGTCACTGCAGTAAAGGCGAGCGCGCCGCTATTTACGCGATAATTGAGGTGAGGTCGCAGCGCAAGTTGTACTATTCCTTGTCGGCGCCGTTATGCTGCCCCTCGGCCAGGCGCTCACGAAATTGCCTCCTCCGTTCCTCGGCGAGGCTTTCCGCTCTGACCTTATCAGCCTGGCTGAGGACGGCCTTAGGCGGCTTGGGCCTCGTAGCGATTCCCAGCGCGTATTCACATGCCGCACTCTCGGTTTCAAAGTGCTGCTTGTGAAATACTTCTCCTCGTTCAGCGAAGTAGGCGGTCCAGCCGTCGCCGTCGGATTCCGGTTCGACCACAGTAACGTTATCCGGGCGCATTTCTGGCTGTGCTACATCGCGTACGGAGAACTGCCCCTCCATACCAAGTGCACTCAGCCGGTCTCTGAGTTCTTTGATGTTCATTGTCACAGCTCCTCCAAGTATCCGTCGGCTATGAGCTGGTGTACTGACTGATGTGTCCTGAATTGAATGCCTCCGCCCGGCTCTCCGAACGCAGGCGCAATTTTCGCTTCGTTTGCCGTAAACGGACGGAGCACCTTGTACTGGTGGTACTCGCCGCTCAGCCTATCGGCTGGGACGGACCGCTCTGGGTAGCTGGTGCCGCTTGGGCACAAGAACTCCCCTTCATCGGGTCCGTACCTGTCCAAATACTCTCCTGGCTTAAGTTGGGTGGGTGATTCGGTACCTTCGACTGCACCGTCATGGGTATCAGGCCAATTCCAGTTGGGCTTTCCGCGGGCATCAACTCCCGAGGCATATTTATTGAGGTACTGCTCCGGCGTGTCTCCGTGAAATGGATCATAACCGGGTGGAAACTGATCTCGAGTATTGGGATCGGTAAGGCGAGTCTCTAGGCCATTTTGCACGCGAGCCCCGAAATCCTGCGCTTCGTCCGGCTGGTCCAAGGCAGTTGGGGGTTCCGGCGGGCGCTTGGGTTCATTCCCATCGCCGTTATCTCCGCCGCCCCCAGCTGCTTGCAGTTCCCGCATCTTGGCTATGTCTTTTTCGACTTCCGGTCCGCCGATGTAGTAACCGCCAGCTGCCGGGGAACCTGCCGGTTCGCCCTCTCCGGGCTCGGGCACGGTCTCCCCGCCTGCAGATCCGCGGCTGGCCTCGGCGACCGATTCCGCGCTTCCCGAATCGTTCATCTCAGTCATGTCGGCACTGCCCGATCGGAGGACTGCGCCGGGATGCCGAGGTGCTTCGCCACGGCCGCTGGCCACGATGGCTGAAAGCGCATGGTACGGACCGCGAGTGCGTGCAGGAACAGGCAGTACGCTGCGTCGCTGAGGCCTGGCTCGGCTGAAGGCAGCGAGGGGAAGGAGGCCACCTGAGTCCGGAGCCGGCCGAGCAGCGTGGCCCACCTGCCCTCGATATCCTTGGCGGTCAGCCCCTTGACCTCCAGTGCCGCGACATCATCCTTGATGCGGCCGACGACAATCGGGTCGCGCACCATGGCGAGCCCGGCGCCGCGGTAGGCGCACTGCGACCGGCACCGATCGCAGGCCGTGAACGGGACCACGGGCACCGGGGTGACCGCGCCGGGCGGGGAGGGACGCAGCACCGGTGTCACCGTGACGTGGGTTGCCTCGGCGAATTCGTCGCTGTACACGAGGGCTTCGCCGGTCTGCAGCCGGGTCGCGAACCGCATCTGCGACTCGTCGAAGCCCATCGTCTGGCCTAGATACCGCCGGTCGTCCTCGGCGGTCAGCCGGTGCATGATCTTAAGGTTCGTGTTCTTAACAGCGTCCTGGACAAGCTTGGTGGGCAGCTGCTCGGCGATGATTACCCCTTCGCCGTACTTGCGGTTCTCGGCGAGGGTGTTGGCGAAAGCCTCGGCCGCCTTCTCCTTGGCCTGGGCGTCCTCGGCCGCCCTGGCGCCCTGGGACCGGGCCAGCAGCCGGTGCGCCTCCTCCACCAGCGTGACGTGGACCAAGTCGGCGGACGCTCCGCGCACCGCCTGGTAGTGCTCGGTCACGGCGTTGAGCAGCAGCGCTATCATCAGCGCCTGCTCATCTCCCGATCCGAGCGACTTGAGTTCCAGGATCACCGGGTGGTCGAGCAGGCCGGCGATATCGTTGGGGCGGGTGGTCAGGAACGCGGACGCGGTGACACCCCTGACCAGCTGCTGCGCCCGGCGGATCGAGGCAGCCTCGATGTTGGCCCGTACTTCGCCCGCGTAGCCGAGGTCAGCGGTGACCTCGCGCATCGCCCGCATGAACTCCACCGCGGTCGGCCAGGCCCGCGGGCCGCTGGGACGCTCAGAGGCCAGGAAGCCGGCCCGCAGGTAGGTCAGGCTGAGCGCGTCCTGGTAAATCGACGGCAGCGGCTCCCATAGGCCGAATGCGGCTTTATAGCAGGTCAGCAGGTTGGACATGTGCTCGCCGACCAGGACGCCCAGCGGCACTTCGAACGGATTGAAGCGCAGTGGCCGCCCGCCCTCGTCGCCGACGGTGCAGACCTCCAGGTCCTCGAAGCCGGGTTCGGCGGCCAGTCTGCGGTAGTCGTCGGCGTCGGAGTTGACCGGCTCGATGACCAGGAACGGTATCCGGTGATCCAGCCACAGCTGCCGCAAGATCTCCATCGCGGTGGTCGTCTTGCCGCTTCCGGTGCTGCCGGCCAGGAGCGCGTGCTTGGTCAGGCTTCGCACCGGGATCGTGATGTACCGGTCCGACCCTGGGATCTGGCCGATCCGGATTGACGGACCTGCTACCTGGAAGGCCTCCGCATGCCCGAAATGCCCGCGGCGTACGCGGAACCCCGGCACGATCCCGTCGACCGCGATGGGCAGCCGGAACGCGCAGCTGGCGTCGCGGGCGTCGCCGATGACGCTGAGCAGCCTAAGCTGCGGATCCGGCGGGTCAGGGCGCGCCCAGATCTCCGGCCTGCCCGGCAGCAGCGCGAAGTCCAGAGTGGCCAGGTTCCGCTCGGCGAGGCGGCGCTGATCGGCGTTCGCCGGCTTCCGCACCTCGTAGGCGGACACAGAGCGTTCCCGCTCCAGGTGGCTGCCGCTGGCCGGGTCGGGCGGTGAGATAGCGGCCGCGATCATCTCCACGATGCCCGGCGGCAGGCCGCCGGCCGCCGCCACCTGGATCCTCAGCGCGAAGGCCTTCTGGCCGAGACGGCGGGAGAAGTCACGGAAAGCACGCTCGGCGTCGACCGCGAACGCGTCAGGAGCCAGTTTCTGGCGGCCGAAGTAAAGGCCGCTCTCCTGCTCATCCTCACGGGCCAGGCGTCCGTAGAACGTCGCCAGGCTGAGCAATTTCTGGCCAAACGAAGCGGGTATCTGCATCGGCAACACGGCCGCCGACACCACCAGCGGGCCGGAGCAGGCGGCCAGCGCCGCATACACCGCCGACCAGTCGCTGTCAGCCCAGTTGAACGGGACAGCCGAGAAGTAATAGGAGACCTGGGCGTCAGGCCGCGACGGCTTACCGATCAGCTCATGACGGGTGATCATCGCCGATTCCGCGGCGCCGTCAGGAAACGGCATGAGCAAGGCGCGGATCGCGGCTTCATCCGGCACCGGGGTACCCGTCACATGGCGTGGCAGCGAGGCATGCAACTGGGCGCACAGCCGGTCTGCCTTGGCGACGACCTCGGACGCATCAGGCCCCCAGACCCGGCCGATCAGCCCGACCGTGATCGGTGTCGCTGCCTGCTGCTCGACGACGATCCGCAGGTCCAGCGCTGCCCGAAGGGCCGGATCGAAGAACCCGTTCAGGAAGCCCTGCTGCTCGCTGAGTGCCTTCGCCATCCGGTCCGCTCGCGGCAGACCCTGGTACTCACGGGCCTCAAGCAGATCCACTGCGGCGTCGATGGCGATCGCGAAATATGCGTTATGGACGCCCGGCCGCTCGCCCCCGGACTGCAGTCCTGGCGGCGGAGCAATCGTGGTGAGGATAGCCCCCATGGCGCGGGCGCTAGGTGCTGATCTTTGACACTGTGACCTTCACCGCTTCCCCGATGATACCCTGGCCCTGCGGGCGTATCTGGCCGACGGCCACATCGATTCCCTCTCGTGCGACGCTGTGCATGGCTTCCCGCATCGCCCTGGCGTAGTCGAAGCGGAGCGTCACATACAGGTCGGTTCCCTGTCGCTTGAGGGTCTGCCAGACCCTCGCCAGCGCCATCAGCAGATAGCGCAGCGGAGAGATGCGAAGAAAAAACGTCCAGCCCACGTACAGATCCTGTCCGTAGGCGAAGCACGAGATGAACCCCGTGAAAAGGCCACGGCGCAGCTCCAGGTAGTCACGGGCCTGGCCGCCGGCCAGGTTGAGGCGCCGCACCTGGATCAGGTCAAGCGGGGTCTCACGCCGGCGGACCGCCCAGGTGATGTGCTCAAACGTGACCGGTGCGGCCGCTGCCTTGTCATCCACGGAGAACTTCCACTCCGACAACAGCGCTGGCACCGGAAGCAGCCAGTACAGGCAGCCAAACGCTATCGCGGTCAGCACGGCGCCAACCACCAGGAGAGTCACCGCGACCCCAACGGGCAACCCCAGCAGGTGCAGGAACAGCAGGACAATCACAGACACGAACCCGCCGAGGAAATAAAGCACCATGTACTGCAAGGCGTGCCGGAAGAATTGCGCCAGCAGCCGGGGATTGCCCAGCGGGTCGAAGGACCCCTCAGGCTCCTTGTCGTAAACCAGCCTGAGTCCCAGGTACTGCGCGTTCGGCGTCCGCTGCCCCACCGCCGCTTCCACCGCCGTCGGCACCGGCCCGCTCCGGGAGTTCGGCCAGCCGGCACTGGCCGGCGCGGCCACCGCGGCTGGCGCCGGCTGACCGCAGTTCCCGCAGTACGTATCGCCGACTGCCAGCAGCAAGCCACAGTTAACGCAGGTCCCCTCCATCGATCCGGTCCTCTCTGCTCCCAGGCCGCTCCGCTACAGGCCGATCCCCCCCGGGACCATTCAGTTCTTTGCCGCGGCTTGGCGCCTGAGGCAAAGACGGACCGGACAATCAAGACGAGCCAACACTAAGGCCGACGGCGCCAGACAACGAGTATCTAGCGCGGAACGTCCCCACCACTCGCCGTTTGAGACGCTACTCCCAATACGGCACGTGCGCTAGGCCTGTCAGACTGGTGCAACTTCGCAGAAATCGAACCGGCCAGGCGGCAATAACACACGATTGGTGGGAGTTTGGCTCGATTTTTATCGGGCGCAGATATGAAGCTATGGTGCCGGACGCCCGAGGACCACGTGCTCGAGGGTATCTGGGCGACTTTGCAGGACATGGATCAGCCCGGCAGGCTCGAACCGGACAGAGCCGAGCGTTCGGACCGCCATCCAGCCGAACCTGTGTCCCATCTCGTTCCCTCGCCGCAGATCGTCCGGGGCCAGCGTCGCGGGCCACGCGGCGTGGTAGTACAAACCGATCTCATGCTGGATCCCGTTTCCGTCGAAGATATTCTCTACGGCAAATGCCAGGTCTCCGACGCGCAGTTCGTGCCCTAGCTCTTCGGCAAGCTCGCGGGCTAGAGCAGCATCGCTTACCTCGCCGAAACGCACTCTCCCGCCAGGCAGGAACCAGTAATCAAGGCCGTCGACAGTACACAGCAGGATCTCTTCGCCGCGGCGGATGATAGCCGCCACCCGCAGGTTGAAGGTTCCGTTCGGTCCGCTCCAGGAGATGTCAGAAGCCGCGGTCATTGATCATTAATCCTCTCTGGAGGATCCCAGCTATTAACGCTATAGCGCTGACCCTATGAGCCAAGCCTCTCATGCCACCGTGCGGTCACGTGTTCGAGTATGGAATCTGCTGTCGGTATGCCGGGGAAGCCGCCGCTTCTACAGCGAGGACCCGCACGGCAACAGGCTGGAGTTCCCCGGACCTATTGAACCAGAGCTGATGGTTACCGGCCGCAGCGAATACCTGCGATCTGAGATCGAGAACCTCGGGCACGATCCTGTCCGATGCGGGGATCGATCGCTTCGCCGACCGCCTGATGGCTTGGTACCGGCCCGCAAAGACCAAACATATGCCCGTTATATCCCTTACATCTCGGTTTTATGCTGAGACATTCGGTCATTAATCAACCACGATGGACCATGTCGTGGCTCGCGAGCGGAAGCAGGACAGCACGGGCGTGCAGGACGGGGTCCGCGGGCGGGATCCGCGGGGCGGGTCCGCGGGGCGGTCAGCCGCGGCTGGGCGCCATCCTTCACCGCGCCGGGTAACCGGGCGAACGCTAGCTGATGGAGCGCTAGTTCGGAACCGTCACGCCCTGGAATCAGGGATACTTGACGCCGCGCCCTTGTGGTGCAATGGCAGGGTCTGCATGCTTATCGCCCTATTCACGTTCTCGTATTCCGTGGCTAGCAAGTCACGAATCAGGATGGGCATAGGAGCCGAAATAGCAATACATTATGACAATAGTGGCGTGCTCATTGTTAAGGCAGACTTTGTCTTCTGGAACGAACGCGCCCAGCCTGGGGCCATAATTGAGATTTCAGGCACGATCTGTCCTGGTGAATCAAATGGCGCCGAACTAGCTCTCTACTGGCGGACGTTCGAGAAAACTGACGTGTCCAGAGGTGACAACGGGAAAAGTATATGGTGGTCGCACTCCGTCGGCCCGGTCTACCCGCTGATCGTTCCTGGCCGGGCGGCTGGCACGTCAAGCACAGTGCAAAGCATCCGTCTTTATGCAAGGCAACCAGGGGCTCTAGGAACGGGACAATACCGGGTCATCTTCAGGGCGACAACTGATGACCCGAAAAACCCGGGCTGTTCGTACTGCCTCGACCTCTCAATATCAGAGAAGCACGCTAAGCAGCTCGCGGATTGCCAGGAAGATAAGGATGCCGTATGGCATCAGCGTCTTATATCCAGGAAATTGTCATCGGCTAACGGAGCGGAAGCAGCAGAGCCTGCCGCCATCAGGTTCGAGTCGCAGGAACTGCGCGGGTACTGAGCCCAGGGAAATCCGACCATCGGCTGTCGCGGAGGTCTGGGACAGCAGTACCGCAGGCGCGCAGGTCTGGGCCTGACCTTCCTGCCGTTGCACCGCGCGGGTTTTGACACCTAGCATTACAAGGCATAGGTTTACTTGGCATGAACAGGGAACGGCTGAAGGGGAATCTCGATCTGCTGCTGCTGTCGGTGCTCGCGGCCGGGCCCGGGCACGGGTACGCGATCATCTCGGCACTGCGTGACCGTAGCGCCGGCACGTTCGACCTGCCTGAGGGCACTGTGTACCCGGCGCTGCACCGGCTCGAGGACGCGGGGCTGCTGGCCAGCTCGTGGGCTGACGTGACCGGGCGGCGGCGGCGCATCTACGGGCTGACCGACAAGGGAGCGGCGGCCCTGGCCGCCGAGCAGACCGAGTGGCGCAGGTTCGCCGTGGGTGTTCAGGCCGTGGTGGGGTGGCCGGCATGAGCCACCCACGTGACCTGATCGAGGAATACCTGAACGAGTTCCGGGCCAGCCTGCAGCTCGCGCCGGAGCAGGCCGGGCTGGTCGTGGCGGAGGCCGAGGATCACCTGCGCGAGACGGCTGCCTGCGGCCTGGCGGCCGGGATGACCGAATACGAGGCGCAGCAGGCTGCGATCTCGGCGTTCGGGTCCATCAGCGCGGTCGTGCGCGCGCACGCGTCCCGGCCTGCCGATTTCATCAGGGGCAGGACGCCAGCGGCCATCCTCGGTGACCTGGTCCTGGCGGGCTGGAGGCTAGCGGGCACCGGACTGGTCGCGGTCGGCGTCAGCGGGCTGGTCGTGTTGCTCATGAACCACATGTTCGGCCGCGCGTTCACCGGCCGGGCACCGGCCGGGGTGTCGTTCCGGAAGGCGGACTGCGCGTACTGGATGGGCCTGTGGCCAGCTGCGCGCACCTGTGCGGCGGCCCACATGCTGGAGGCCAGCAGCGACGCGGTCGTACTGCGGGCCGGAGCCGGGGTCATCGGGGTGGCCCTGCTCGCGGCGTATGGCGCCGTCCGCTACCTGCAGCGGCAGCGCGGGCGGGGCCCGGTGGTGGTGCTGGCCGGCTACTTCCCGCTGCTGGCCGCCGGCGTCTTCGGCGCCGGCGCCCTCGGGCTGGCCCTGGCCCAGCTCACCGGCTTCGCGGTCACCCAGGGACCCGGCACCTACCTCAGCGGCGCCATCATCGCGGCGGCCGCGGCGACCTGGTACGGCCGCAAGGCCCGGCCGGCGATCCAGCACCTGATGCGCGGGTGGGCGCGCCACGCCGGCGCCAGGTAACCCCTAGGGCCCACTCGATTCACTCCGCGCCGCAGGCTGACATGCACTCCGATCGGGGACCGGCATCAAGTCTGCCCCGGATCGGCCCTACCAGGGAACCGGAGCGAATCATGATCGATGCGGTCGCCGTGGCCGCGTACGGGCTCAGCAAGAGCTACGGCCGGCACCGCGCCATCGAGGGCGTCAGCTTCGAGGTCCCTGCACGCCATCGTCGCGGTCCACTACTGGCTGCGCTGGACGAGCCTGTTCCACGGCGGGGGCGGCGGGCTCGCCCTCGGCCTGGCCGTACAGTCCCTCACCGTGGCGGTCGTCATGGCGGCCGCCTACGCGATCCTCGCCCGCCGCGACCCAGCCGCATGAAAGGGCGAGCGCGCCGGCCTGCTGTCAGCCGTCGAATCCAGTAGCGCCGTCTGTCTGCTCGCGGAGGATGTCGGCGTGGCCGACGTGCCGGGCTGATTCCTCGATCATGTGCACGTAGATCCACCGCAGCGAGACCTGCCCATCCGCGGGTGCGGAACGCAATCGTCAAGCGAGAAGCCCGACGCGGCCAGCCGGGAGGCCGCGCAGGCCCGCTCGTATCCGGCGAGCAGGCTGTCGGCCGTGTCATCGCCGCTCAGTGCCCAGCCGTCATCCTGCGGCGGTTCGCCCAGCCCATCGTCAGAACGCCCCGCCAGCACCACCTGGAACCATTCCCGCTCGACCCCGGCCAGGTGCTTCACCAGGCCGCCGAGCGTAGTCTGGGACGTGACATGCCGCTGACGGACCTGCTGATCGGACAGACCAGTCAGCTTGCGCTTCAGTATGTCCCGGTACAGATCAAGGAATGCCTCAAGCACCTGGCGTTCCCCGCCGGTGCTCACCAGCTCATCAGGCGCAAGCGGCGGAACAGGTCTGGGCGGGGCCATGGCCGAACGCTATCGCCCGCGACGGTCGCGGGCCACCTTGCCCTGCGCATAACTCCGGGCGACCCACGTGGCCCTGCGTGCCCGTGGTTGCCGTCGCCATGGTTGTTAGGGTAACTAATGAGCCTTAGCGGACTAGGAAACAGTTGCCCCCGATCGAAGGGCCGCGCCGATGAAGCTGCCTCCTGTTGAGTACGAGGCACCGAGATGCGTTGCTGAAGCTATCGATTTGCTGGCTGAGCACCTTGACGAGGCGAGCGTGCTGGCCGGCGGCCAGAGCTTGATACCGCTGTTGGCGCTGCGGCTGGCCCGCCCGGCGGTGCTCATCGACATCAACGGCATAGATGAGCTGTCCGGGATGTCGGCGACAGACGGCTGGGTGACGATCGGCGCCATGACCCGGGAGTACGTGGCCGAGGAATCTGAAAGCGTCGCCGATGCCGTGCCGTTGCTGGCGGCTGCGCTGCCGTTGATCGGTCATGACGCAATCCGCAGCCGCGGCACGATAGGGGGCAGCCTGGCGCATGCCGATCCGGCCGCCGAGCTGCCGGCCGTCGCCCGGGCACTCGATGCCGAGTTCGTGGTGCGCGGCCCGTCGGGCGAGCGGGTGATCCCGGCGGCGCAGTGGTTCGAGGGTTTCCTCACGACGTCACGCCGTCCCGACGAGCTGCTCGTAGCGGTGCGCTTCCCGGCCGCGAGACGGGGCACAGGGATCAGCTTCCAGGAGGTCGCACGGCGCCACGGCGACTTCGCCATTGTCGGCCTGGCGGTGTCACTGGTGTTGTCCGGCGGGGTGATCAGCGATGCCCGGCTGGCGTTCGCCGGCCTGTCTGATGTGCCGGTCCGGGCCACTGCCGCCGAGGATCTGCTGGTCGGCGAGAGGCCGTCGACGGAGCTGTTCGATGAGGCGGCCCGCCGTGCGACCGACGATGTGGACCCGCCGGCCGACCTGCACGGGTCGTCGGACTACCGGAAGACGGTCGCGGCCGCTATCGTGCGCCGCGGCCTGCGAGCAGCTACGGACAACGCCCGCGAGAGGCAGTGACTGATGGCGGACATCACCCTGAGGGTCAACGGTACGACGTGCACGGGTTCGCCTGAGGCGCGCAAGACGCTGGCGGACTTCCTGCGGGACGACCTCAATCTCACCGGCACCCACGTCGGCTGCGAGCACGGGGCCTGCGGTGCATGTACGGTCATCGTGGACGGCCGGGCGGTGCGCTCGTGCCTGATGCTGGCGGTCCAGGCCGCCGGCCGCGAGGTAACGACCATCGAGGGGCTAGCCCCGGACGGCGGGCTGGGCACACTGCAGCAAGCTATGTGGGATTCGCACAGCTTCCAGTGCGGTTTCTGCACGCCCGGGTTCGTCATGCAGGCGACCGCGTTCCTCACCGGCCACCCCGACGCCAGCGAGCAGCAGATCCGCGAAGCACTATCCGGCAACATCTGCCGGTGCACTGGCTACCAGAGCATCATCGATGGCGTCCTACTGGCCGCCGAGCGCAACCGTGAGCGCTGAGCGAGGGAGCAACCATGACGGCAATTGCGGCTGAGCGCTACACCGGCGCCAGCATCAAGCGTTCGGAAGACCCGCGCATCCTGACCGGCGCGGGCCGGTACGTCGACGACATCAAACTGCCGGGCATGCTGCACGCCGCGTTCGTCCGTTCGCCGCTGGCTCACGCTCATGTGCTCTCGGTCGATGTCTCGGCCGCGCGGGCGCTGCCCGGAGTGGTCGCGGTGCTCACCGGAGCGGATCTGGAAGCGATGACGGTCCGGGCGCCTGATCCGCTGCTTGCACTTTTCAGTACCGGGGGGCCCACCCCGGAGTTCTCCCTGCTGGCCACGGACAAGGTGCGCTTCATGGGCGATCCCGTGGCGATCGTCATCGCCGAGAGCCGTTACCTCGCCGAGGACGGCTGCGAGCTGGTGGAGGCCGATTATGACGACCTGCCTTCGGTGGTGAATGCCGCCTTCGCGCTCGACCCGAGCAGCCCGCCGCTGTTCGCGAATCTAGGTGACAATATCGCCCGCCCGCACTCGCGCAACGAGTTCGGCGACGTCGCCGGTACGTTCGCCCATGCTGATCGCGTCATCGATTTCCATATCGACGTGCACCGGCACCAGAACGTGCCCATGGAGGGACGCGGCTGTGTCGCGAGCTGGGACGCCGACCTAGCTGCCATGACGGTCTACGCGGCCACCCAAAGCGTGCACATCACCAGGAATGGTGTCGCCGCGCGCCTGGATATCGAGCCAGGCCAGGTACGTGTCCTGGCCGGGGATATCGGCGGCTCGTTCGGCCTGAAGATCGGCGCGTCACGCGAAGAGCTCGCCGTGGCCGCCGCCTCGCGTCATCTCGGCCGGCCGGTCAAGTGGGTCGAGGACCGCGGCGAGAACCTCACCGCGTCGGGACAGGCGCGCGAGGAGAGCTTCGACGTCCGGGCCGCGGTCAGCAATGACGGCGACCTGCTCGGGCTGGACGTGAAGATGGTCATCGACACCGGCGCCTACCCCGGGATGGGCACGATGGTCCCGGACATCATGCAGGCGATACTGCCCGGTCCGTACAAGCTCGAGGCCCTGGGTTTCGAGTCAACCGCGGCGATCACGAACAAGGCATCATACGTGGCCTATCGCGGGCCGTGGGCGTCCGAGACGTTCGTGCGGGAACGCGTCCTCGACCTGATCGCGAAAGATCTCGGCCTCGATCCGGTCGAGATCCGGCTGCGCAACGTCGCCGCGCGCACCGATCCGCCGGCCTCGATGATTACCGGCCGTCCGCTCGTGGGCGTCACGACCAGCGAGGCACTGGAGCGGGTCGCCCAGATCGTGGACTTCCCCGCGTTCCGGCGCCGCCAGGCGCAGGCACGAGCGCAAGGCCGCTACCTCGGCATCGGGGTGGCAACGTTCATCGAAGCCGCTCCGGGCCCGCGGGGGCCCGGCGGCGGCCTGGGCCATGAGTCCATGCGCCTCCGGCTCACAGAAGACGGCATCGTCGCGCTGTTCACCGGCCAGATGCCGCACGGCCAGAGCCACCAGACGACCCTGGCCCAGATCGCCGCCGACGAGTTCGGCGTGCCGTTCGAGCAGGTTCGCGTCGTCGTCGGCGACAGCGACGTCGTCCCGTTCGGGCTGACCGGCGGCAGCCGGTCAGCCACCATGACCGGAGGCGTGGCGCTCCACGGCGCCCGGCAGCTCAAGGCCAAGGTGCTCGATTTCGCGGCCTATCTCATGGAGGCCAGCGCGCAGGACCTCCTGATCACCGACGGGAACATCTGGGTGCGCGGCGACCCGGCGAGCGCGATCGCCGTCAGCGAGGTCGCGCGGCGTGCGGCATCAGGGCCGTTCGGTGCCGACGTGGACGCCAAGCTCGAGGTAGAGGCCACGTACGACGGCGGCGAAGGCGGATGGTCCGGCGGCACTCACTGCGCGATCGTGGCCGTCGATGCCGAGACCGGCATCGTGAAGGTGGAGCGGTATGTCGCCGTCGAAGACTGCGGCGCACTTATCAATCCCGCCGTCGTCGAGGGCCAGATCCGAGGCGGCGTCGCGCAGGGCATCGGCGCCGTGCTGCTGGAACGATCGGCGTACGGCGAGGACGGCAGCTTCCAGTCAGCCACGTTCATGGACTACTTGATGCCGACCACCTGTGACGTTCCCCGCATCGAGATCGAGCACCTCGAGACGGTGCCGCTCGACGCTGACGTCAACTTCCGCGGCGTGGGCGAAGGTGGCATGATCGTCGCACCGCCCACGGTAGTGAACGCCATCGAGGACGCACTCTCACCCTTCGGCGTGCGGATCTACGAGCAGCACTTGCCCCCGGCTCGCATCCTGGAACTCATTGCCACAGCGGAGTGATAGGCCGGCTGGAGTCGGCCATTCGTTGGAAGACGAAGTGCTGCCCGCCGATCTTCTCGATGGCGGTCGGGAACACCACGTTGGGGACGGTACCGTCGCGTTGTTCCAGGGCCAGCGGTTCGAGCAGCGGGCGGGGGCTGCGGGCCAGGACGGTGCCGGGATCATCGGGGTCGAGCAGCACCGCCCCGGCGCTGTACCGCGCGTCAGGCTGCGGGTCCCAGCCCGGGGCCAGCGTTCCCGAGACCCCGTGGTGACATCACCACGCCCAGCCGGGTACGACCGCGGGTCCCGCCCGGCGGGGCTGCCCCCGGGGAGCCGGGGCGCCCAAGGCGCCGGCTTGCCGAAAATTTACGAACTAGTGGAGGAGTCGGCTGCACTTGGGTGGCTGCCGCGACCGCCTCGGCGGCCATCTGCTCGACGGTTGTTTTCCGTGCCGGGTCCTGGGGTGTCTGTCCCTACGGGTGGGACGGTGACCGCCTCTGCGGTAGCGGTGTTGAGCTCAGTGCCCCACAAGGGCCTCTCCAGTTTCGCGGCAATGGGAGCTACGCGGGTCCGGATTATCTTCCAGATCCCGGAGAATGTGCCTGCGATTGCCGCCACGGCCGTGGCGGTCCTCGCCACCGCGGAACCAGGAATGAATACGAGCACGAGGACAACCGCCGCCAGGACAAGTAGCAACAGCAGCAGGAGCCACGGCATGGTCCGCAACGTCTGGCCGGCCAAGTCGGCATAGCGGCGGCCGAGCCGCTCCCCGGCGCGCAGGTAGTCCTCTGGGGTGAGCAGATCGGTGCACAGCTTGTCCCCGTCGAGTACACCTCGCCACACTGCTCCCTGGCGGGCTATTGCCGCCGCGAGGCTCGCCGTGGAAGGAGGATCAGTCTGGCTGCTTGCGGCCCGCTGACGGCGTAGCCTGAGTCCCGCAGCTGCCTGCTCCCACCGGGATCGCTGGCTAGCGTGCTCTTTCAGGTAGCTGGCCGGCAATGAGCTAGTGCTCAGTTTTATGCCGTCGACTGCGGCCTGGACTGCCTGCTGCCACCAGTCAAGAGATTGCGCCACCGCCCACGCGGCGTGGTCGGGAAGCAGGGAGGCCAGTTCGTCTAGCCAGGCGCAAAGCTGGCCAATCCGGTGGCCCTCGAACGCCTCGGCCAGCTGATCGGGCCCCTGGTGCGGGCGGGTCGTGTCGGCAAGGGCCCGGCCCAGGCCGTAGGCCTTGCCATAGCTCGAATCTGCCGCGGTGAGGGTGACGAGAAGGTTTACGTGCAGCCTGCTAAGGGCGGCCCGGTATTCCTCGCGGCGTGACGCCGGCCCGTCTCCCGCGTCGATAGTGGCCCTTAGCTTGCTGCGCGCATCTGTGGTGAGATCCAGTGAAACGGCGGCCGGCATGCCGACTTTGGTCGTTACCTGGCCGACCACGAAGTCCACCTGGTCCAGTCCCAGGCGCTGCCGGTCGTAGGACGTCAGCTTGCTCAGACCGTGCAGATACTCCAGGTCATAGGCGCGTGGAGGGCGCTCGGGCACCTCGGATTGACCGAAGAGTTCCTCCAGACGCCAGCCTAGCCTGAAACAAGCGCTCGCAACTGCGTCCGTCCCTGAGACCTCAGACCCATCAACTAATCCCGCCATATTTCCTGCACCAGGCTTCCTGCTTCATCCATCCCGCAGTCACTAGCTCCAACGGCGGGACCACCCCATCATGGATGCCACACCCAGGAAGATGATAAGCCCATCCAGACAACAGGTGCGGGATCCTGCCTGCTTCTTACCCGGCGATAGCTCTTCCCGCGGCGTCGGGCCGAGTATTGCGTAAGCGTGAACGCCGACACCCCGCCTGAGCCAGCGCCGATAGGGGTCATTAGTCGCTACGGCGAGGTGAGCCGGATCCCGGCTGCGGCGGTCCCGAAACCGCCTGTCGCCGAGGCCAGTGAGGTCCCTGGGACTGTGTTCTCCTTGACCAGTTAGTCAGTCGGCTGGCGAGATGCTGATGATGTCGATTTCGCGAACTCCGATATGTGCGACGAACTCGGCGCTCCGCCTGATGATCGACCGGACGGTTTCGGCTGCGGCCGGCGACTCATGAGCCTCGCATTCGATCGTGACAGTCGCCTCGTCCAGCATGTCCCACTGCACGGACGGCGGTTGGAGGTAACCGGTGCGATAGGTGGCGGCGATCGCCGCCTGGAAATGCGACCGGCGATCGTTGGTCAGAGCTGGGTAGGGCCCGGCGGTCATGCGGGCGGTGACGTGAAACTTGCGCAGTCGCTGGCCGGGAGGCCTGGCTCCTGGCCCGCCTGCGGCCAGCAGCGGCTCGATCGTGTCGGCGAGCCAGACTGGGCCGGTGGCGAGCTCGGCGTCAGGCGCCGGGAGCTTGTGCCGCTCGCGCCATTTTCCGACTAGGCCAGGACCGGTATCTAGTGCGCGGGCGATCTCTGCGATGCCGTAGACCTTCACGGGAGCTTCCCTTCATTCTGTCGTTACAACCGACAGCTTACCCGATCTGTCGTTATGCCAGACAGATCGATGGGCTCTGCCGGGGCCGGATCGGCATGCCACATCAAGGCCAGAGGCGGAGGCGAGCAACCCGTAGCCGCAGTCACGGGCGTGGTTCATGCGGGAGCCATGCCCGGACGGATTGTCCGACCGCGTAGTGGCCGCCGCTGGCCGCAGGCGGGCCAGGACCCAGGGCTCCCGGCCAGCGGCTTGGTCACGCGGTTGCCGGGATCTGTACTCAGCATCGGGGGCTAGCGTGGAGTGGTTCACGGTGGTGACGATCGCAGGGTTGGGTGTGCGGGGCCGGCCGGGGCTCAGCTGCGCAGCCGGGCCGCGGTGTCGCGCAGTGCCTCGTCCAGCGGGATGGGTTGCAGGCCAAATTCCCTGGTGGTGGCGCTGGAGTCGATGATGAACGGCTGGGTGAACTGGTAGCGGGTGGTTCGCAGTTCCCTGATCAGCGGGGAGAACAGCCCGCTGGTCCACAGCACGGGATACGGGATCGGCGTGAGTTTCGGCGCGGGCGCCTTGTTCGCTTCGGCGAACCTGGCCGCCAGCTGCCGTAGGGTCAGCGCCGGGTTGGTCGGAGCAAACCACACCTGACCATGGGCCCGCTCGTCATCAGCCACCCGGGCCAGGGTCTTCGCGCAATCGTGCACGGAGGTCCAGCTGTGCGGGACGTCCAGCGGAGCGGGTACGTAGCCGCGCTTTCCCGCCAGCACGGCTTTGCCGATCACGAGAGAGAGCAGCGAGTTCGCTTCGATGTAATCGCTGGCGCGGACTTCGGCGGCGCGGATCCGGCCCGCCTGGTGCCCGGCCAGCATGTCGTCCCACATCCGCGCCCGCAGCAGCAGCTTGGGATGGGTGGCCGCGATCGGGGTCTGCGGGGTGATCGGGCCGCTGGGCGCCCCGTAGCCGTACATGTTGCTCATCGTGGCCAGCACTGCACCGGTGCGTTCGGCGGCGGTCAGGAGCGCGGCGTGCAACGGCGGCCAGCCGGTGAACCACTGGTGGTACAGCGGGCTGGCGCAGTTGTACAGGGCAGCGGCTCCTTTGCCGAGCTCAGTGAGCTGCTCGCCGTTGGTTGCGTCGGCGGCAACGAGGTCGATGCCCGGGTGCTGCGGGCCGGTGCCCCGGCGGGTGACCAGCCGGACGCGGTCGCCGCGCTGTGCCAGCAGCAGCGCGGTGGCGGTCCCTACCGCCCCGGCCCCGACGACGATGTGCTCAGACATGTGATGCGTCCCTCCTGCTCACTGCCGCCCGGTCAGATGACCGGCGCACTGTTATGAGATCACTGATCTCTCTTGTGAGCATTAGTCTGCCAGAGTCGTTCGGTAGTGTGCAAGAGCAGTGATCTCGTTTGTGTGCAATAATCTCCATCATGGCGGCGGGATCGATCAGAGCCCGGGTCAGGGCCGAGATGACCAGCGAGATCAAGGCGGTCTCGCGCCGGCACCTGGAGACGGACGGGGCGAACCTGTCGCTGCGGGCGGTCGCGCGCGACATGGGCATGGCCTCGTCGGCGCTGTACCGATACTTCGCCAGCCGGGACGACCTGCTGACCGCGCTCATCCTGGATGCCTACAACGCGCTTGGCGAGACCGTCGAGGCCGCCGACGCGGCGGTTACCGACCGCGGCGACTACAGGACGCGCTGGCTAGCGGCGGCCCGCGCCGTCCGCACCTGGGCGCTCGCGCACCCGGCGGAGTACGCGCTGCTGTACGGCAGCCCGGTGCCCGGGTACAAGGCGCCGCAAGACACCATCCCGGCCGCGGTCCGGACCGCGGCGGTACTCGCGCGCATCCTGTCGGACGGGTTCGCCTCAGGCACACGGGCGAATGTCACGGCCACGGCGCCCAGCAGCTGGATGGCCGCCCGGCTCACCAGCGCCGTACGCTCCGACCTGAAACGCGCTGCCGACGCCATCGCGCCCGGGCTGCCGGAAGACCTGCTCATGCTCGGGCTGACCAGCTGGGTGCAGCTGTTCGGCGTGCTCAGCTTCGAGCTCTTCGGCCAGTTCAACAACGTGATCGACGCCCACGCCGAATATTTCGGCCAGCAGATGGAACTGATGGCGGACCTGCTCGGCTACCAGTAATCACGGCCAGGAACAGCGAGGTCACAGCCTCCAGGAAACTCGGGTCGGTACAGGTCTTGGTGACCGGCGCCCTGGCTGTTACCGTGCGCGTGAGAGCCGGGAGCTGGGCGTCGGGCGACCGGCGGGTCACGACGGAAGGGACACCGTAATGCGGATTGGCCTGACTTTAACGGGGATCGCGGGCGCCGGGCTGCTGGCGGTTAGCCTCATCGCCACGCCCGCGTACGCAGACACCCACACGGCCTATGTCCAAGACGGCCTGGGGCAGCAGTACATCAAGAGCTGCTCGTCCCCCAGCACCTGCAACTCGATCGCCGCGGGCACGATGCAGATCCAGTTCGGCCGCACCGGCTCCATTGACTGGGTGGCTAAGCAGCCGGCTCTCGGCATCTACTACGAGATCATCAACGGCACCGCGGTCGACGGCGTGGACTTCAACGTTCCGATGACCGGCGAGGTGATCATCGCCGCAGGCCAGTACATCCAGGATCTGAACGTTCCGCTGGTGAACGAGCAGCAGTTCGGCACCAGCAAGACCTTCACCATCGAGATCACCGGCACCACATCGCCGATCACCATCTCACCAGGCACCGCGACGGGCACGATAACCGGCGGCAACGTCCCGCTGGACTGCTCGTTCACCTATATCAGCGGGTCCAGCCAGTCGCTGGCTTGCACTCAACGGCCCGAGACTCAGGTGTGGAACTTCCGGGCGCTTTGCATGTCCGGGTTCAAGTTCCTGCCAGGAAACGGCAACGAGGTGACCGGCGACGGGACATCGACGCTGAGCAACTGCACCAACCTCACCGGCGGTGCCTTCCTCATTGATTCCTGAAGCTAGCGCGCCCGCCGTCCGGGCGGAACGCGGCAGGTCGGGCATCACGACGCCGCTCGCCGGGCTCCCGGGCGAGCGGCACCTCCGGGTCACGATCTCGATCTCGGTCATCGAAGCCTCCAGCGGGCGGTACGGGCAGGACATTAGCCGCGGCCTCGTCACGCACCACTTCGGCTCCAAGCAGGCACTGCTCGAGCGCCTCGCCCGGGCCACGCAGACCGGGTTCGTGCCCGGGCCGGGCGCGGGGCCAACGCCGATCGCGCAGGTTGCCGAGGTGCGCGAACCGCGATTCATCCGTTTTGCCAGAATCTCTATACGGAACGGACGGTCGTTTCTCCCCCCGCACCCGCCGTGCCGCCCAGGGTCACGACGGCGCGGGTTCCGCCACCCGGGACCTCGGTGAGCACGATGGTGGCGCCGTGCGCGGCCGCGATCTCCCGGGCGATGGCCAGCCCGAGGCCGACCGAACCGCTGGCCTGTTCCCGGCTGGCGTCCAGCCGGACGAACCGGCCGAATACCCTCTCCCGTTCCCCGGCCGGGATGCCGGGGCCGTCGTCGGCGATCTCGACCACGGCCCGGGTGCGCACCGTGCCGGGGTCGGCCCGGTTGACGTCCCAGCAGTGCTCGAGCAGCTGGTCATTCCTCCGGTATCTCGGTTGCGGTTAAGGGGCCGGTCAGTGCGCCACGGCTCGCTCGCTGGCCGGATCGATCCGCGGCGGGTCCGGGAAGGCCGCCTCGGCGCGCTCCTCGAGCCGGCGCATGACCTTCCTCTTGACCAGGGCACCGGCGATGATCAGCGCGCAGACGACCGCCAGCCCGGCGATCGTGAGGGCGGCTCCCACCTGGGTCGCGGCACTGCCCAGCGCGTACGCTCCGAAGGAGACCGCGGCCGCCCACAGCACCCCGGCGGCGGCGTTGGCCGCCAGGAAGCGGGAGCGCCGCATCCCGTTCAGGCCAGCGAAGAACGCGGCGTAGGTGCGCAGGACGGTGATGAACCGCCCGAAGAACACCACCTTGCCGCCGTGCCGGGCGAACAGGTAACGCCCGACCTTCAACTTCCGGGCGTCCAGCCGCACCCAACGGCCGTAGCGGTGGACCAGCCTTGTGCCGCCGTGCTGGCCCAGCCAGTAACCGCCGTTGTCACCGGCGATGGCCGCGACCGCCGCGACGAGCGCGATCAGGCCGATATTGAGCCGGTGCGCCGAACCGGCGTAGAGCGCCGCGGCGATCAGCACCGTCTCCCCGGGCAGGGGCACCCCCACGCTCTCCAGCCCGACGAACAGGAACACCACCAGGTACCCGTAGGACTGCAGAAGATGATTGATCAGCGTCATGCTCATGACGCCAAGCTAGAAAGCGGAACCTTTCCGCCCGCTTACAGCGCACCGCGCCGCCATTCCCGCCGCGCCCGGGACCGGGCTACCCCCCTGCTGCTCGCGGCCGCCTGGCTGGTACACGGGCAGTGCTCAAGACCCGGCATGCCAGTTCGGCGCCGGCGGCCCGCTGAAGGCAGATGGTCCCGCCGCCTCCGCTGGTGGTGGAGCCCGTTAGCCGCTACACGAACAGGTCCTTGGTGGTGACGTTGGGGAGCCTGCGAGCACGCCAGCCACGGCCGTCACGAAACACAGCAAACACCCCTACAACCAGGTAGGCAACGAAAAGAATTAGATAATTTCCGACTTGCGTTTCCGCAGGTCAGACCTCGACCTGAGCGACAGCAGGAGGCCCGGGAGGCTCTGGGCGACCCCCGGCCTTTTCTTTTGCCTTCCTTTGCGTAGGCTTGGAGCAGCGGGCCTGAAAAAGATGGAAATATCATCGCCCAGAGGCTAGAAGGAATCCCGCATCAGCAGGTAGGGCGCATATGCGATCAGCTAACTTCGCAGCGGAAATTAGCGGCGCCGCCGAAATTTCTCTCGGCACAGCCAGCCAGCTGCATTCACTTAGCTAACCGCAAAGGGTTGCGCAAAAAGGGACGAGCCATGATGTCACAGCCGTACGTCCACGGCATCACCGACACGTTAACTCACGACATCGCGAGCAGCCTGACCGCCGGTCATATCGCGGACATGAACGTCTGCACCGGCGGCAAGGGGATTACCAGCGATCCGGAGATGAAGTAGATGTTCAGGCAGTTGACCCAGGCAATGTCCGGCGCGGCCACGCTGAGTGCGCGTGTCGTGGCCAGGGCCGTGGCGGTGCCGGCGGACACGGCGCTGTGG
>Ga0224557_1000161_pt1 | contig 77834 bp, 74 predicted proteins | sample 714S31014metaG_FD_180677 | JGI IMG/M metagenome (GOLD analysis project Ga0224557, IMG submission 180677) | Peat soil microbial communities from Stordalen Mire, Sweden - 717 S3 10-14 | ecosystem: Environmental > Terrestrial > Soil > Wetlands > Peat | place: Sweden: Norrbotten County, Stordalen...
AAGGCGATCTTCAACGCCGAGTACAGCCTCTCGACGGCGAGCTTCTGCCCGACCGACATCGCCGCGGGCATCAACGGCACCAGGTTCCCCGAGTCGCTCAACGGCCCGCGCAGTCCCTGCCAGTAGTCGCGGGTCGGGAATGGCGCCAGCTCGAGCGCACGCCACCCCACGGTTTCCGCGGCTGCTTCTACGAGTGCCAGAGTTCTTCCAACGCCTCGGCGAGGGGCGTGCGGGGCAACCAGTCGAGGTTGTGCACCAGGCGCGCAATGTCCGCTTGCTGCCACGACACCGCCTCCGACCTGGCCGAGCCGTCACCGACCTCCACTATGCCTCCGTCGTAGCCCGCCACATTGGCCAGTAGTTCCACGAGTGCGCGGCACGAGATGGCCACTCCCCGTCCGACGTTGATCACCGGGTCGGTGGTGGTGAGTTGGGTCACCCGCAGGGCCGCGCTGGCCACGTCACGCGCCGCCACGAAGTCACGGTAGGCGCCCAGCGGACCCATCGTGATGAATCGACGATTGTTCCTGAGCGCGAGGCGCAACTCCTTGATCGCCCTGCCGACGAGCGAGTCCTCGGGTGCGCCGGTTCCAATCGGATTGAAGACGCGTAGCACCGTGGCCGAGATGTCCCCCTGCTCGGTGGCGTAGACGATCTTGCGCGTCGCGGCGAGCTTGGAGCGCCCGTAATCGCTGACCGGATGGGTGAGCGCCGCTTCATTGATGGAGACGTTGCCTGGCTGCACCCCGTACTCGGCAGCCGAACCAAGGTGAACGAGCGGCGTCGGGCCGCTCAACCGCATGGCCTGCACCAGCTTCTCAACGAACGTCGTGTTGATGTCCCACAGTTCCTCGGCCGTCCCCGACGTGCGCCCCGCGCAGTTGATCAGCGCGTCCGGCCGGCTGGCCTGTATCAGCACGACCAGATCCTTGACCGACGCCCCCGCCAGGTCGAGGGGTACCCAACTGCTGCGCGGGGGCAGCGCGATGCGAGGCGGCCGCCGGCCAACCGCCACTAGGCACGGTTCGTCCTCGCTCCGGTTGATCGCCTCGTGGACGTGGCTGCCCAGGAACCCGCTTGCACCCAGGACGAGGTAGGTGGTCACCTCATGCCTGGCAGCAGCCGGGGGGCCAGAAGCTCGAACTCCTCGTTCGCCCGGTCGTAGTCGTCGGGGCGTCCGATGTCGAGCCAGAAACCATTGAACTGGTAGCAGGCCGGGAACGCTCCCCGTCTGATCAGGTCGCACATGATCTCGTCGAAGCCGTAAGGCAGTCCCGGGGTGTAGCGCTCCAGCTCTCGCTTGCGGAGCGCGTAGACACCCATGCTGACCGAGTAGGTCATCGCCGGCTTCTCGGTGAAGGCGGTGATGTGGTCACCAACGATGTCGAGCACGCCGAAGTCAACCTGGTGAACCCGTTCGTACGTGGCGACCGTCAGCGGGGCGTCCGATGCGATATGGCTGTCGAGGAGGCTCGCGTAGTTGAGGTCCGTCAGGATGTCGCCGTTCATCAGCAGGAAGTTCTCGGGCAGCCGGTCGAGCACCATCAGTGCGGGCCCGATGGTTCCCATCGGCGACTCCTCCGCGGCGTAGTCGACCTGGATTCCCCATTGCGAGCCGTCGCCCACGTAGGCGCGGATGAGGTGGCCGAGGTGGCCAATCGCCAGGGTCGCCCGGGTGAAACCGAAATGCGCCAGCTGGAGCATGACGATCTCGAGGATCGAGTACCGGTCGCCAATGGGCACCAGGGGCTTGGGGATAAGCGTCGTGTAGGGACGCAGCCGAACTCCCTTGCCGCCGGCCACGATCACGACGTGACGGTCGTCGATTGGACGGGCGGACCCAATACTGACGGGTTCTGCGAGCTGTGTCATGCGAACTCCCTCGTTGAAAGATCGGTCATACGTTGTACTGGTCGGCCTTGTAGCGCGCCAGGTTCCTCGGATCGCTGAACCACTCGATGGTCGCGCGCAGCCCCTCGGTGAGCGTGTGGCTGGGCTTCCACGACGCGGCGCGTGAAATCGCTGAAGAATCCGAGACCAGCCGGTCCACCTCGGAGTGCTCGGGGCGCCGTCGCTGCTCTTCGCAACGGATCTCGATGCGCGCGCCCATGAGATCGGCGATGTGCAGGGCGAGGTCGCCCACGGAGATCTCGGTGCCCGATCCCGCGTTGAAGGTCTGGCCGACCACCTGGTCGAGCGGGGCCTCAAGCACCGACCGGAACGCGGCGGCCGTGTCGAGGACGAAGGTGAAGTCTCTGGTCGGCTCCACCGATCCCAGCGCGATCTCGCGGCGACCGCTGGCCAGCTGGCTGATCACGGTCGGTATCACGGCGCGGGCCGATTGGCGCGGGCCGAAGGTGTTGAATGGGCGCAGGGTGACGGTGGGGAGCTCGAAGCTCAGGTTGTAGCTCTCCACCAGCTTGTCGGCCGCGACCTTGGACGCCGCGTAGGGCGACTGGGCGTGGAGAGGATGGCTCTCGTCCATCGGCACGCATTGGGCGCTGCCGTACACCTCGCTCGTCGAGGTTGCCACGACCCTGGACGTCCCGAGAGCCCGGGCGGCCTCGAGCACGTTCAGGGTTCCCGCGGCGTTGGTCTCGAGGTACGACCAGGGCGCCTGGTACGAGTACGGGATCGCGATCAGCGCGGCGAGGTGGCAGACCATGTCCGCCCCGACCATCAGCGCGCGGACCGAGTCGCGGTCGCGCACGTCGCCCGAGACCACCTCGACCGATTCGAGCACGCCGCGCTCGACGTCCTCGAGCCACCCCCAGGAGCCCACCGAGTTGTACTGGACCATCGCGCGTACCCGGTATCCCGAGGTAACGAGGGTCTCGACGAGGTGCGAGCCGATGAAGCCGTCGGCTCCGGTAACGGCAACGGTGGAATTGGTCATAGCGGTCTGCCAGCTTTCATGATCGGGACTCGTAGGTGAACGGTGAGGTCAGCCCGCCGCGCGCGAGCACGATGAACGTGACGATCGCCGCGCTCGAGGCGAGCAGCACGGCGAGGATCCCGACGTCGGACGCCACGTGGCCCGTGGAGATGAAGTCGGCCAGCAGGGTCGACACCATCACGAAGAACGTGACCAGCCAGGCGCGCAGGACCCGGTCGATGAAGCCGGCCGAGACGAAGATCAACGCCAGGAAGAACGAGATCCCGAGCGCGTCAACCGTGAGGATCAGCAGTGGCGCCATCGCGACGTGACGCACGGCCGCCACCACCCCCGCCATCGCCGAGATGACCGCGAGGGAGCCGACGTAGGTCGTGATCGACCGCGCCAGCGCACTGCGGGCCTGGCGGGAGAAATGGGCGAGGTCCGAGGTCTGCGACATCGCCGCGGCGGTGCGGCTGCGCAGCGAACGTAGCTGCCACTCCATCAGGCCGAGGGTCACGAGCAGCGGCCCGGCGGCGATCGCCACGGCTCCCGAGGCCTTGGCGCCCGCGGTGCCGAACCCAACGACCGACGAGGTCATCAGCCCGCATCCCACGCCGTAGGTGAGGAACTTGAGGGCTTGGCGCCTCACGTCGCGCGAGAACGTCGGCCGGCGCCAGCGATCCGCGGCGACTGAGCCCAGGGCGCCGATGACGACCAGACCGGCGGACGCCACGACGAACCAGCTCGCGGCCCGGAACGACAGGACGCCCAGCGAGAGAAGTGAGCCGACGAGCGCGGGAATCAGGCACAGGATCAGCAGGCGCTCGGCCGAATGGAAGATCAGGATGCTGCTGGCCGAGATGTAGACCCCGAGCGACACGGTCACCGCCACGCACGTCATTGTGCCGCCGAGGATGGAGCGAACGACGAGAGCCGCTACGAAACAGAAGACGGCGGTGGTGAACATCGAACTGGCTGCGAGCAGCGAATCACTGCGCTGGTCGTTGTGCGCCCGCATCGACCATCCGAGCACGGAGAAGGCCTGGGACGTTCCCCACGAAACGGTCAGCCCGACCGGTAGCAACCACCAGTGCCTCCCCAGGCCGAAGCTGAGGATGATGACCGAGAAGAACACCGCCGGGATGGCGTAGAGCGCGCCCCGCAGCAGGTCGAACGGGCGTCCCATCGGGGGCATGGGCTGAGCCTTGGGCTTGACGTCGATGTACGGGATCGTGTCGAACACGACCTCGGCGGCGGCGAAGACGTTCGGGTAACCGAACTTCGAACTCACCACCCGGGCGCTCAGCCCGAACGTCTCGAGCCGGGCGGCGACCTCCATCGAGTCGACCGCTGACGCGCAGTGGTCGACGAGCTTCGGGTCGGCGCAGATCCAGTCCAGCAGTCCACGGGCGTCGCCGGCGAGGCGCACGAGATGCGGGGCGTCGCCGTCCGAGTCGCTCGGACCCCCGCTCTCGAATTGCGGTCTGCGGTTCACGAGCGTCACGGGGACGATCCCCCGACTCCGTCGAGCAGCCAGTGCTCCGAATTCAGTTCGTGGGTCTCGTCGGAGGGGTCGAGCTGCCCGACGGACCGCTCGACCAGGTGCATGACGAACTGCTCGAGGAGTTCCTTGTCCGTGCGAATCTGGTGGCGCTCGAGGACCGGCGCGCTGGAGATGCCGCCGGTGACCTCGCGGTACAGGTCGCCGAAGATGGCCAGGCTCTGCTCGAGGGTGAACCTCGACAGGATCCTCTCTCGCGCGGCGCGCCCGACGATCTCTCGAAGGCTGGCATCGCGCAGGAGGATGAGGCAGGCCTCGGCCATGCGTTCTGGGTCTTGGGGTGGCACGATGATTCCGGCGCCCCCGGTCGCCTCGCGAACGCCTCCGACGTCGGTGGCGACCGTCGCCTTGCCCGAGGCCATGGCCTCGATCAACGTGTAGGGGAAACCCTCCGAGATACTGGTCAACAGCACGATATGGCCCGCGTGATAGGCGTCGAGGACCGATTCGACGTGCCCCTCGAAGGTGGCCGAGTCGCCGAGTTCGAGCGACCGGGCGAGGCTCTCGCAGAGCTCGAGGTACCCCTGGTTCTGCTTCGACGCGGTGCCGAAGATGCGCAGCCTGGCTCCCGGCATCATTCGTCGAACCTTGGCGAAAGTGTGCAGCAACGTCTCGACGTCCTTCAGAGGGTCGATCCGGCCCAGCCACACCAGCGTTGGCACGTCGGGCTCCGCGGAGCTCCTGATGAAGTTGACGGCGTCGACGCCGTTGTAGATGGGGCGGATGCGCTCAGGGTCGCATCCGTTGGCCTCCAGCCAGAGGCAGTTGTACTCGCTGCCGGGGGCGACCGCCGCCGCCACCTGGTAGCCCGCCCACGTGAGGTACTTGAAGAAGCTCAGCATGACGCCGCGCACCGCAAACGTGTAGGTCGACGCGTCATAGGAGAGGTACCTCTCTCGCAGGTAGATGCCGTGCTCGCTCAGCACGAGCGGCGTCCCGTGCGCCCAGTGCGCGCCCAGCCCCGGAAGAATGGCCAGCCCGTTGGAGGTTGCGTGGCAGAGGTCGACCTCGGGCGGCGGTTCGAACAGCGGGCGCAGCTGGCGTTCGATGAGGTCCAACGCCAGACGGGCGTCGGCGACGGTGCACACCGGCGCAGCGCTGTAGCGCGAGTGCTCCCGCGGCGTCATGGCCTTCATGACCTCCAGGACTGCTTCCAGGGAGGACGAGGTCCGTAGCGTGCCGAAGAGCGGCTGCTCGCGCGAGAGGTCGAAGAGCTGGTGGAGTGCCTCGAGAAAATCGAGCCGCCCATCCGGGTCGGCCAGCGAGGACACCAGACGATTGAACGCGACCTGGACCCCAGGCGGAGCCGATGACGGCGCCGACGTGGGTAGGTCACCCCAAAGGCACACGGAGTGCAGGTCGACGACGTTGGCGGGTAGCTCCCACGTGGGCTCGGTGCCGGACAGGGCCACGATCGAGTACACGCTGAAGCGGTGCGGCGCCATGCCGCGAATCAGTTGGTCACACCAGACGCTCACCCCGCCGGGGTGGTACGGATACGTGCCCTCGGAAAGCAGAGCGATGTGCAAGCCCTGGGACTCATGGTCGCTCGAAGCGGCGGCGTCATTTGTCATCAGTGGAAAGGTACGTGAATCCGCCGCCGACGCCTACCCACAACTTTAGGGTGCGAGCGACGTGCACACCCTGCAATTTTGCTGCACCGGACCCTTGCAACATCCTGACCCACCCCTGCGCGCAGTGCGGTGACAGTCGAGCGGCTGCGTCCAAATCCCGCTTGCCCGGCGCGAGCGCAGGTCATGATCGTCGACGTAGCGCCAACGCCGTCTACTCAGCCCAGAAAATCCAAGGGGTGCTCACCGGTTTCTTGAGGGTCCACGCCGCGAGCTGGTCGACAATTCTGGGGTGGATGAGCGGCGCAGGCTTACTTATGGTCTGAGGTGCATGTCGCCCGCGGCGGGTGCTTGCTACTGAGGAGTCAACATGCGCCATCCGAATTGGGTCTTCGTCAAGGTCATGAGTGCGGTCGCGGTGCTCTTCGGAGCGCTCGTGCTGCCCATCCAAATCACCGCGGCCTCGGCCGCTACTCCACCGCAGTTGGCGCTCAACGTCCTCCTGATCGGTTCGGGGCCCAGTGACCCCATGACCGCGGCGTGGGTGGCCGCGCTGACGGGCGAGGGCGTGGCCTACACGTTGGCCACTGTCGCGGGAACCACGTACGGCTCTGAGACGGTGACGTTACCGACCCTGTCTACGGGCACGGACGGCAACTTCAACGCCGTCGTGTTCGCCGACTCGCCCTTTGAACTGGCCGGCGGGGTGCCAGCGGCGCTCGCGACCTACGAGTCGACGTTCGGCGTACGCCAGATCGACGGTTACTCCTACCCCTCACCCCTGCTCGGTCAGACTGACGTCACCGGGGCCGACATTTCGGGTACGACCGGCACCCTTACGACGGCAGGTTTGGCTGATTTCCCAGGGTTAAGCGGCACTATTCCCTTCGACACGGGTACCTTCGGTTACGGCGCGACGGCAGGTTCTAGTACAACCTTTACTCCCCTGATCACCGACGGTGCCGGCAACGTTTTGGCCGGCATTTATCAGCACCCAGCTAGCGACGCCCAGGCCAACGTGTCCGAACTCAGTCTGAACTTCGACTACGGTTCCACCTTCTTGCAGTGGCTCGTCTTAGCACCGGGACTCATCAACTGGGTCACCCAGGACACCCACCTCGGCCTCTCGCGCAACTACTTCGGTCAAGACATCGACGACAACTTCATCGCCGACAACGAGTGGAGTTCGACCTACCAGTGCACCCCCGCCGCGACCGACCCGACCGACTACACCTGTCCTGCTGGCGTGGCCGGCAACGCCACTGACACGCCTCCCAACGTCCAGATGAGCAGCACCGACGTTGCCAACGTGGTGGCGTGGGAGCAGTCGTCGGGCATCAAGTTGAACCTGGCCTTCAATGGTGTCGGCGCCTGCATCTCCTCCACCGCCACCGCATCGGACGCCGTGTGCAATGGCACGATTACCGAAGGCGGGAAGACCTACACGCTTCCCGGACACTCTCAGGATTCCACCGTGGCCGACGGCTTCACTGACGACTCCGGTCTCGTTGATGCTCTTCTCGCCGACAAGGCGGACTTCAACTGGGTGAACCACACCTGGAGCCACGAATTCCTCGGCTGTAACGTCTTTCAGCAGCAGCCCTTCACGTCCGCGGTGGCTGGCGCCACTGGCGGAACGTTGGCGGCCGGCGCCTACAACTACGAGATCACCGCGGCCACGGCCTACGGCGAATCGGAGCCTTCGGCCATCAAGACGGCGACCACTACCACCGCGACTGGGTCCGTGGTCCTTACCTGGCCCAACGCCACCAACGGCGTCAGCGGCTCCGGCGCTACCGGCACCGCCGGACCGACCCTCGCCCAGGAAGAAGCCATCCACACGGGCGGCACTGGCTTCTGGGGCTACAACGTCTACCGCGAAGACCCGACTTCAACTTCCTACGGCTACATCGGCCATGTTGCCGAGAACGGTACCCAAGCGACCTACACCTACACCGACACCGGCGCCACCGTACCTGGAGCGGCACCGACCTCGGCGGCAGGTAACCCCACCGCCACCAACCCGGGAATCGACTGCGCTCCCAACGCCGGGGGCGTCTCCAGCTGGGACCCCGCGGCCGACCCCGCGGCCGGCACCGCCGCCTCCACCGACGCCTCGATCCAGACCGAAATCGCGTGGGACCAGGCCTTCGCCACGGCCAACGCGCTACCCAACTACAGCGCCTCGACGATCGTCACGGGCGAGCACTCGGGGATTGAAAACCCCAACATGCCGGCGGCCTTGGCGACGACGGGCGTCAATGTCTTTGCGACGGACGCCTCGCGCCAGCCCACCCAGTACTCACTGGGCTCCGGAGCGACCACTGCTGAATCAGCCCCGCGCTACCCGAGCAACATCTACTACAACGCCTCCAACTGGCCTGACCAGATCAACGAGTACAACACGCTCTACGTCGACCAGGGCACCTCAATAGGTGACACGGCGAACCCCACTGACGTAGGACGCTGCAGCGACACGACGTCGACGACCTGTCTCGCCGCACCGGCGACCGAGGCCACCTTCCTGGCCTCGGAGTCACGCATCATGTTGAGCCACGTGCTGGCGAACGACCCACGCGTGGGTTACGCCCACCAGACCGACCTGATCAACGACGGTACCGGAGTCCCTGGTTCCTCAACCCAACTGGGCTACACCATCCTGGCCCTGATCAGCAACATGCAGTCCCAGTACAACAAGTGGATCAACACCTCGGCGGCTCCACTGGTTCAGATGACCGACACCTCCGAAGCACAGGTTCTTGGTTTGCAGTCTGCCTGGAACACCGTCGTCTCGGCTGCTGCCCCAACAGTCACTGCCGCCGTATCCAACGGTGTCATCACGGTGACCAACAACGGCACCAACCCGGTCAACGTTCCCTTGACGGCTCCCGCCGGAACCACTGTCGCGGGATCGGGTGCCGCCTACGGTTCGCCGTACGCCGGCGCGCTCTCCACCTGGACCAGCGTCGCCAAGGGCACTCCCCTGGTGCTGGACGAGGCGGTGCCGCCCACCATCTTGAGCGCCGCGTCGGCTACATCCATCGTGGGGGCTCCCTTCAGCTTCACCGTCGCCACGACAGGTGCGCCCACGCCTACTATCTCGATCGGCACGGCACCCACTCTGCCCGCCGGGATCACCTTCACCGACAACGGCAACGGCACGGCCACCTTGGCCGGTACGTCTACCGCCGGAACTGGCGGAAGCTACCCGCTGACGATCACCGCCAGCAATGGCGTGGGCACCCCGGCGACGCAGGCCTTCACGCTGACCAACGACGAGGCGCCGAGCATCACCAGCGCCAGCGCGGTCACGTTCGTCATCGGTCACTCCAGCACGTATACCGTGACGACCACCGGATTTCCTGCGGCGACCATCACCGAGACTGGCGCGTTGCCGGCCGGACTGCTCTTTTCGAGTCCGGTTAACGGCACCGCGACCATCACGGGTTCCACGACGGCCACGGCGGGCACCCTTCCCGCCGTCAGCATCTTGGCCACCAACGCGTCGGGAAGCACGGCGACCCTGGCGCTGACCATCACGGTCGTTGCGGCTGCCGCGCCGAAAATTACCACCGGCAATGCGGCCTTCTTCACCCTGGGCTCCACTACAGGTGCGTTCGCCGTGACGGCGACCGGTGAACCGACGCCGACGATCACGGAAGTCGGAGCAATGCCGGCCGGTCTCACCTTCGGGACCGAAACCAACGGAACCGTCATCATTAGCGGTACTCCAACGGCGACGGGAACGACCTCGATCAATATAACGGCCAACAATACGGTCAACCCCGCGGCTACTCAAACCCTGGTCATCACGGTCGGACAAGGGCCAGCGTTCACCAGTGCCACCAGTACCAGCTTCGTCGTTGGCACGGCCGGTACCTTTGCCGTGACCACCACGGGGACGTTGCCAATGACTCTTTCCGAGAGCCCGGCGTTACCCAGCGGCCTGACCTTCGTGGACAACAGTAACGGGACCGCGACCTTGTCAGGCACCCCAGCAACAGGAACTGCCGGTCTCTATCCGATCACCCTGACCGCCACCAACTCCAGCGCGGCGACCAACACGGTGCTCGAACTGACCATCAGTCCTGCCGCGGGTTCTGTGTCCCTGGGCGCCTCGCCGGGTTCGCCCATAACCGTCGGCGCGTCGGTCAAGCTGACCGCCACGGTTCCAACTGGCCAAACGGGCACCGTGAACTTTGAATCCTCGTCCGATGGCACGACCTACACGAGCATCGCCAGCTGTAACGCGCAGGCCATCACCGCAACCACGGCCACCTGCACGACAACCGCGCTTCCCGCGGGGACCATGGACCTCGAAGCGGTCTACTCGGGTGACGTCAACTATGCGGCCGCCACGAGCACTGCCGTGCCCTACGTCGTTAACGCCGTAGTGGTTGTCGGCGGCGGCGGTGGCGGCGGCGGCGGCAGCAGCAGCGGTGGCAGTAGCAGCAGCAGCACGGTCCCGACCGTGACGATCAAGAACATCCCTTCCTCGGCGAGCTACGGAGGCAGTCTTGCCCCATCATTCAGCACCTCCAGTGACGGCACCGTGTTCTCTACGACCTCGTCGACGTCTTCGGTCTGCGCTGTGAATGGCTCGACCGTCAGTTTCGTCGGGGTCGGCACCTGCAGCCTCACCGCGTCGGTCGCCGCAACATTGACCTACCCCGCGGCAACAGGTACCGCCCAAGTCTTCACGGTTGGTCAGGCCACTCCAACGGTCACGATCACGAACATGCCGGCTTCATCGAAGGAAGGCAGCGCCTTCTCCCCGAAGGTCGCCACCTCTGGCAACGGCACCGTCTTCTCGGTGAGTTCGACGTCAACCTCGGTCTGCACCGTGAACGGCTCGGTGGTCCACTTCGTGGGTGTCGGCACCTGCAGCCTCACCGGGTCGGTCGCCGCAACTGCGGACTACTCCGCCGCGAGCAGCACGGCGACGACCCAGTCCTCGAGCGCCACGAAGAGATCCGTGCCGGGTCGACCTTCGATTCGCGTCTCCTCCGCTGCCAAGAGAGCTCTGTCGATTACGCTCACCAAAGCCATAGAGAACGGCGGGAGTCCCATCACGAAGTACCAGTACTCGCTGAACGGCAAGTCCTGGATCATCATCAAGAAGAACTCGCACCGGGTCTTTGTCGTGGGTCGCCTCACAGCGGGCAAGTCGTACAAGGTGCGGCTACGGGCCGACAACGCGGTCGGTTCCGGACTTTCGTCCAAGATCCACAAGGTGAAGATCAAGTAATCGGGCGCCTCGGCGCACACGAGTGAGGTTGTTCCCACCCTGCAGGGCCATCACCCCTGCAGGGTGGGTGACGCGTGAGTGCGTAACTCAGTCGTGGCTCACGCGTTCGCCGCCGCGTTGTTGGTGAACCGCTTCGACGCCAAGCGACGGGGATCAGAGAAACGCGTGATAATCGTCGTACCATTCGCGGACGATCGCGAGAACCTGGTTCTGGGTCAGCGCTTCGAGGTCGCTGTCGACGGCACCAACGACCCGTCGGGCCAAGTCAGGATGTTTCCGCTCCCAGTACTGCACGAGACGCAGCACCTCGTCGGCCTTGCCCTTGCCGTGGCCGATCAGCAGGATTGCCGATGCGTCCCCGACCGCCTCGGTGATCGATTCGTAGAAGACGGGGTTCTGATGATCGGTGTCGTGCATCCGGTGGTGCTGGGCCTCACGGACATGGTGATGACGGATCATCTCGGTCGGCGCATGGATGGTTTCGGGCTTGGTCCCGCGTTCGACCCCGGTGGCCCACACCCGCGCCTCGTCGCGCATTATCGCTACCGCCACCAACCCGCTCACTGGTTCACTCATCTCTGCGCCTCCTCTCATCCCCTGCCTGCCCGCTCAACCGAACTCGGGCGGACCCGACTCCCTCAGCTGCGACGTCAATCGCAACTGACAGTCGTCACCAAGTTAGCGACGGGACTGCGAATTTGACAGTGACCATGGTCACTTTCGCTCACTCGCGGCGAGAAGAGGTTTCCTGGCCACTCGGTCAGAATCACTTTCATTTGGTGCGCCGATGCAATATCGTCAGGGTCAGCAGTATTAAGGGGAGCGCCATGAACGTAGCAACTTTCGTCGCATCGGTTTTCAACAACGAGTTGCCATTTCGCGTCGAGGCGTACGACGGCAGCGTCGCCGAGTCCACTATCAGTTCGTCGGCCAACGACATCACCCTCAAGATCCTGCGCCGCGAAGCGTTGACGCGGGTGCTGACCCATCCCGGGGAGCTCGGTCTCGCGCGCGCCTACGTCGCCGGCGACATCGACGTCGAGGGCGACCTGGACGCGCTCTTCGAGTTGTCGGTCCCTCCGATACGCCATCTCCTCAACGTCAACAACCTTCGTTCGCTGCTCTCGGTCGTGGGGACGTCCGCCATCAGGCCCATCGCGCCTCCAAGGATCGAGGCTCGCCAGCGTGGCGCGTTGCACAGCCGCTCTCGCGACAGCCAGGCGATCTCGCACCATTACGACGTCTCGAACCGCTTCTACGAGATGGTGCTAGGGCCTTCGATGACCTACTCGTGCGCCGTCTTCAAGGCACCCAACGACACGCTCGAGGCCGCCCAGGCTCGCAAGGTGGACCTGGTGGCGCGCAAGCTCGACCTGAAGCCGGGCATGCGCCTGCTCGACGTCGGATGCGGGTGGGGCACCATGGCCGTCCACGCCGCCAAGGCGTACGGCGCGTCGGTGGTGGGCGTGACGCTGTCGGCGCCCCAGCAGGAGTACGCCTCCGAGCAGGCCCGTCTGGCCGGCGTGAGTGACCTGGTGGAGTTCCGGATCCAGGACTTTCGTGACGTCAGCGACGGTCCCTTCGACGCAATCAGCTCGATCGGGATGTCCGAGCACGTGGGACGTCGTTCCCTCGACGCCTACACCCAGATACTCTTCGACCTGCTGCGGCCGGGCGGACGGTTCCTCAACCATGCGATCGGCCGACCAGTTTCCTTCGACCCGGACCCGGACCCGTCCAGGGTCTCGGAGCTCAGCCGCCAGATTCGGATCGCCCTGGGGATGCGCGGCCCTTCCAAGATCGGCAGCCCGTTCATCGAGCGCTACGTCTTTCCCGACGGAGAGCTCCACGAGGTGGGCACCATGGTGTCGATGTTCCAGGCCCACGGATTCGAGGTGCGCCATCTCGAGAGCCTGCGCGAGCACTACGCCCGCACGTTGCGCATCTGGGTGGACAATCTCACCAAGCGCTTCGACGAGGCGGTCGAGGAGGTAGGCCCGGAGCGCGCCCGAGTGTGGCGGCTCTACATGGCCGGGTCGGCGGTGGGCTTCGAGCGCCACCACCTGGAAGTCCACCAGGTCCTCTGCGTGCGTCCCGAGGGGGCGCTGAGCAACATGGCGTTTCGACCGGACTTCGAACCGGACTTCTAGCGCTCCGCGCTCGGCGGCGGTGGGCCAGCCTTCTTGGACCTGATCGGCTGATCGCGGGCAGAGCCTCGCATCGCAGCGATGCACGGCGCCGTTTCGGGGCCGGCGGCTGAAATAGTTTCAAGGAATTCCAACGAGCTCTCTCGGCCAGACCGCGACGCGGATTTACCCGGCAGGGAGATCGCCAGCCCTCGAGCAGGCCGGCGCGCGGAGATGACCTTAGCGATTCTCGCTGCCCGGCGGACCTCGCAGATATGACAAAACCCGCGCGCTCGGACATAATGTCTTTATGCCCTTTATCTCAATCAACCCCGCAACAGGCGAAGTACTCGCCCAGTTCCCCGCCAACAGTCCCGCCGAGGTGGAGGCCGCGCTCGATGCGTCGGCCAACGCCTTTGAGAAGTGGCGCACGACCTCGTTCGACGACCGTGCGATTCTGATGAACCGCGCCGCCGAACTGCTCGAGAACGAAGTGTCGAGCGTGGCCGAGATGCTCACCTCGGAGATGGGCAAGACCCTGATCGCCGCCAAGGGCGAGGTGGCCAAGTGCGCATCGACGATGCGCTACTACGCCGAGCACGCCGAATCGCTGCTCAAAGAGGAGATCATCGCCTCGCCGGCCTCTCGCAGCGGCATCCGCTACGAGCCGCTCGGCGCGGTGCTCGCCGTGATGCCATGGAACTACGCGTTGTGGCAGGCCGTTCGATTCATTGCGCCGTCGATCATGGCTGGCAACGTCGGGGTGCTCAAGCACGCCCACAACGTCCCGATTACCGCCAACTTCCTCGAGGACCTCTTCCTACGCGCCGGCTTTCCCAAGGGCGTCTTCGCCAACCTCTTCCTCTCGCACGACGCACTGTCGGCAATCATCGCCGACGACCGCATCGCGGCGGTCACCTTGACCGGTTCGGAAGGCGCCGGGGTGCGAATTGGCCAGCTCGCTGGAGCCAACCTAAAGAAGTGCGTGCTGGAACTCGGCGGTTCCGACGCGTTCATCGTGGCCGGTTCAGCGGACATGGCGCGAACGATCCCGATGGCCGTGACCGGCCGGATCCAGAACAACGGACAGAGCTGCATCGCGGCGAAGCGCTTCATCGTCGTGAAGGAGCGCGCCGACGAGTTCATCGATGGATTCGTCGCGGCCATGAGCGCCGTGGTCGTCGGCGACCCGATGGACCCCGCCACGGTCCTGGGGCCGCTCGTCAACGAAGAGCAGCGCGACCTCATCGACGCCCAGGTCCAGGACTCCGTCGCCAAGGGCGCGAAGCTGCGCACCGGCGGCAAGAAGATCGAGGGAAAGGGCTTCTTCTACCCGGCCACCGTCCTGACCGACGTTCCCCGGGATTCGCGCGCCGGCTGCGAGGAGCTTTTCGGACCCGTCGCGATCGTCGAGGTCGTCGAGAACCTCACCGAGGCGATCGAGTTGGCCAACTCCACGCCCTGGGGTCTGGGCGGTTCGATCTGGGCCACGGACCAGGCGGAGATCAATCAGGCCATTGGCGGTATCGAGGCGGGAATGGTGTTCGCGAACGCCATCGTCGCCTCCACTCCCGAGCTGCCGTTCGGCGGCATCAAGAAGTCCGGCTACGGACGCGAACTGTCCGCCCAAGGAATCAGGGAGTTCACCAACGTCAAGACCTTCTACGTCGCCTAACCGGAACCCACTTCCGCACCGTCCGCACGGTCTGGTCTTGTAGGCTCTCGCTGCGATGAGGTTACGTTCGATACTCCCAGACGAATGCGACGCGCTCGGTGAAATCACCGTCGCGGCCTTCCGTCAACTCATGGGCGGCGCAGCGCTCGGCGGCTACGAGGAAGTCCTGCGCGACGTGGCCAGTCGAAGTGACGACTGCGACGTGATCGTTGCGGTTGGCGCGAACGATCACGTGGTGATGGGTGGGGTCACGTACGTCCCCGACGCCACCCGGTCCATGAGCGAGTTCAGCGACCCCGAGGCCGCCGGCATCCGGATGCTGGCGGTGGATCCCGAGCACCAGGGCGCCGGCATCGGCGGTGCACTCGTGGAAGCCTGTATCGCGCGAGCGCGAGCGCAGCATCGCAAGCGCATCATCCTTCACTCGACCCCGGTGATGGAAGTGGCCCGCGCCATGTACGAGCAGCTCGGCTTCGATACCGCTCCCGCACTGGACGTCTGGGTGACCGAGGAGCCTTACTCCGCGCAGAATCCCCTGCACCTCATTGCCTACGTCCTCACCCTCTAGGGTCGAGCAAGTCCGGGCTGAGAGGTCGTCGCAGGGGGCGGTGCGACGGCAACGCTCCACCAAGGCGCCTTATACTGCGAATCATCATGACACTGCTGTTCTGGATAGTAATCGTTCTGTTCTGTCTGGCCGCCGAGGTGCACACCAACGCCTTCGTGGCACTCTTCGTGGGCGTTGGCGCCACCTTGTCCTTCATCCTCGCCCTGGCGGGGATCCCCTTCGCGCTGCAGGCGGTCGCGTGGCTGATCGTCTCGGGCGGCACCCTCTTGTTCCTGCGGCCGTTTGCGCTGCGCAGATTCCATCATCGCCCCTACGAGATCGACATGTCGCGGCCGACGAGCAACACCATGACCGACCTCAGGGGTTTCGTGGAGGTGACCGTGGGCGACGAGAAGCATCCCGGGAAGGTCAAGATCCAGGGCGAGTCGTGGAAGGCCGTGACGGAGTGGCCCGAAGCGATACCGGAGGGCAATCAGATCGTGGTGCGAAAGGCATTCGGCACGACCCTCTGGGTCGATCCGATGTGATTCGCTAGACGTGGCGGGCAACCCCGTGGCGTCGCCCTCAGGTCCTCGCACGTGGCGAGGGAGTCCTTACACTGACGCCGCTCCCGGCACGCCGTCCATGACACTCTTGATGGCCTGAGCGGCACCGAGGAGGGCTGCGCTTTCGGCGGGGATGATGAGCTTGGTGTTCGGGCTCTCGGCGAACTTGGCCAGCGTGTCGAGCTGGAGGATCGCCACGAGGGTCGGGTCCGGAGTCTGGAGCTTGATCGCGGCGTACACCGACGCGATCGCCTGGGCCCTGCCCTCGGCCTCGAGGATGAGGGCCTGGCGCTGGCCTTCGGCGCGCAGGATGGCGGACTGCTGGGCGCCCTCGGCCTCCTTGATGGCCGCCTGGCGCTGGCCGTCGGCGACGTTGACCGCGGACTGCTGCTGGCCCTCTGATTCGAGGATCCGCGCACGCTTCTCCTGATCTGCCTGCTTCTGGAGGGCCATGGCCTGGAGGATCTGCTCGGGCGGGGTGATCTCGAGGACCTCGACCCGGTTGATGCGCACACCCCACTTGTCAGTGGCCTCTTCCATCTGGGTCTGGAGCAGCGTGCCGATCCTCTCGCGCTGGGAGAACGCCTCGTCCAGGGTGATGCTGCCGAACACCGCACGCACCGAGGTCCGCGCAAGGTTGTCGACGCTGACCAGGTAGTCGGAGTTCGTGAAGAGCGCCAAGCGCACGTCGACGACCTGGCTGAAGATCGTCGCGTTGACGATGACCGCGACGTTGTCGCGCGTGATGACCTGCTGACGGTCTCCGGTGCGCGGCGTCTCACGGACGTCGACGATCTTCATGACCTCGATGAAGGGAACGATGAAGGTGAGCCCGGGGTTCTTCACGTCCTTGAACTCGCCGAAGCGCGTTATCACGCCGACGAATCCCTGTTGGACGATCCGAACGGCCTTGACGATCGCCGCCAGGACCAGGAGCACTATTACGCCGGCCACAATTGCTAGAACAAGTCCCACCATCTGAATCTCCTCAAGAGAGCACTGCTTCGGGTTCAACTACCAGCATTCTGCCTGGTTCTCGGATTGTAGCGGGCGCGGTGTCGAGCGAAGTCCCGAGGCCGCGCGCCTAACGAGAAGCGCGCATCGCCGCGAACAGGAGGTACGTCCCACCGTCCAGGGACCCGGGTTCTGCGCACGCCGCCGTCTCGTGATCGAGGAGTCGGTCCCAGCGCCCCGCGTCTTGCTCGAGCTCACTAAGGGCCCCCAACATCGTCGAGCGACGCCCAGTGGCTCGCGCTCATCGACACGACGTCACCCGCTCCGGGCGGCCAGCTCAGAGGCGTCGCGAGCCCGGAACATATTCCAGACGTGCGCAGTCCCGATGTCACGCAGGTCGCCCGTCGCGAGCACGAGGTCGTTCGACTCCTCGCCCGCGACCTCCGTGTCCTCTAGGGCGCCGCGAAGGAGGAGGCGCCACGAGCCGAGCACGGACATGACCGCACCATCGTGCTTGGTGATCCGCAGCAATCCCGAGAGCGCCTCGTCGACGTCCTCGAACGCGTACGAGAAGGGTCCGCCGTAGGCCACGACGGCGTCGAATTCGGCGTCGGCGTGGCGCGACGTGGCACAAGTGTCGAGGAACTCGCGCGACTGCACGAACGACTCCGCCGACGTTCCCCCAGGTGCCCTCGGTGCAGTTCGAGCGGGACGGGCGAGAAGTCGGTAACCGAGACCCGCCCGGCGATTCTCACAGCGTCGCAATCTACGCGGACCTCGGTCAGCGCTGCATCGAGGCGCGAGCCACCTTCTCGACGGCCGCCGCGACGGCCTTGACGACGCTGGCGTTGAAGACCGTGGGGACGATGTAATCCTTTGAGAGTTCGCTCTCCTTGACAACGTCGGCTATTGCCCGTCCCGCGGCGATTTCGATCTCCTCGGTGATCGCAGTGGCACCCACGTCGAGCAGGCCCCTGAAGATTCCGGGGAAGGCGAGCACGTTGTTGATCTGGTTCGGCTCGTCGCTTCGTCCCGTCGCGACGATGGCGGCGTAACGGCGGGCCAGGGCCGGGTCGACCTCCGGGTCCGGGTTGGCCAGGGCGAAGATGATCGAATCAGGAGCAAGAAGCTTCAGCTGCTCCTCGGTCACGAGGTTCGATCCGGAAACCCCGATGAAGACGTCCGCTCCGGTCATGGCGGCGGAGAGGTCACCGGTGCGCTTCTCCTTGTTCGTGTTCGCCGCGAGCCAGTGGCGAACGCTGTCGAGGCGGTCATCGTCCTCGGAGATGATGCCGTGCCGGTTCACTCCCACGAGGTCGCCCACGCCCTCGGCGAGCAGCAGCTTGGAGATTGCGACCCCGGCGGCACCGACGCCGAGCACGCAGACCCGGACATCCTTCATCTCCTTGCCCACCACGCGAAGCGCGTTGAGCAGCGCGGCGTAGACCACGGTGGCCGTCCCGTGCTGGTCGTCGTGGAACACCGGGATGTCCAGCAGTTCGCGAAGACGCGATTCGATCTCGAAGCAGCGCGGCGCCGAGATGTCCTCGAGGTTGATGCCCCCGTAGACCGGGGCGAGGCACTGCACGATACGCACGATCTCGTCAACGTCCTGGGTGTCGAGGCAGACCGGCCACGCGTCGATGTCCGCGAACTGCTTGAAGAGCAGGGCCTTGCCCTCCATGACCGGCAGCGCGGCCGCCGGGCCGATGTTGCCGAGTCCCAGCACCGCCGAGCCGTCGGTCACGACCGCCACGGTGTTGCGCTTGATGGTGAGCTTCCTGGCGAGCGAGGGGTCCTTCGCGATGGCGCTCGAGATGCGCGCGACTCCGGGCGTGTAGGCCATCGAGAGGTCGTCGCGGGTCTTCAACGCGATCTTGGGCGAGACGGCGATGGTACCGCCGAGGTGCAGCAGGAAGGTCCGGTCGCTGATCGCGCGAACGTCCACGCCCTCGACGACGTCGACTGCCGCCTTGATCACTTCGGCGTGCCCCTCGTCGACGGCGTTGCAGGTCACGTCGACCACCATGCGCCCCTCGATCGGCTCGACGACGTCGAGGGCCATGACGAGCCCGCCGGCGGCGCTCACGGCGCTCGCGATGGCCGGTAGGTCCGAGGCGCTATCGAGCGCGACCCGCATCGTTATTGAATAGGAGGCACTGGGCATGCTCATGGCTGTGACGCACTTTCCTTGGAATTGGTCCGAAGACATCTCTCTGGCGGCACCGACCGCAAAGAGAACACGACCGGTGCACGCAAGACCGACGCTATCGCACAGTCATAAAACCGAACTAGGGCCCTTGGTCCCCCCCGGTCACATCGACCGAGGATTGGACGAACCCGACGGCGATATCGCACTCACTTCCCGGGTCGTTGGACGCGCGAAGTGAACGGTGATTGGCGCCTTGCGCTGGGTTACCGGGAAGTATCTCGCACCTCGTGCACGAGGATCCCGCCGCTCTCGAAGAAACTCGCCCACCGACTAAAATGGGGTTCAGGCATCCTGCGCTGCGCGCGACCGTCCACGATTCGACCATCACTCATTGACTCGGTGAATGGACGATGCCCCACTTCGCCTCAACCGACGGCGTTGGTACTGATTGGGCACCTCATGAAGCATTCAACGATTCAACGTCCCGTCAGCCGGATCCTGCACTGGGTCGGCGACGTCACCTCGCGGTCGGGAGTCGCGGCAGTCGTCGCCATGGTTGTCTTCCTGTTCGCCATCCTGCTCACGATCTTCGGCTTCCCCGGGCGCTGGATGGAGGGTTTCTCCACGGCGGCGGCATCGATCTCCTTGGTGATGCTGTTCATCATCCAGCACACACAGAGTCGCCAGCAGACCGCGACACAGCTGAAGCTCGACGAGCTCATCCGGGCGATTCCCGAGGCCGACGACCTGCTCGTCCATATCGAGACCGCCAAGGAAGCGGAGCTGATCGAACGCGAACAGGACCACATCGCCCATCACGATTCCCTGCGAGAGACCTCGGAGGACCAAGGCGAGCAGTGACCGACGGTCAGGGAGGACGGTCGGGTGGACTCCGCGATTCACCCAAATCGGGCATTGTTCTGAGCCCAATAGCTACCGCCCCTCGGAGCTGCACTGCGCATCCGTGGTGGGTCGCCGACCACGGCTGCCGTCACTTCATCGAGACGAATTCGCGCTGCGTGGAACAGCCCGTCTCATGACCCAAGGCACGACGGGGAGGGCGCGATCTGGAGCAACGAGTCGGTGGTGGCGACTCAGCGTCTCACGTGCCTCTGGCGACGCGCCGGCGCCAGCACCACGAGTGACTTGTACGTCACGACCGCGATCGCGAGATGCATCAGAACGAGGAAGATGACCGCCTTGGCGGGCTGTCCCAGGTACCAGATGGCCGCGTCCGGAACCAGCAGGACGACGGTCACGGCGACGGCCATTCGCAGGAAGAGCCACTTGGGCCTCGAAGTGATGCGAGAGGTGATGGGCCAGCCAACGCACGCGATCACCACACCGATCACCGTCAACTTCGCGTAGTCCGAGAACTGGAAGTGCGCGTAGCCCCTGGTCGACGGGAAGACCCGCGTGGCGATCGTCGCGATGATCATGTCGGCGACGAGCGATCCGACGATCGCGACGAGCGAGGCGAAGACGACCTCGCCCGTCGAGGGCTGGCGCGGTGGATCAAAGTCGACGTGGAGGATCTCCATAAGTCGTTGCACGCTCTTGGGCAGGCGCTCGGGGCTGAAGTTCATCGATCGGTTCTCTCGTACGCACTAGCGGCGGGCACCACATTTTAGACGGTCCGGCAGAGGCGTCCGATCGCCTACCCAACGGAGTCGGTCGCTGCCTCTTCGAGGATTGAACGCAGCTGACGGCCCATCTCGCGTGGATTCCCCGATATCTCGTCGATGACCTCGCCCTGCGCTTCGACATCGTCACCGGGATGGTAGAGCGAGATCCGCAGTCCGCGGCCGCCCCGCTCGGCCGTGACCACCCAAGGCAGCCCAATCACGCCGGAATCCTTGGTGGCCATGATCTGGCCGGAGCGCCCGATGCCAATGCTCCATTCGGGAGAGCGGGCCGCGTCGATTACGCGCTGGAGTTCGTTGCCACTTGAGAATCCCGATGATTTTGCGATACCCACCACCTTAGGGCGGCCTGACACCGGCAGTCTCTACGAGAGCCACGAGCCGGAACTTTCGAGTTCCTCCTTCAGCGCCTCCAACGTCGCGCGTACCGAGGTCTTGGTGAACTGCGCCCGGTCAAAGCCGTCGCCGGCGCTCGAACGGCGAAGGAAGTAGTTGCGGCGGTCCTTCCACTTCTCGGTGACCCGGCACCCCGCGCCGGTCTGCTCGACTGCGAACTCCCACCTCGACACCCGAAACCCCCGGCACGTCACTTCGAAGACGAAACTGGTCGGAGGGTCGCACGCCGTCACCCGCGCGGACGTCGACCAGGTCGAACCACCGCGGGCGTTCGTTCCCCGGAACCGCGCACCAGGTGCCGGTCCGGACGCGTTGAGCCACTCCCCGCCCGTGTTCTCCGGAGAGCGGCCATCGCGGGCAGGTCGGCGATGGCCGCGATGGCCACCTGCGGTGGCACGGAGATTTCGATCGAATCGGAGTAGTCCACAGGTGGACTCTAGTAACCGACTTAAGAGTTCATCGACTTCGTGACCGTCGACACGATGCGCTCGACCGACGGGATCGCCAGGTCCTCGAGCGCGTCGGCAGCCGGCAGCGGGATGTGCGGCGTGGTGATGCGCACCACCGGCCCGTCGAGGTCGTAGAAGATCTCCTCGCTGACGATTGAGGAGAGCTCGGCACCCCAGCCGCAGAGGCGGGGGTTCTCCTCGATCGTGAACAGCCGGCCGGTGGCCGAGACCTCGCGCAGGATCGTCGAGGTGTCGAGCGGCACCAGGGAGCGCACATCCACGACCGTGCAGTCGACGCCGGCGTGGCCGAGCTCCTCGGCGGCGGCGAGGGCCTTGGGCACCATGGAGCCCAAGGCCACCAGCGTCGCGTCGGAGCCCTGGCGCAGCACCTTGGCCAGCCCGAGCTGGTCGACGATGTCGCCGTCGGGCACGTCCATCTTGGACGAGTAGAGGACCTTGGCCTCGAGGAAGATCACCGGGTCGTCGTCGCGAATCGAGGCGGCCATGAGGCCAATCACGTCAGCCGCGTTCGAGGGCACCACGACCTTCAGGCCTGGGATCATCATCGCCCAGTTCTCCACGCTCTGGGAGTGCTGGGCGCCGAAACGGAGCCCGCCGCCGTTGCCCGAGCGGATCACCAGCGGAAACGACATCTGGCCGTTGGTCATGTAGCGGCTCTTGGCGATCTCGTTGGCGACGATGTCCCAGCAGACGGCGAAGAAGTCCGAGAACATGATCTCGGCGATGGGGCGCAGCCCGGTCATCGCGGCGCCCATCGCGGCGCCCAGTATGGCCTGCTCGGCGATGGGGGTGTCGCGCACGCGCACGCCACCGAACTCGTCGAACAGTCCTACCGTGCCCTTGAACACGCCACCCGCCGCGCCGATGTCCTCGCCCAGGAAGACCACCGACTCGTCGCGGCGCATCTCCTGAGCGATGCCACGCGCGATTGCTTCACGAAACGTCAGTTGCGCCATGAGGATCCTCCATCCGCCCATACGTCCTTCATCAACAGGTCCTCGCCCGGGATACCGCCGGCCTTCGCTTCCTCGGTGGCCAGATCGACCTCGGCGGCGACCTCGGACTCGATGGCGAGGAGCTGCTCCTCACTCGCTCCTTCTTCGAGCAGGCGCGCGCGGTAACGCGGCAACGGGTCCTTCGCGAGCCATTCGGCCACTTCGGCGTCGGGACGGTACTTGCCCGGATCGGCGCGCGAGTGGCCGCCGTGTCGGTAGGTCTTGGCCTCGATCATGCTCGGACCTTCCCCGGCGCGGGCCCGGGCAATCGCGGTGGCGGCGACGTCGTAGACGGCGTCGGCGTCATTGCCGTCGACGATGATGCTCTCGAGCCCGTAGGCAACGGCGCGGTCGGCGGCCGGGTTCGCCACGGGAGTGACCTCGCTGGTGCGCGTGTACTCCATCCACAGGTTGTTCTCGCACACGAAGATCACCGGCAGCTTCCAGACGGCGGCCAGGTTCAGCGCCTCGTGAAATGCCCCGATGTTGGTCGAGCCGTCGCCGAAGAAGCAGACGGCCACCTGGTCGGTGCCGCGGTACTGGGCACTCCAGGCCGCCCCGCACGCGATCGGCAGGTGAGCCCCGATGATGGCGTAGCTACCCATCACACCGTGCTCGACGCTGGTGAGGTGCATCGAGCCGCCCTTGCCGGCCATGAGACCGTTGCTTCGCCCGAGCAGTTCCGCCAGGACCGGCGTCATCGGCACCCCGCGCGCCAGCGTGTGAGCGTGTCCGCGGTAGGTGGCGAAGGTCCAGTCGGTCGATTTCATCGCGGTGGCGAAGCCGGCGGCGATCGCCTCCTGGCCGAGCGAGAGGTGGCTCGTGCCCTTGACGAGGTTCTCGAGGAATAGGTCGTAGGCCCGCGTCTCGAACTGACGCAGCGCGACCTGGCTGCGGTACATCGACAGCTTCGTCTCGAAATCCAGGGGACCCGTTCGAACGGTAGTGGTGGTCATGCTCTCTCCTAGTACTCGTTGGCCACCATGAGTTCCTGCGCGGGAAATCGCGTAAGAATCGCGGGGCCGTCGTCGGTGACGACGATCTCTTCTTCAATTCGTGCGGCTGAGACGCCGTCCGAAGCTGGGCAGTAGGTCTCGAGCGCGAAGACCATGCCGGCCTTCAGCTCGATGGGGTCGATCAGGCTGTTCAGCCGGCTGATCACCGGACGCTCGTGCAGACCGAGACCCAGGCCATGGCCGAACTGCAGGCCGAAGGCCGCCATCTCGTTGGCGAAGCCGAACTCGGTCGCCGCGGGCCAGGCGTTGGCGATGACGTCGGTGGTCATGCCAGGGCGCACCAGGTCGATGGCCGTGTCCATCCATTCGCGGGCCCGGGCGTAGGCGTCACGCTGGGAAGCCGTGGAGCTGCCGACGCCGAGGGTCCGGTAGTAGCAGGTCCGGTACCCGTTGAAGGAGTGGATGATGTCGAAGAAGGCCTGGTCGCCGGGCCGGATGATTCGGTCGGTGAAGTTGTGCGGATGTGGGTTGCATCGCTCGCCCGAGACTGCGTTGACCGCCTCAACCTGGTCCGAACCCATCTCGTAGAGCCGCTTGTTCACGAGCGCCACGATCTCGTTCTCGCGAACGCCGGGCTTGAGGGCCTCGAAGATGTCGTGGTAGACGCCGTCGACCATCGCCGCCGCCTGGGAGAGCAGCATGATCTCGTCCTGGGACTTGATCTGGCGCGCGTCGAGCATGGTCTGCTGGGCGTCTCGGACCTCGACCCCCGCGGCCTGGATCTCGAAGAGGAACGGCAGCTCGACGATGTCGATGCCGATGGGCTGGCCGAGCACGCCGTGCTCGTCGAGGATCCCGACGAGTTCCTTCACGGCCGAGGTGAAGAGACCCGCCCGCGGGGCGATCGCCCCGCGCAGGCCCAGCATCCCGGCCCGGCAGTTGTCGGGCTCGAGCCACGGGGCGAAGAGCTTGTGGTGGCGGGCCGCCGACCCGAAGTCCCAGACGATTGGCTCGTGGTCGCGCGTGAGCAGGCAGTACCGCGTCATCTTGTCGCCGAGCGCGCCGCCGACCCAGGTGCCCGACACGTAACGGATGTTGTAGAAGTCGAAGAGCAGCAGCGCGCCGAACTCGCTCGCCTCGAGGGCCTCGCGGGCGCGCGCGATCCGGTAGCTGCGCAGTCGGTCGAAGTCGACCCGGGTCTCGAAGTCGACACCCATGTGCCCCGGGGTGTTCATCGTGGGGCCGAATCCATCTCTCATTTCGCACCTCCCAGTCCGTCGTCGATCGTGATGTTCTCGGGCTCCATCGCGAGGCCCGCGCCGCGGGCCGCCTCGAGCAGCAGCACGGCGAAGTCCTGGTCGGCGTGACCGGCGCCGATTGAGCTCACGACGATCTCGGTGCACAGCGCCGAGACCGGCATCGGAACGCTCATCTTCTTCGCCGCCGCCATGCCGAGATCGAAGTCCTTACGCAACAGCGTAGGGGTGAAGGTCGGCGTGAAGTCCAGGTTGACGAACGCCGGCGTCTTATAGCGCGAGAAGGTCGAGCCCATCACCGAATCGTTCACGAAGCCCAGGAAGTCGCTGCGCTTGACGCCGCCGCGCTCGGCCAGCACCGTGATCTCGGCCAGCGCCTGGGTGACGATGCCGAGGAGCATGTTGTGGCAGATCTTCACCAGTCGGGACACCTCGCCGTCGCCCACGTAGGTCACGCCCTTGCCGAGCTGGTCGAGGAAAGGATGCACCTCGTCGAAGGCGCCACGGGTACCCGACACGGCGAGCGTCAGCTGGCCCGAGGCGACGACCTTGGGGTTGCCGCTCACCGGAGCCGCGAGGAAACTCGCAGCTCGCGCGGCGCACGACTCGCGCACACTGGCGGAGATCTCCGTCGAGACGGTAGAGCAGTCGATGACGATCCTCGGGGCGCGCGAGGGGTCCGAGAGCACTCCCTGGGCGCCGGTCGTCACGTCCAGCAGGTCGTTGTTCGCCGAGACCATGATGAAGACGATGTCGCAGCCGGCCAGGTCCCTGGGGGTGTCGACGACCTTGGCGCCGAACTCGGCGAGGGCCTCGGCCTTGGCGCGCGTGCGGTTCGTGACGGTGACGTCGTTGCCGGCCAGCACCAAACGCTTGGCCATGGCGGTCCCCATGCGACCGCAGCCGATCCAGCCGATTCGTGTCGTGTCTGGACTCATGTCCTCGTCCTCCTCGGAACTCGCATTACGAGCCCTCGCCCGTGACGGCCGCCTCTTCGATACTGCCTCCGAGATAGAGCGCGCCGATCTCAGGATTGTTCAACACTTCGTGTCCCGTTCCCGACAGCCGGACCTGACCGTTCTCCAGCACGACGGCGAAGTGGCTCATCTTCAGCGCCTGGCGGGCGTTCTGCTCGACCAGCAGGACGGTACGGCCCACGCTGTTCATCAACTTGATCGTGGCGAACATGGCCCGCAGGGTCTTCGGGTCAAGTCCCATCGACGGCTCGTCGAGCACGACCAGTTGGGGCTCGAGCATCAGGCAGCGCGCGAACTCCACGAGCCGCTGCTGGCCGCCCGAGAGGCTGCCGGCCTTGTCCTTGGCACGCTCGGCCACGATAGGGAACACGTCACGGACGTGGTCCATGCGCTGGGCGATGACCTTGCGGTCCTTCACGAGAAAGGCTCCGAGTTCGACGTTCTGCTCGACGGTCATCTCGCGGAACAGGCTGTGGTTCTGGGGAACCTGCACGACGCCCAACTTCAGGATCTCCTTCGGGCTGAGCCCCACCAGCGGCGTCCCCTTGAACCAGATCTGGCCTAGACGTGGATGGACCAGGCCGCTAACGGTCTTGAGCAGGGTCGACTTGCCCGAGCCGTTCGGCCCCACGATGCAGGTGATGCCGCCCTGGGGGACCTCAAAGTCCACGCCCTTGAGCACGTCACCGCCGCCGTAGCCGGCGACGACCCCCTCGAATCGCACGAAGGCGTCCGACTCAGCCATTGTCGGCCTGCGAGTCTTCGTCTTCGTCCTCGTCGTCGCCGCCGCCAAGGTAGGCGTCGAGGACCAAGGGATTGCTGCGCACGTCGGCCGGGGCGCCGGAGACCAGGTCGCAGCCTTGGTGCATCACGGTGACCGTGTCGCAGAGCCGCATCACGAACTCCATGTTGTGCTCCACGATGAGGAACGTCTTGCCGTCCTTGTTCAGCGTCCGGATCTTCTCACCGATCTCGTTGATGAGTGTCAGGTTGACGCCGCCAGCCGGCTCGTCGAGCAGGATGACGTCGGGGTTGGCGACCAGCACGTAGGCGAGCTCGAGGAGTTTGCGCTGGCCGTACGAGAGCATCCCGGCCTCGGTCGAGGCGAGCCGGGCCAGGCCAACGAACCCGAGCCACTCCATCGCCGCGTCGAGGTCGGCCTTCGAGGACTTCGAACGGGTCAGTCCCCGCAGCGATCCCTCATCGTGCTGGGTGGCGACGAGCATGTTCTCCACGACGCTCATGCGCGCGAAGATCCGCGTCAGCTGGAAGGTGCGGCCGATGCCGAAGGCGAAGACCTTGTCGGGGCGGGCGTTGGTGATGTCCCTGCCGTCGAAGGTCACCTTGCCGGCGTCAGGCTTCACGTAGCCAGTGATGACGTTGAACAGCGTGGTCTTGCCCGAGCCGTTCGGACCGATGAGGCCGGTGATGCTGCCCTTCTCGACGTTCAGCGAGCAGCCGTTGAGCGCCTGGACCCCGCCGAAGGCGCGAGAAACGCCCTGAGCGCTGAGAAGCGTTGCCATCAGTGGCCGCTCTCGACGGGCGTGGCGCCCGCGGTCGCGAGCTCGGCCTTCACCGCGCGCCTCGTCCACCAGTCGCGGACGTAGATGACGATGCCCTTGGGCGCGAACAGGATGACGAGGAGGAACAGCGCCCCGAAGATGATCAGGTACAGCGAGCCGAGCGAGCCGCCGGAGAACGTGACCGTGAAGTACTGCTGGGTCGACTCGAGAATCAGGCCGCCCAGGATCGGACCAAGCAGCGTGCCGAACCCGCCGAAGAAGGCCATGAGCGCGATGGTGATGTCGAAGATCGGGTCGTAGACGAACTGGGGATAGATCTGGCCCTGGTACATGGCGAACAGCGCCCCGCCCATCCCGATGGCGAAGGCCGACATCGCGAAGCCCGTGAGCTTCACTTGAAAGACCTTTACCCCGAGTCCGAGGGCGCGGTCCTCGTCGTCGCGGATGGCGAGCAGCTGCAGCCCGAAGCGCGAGCGGCGCACCAGCGCCGACAGGATCACGGCGAAGATCAGGATCGCGAGCGCGACGTAGTAGAAGGGCACGTCGTAGTAGCTGGCCAGCCAGGGTATGTACGGCAACGAGATCCCTCCGGTGCCCCCGGTGAAGCTGAGGTTGATCGCGGTGAGCTGGAACACGAAGAAGATGGCGATCGTGATCACCACGAAGGTGTGGCGGCGCACCCGCAGGGCGATCGCGCCCACCGGTATGGCGACGAGCATGGCCACGAGACCGCCCAGTGGCACCAGCCAGAACATGGCGGCGCCGCCGGTCATGTGCAGGTGGTTCGCCACCAAGGCCATCGTGTAGGCCCCGGTTCCGTAGAAGGCCGCCGAGCCCAGGGCGACGTAGCCCGAGTAGCCCGAGAACATGTTCCACGACGTGGCGCACCCCGTGAAGATCAGGGTGATGACCGCGATATCGCGGTAGGCCGGATTCGACACGATCACCGGGAACAGCAGGAATAGCACGAGGGCGAGGCCCCAGAGGGAACTCTTGAGTCGGAGCATTAGGCGACCCTCGCAGACTGCTTGCCGAAGAGCCCTTGCGGACGCAGCGACAGGACGAGCACGAGGACGAGGAAGAAGGTGATCTGCGACCACACCGGCGACCAGACCACTCCGACCACGTCCTCGAGCGTCACCATGAGGATGCCGGCCAGGAGGGCGCCGCCGAGGCTGCCCATGCCACCGAGCACGATGATCACGAGCAGGCGCGATATGAGGTCGTAGCTGGAGCTCGCATTGAAAGCGTTGGTCGCGCCATAGACCATGCCCCCCGCGGCCGTGACGGCGACGCCGATACCGAAGCAGATCGTCGAGACGCGACGGACATCGATTCCGATCAGTGCGGCCGCCGTCTGATCGGCCAACGAGGCGCGGATGCTCGCGCCGAAGCGGGTCCGGTACAGCATCACGTACAGGCCGCCCAGGAGGATGGCCGCCATGATGAATCCGAAAACGTCGATGTAGGCGATGTACGTGCCGAAGATCTCGAAGGACTTGTTGACGTACCACGCGTGGAGCTCCACGGGGTTGGCCGTGAAGATCATGTTGAGCGCCCCTTCGATCACCAAGGAGATCGCGTAGGTGACCAGGATCGACATCGCGGTGCGCTCAGGTCCCTTCAGGCGTCCCAGGAATAGCCGCTCCACCACGATCCCCACGACAAAGAGCGTGGGGATCGTGATGGCTAGGCCCGCAAAGAGGTCGATTCCGAAGTGTACGGAGAGGGCGTAGCTCAAGTAGGCGCCCAGGATCACCAGGATCCCCTGCGCCACGTTGATTATGTCCATCACTCCAAAGATCAGAGTCAAGCCAGTTGCCATGAGGGCGTAGACCGAACCGATCAGTACGCCATCAACCAGGGCATAGACGAGAGCAGCACCGTTCAAGAGTTGCTAACCCCACGCCGGCTTGGGGAAGAGAACCTTCACCGCACCCTTGTCGGTGACCGGGTTGACCTCGACGAACTTCGAGCCCTGCCACTGGAACGTGTAGGCCGTCTGGGCGAGGTTCTCGCCGAGCGAGTTGAACTTCACCGCGCCCTGCACGCTGCTCAGAGTCTTGCCCGAGTGCAGGTACTTGATGATCTTGGCGTTGTTGAAGCCACCCGTAGCCGTGACGGCCTGGGCCATGACCTGACCGACCGAGTACGCCTCGGCGATGTCAGCGTTCACGCCGGCTGCCGTGCCACCGTACAGCTTGATGTACTCGGCGACCATCTTCACGCTCTGCGGATTGGTCGATCCCCCGTACCACGAGTTCGGCACCATCATGCCGTTGGCATTGCCTGCGCCTACGGCGGTGATGAACGACTTGCCCTGGTCCGGACCGGCCGTCGCAACGAACGCCTTAGGCGTGTAGTGCGCCTGCTCGAAGGCCTGCATGAAGGCCGATACGGTCGGCACGTCGACCGATCCGAGCACGACGACCTGGGCGTGTGAGGCGGCCACGGCATCGGCAATGGAGGTGAAGTCAGTCAGTTCGGCGGGGAAGACGTTGTTGTACACCGTCTTCAGCTTCTTTCCGATGAGCTTCTGCGCCTCCTGGACGACGGGCTGGGTGAACGGGTCATTGGACGTGGCGTACGCGATGGTCGTCGGACGCTTGCTATTCGGCAACGACGTCAGCCAATGCGCGAACGGCGCGAGGTCGTACGACACCGGCAGCGTCACGTCAAAGACATTGCTGAGCCCGGCCGAGAAGACCGAAGGTCCACCACCAGCGCCCTCGACCATGGCGTAGCCGTAGCGATTGACCGTCTGCGCGGAAGGCAAGGTCAGCAGCGTCGAGAACGGCCCGAAGGTCAGGCTCACGTGATTGACCGAGATCAGCGTCTTGTAGTTGGTCACGACCTGCGTGGCGCTCGAGGCATCCGACTTGATGATCAGGTTGACCTTGTGGCCGAGCAGACCGCCTGCCTTGTTCAGGTCAGCGGCCCACAGCTTGTAGCCCTGCTGGTAGGCGAGACCATCGGCGGAGAAGTCACCCGAAAGCGAGAGCGAGATACCGATGGATACCGGTGCGCCCTTGGCGAGCGAGCCACTGGAACTCGCGCCGCTGGTGGTCGTCATCATAAGCATCGACGCTGCTGCGACCGAGGTCACACCAAACGTGCGAAAGAGTTTCCCTCTTCTATTCATAAATCCCCCCATACGTTTATGCGTCCCTGGCGTTCCCCCAAATGCCGTTGTTCCAGGGTCGATCACTCGGTGAGCGATTTGGTAACCATAACGATGGCGCGGTACGCAGTCAAGCCAGAAACGGCCAAATACGTCATTTAGGCATGAAAAGATTTCAAGGTCGACACACTGTTCGCCGTCACCAATTCTCAGTTACCATCAACGTCTATTCAAACGTCCGGGGGGAGGATCATGGTCGACGTTCTGCTGGAGACCGCAGTTGCCAATTGGGAGCCGCGCTTCACCGCCAACGGAGTCGACGCCAGCGACTACGCGCGCATCACCAAGAGTCTCGAGCGTTGGGACGATTGGTGCGACGCATGGTGCTCCGGCGCCGAGACGCATCTCGCGCTCGCCGAGGCCGCCGAGCGCGAGGGCCGTCTTCTCAGCGCGGGCGAGTTCTACGCCCGCGCCGCCACCTACTTCCATTTCGCGAAGTTCCTATTCGTCCACGACCTCGACCAGGCCAAGGCCGCCCACGCCCGAGCGGTGGACGCGATCAACCGCGCCGTTCCCCTCTTCGACCCGCCGGGCAGCCGCGAGGAGATCGCCTTCGAGGGTTCCACGTTGGTTGGCATTTTCCGCGCGCCGCACCGGGACGGTCCGCACCCTACGGTCATCTTGATCCCTGGCCTCGACTCGACGAAGGAGGAGTTCCGCGACGTCGAGCGCACCTTCCTCGACCGGGGTATGGCGGTGTTCGCCCTCGACGGTCCCGGACAGGGCGAGGCGGAGTGGACGCTCCCGATACGCCCCGAGTGGGACCGGGTCGGTGACACGGTGCTCGGCCACCTGCGTACGATGGCCGAGGTGGACAGCGAGCGCATCGGGGTCTGGGGCGTGAGCCTCGGCGGCTTCTACGCCGCGCGCATGGCCAGCTCCGACCTGCCGATCAAGGGAACCATTGCTTTGGCCGGTCCCTACAACCTCGGGGCCACGTGGAAGGACCTCAATCCACTCACTCGCCGCGCCTTCGAGGTCCGCTCGTTTTCCTCCTCGCCCGAAGAAGCGGAGAAGAGAGCCTGGGACATGACGCTCGAAGGCTTCGCGTCCAAGATAACGACGCCGCTACTGGTGATCATGGGCAAGCGCGACCGGCTCTTCCCCTGGCAGGACGGGCAGCGGCTGGCGAGCGAGGCACGCGGCGAGTCCAGGGTGGTGCTGCTTGAGGAAGGCAACCACGGTTGCGCCAACGTGGTGTACCGCCACCGCTCCCTCGGAGCCGACTGGATGGCCCAGCACCTGGACGTCGCGGCGAATCCAGGGTTAGGGATGAACACGTGAACCGCGAGGACGCACCACATGCCTAACGTCACCATGCCCCAGCTTGGCGAGACGGTCGCCGATGGCACGGTCACCAAGTGGTTCAAGAAGGTCGGCGACAATGTCGTGCGCGGCGAGGCCCTCTTCGAGGTGTCCACCGACAAGGTCGACACCGAAATACCCGCACCGGTCGACGGTGTCGTGACGTCGATACTCGTCGAGGAGGGCACGACCGTCGACGTGGGCACCGTTCTGTGCGTCATCGGCGGCGACGCGCCCAGCGCCGCGAGCGAAGTCCGCGCCCAGGTACCACGCGCCCAGCCTGCCTCTTCCGAGCCAGCGCCCGCCGCGTCGAGGTCGCGCGACGACGAAAAGGGCGACCGCGCCCGTCTCTCGCCCGTCGTGCGTCGCCTGCTGGGCGAGCACGGTCTCGAGGCCGGCCAGGTGACCGGCACGGGTCCTCAGGGTCGCATCACACGCGACGACATCCTCGCCTTCGTCGCGGCCGGCGGAGTCGGCGCACCGCCTGGCAGCGCTGCAATCTCGCAGTCTCCGGTGGTTCGCCGCTTGTTGCGCGAGCACGGTCTCGAGGCCGCCGCCATCATCGGCACAGGCCCGGACGGGCGGCTCACCCGCCACGACGTCGAGGCCGCCATAGGACGAGGTCCGTCGGCGTCGACCCCCGGCGTCGGCAACGATGAAGTGATTCCCTTCACGAAGATTCGTCGCCTCACCGCCGAGCACATGGTGCGCTCGAAGGCGACCTCGGCGCACACCTTGATGGTCAAGGAGGTCGACTACGAGCACGTCGAGACGGTGCGACGCAGCCACGGTGCGGCATTCAAGGAGGAGGAGGGATTCACCCTCACCTACCTTCCGTTCAACGCCCTGGCGGTGCTCGAAGCACTCCGGCAGTTCCCCCACCTCAATGCATCGGTCGGCGACGACGAACTCATCGTTCATCATGACCTGAACCTGGGGATCGCCGTCGACCTTGACGGCGATGGCCTCGTCGTGCCGGTCGTGCACCGCAGCGACGGCTACGACCTTCGTTCCATCGCCCGAAAGATTCGCGAGCTGGCCGCTGGCGCGCGCTCCAAGAAGCTCACCGTCGATGACGTAACGGGCGGGACGTTCACCATCACGAATCCCGGCCCGTTCGACACGCTGCTCACGGGGGCGATCATCAACCAGCCGCAGGTGGCGATCCTCTCGACCGACGGGGTGCGCCGAAAGCCGGTGGTCCTGACCCAGCTCGACGGCAGCGAGGCAATCGCCATCCATTCACTGGGTCTTCTCGCGCTCACGTTCGACCACCGCGCGGTCGACGGAGCCTACGCCGCCCGCTTCCTGGCCAGGGTTGGCGAGATCCTAAACACCCGTGACTGGGCGTCGGAACTCTAGCGTTTCACCCTTCGCGCACCGGAACTACTCTCACTATATGACGCGTAACAAGATCCTGGAAGCCTCAGCCCACGAGATCGAACTCAACGGACTGACGCAGTTCCGTGTCAAGCGGGTTGCGTTCGAAGCCAACATCTCGGTGGCGCTTCTCTACAGCTACTTTGACGACCGCGAGGACCTCATCGCTGCCGCGGTGGTCCACCGTTTTCGCCAGGTCCTCGTCGGACTAGCGGAGATCTTCACCACGCCTCTTCGCAGTGTCGAGACCACCGACGACCTGCGCGGCGCCCTGGAGATCATGATCGCCGACGCGCAGCTTCCGCTACGGACCGACGCGCGCGTCCTGCGCATCGAAAGCATGTCCTTCGCGAGCCACAACCCGGCGGCCTCACTGGGAATCGCCGCCGCCAAGAGCGAAGCCAGCGACCTGATCATGGAGAGTGTGCAGCCACTCGTGGAGAAAGGACTCCTGGCCCGCGGGATGAGCGGCGTGGCCTTCGCGCGCATTTGGTACGCCTTGTTCTTCGGCCAGATCGCGGTCGAGGGCGAGCACGCACTGGCGATCAATGACGACGACTGGCTCATGGCGCTGCACGTGATTGCCGACTCGATGGTCAGGTCCGACCAGCCCGCGGCGATGCGTTAGAAACGTCGAAGCGGGCGCGAGTGGAGCGCGTACGTCCACTCGATGAGGCACCAGCCGAAGCCGACCTCGTTGAGGGTCTCGCCCTGCAGCAGGTACTGGAAGCGCCAGTCGGGCAGTGAGGCGGCCGCTACCAGGCCCCCAAAGGAGCTGCGCTGCCGCGCCGAGGCCCGAGCGCGACGTGAACGACGGATCAGCAGCAGCGCCGTGATCGCGACCTGGATCAGCGCCAACGTCACTCCGGTGGTCATGTGGGCCCAGTTCATGAACGTTCCTCGGTTGAACGGAGTGGCCAGCAGGACGAAGAGCCCGATCAACACCACTCGCAGCCCCACGACCGTCAGAGCCGGGACGTCGAACGCGGAGAAGTGGGCGGCGGTGCGCCAGAGCCCGAACGAGGCGACCAGGAAGCCCGTCGACAGGAAAGGGAGCGTGTGCGCGCTGACGCCGTAGAAGGAGATCCCGTCGCGCTGCGCGACGCTGGCGTGCTTGATCAAGAGGCAGATCAGGAGAGTGGCGAAGAAGGCTCCCAGCGTGAGGGCCAGGAGATGGCGAAGCTGGACGCCGGTCGGCTCTCCTGTTACTGACGCGCCGTTCCCGCTCATCTGATCCTGACGGGTGGCGGCTACCCCGGGAACCGGGCCCGCGACGCCTCGATCTCGGCCAGCGCCTCGGCCTTGCCGACCCAGTTCTCGACCTTCATCCACTTGCCCTCGTCCAGGTCCTTGTAGACGGTGAAGAAGTGGGCGATCTTGTCCAGGACATCCTTGGGGACGTCGCCGATGTCGGTGGCCGACTTCCACTTGGGGTCGTACGCCGGCACGCCGATGATCTTGGCGTCCTCACCGTTCTCATCAGTCATGATGCACATCCCCAGGACCTTGGTCTCGATCAGGCAGCCGGGGAAGGTCGGGTACTCGGTGAGCACGAGCGCGTCGAGGGGGTCCCCGTCGCCGCCGAGCGTGTCGGGGATGAACCCGTACTCGGCGGGGTACCCCATTGAGACCACGAGATGGCGATCCAGCATGATCGTGTGCTTCTCGTGGTCGTACTCGTACTTGTTCTGGCTGCCCTTAGGAATCTCAACAATCACGCTTATCGTATCCATGGCCAAGAGACTCCTTCTGAAGAACCTGCTGCGCGCTCGCGCAATCAGTGCCAATCGTAGCCAGCCACTCACCCCGGACCCGTGGCAGTTGCACATTTCCGAGCCGACACCGCGATTCGGTGCCAGGACAAAGGTCTGGTGCCGCAGGGTGGCACGAAAGGACGGCGGTGCCCGCCTCTCCGACTCTTGGGCAACCTCCGCGGACGGCGCTGCGGCGAGGTCCTGCTCATCTTCGCCGACCCGGCTCCGCGGCTCGACGTCCACAGCTCCTTCGTGCTCAACGGCTGCACGCGGGAGCTGTGGGACCGGCTCGACGCAGAACGAACCGCCCAGGACAGCGGCCCGCGCTGCTGGCTGATGGACGGCATCGGCAGGATCGAGAACGTGGAGCCGGTGCTGATCGATTTCGGCGGCATCGCGATGCGCCGTGTGGCGACGATCGAGGTTGACGGCCCGATGGACCAGGCCTCCTACACCGAGCGGCTCGTCAACCGTGGCGCGGCCAGGTACTTCGGCGCCAGCACGCCCCTGCACGAGCTCGTCTCGGCCGGCGGGAGCATCCACGTGATGCAGGCCTACTGCGCCGGGACCGACCCGACCCTGGGTCAGTCCGATCTGGGCACGCTGGTCGCACGGCTGGCGCTGCCCGACGGTTGGCGTTGCCGCACGCGTGGCCACGGTGCTCCAGGACGAGCTGCACAACACTTACACCCTGACGGGATAGTCCGCCGTCTCGCGCGAGACGGCCGCGGGAAATGGCCGCCACCGAGGGGCCTAGACTTTCCCTGCGCGACCTACGGTCGACGGTGGACAAGGAGGTCCTGGTGGAACGTGTTGGTGTAGTGGGCTGCGGCCTCATGGGTTCAGGGATCGCCGAGATTGCCGCTCGAGCAGGAGCCGACGTCATCGTCGTCGAGCGTGACAACGCCGCCCTCGCCGCGGGCCAGGTACGCATCGAGCGCTCCCTGGCGCGCGCCGTGAGTTCGGGAAAGGTTCCCGAGGAGGAGGCCGACCTCGCGCGGGCGAGTCTGACCTACACCAATGACTTCGCGCTGCTGAGCGACCGCCAGTTCGTGATCGAGGCGGTGGCCGAGGACGAGGACACCAAGGTAGAGATCTTCAAGAGGCTCGACGCCGTCATCAAGGACCCCGACGCCATCCTCGCGACGAACACGTCGTCGATCCCGATCATCAAACTGGCCGTGTCCACCAAGCGGCCCGAGCAGGTCATCGGCATGCACTTCTTCAACCCGGTGCCGGTGCTCAAGCTCGTCGAGGTGATCTCCTCGCTGCTCACGAGCGACGAGACCACCGCCCGGGTTCACGAATACGCCAAGACCGACCTCAAGAAGAGGGTCATCACGTCGCCCGACCGGGCCGGTTTCGTCGTCAACGCCCTGCTGATCCCCTACCTGCTCTCGGCCGTGCGAATGCTCGAGTCGGGCTTCGCGAGCGCCGAGGACATCGACACCGGCATGGTCGTGGGCTGCGCCCACCCGATGGGGCCACTCGCCCTGACCGACCTTATCGGGCTCGACACGACCTTGGCGGTCGCCGAATCGCTCTACGCGGAGTTTAAGGAGCCCCACATGGCGCCGGCGCCGCTCCTGTCGCGCATGGTCCAGGCCGGGCTCCTGGGCCGCAAGTCAGGACAGGGCTTCTTCTCGTACAAGTCGTAGGGCTGCGCAGGGGCTGCGCGACGCTTCTCCTACGCTGATAGTGAGAGGGGAGGATGGCCGTGCCCAACTATGTTGTCACCCTGCGGTGCGTCGACGCGCCGGGGATCGTGCTCGCCACCAGTTCGGCCATCGTCGCGCTCGGCGGGAACATCCTGGAGAACGATCAGTTCACCGACCCGGTGACGGGGCAGTTCTGCATGCGCACCCGCTTCGAGACCGAGATCGATGACGGCGACGCCGTTCGCACACGCCTCGGCGACGAGCTGGAGCGCTTCGGGCCGACGCTCGGGGTCCGCCACGAGGAAGTCCGCCGGCGCGCACTGGTGATGGTGTCCAAGTACGACCACTGCCTCGCCGACCTCCTGTTCCGACGCGAGCAGGGCGACCTCCCGCTCGACATCGTGGCCGTCGTGAGCAATCACCCCGACTGCGCCGCGCTGGCGGCGCGCTACCAGGTTCACTTCCATCTGATTCCCGTGGGCCCGTCCACCAAGCAACGCGCCGAGGATGAGCTCCGAGAACTCCTGGCCCAGTACGGCGTCGACTTCGTGGTGCTCGCGCGCTACATGCAGGTCCTCTCGCCCGCCTTGTGCGCCGAGCTCTCGGGACGCATCATCAACATCCACCATTCGTTCCTCCCGGGCTTCAAGGGCGCCAAGCCTTACCACCAGGCCTACGAACGCGGCGTGAAGCTCATCGGCGCCACCGCGCACTTCGTGACCGATGCCCTCGACGAGGGACCCATCATCGAGCAGGACGTGGTGCGTGTCTCGCACGCTCGCCAGCCGGGCGACCTCGTGGCCCTCGGGCGCGACATCGAACGCAGCGTGCTTTCTCGCGCGGTGCGCCTGGTCAGCGAGGACCGGGTCGCTCTCGTGGGACGGCGAACGGTCATCTTCTCGCAATAGCGAGCGAATCAGGTGACCGCGTGTCGGACCGCGAACCGCGGGTCACGAAACGATCCGACGGCCATTACTTCGACCATCCGATCAACCGCCTCGTAGACGTCGATGTAGCGCACGTAGAGCGGAGTGAAGCCGAACCGGCAGATGTCCGGAGCACGGAAGTCGCCGATCACGCCACTCTCGATCAGGGCCTGGATGATCGCGTAGCCGTCGGAGTGACGAAGAGACACCTGGCTGCCGCGCAAGGCGTGGTCGAGCGGCGTCACGACGTCGAACTGTCCAGGCAGCCGCTCGTCGACCAACTGGATGAACAGGTCGGTCAGGGCGAGGCTCTTCGCGCGAACCTGGCTCATGGTCGCGTGGTCCCACACGTCCAGAGCGCCGTCGAGGGCAGCCAGGGCGATTATCGAGGGTGACGAGGTCACGAAGGCCTGCATCCCCTGGGCCGGCTCGTAGACCAATTCGAAATCGAAGGGGCGCGCGTGGCCCAGCCACCCGGGAAGGGGGTTCTCGAGGACGCCCTGCCACGATGATCGCACGTACAGAAACCCGGGGGCTCCCGGGCCGCCGTTCAGGTACTTGTAGGTGCAACCAGCGGCGAAGTCAGCGTCCGCGTCGGTCAGGTCGACGGGCACCGCGCCTGCCGAATGGGCCAGGTCCCACAACATCAGCGCACCCAACGCGTGGACCTTGGACGTGATGTCCTTCATGTCGAGCATCTCGCCGGTGCGGTAGTCGACGTGCGTCAGCATCACCAGCGCGACGTCGTCGTCCAGTTCCTGCGTCAAGGCCTCGCGGCGGATCGCCTTCACGGTCACCGGGCGTCCGGCTCGCTTGGCCATCGCTTCGACGATGTAGATATCAGAATGGAAGTTGGCGGCGTCGGTCAGGACCACGTGCCGATCCGGGCGCTGGTCCAGCGCGCCGCCGATCAGCTTCGCGAGACAGAACGTCAAGGTGTCCGCCACGAGCACCTCACCCGACCGCGCACCGATGAGCGCGGCCAGACGGTTGCCGAGGCGCGTCGGGGTGGCCATCCAGCCCGCCGCGTTCCAGCTGGTGACCAGTCCTTCGGCCCACTCCTGGTCGATCGTCTCCTGGACCCTGGCGCGCGTTCGCTCGCAGACGGGACCGAGCGAGTTTCCGTCCAGATAGATGACTTTGTCGTCCAGTCTGAACTCGCGGCGAAGCGGCGCCAGCTCATCGGTCGCGTCGAGGGCGTGGCATTCATCACGTGTAATCACACGCAAACTCTACGCCGAGCCGTCGCGGCCCCGGAAGCTAACCCCGGGTCAGCGGCTTGTAACGCAGGCGGTGCGGCTGATCCGCGTCGCTGCCGAGGCGCTTGTGGCGTTCGGCCTCGTAATCCGAGAAGTTTCCCTCGAACCAGCGCACCTGGGCGTCGCCCTCGAAGGCCAGGACGTGCGTAGCGATGCGGTCCAGGAACCAGCGATCGTGGCTGATGACGACGGCACATCCCGGGAAGTTCAAGAGGCCGTCCTCGAGGGCGCGCAGGGTATCCACGTCCAGGTCGTTGGTCGGCTCGTCCAGTAGCAGCACGTTACCGCCGCTGCGCAGCACCTTGGCCAGTTGCACACGATTTCGTTCGCCGCCCGATATCTCGCCGACCTTCTTCTGCTGGTCGCTTCCCTTGAACCCGAAACTGGCGACGTAGGCGCGCGCGTGGATCTCGCGGCTGGCGACGACCATGCGCTCCTGGCCCTCGCTGATCTCGTCGAAGACGGTGGCGTCCGGATTCAGCGCGTCGCGCGACTGGTCGACGTAGGCGAAGACCACCGTGCTGCCGATCTCGATCGTCCCGGCGTCCGGCTGCTCCTGGCCGAGCATCATCTTGAACAGGGTGGTCTTACCGGCCCCGTTGGGGCCGATGACGCCGACGATCCCTCCCGGCGGCAGGAGGAACGTGAGGTCCTCGATCAGCATTCGATCGTCGAAGCCCTTGAGCAGATGGCTGGCGTTGACGACGACGTCGCCCAGCCGGGGTCCCGGCGGGATGAAGATCTCCAGCTTGTCGCCGCGGCGCTCGGCCGCCTCGGACTCGGCGACGAGTTCGCTGAACGCGCTGAAACGGGCCTTGCCCTTGCTCTGGCGCGCGCGAGGCGACATGCGGATCCACTCGAGTTCCCGCTCGAGAGCCGCCTGACGGACCTTGTCCGCCTTCTCCTCCGAGGCGAGACGGGCCTGCTTCTGCTCCAGCCACGAGGAGTAGTTTCCCTCCCACGGGATCCCGTGGCCGCGGTCGAGCTCGAGTATCCATGACGCCGCGTTGTCCAAGAAGTACCGGTCGTGCGTTATCGCCACGACCGTGCCGGCGTAGTCCTTGAGGGTTCTCTCGAGCCACGCCACCGACTCGGCGTCGAGGTGGTTCGTCGGCTCGTCGAGCAGCAGGAGATCGGGCGTGGAGAGCAGGAGCCGGCAGAGCGCCACCCGGCGCCGCTCGCCTCCCGACAGCTTGGTCACGTCGGCGTCGGGCGCCGGAAGGCGCAGCGCATCCATGGCGATCTCCAGCGTGCGTTCGAGGTCCCAGGCACCCGCGGCATCGATCTTGGTCTGCAGGTTGGACTGCTCTTCCAGCAGCGCGGCGAAGTCGGCGTCGGGGTCGCCCATCGCCGCGCACACCTCGTTGAAGCGCACCAACAGGTCGCGCTGCTCGCCGACGCCGTCGGCCACGTTGCCCACCACATCCTTCGAAGCATCGAGTTGGGGCTCCTGGGAGAGGTAGCCGACGCTGAATCCCGGCGTCAGCCGCGCCTCCCCGGTGAAACCATCATCGAGGCCGGCCATGATGCGCAGCAGCGACGACTTGCCCGATCCGTTCGAGCCAATGACCCCGATCTTCGCTCCTGGATAGAACGAGAGGTTGATCCCCCTCAGCACCTCGCGGTCCGGCGGATAGTAGCGGCGAAGGTCTCGCATGGTGAAGATGAATTGGGCAGCCATGCCATCCAGTGTTGCCGAAACGGCGCCACTCGGGCATCCGAACCCGTACTGGAGAGCGAAGGTTGGCAATTACACTCGCTTGGTGACCGATACCCTGCCCAAGAAGACCAGGGCCGCGCATCGTCACGCCCCCGACTGGATAATCCTCTTCATTGCCTGCATCGCGCAGTTCATGGTTGTCCTCGACGTCTCCATCGTCAACGTCGCGCTGCCCTCCATGCAACGCGACCTCCACTTCAGCCCATCCAGCGCCCAGTGGGTCGTCAACGCGTACGTGCTCACCTTCGCCGGGTTCCTGTTGCTCGGTGGCCGCGCGGCCGACATCTTCGGGCGCCGGCGGGTGTACATGACCGGGCTCGCGATATTCACCATCGCGAGCATCGGAGCAGGCTTCGCCGCGACCGGGCCCCAGATGATCGCCATCCGCGCGGTACAGGGACTCGGCGGAGCGATCCTCTCCCCCGCCACGTTGACCATCATCGTCACCACGTTCCACGGCCCCCGACTGCCCAAGGCCATCGGCGCCTGGAGCGCCGTCGCGGGCGCCGGAGGCGCCGTGGGCGGTCTGCTCGGCGGGATCCTCACGGGCTGGGCGTCGTGGCGCTGGGTCTTCTTCATCAACGTACCCTTCGGCATCGCGGCCGGCGTGCTCGCCCTGATGTTCCTGAGGGAGCTGCGCAACCGCGACGCCGCGATCAAGCTCGACGTCGCGGGTGCGGCTCTCGTGACCGGTTCGCTGGCGGCGCTGATCTACGGGGTGGTCAACACCGCCACCTACGGCTGGACGTCGAGCACGACCCTGTCGTGGTTCATCGGCGGGGCGATCGGCTTGGTCGCCTTCCTCTTCTGGGAGTCTCGGGTCGCCTCCCACCCGCTCGTGCCGTACCGCCTCTTCCGGTCCCGCTCGCTGTCGGTGGCCAACGTCGTGATGTTCCTCGTCGGCGGGGCCTTCTTCGCGATGTGGTACTTCCTGACCTTCTACTTCCAGTACATACTCAAGTACGACCCGGTGCGCGCGGGCTTCGCATTCCTGCCCATGGCTCTGGCCATCGTCGCCGGGGCCCAGTTCAGCTCGCGGATCCTGCACAAGACCGGCGTGCAGCCCCTGCTGCTCGTGGGCGCCGCGTTCGCCACCCTGGGCTTCCTCTGGATCTCACTGATCCAGCCGCACAGCTCGTACTGGGGGGCGATCTTCGTCCCGTCGGTGATCTGCGCCTTCGCCATGGGGCTGCTCTTCGCCCCCCTCGCCACCGCCGCCACCGCCGGAGTCGAGCGCGCCGACGCGGGTCTGGCATCGGGGGTCCTCAACACCTCACGCCAGGTGGGCGGCTCGCTCGCCCTGGCGATCCTGGCCACCGTCGCGGCCAGCCGAGCCGCCACATTCGTCGACCCCAAGTCCGCGGTCGCACTGGTAAGCGGCTACCAGAGGGTCTTCCAAGTCTCTGCGGTCATCACGTTGCTGGCCCTGATTGCGGCCCTCTCCCTACCCCGCCATACCGGACGCCACGCCACGCACTGACGAGCCGGCCGACATCTCGCATGCGAGATGTCTCTTCCTCAGCGACCCCGTGCATGCTGCCGTTCAGGGCTAGTCTCACCAGTGACCAATAACTGGACGTCGACGCAGCCATGCCGGGGAGGCACCGCGTGGGCAGGAAATCCTTTGGAGGGATTATCTGTGCATGAGGGAGAGAAAATGGGGAGATTACGTGGCCTCGGACCCTTGTTCGGAGCTGGTGCGCTGGTTCTGGGCACACTGACCGTCGGCGTGGCCGCCACTACCGTGAGCGCGTCAGCAAGCTCGAAGTTCAAGGCCTGCGTGGTTACCGGCGTCGCTGGCATCAACGACACGTTGGTCAACGCCTCGGCGCGGCAGGGCCTCAGGGACGCCGCGAAGGCTGACAAGAGCATCGTTCCGTTGTACCTGTCCTCGGAGTCATCGACCGACTACGCGAACAGCATCAACGAGTTCATCTCGAAGGGCTGCGGCATCATCGTGACCGTCGGCTTCTTGATGGACGCTGCGACCCTGGAGGCTGCCAACGCGCACCCGACCGAGAAGTTCGCGATTGTGGACGGCGCACCGGTAGGCCTCACGCATGACAACGTGGATGCTCTGCAGTACGAGACCGACCAGGCCGGATTCCTCGGCGGGATGCTGGCCGCCGGCATGTCCAAGACTGGGACGGTCGCCACCTACGGTGGAGAGAACCTCCCGTCGGTGACCCTGTACATGAACGGCTACGTCGCGGGTGTTCGTTACTTCGACAAGACCTACAAGGTCGAGGTCAAGGTCCTCGGCTGGACGCCGGCCAAGGGATCGTGCAGCCTCGCCAAGTGCGTTGGCACGGGAACCTTCGTCGGTAACTTCACCGACCAGGCCGCTGGCAAGATCGACACCGCCAACTTCTTCGCCAAGGGCGCCGACAGCGTCTTCCCCGTCGCTGGTTCGGTGGGCCTAGGTTCGGTGGTCGCCGCCAAGCAGTCCGGTGTCGGCTACAGCATCATGTGGGTCGACAGCAACGGCTGCACTCTGCACGCTTCTGACTGTAAGTGGTTCGTCGGCACCGTCGCCGAGGGCGTCACGCCCTCGGTCGAAACGGCCGTTCTCTCGGCCGCGAAGGGTGCCTTCAAGGGTGGTTCCTACGTCGGCACATTGAAAAACAGCGGCATCCATCTGGAGTACGGCGGCATCACTGTCCCGGCCTCGCTGAAGACGAGAATCGCCAAGGCCAGGGCTGGCATCATCGCCGGGAGGATTTCGGTCAACCCGAACAGGTACCCCGCGGTCAGCTGACGAATTGGCCGACCGGCTGTGACGAGCCGTAGCGTCGGTGCCACGCGACTGTCCCATAGGCCGACTCGCCGGCGCTGCGTCCGACAACCCGTCCATCGATTGCGACCGAGCAGTTGGGGAAGCCAGCCGCGCAAGGCGAAGAGTACTGTTTGGCCGTGTCGAACTTGAGCGAGACGTCCTGGAATGCACTGCGTGAGCAGGCCAGACACGCGACGCTCATGTCCTACGCTCCCTACTCGCACGTGAGCGTCGGAGCCGCGGGCTACACCAGCGACGGACGCTACGTCGAGGGGGCCAACGTCGAAAACGCCAGCTACGGGCTGACGCTGTGCGCCGAGTGCTCGCTCGTCAGCGACCTCATGCGCCAAGGAGGGGGGCGGCTCGTCGCGGTGTCGATCGTCGCGGGCGACGGCCAGTCGATTGCGCCGTGCGGGCGCTGTCGCCAGCTCCTCTTCGAACACGGCGGGGCCGAACTGCTGGTCGATGCCGGCGAGAACGCCCCCGCGCGCGCGCTCGGCGAGCTGCTGCCCGACGCGTTCGGACCCGACGACCTCGATTCGCGCCGCAGCCCGTGAACGAGTTCTCCGCGGTCGACGTCATCACCACCAAGCGCGACGGCGGCCATCTCAGCGAGGCCGCGATCTCCTGGGTCCTCGGCGCCTACGCGAGGGGCGAGGTCGCCGACGAGCAGATGTCGTCGCTGCTCATGGCCGTCTTCTTCAACGGCATGCTCCCGGGCGAGCTGCGCTGCTGGACTGACCAGATGATCGCGTCGGGCGAGCGCCTCAGCCTAAGCGGCCTGTCGCGGCCCACCGTGGACAAGCACTCCACGGGCGGCGTGGGCGATAAGATCTCGCTCATCCTGGCCCCGCTGGTGGCGGCCTGCGGCGCGGCGGTGCCGCAGCTCTCGGGCCGGGGCCTCGGCCACACCGGCGGCACTCTCGACAAGCTCGAGGCGATACCGGGCTGGCGGGCGCTGCTGACCAACGACCAGATCCGCGAGCAGCTCGAGAGCGTCGGAGCCGTGATCTGCGCCGCCGGCCAGGGACTGGCCCCCATCGACCGCAAGCTCTACGCGCTGCGCGACGTGACCGGCACCGTCGAGTCCATCCCGCTCATCTCGTCGTCGATCATGAGCAAGAAGATCGCCGAGGGCACCGATGCACTGGTGCTGGACGTCAAGGTCGGCCGGGGGGCGTTCATCAAGACCGTCGAGCGCGCCCGCGAACTGGCGAGCACCATGGTGTCGCTGGGCACCGACCACGGGGTCGCCACCATCGCCCAGCTCACCTCCATGAACGCGCCGCTCGGGCGCGCTGTGGGCAACGCCCTCGAGGTGACCGAGTCCGTCGACGTGCTGAGGGGCGGCGGTCCCGGTGACGTCCGCGAGCTCACCCTGGGCCTCGCGCGGATCATGGTCGAACTCGTGGGGATCGACGTCGACCCCGCCGAGAGGCTGGACGACGGATCGGCCTTCGACGTCTACCGCCGGATGATCCGGGCTCAAGGGGGCGACCCCGACGTCGTCTTGGGGCTCGCCAGCCAGCGTGAGGAGGTCCTCGCCCCCCGCGGTGGATTCGTCGCGAGCGTCGACGCGCTGTGCGTCGGGGTCACCGCGTGGCGCCTGGGTGCGGGCCGGGCGCGCCAGGAGGACCCGGTCAGCGCGGCCGCGGGTGTGCTCTGCCTCGTGCGAGAGGGCGACCGCGTCGAGGCCGGTCAGCCCCTCTTCGAGCTGCACGCCGACGACGAGGAGCACATGGCCCGGGGCCGGGCCATGATCGGCTCCGCGGCCACGATCGGCGACGACCGAGGCGCGATCGTGCCGCTGCTGATGGAGAGAATCGAGAAGTAGCGCCGAACCTCGTTGAGTAACCTTGACTGATGAGCGAGACCGCCCTCACCCGCGACCTCATCGAACGCGCTCCGAAGGTCCTCCTGCACGATCACCTCGACGGCGGGCTGCGCCCGGCCACGATCCTCGAACTCGCCCGCGACATTGGCTACACGGCTCTCCCCACCAGCGACCCCGACGAGCTGAGGCGGTGGTTCATCGCCAACTCGCCGGGCAGCGACCTCGTGCGATACCTCGAGGGCTTCGCCCACACGACGGCCGTGATGCAGACCAAGGACCAGCTGGAGAGGGTGGCCGCCGAGAGCGCGCTCGACCTGGCGCGCGACGGCGTCGCCTACGCCGAGGTCCGCTTCGCGCCCGAGCTGCACACCACCCGGGGGCTCACCCTCGACGAGATCGTCACCGCGGTCCTGGACGGCTTCACCCGCGGAGTCGAGCAGGCCCGGGCCGAAGGTCGAACCATCATCGTGCGCGCCATCCTCTCGGCGATGCGCCACGCCCAACGGAGCCTCGAAATCGCCGCGCTCGCCGTGGACTTCCGCGACCGGGGCGTGTGCGGCTTCGACATCGCGGGACCCGAGGACGGCTTCCCCCCCACCGACCACCTGGACGCCTTTCACCTCATCCAGCGCGAGAACTTCCACATGACCATCCACGCCGGCGAGGCCTTCGGGCTGCCCTCGATCTGGGAGGCCGTGCAGTTCTGCGACGCCGAGCGCATCGGCCACGGCGTGCGGATCATCGACGACGTCGAAGAGGTGGGCAGCAACTGCGAGCTCGGCCGGCTTGCGAGCTTCATCCGCGACCGGCGCATCCCGCTCGAGGTGTGCCCCACCTCCAATGTCCACACCGGCGCGGTGGCGTCCATCGCGACCCACCCAATCGACCTGCTGGCCAGGCTGCGCTTCCGCGTGACGCTCAACACGGACAACCGCCTCATGAGCGGCATCACCTTGTCCAGCGAGTTCGAGTCGTGCGCGCAGGCCTTCGGATGGACCCTCGACGACATGGAGTGGCTGACGCTCAACGCGGCCAAGAGCTCCTTCTACCAGTTCGATCAGCGCCTCACGATGATCAACACCATCATCAAGCCCGGCTACGCCGCGCTGCGCCAGGCCTAGAGCTTCAAGATAGTCGCGAGGTCGTCGCGCACGGCCTCGAGCTTGGCCCGCGCCGCGCCGCGCCGGTCCTCGAGCGGGCCGGGGTCGCTGGCGCCGCCGACGATCTCGATATACGCCTTCAGCTTCGGCTCGGTGCCCGAAGGCCGCACGACGACCCGGCTGGTCCCGCCGAGTTCCATGAGCAGCCCGTCGGTGGGCGCCAACCCGTGCCAGCCCAGGGCCAGGTCCGCCGCCTCGGTGACGTCGAGGCCGCCCAGGACGGTCGGCGGCAACCTTCGCAGCCGGTCCATCGCCGCGGCGATGGCGGCCAGACCCTCGGCGCCCTCGGCGCGCAGCGACAGCTGGGCGCCGGCGTGCACGCCGTAACGCGATTCGATCTCGTCGAGGCGGTCGAGCAGCGACTTGCCGTGGCGCTCCAGGTCGTCGGCGAGCGCGCAGAGCGCCAGGGCGGCCGACATGCCGTCCTTGTCGGCCACGAGCGGGTCGACCGCGTAGCCGAGGGCCTCCTCGTAGCCGAAGCGCAGCACGCCGTCTCGCGCGGCCCGCGATATCCATTTGAAGCCCGTGAGCGTCGTGACGAAGCGCACGTCGGCCTGCTTGGCCATCTCGGCAAGCATCATCGACGAGACGATGGTCGTGGCCACGACGTCGTCACTCGACGTCGCGCCGCCCAGCAGCGCCGAGGCGAGCAGCCAGCCGATCTCGTCGCCGCGCAGGGTCCGCCAGCCCTGGGGTCCGCGCACGGCCGCTCCGAGGCGGTCGGCGTCGGGGTCGTTGGCGATGACGAGCCGCGACGAGGCCGCGTCGGCGCACGCCATCGCCAGGTCCAGCGCGCCCGGCTCCTCAGGATTCGGGTACGGCAGCGTCGGAAAAGTCCCGTCGGGCGCGAACTGCTCGCGCACCGCCGTGACCGCCCGGAAACCGGCGGCCGCGAAGAGCTCGGTCATCGGCGCGCCGCCCACCCCGTGCAGCGGGGTGTAGGTGACTCTGAGGTCGCTGCCACCGTCCACGGCGAAACGTGCGCTGAAGTGGTCGAAGTAGCGCGCCAGGACCTCAGGGTCAACGAAGCCGTGCAGCGCGCTCGTGCGGCTGGCCAGCACCGGCGGCGACGCGCTGGCGGCGTAGCGCTCGACCGTCTGGTCGTGGGGCGGGAGTATCTGAGCCCCGTCGGCCGCGTAGAGCTTGTAGCCGTTGTCGAGGGGCGGGTTGTGGCTCGCCGTGATCATGATGCCCGCGCCGGCGTGCAGCGCGCGCACGGCGTAGGCCACGAAAGGCGTCGGCAAGGGTCCGGGCATCTCGAAGACGCGCAGCCCGGCACCGAGCAGCACCGCGACGGCTTCGTCGTTGAACTCCTCCGAGCCTCGCCGCGCGTCGCGGCCCACGACGATACCCCTGGCGGGATCGACACCGATCTCGTCCAGCCACGCGACCACGCCCTGGGTCGCCCGGCGTACGGTGAAACGGTTCATCCCCGCCGGTCCGGCCATGACCGATCCTCGCAGGCCGGCCGTGCCGAAAGTCAACGGAGCGGCGAAGCGGCGGCCCAGCTCGGCCGCGTCGCCACTCTCGAGCAGGGCGAGCAACGTCGCGCGGTCATCGAGGTCGGGGTCGCCGGCGATCCAGGCCACCACCCGCTCGACCAGCCCGGGATTCACAAGACGGGAACCAGCTGGGCCAGCAGCGCTCCCAGCGAGGCCGCCGCGTTCTGTCCCGCCTCGAGCACCTCGAGGTGGTTGAGCGGCCCCGCGGAGACGCCCGCCGCGTAGTTCGAGACCAGACTCAGCCCGAGCACCTCGGCGGCCAGGTGGCGGGCCGCGATCGCCTCGAGCACCGTCGACATGCCCACGAGCGACGCCCCCATCGTCCTCGCCATCACGATCTCGGCCGGCGTCTCGTAGTGCGGGCCGCGAAATCCCGCGTAGACCCCTTCGGCGAGCTCGGGGGCCGCGTCGTGCACCGCGGCCCGTAGCCGGGCACTGTAGAGGTCGGTCAGGTCGACGAAGCGAGAACCGAGGCCCTCGGGCGGCGCCGGGCCCTCCATCGGCGACGTCGCGGTCAGGTTGATGTGGTCGCGGATCACCACGACCGTGCCCGGAGAGGTCGCCGGGTCGATGCCGCCGCACGCGTTCGTGAGCACGACCTTTGAAGCCCCCGCGGCGATAACCGTGCGCACGGGATGGACCACCTCGTCGACGGTGTGCCCCTCGTAGAGGTGCACCCGACCGGTCAGCAGCGCCACCATGACGCCGCCCACGTCAAGCGACAGGATCGTGCCGGTGTGGCCGGCCACGGTGGGCGTCACGAACCCGCTGAGCGAGCTCGTGGGGACCGCGCTCAGCGGCGCGCCGAGCGCGGCGGCGCCCTCGCGCCACCCCGAGCCGAGGACGATCGCAATGTCGTAGGTGTCGAAGCCGCTGTATATACGCAGTTCATCGGCCGCGACGCGGGCCGTCTCGTACGCGTTCATGGTCACTGTCCAATCGTGTGCCACACGGTGGACGTCTCGACGAAGGCACGCAGTCGTCGAAGCGATGTCGGGTCGTCGTGACGACCACGCGGACGCAGCACCCGCTTAATGGAGCCGGCCGCGACCTTGGCGAGGGCGTCGGCGGCGTCGCCCTCGACGCCCTCGAGGTCGATGCCGTCGATGTCCTCGTGCGACGCCAGGGTGGGGGTCAGTTCCTGGGTGAAACCCGTCACGATGTTGAGCACACCCGTCGGGAAATCCGACGTCGTGCTCATCTCACCGACCAGCAGCGCCGGCGTGGGGCGCAGCTGGCTCGCGAGCACGACCACCGTGTTGCCGACGCACAGCGGGGCCAGCACGCAGTCGACGAATCCCTCGAGCGAGGACTCCTGGGGGGCGACCACGCCCACGACGCCGCTGGGCGTGGGCAGCGAGAAGTTGAAGAAGGGGCCGGCAACCGGATTGGCGCCGCCCAGCACCTGGGCGACCTTGTCGGTCCAGCCCGCGTACCAGACCATACGGTCGACCGCCCTCGCCACCGTAACCTGGGCGGCTGCGGGCTTCAGCCCTTCGCTCAGCGCCACGTGCTCGGCGAGCTCGGCGCGGCGCGACTCGGCCATCTCGGCGAGGCGGTAGATGACCTGGCCGCGGTTGTAGGCGGTGGCGCTCCACCAGTTGGCCTGGGCGGCGCGGGCCGCCACGACGGCGGCGCGGACGTCCTTGCGCGATCCCTGGGCGACGTTGGCGAGGAACGCGCCGGCGGCCGTGGTGACCTCGTAGCTGCGCCCCGACTCCGAGCGCGCCAAGGCCCCGTCGATGAGGAGCTTGTAGGTCTTTCGGACCTCGACGTGGGAATCAGACATTGAGGTACGCCTCCAGACCGTGGCGACCGCCCTCGCGGCCGAAACCCGACTCGCGCACGCCGCCGAAGGGGCTGGTGGGGTCGAAGCGGTTGTAGGTGTTGGCCCAGACGACCCCCGCGCGCAGTCGCTGGGCGACCCAGAGGGTTCGGCTCCCCTTCTCGCTCCAGACGCCGCACGCCAGGCCGTAGTTCGTGTTGTTGGCCTTCGCGACCGCCTCCTCGGGCGTGCGGAAGGTCAGCACCGAGAGCACGGGGCCGAAGATCTCCTCGCGGGCGATGCGGTGGGACTGGGTGACGTCAGCGAACACCGTGGGCGCGAACCAGTAGCCCTTGTCGGGCAGGGCGCACGAGCTCGTGTAGCGCGTCGCCCCCTCGCTCTCGCCGAATGCCGTCAGCTCCTTGATCCTCTCGAGCTGCGCCGCGGAGTTGATGGCGCCGACGTCGGTGTTCTTGTCCATCGGGTCGCCCACGCGCAGCTGCTCGACGCGGCGCACGAGGCGGCGCAGCACCTCATCGGCGATGGTCTCCTGGACCAGTAGCCGCGAGCCCGCGCAGCAGACGTGGCCCTGGTTGAAGAAGATGCCGTCGATGATTCCCTCGATCATCTCGTCCACGGGCGCGTCGTCGAAGACGATGTTGGCGCCGTTGCCGCCTAGTTCGAGGGTGAGGCGCTTGGTGGTCGTCGCGACCCGCTGCTGGATGAGCCGGCCGACCTCGGTGGACCCGGTGAAGGCGATCTTGTCGACACCGGGGTGCTCGACCAACGCGGATCCGGTCGAGCCGTCGCCGGTGATGATGTTCACGACGCCCTCGGGCAGTTCGGCCTGCTGGAGTATCTCGGCCAGGATCAGCGCCGAGAGGGGCGTCGTCTCGGCGGGCTTCAGGACGCAGGTATTGCCCGCCGCCAGCGCCGGAGCGAGCTTCCACGCCGCCATGAGCAGCGGGAAGTTCCACGGGATGATCTGGCCGCACACGCCGACGGGCCGGGGATCCGCGCCGAAGCCGGCGTGGTCCAGCTTGTCGGCCCAGCCGGCGTAGTAGAAGAAGTGCGCGGCGGCCAGCGGGATATCGACGTCGCGCGACTCGCGTATGGGCTTGCCGTTGTCCAGGGTCTCGACGACGGCGAGTTCCCGGGAGCGCTCCTGGATGATGCGCGCGATGCGAAAGAGGTACTTCGCGCGCCGGGCGCCGGTGGTCTTGGACCACACGGTGTCGTAGGCCTTGCGCGCCGACGCGACGGCCCGGTCGACGTCCTCGGCACTCGCGTGGGCCACCGTCACCAGCGTCTCCTCGGTCGCCGGGTTCAGGCTGGCGAACTGCTCGTGCTGGGTCGGGTCGGTGAACTGGCCGTCGATGAAGAGCCCGTAGGCGCCCTTCAACTTCGCGATCTGGGCCGATTCCGGTGCCGGGTCGTAGTCCAACGAGCCCAGCTCGGAGTTGGCGAGATGATGCTGGGTCATGTCAGTCCCCGCTGAATTCGTCGGGACGAACGTACGCCCCGCGCTGCTGCTTGAGGCGCTGCATCAAGAGGTCATTGAGCAGCGACGAGGCGCCGAACCGGAAGAGGTCGGGAGTCAGCCACGACGAGCCGGCGGTCTCGTTGACCAGCACCAGGTAGTGGATCGCGTCCTTGGAGTTGCGGATGCCGCCGGCGACCTTCACGCCGACGAGGTGCCCGGTCGACTCGGCGAAATCCCGTACGGCCTCGAGCATCACGAGCGCCACCGGCGTCGTCGCCGACACCACCACCTTGCCGGTGGAGGTCTTGATGAAGTCGGCTCCGCCGAGCATGGCGAGCCAGCTGGCGCGCCGGACGTTGTCGTACGTGACCAGTTCGCCGGTCTCCAGGATCACCTTGAGTTGCGCCCGGCCGCACACCTCCTTCACGGCGACGATCTCGTCGAAGACCTGCCCGACGCGTCCCGAGAGGAAGGCCCCGCGATCGATCACCATGTCGACCTCGTCCGCGCCGGCGTCCAGGGCGTCGGACACGTCGGCCAGCTTGACCCTCAGCGACGCGCGCCCCGACGGGAAGGCGGTCGCCACCGCGGCGACCTTCACCGAGGAGTCGCCCAGAACCGTTCGGGCCTGGGCCACGAGGTCGGCGTAGACGCACACCGCCGCGACCGACGGCACGCGGGGGTCGCGAGGATCGGGCCGCATGGCCTTGGTGCACAGCGACACGATCCGCCCTGGGCTGTCCGCCCCTTCGAGCGCCGTCAGGTCGACCATCGAGATCGCCAGATCGAGCGCCGCGCGCTTCGTCGACCTCTTGATGGACCGGGTCGCGAGCTTGGCCGCCCGTGCCTCGGCGCCGACCGCGTCGACGCCGCAGAGGCCGGCCAGCAGGGCGCGAAGCTGCGCCTCTGACTCGACGGCGGGCATGGTGCTCGCATCGGGAATTACCACGCCACGGTCCTGCTCACCAACCAGGCGAAGAGGCGCAGTACTCACCTGGATAACGCTAGCAACGAAGCGAAGACCCGGCCCACACGGGGCGGGTCAGGAGAACTCCGGCAGTTCGTGCGCCGCGAGGCGCTCGGCCAACGAAGGCGCCTGCGCGTCCTTGGCACTGACGATCGGCTCCGCGCTCACGCCCCACGCGACGCCTATCTGCGGGTCGAAGGGGTCGATCTCGAGTTCGAAGCCGGCGTTAAATCCCGACGAGAGCAGGTAGCAGAGCGCGGCGATCTCGCTGGTCACGCAGAACCCGTGCGCCACGCCCACGGGCAGGAGGACCGACCAGCCTTCATCGGCGCTGAGGTGGACGATCTCGACCTGGCCAAAGGTCGCCGAGCCGACGCGGACGTCGACGATGACGTCGTCGAGTTCGCCGAACGCGCAGGTGACCACTTTCGCCTGGCCCTCGGGCGCCAGCGAGTAGTGCAGCCCGCGCACCACGTTGCGCTTGGACATCGAGAGGTTGGCCTGCTGGGCCACGAAGTCCAGCCCGGCCGACGCGAAGTCCGCCCGTTTGAACCATTCGCGGAAGAACCCCCGCTCGTCGCCCCACACCGGCGACTCGAGCAGGAAGACCCCGGGGATGGAGAGTTCGTTGAGGTTCACGGCCGCTCCTTCAGGGGCCGCCACCACGCCTCGTTCTCGCGGTACCACTCGACCGTCGCCTTCAGGCCGTCGTCGAAGTTCACCTGGGGCGAGTAACCGAGCTCGGTCTTGATCTTCGACCAGTCCACGCAGTAGCGCCGGTCGTGGCCGAGGCGGTCCGCCACGGGCTCGATCATGGACTCATCGGCCCCGCACAGCTCCAGCAGCCGCGTGGTCAACTCCTTGTTCGTGAGTTCCGTCCCGCCGCCGATGTTGTAAATTTCGCCCGCGCGGCCGCTCTCGAGCACCGCCAGGACTCCCCGGCAGTGGTCGTCGACGTGCAGCCAGTCACGCACGTTGAGGCCATCGCCGTAGAGGGGGACCCTCAGGCCGTCGCTCAGGTTCGTCACGAAGAGCGGGATCACCTTCTCGGGGAACTGGCGGGGGCCGTAGTTGTTCGAGCAGCGCGTGACCATGACGGGCAACCCGAACGTGCGGTGGTACGCCAGGGCCGCCAGGTCGGAACCGGCCTTGGACGCGGAGTACGGCGAGTTGGGCTCGAGCACGTGGTCCTCGCTCCAGGCACCGCTGGCGATCGAGCCGTAGACCTCGTCGGTCGAGACGTGCACGAAGCGCTCGACCCCGCCGGTGCGCGCGCTCTCGAGGAGCTGCTGGGTGCCGAGCACGTTCGTCTCGAAGAAGGTCCTCGCCCCGGTGATCGACCGATCAACGTGGCTCTCGGCGGCGAAGTGAACGACCGCGTGCGCTGCGCGCAACAGATCGTCGGTGACGGCGCCGTCGAGGATCGAGGCTTCGACGAAGCGAACCCGTGAGTCGCCGAGCGCCTGGGTCATGTTCTCGCGCCGACCCGAGTACGTCAAGGCATCGAGGAGCACGATCTCGTCGTAGCCCAGCTCCTGGGCGCGTTCAAGGAAGATCTCGGTGAAGCGCGAACCGATGAATCCGGCCGCCCCAGTGATGACTGCGCGCATGGAAATACCTTGGCCTTTGGGAAGGGATTGCTGGACTTCTATACTAATGGAGTGAAGGGAATCATTCTGGCCGGAGGCAGCGGCACTCGCCTGTATCCCATCACCCGCGCCGTCTCCAAGCAATTGCTGCCGATCTACGACAAGCCAATGATCTACTACCCGCTGAGCACACTGATGCTGACGGGGCTGCGCGAGATCCTGCTCATCACGACCCCGCACGACCAGGACGCGTTCCAGCGCCTCCTCGGCGACGGCTCTCAGTTGGGGCTGCGGATCTCGTACGTAATCCAGGACGAGCCCAACGGGCTCGCCCAGGCGCTGATTCTCGGCGAGGAGTTCCTCGACGGCGACAAGTGCGCGCTGATCCTCGGCGACAACCTCTTCTACGGCCCCGGCCTGGGCACGCAGCTGCGCCGCAACGTCGACGTCGAGGGCGCGCTGATCTTCGCCTACCAGGTCAACGACCCCTCAGCCTACGGCGTCGTCGAGTTCGACCAGGATGGCGCGGTGCTTTCCATCGAAGAGAAGCCCGAGGTCGCCCGGAGCAGCTACGCGGTGCCCGGCATCTACTTCTACGACGAGAAGGCGTCCAAGCTCGCCCACCAGCTCACTCCGAGCGCGCGCGGCGAGTACGAGATCACCGCTCTGAACACCGCCTACCTCGAGCGTGGCGAGCTGCGCGTCGAGGTGCTGTCGCGGGCCACCACCTGGCTCGACACTGGCACCCACGAGTCCCTCTACGAGGCCGGAGGCCTGATCCGCACGCTCCAGCACCGCAGCGGCATGCGCATCGGCGACGTCGAGCAGATCGGCCGCGACCAGGGCTGGACCTAGCGCCCTCGCCGCCGCGAACCGGGCCAGGGGCTCCGGCCCCTCGCCTAGGGTGTCCAGAGAAACGAACAGGAGAACCCATGTCATCGGTAACAGTTGCAACCCAGCCCCGCCGCGTTCTGGCCGACGTCGTGCCCGGTACCCTTCTCGCCGACACGGCGTTGGTCGTCGGGGGCGCCGCTCTCGTCGGGGTGCTCGCCCAGATCACCATCCACCTCGGCTTCACCCCGGTGCCGGTCACCGGCCAGACGCTCGGCGTGCTGCTGTGCGGCTCGGCCCTGGGCTGGCGCCGAGCGAGCCTCTCGATGGGCCTCTACATCGCCGCCGGCCTGGCGGGCCTGCCCTGGTTCGCGGGGCACGCGAGCGGATACCCCGTCGCGACCTTCGGCTACCTGCTCGGCTTCGTCCTCGCCGGCTCGGTGCTCGGCTGGCTCGCCTCGCGCGGCAACGACCGCAACGTGATCCGTGCGGTGATGGCGATGGTCGTGGGCGAGCTCGGCGTCTACGCGATCGGCGTTCCCTGGCTCGCGGTGGACCTGCACGTCTCGTTGCTCAAGGCAGTCTCGCTCGGCATGACGCCGTTCATCATCGGCGACTGCATCAAGGCGGCGATCGCGGGCGTGGCGCTGCCATCGGCGTGGCGACTGGTCGACCGCACCGCGAAGCACTAGTCGTGGCGGCGGTCTAGCAATCACCGACATCTGGAACGCAGCGACGCACTTCGAACGGTTCAGATGATGAAGCCGAGACGCCTGGCCTGTTGCGCGTGGGCCAGGCGCTTGTGCGTGCGTAACGTTTCGCGGTCCATCTCCGCCATGGCCAGGGCAACCTCGATGGCCCGGTTCACGACGTCGAGCTCGCCGGCCGTGGATTCGACGATGCCCCGCGTCAATGCCTCGGGTCCGGAGAACCGGTGGGCCCGCAGCATCGCGTCAACGGCCGTGGCGCGCGGCAGCCGGTGAGTGAGGATCGAGAGGAGCTCCTCGTTGAGCGGCAGGCCGATCTCGGCCTCGTTCATGCACCAGTAGCCCCGGTCCTCGCGCATCACGCGGTAGTCGAAGGCGCACGAGAGCAGTGCGCCGCCGGCGAAGGTGTGACCGTTCAGCGCCGCCACCGTGTAGGCCGGGAACACCATCAAGCGCCCGATCGTGCGATTGAGTTCCGACAGCGTGGCGCCGAGCTCGGCGTGGTCGCTTCCGAAGCGACCGAGGTCCAGGCCGTTGCTGAAGAACTTGCCGGTGCCCGTCAGCACAAGTGCGAAGGGGCCCTCGAGCGTCTCGAGCTCGTCGAGGATCTCGTTGATCCGGGCCAGTGAGTCGAAGTTGATCCGGTTCTCGCCGTCGTTCCACGTCAGAACGGCCACGGCGTCGTCTCGCGTGAGGTTGATGTCCATACTCGCGAGCATACGGCGCGGTCAGTTGCTGATGTTCTGCACGCTCGTGAGGTCGAGGTACGACGCATCGACGGCAACAACCTGGAAGGTGGCCTGGGATGGCGACGCATCCACGATGGTGCCCGTGTACACGTACACCGGCAGCAGCTTCGACGTCGAGTCGGACATCGTGAAGAACCCGTACTTCGTGGACACGCCGGTGAGGTCGACGACCGTGGGCGTCACCGTCGTGACGGTCGTCGGCGAGGTGCTGGTCCCTGCCGGCGGAGTCCTCGTCGTAGGGTTCGCGACGGTCGTGGGCGGGGAGCCCGAGGTCACCGGCGCGGAGCCGACCGAAGTCGATGGAACCGTCGTCGTGACCTCATGCCCGTTCCCGGGCGACGGAACCTGGTCGCCCGGAGGTGCCGATCCCGACGCGCCGGAACCCGAGCCGGCCGCGACCCAGCCCACGGAGATGCTCGCCAGACCCAGTTGCGGGGTGATCTCCCCGACGCCCGCCGCGGGCGACACCGTCGGATAACTCGCGGACGACCGCACGGAGAAGTCCTCGCCGGTGGCGCTCAACAGCGTGCCGTCGCTGGCGAACATGAAGTCGTAACCCAGGTCCGTCGGCTCGCCCGCGACCATGATCGGCACCGTCACCGTCGTGGGGCCGCCGGGGGCCCCCGGCACGGGCACGACCGTGGCGACGCCCAGGTCGAGACTGCCCATCTGCTGAGCGAGCGAGAAGGCGAGCGCCTCGAGCGACGCCACCGGTGCCGGCGAACCTTGCGAGGCCGCCGGAGACGAGTTGTCGCTGATCTGCCACCAGGCGTACCCGCTGTTCTTCGAGAGCGTGCCCGAGTACTTGGGCCCGCTTGACGTCAAGGTCTGACCGTGGTCGTGCGAGACGGCGGTGCCGATATCGACCTTCAAGACGCCGGCCGCGTGCACCAAGGTGGCGACGCCGTCGCTCGGCGCCTGCATCGTGTAGACGGTGGCGGTGCCGGCCTGGCTGGAGAAGCCGCCGGCTCCGTTGAACTCGTAGTTCATCGCGGGAATCATGACCATGCGCGTCGGGGTCGCGGCGGCGGCGTACTTGCCCAGCGCAGGGTGCGTGCTGGCGGCGGCGAAGCCGAGGACCGGCAGCGAGGAGCCGACGGTGTCGATCGCGGCGATGCCGAGCGCAGTGAGCAGGCTGGCGGCGGCGACCGATCCGGCCATCCTCAACTTGAAGGCGCGCAGGCCCGCCGCCGGCTTGCCCAGCGGCGTCGCCACGACGCGATCGATCATTGTCGAATAGTCGGCGGGCGCGTAAGGACCGGAGGGCGAGGGGTCGCTCCCGATCAGTCGCTCTTCAATTGACTTCATCCCCGCTCCTTTCCGATACTTGGTTCATGTCCGCCGCCGCAGAAACTTTCACTCGACCGCGAGAACGTCGAAACTCCTGCGGAACCGCTCCAGCGCCCGCGAGAGGCGAACCGCGGCGGCGTTCGAGGAGACCTCGAGAATGACCCCGAGCTCGCCCGCGTTGCGTCCGTCCCAGAAGTGCAGGAACAGGATCTCGCGATCGTCCTCGTTCAGGGAGTTGAGCGCCTCGCGCACGCCCTCGTCGGCAATCACGTAGTCCTCGGCGGCGGCGTCGGGCGCAGCCGGGCGCAGCCGGGCCTGCAGCAGCGAGATCCGGCGCTGCTTGCGCAGCGCGTTTCGCAGCACGTTGCGCGCCACGCCGATCAGCCACGGAATCTCCGCGCCGGCTGGTATGTCGTCGAGTCGGCGCCAGGCGACGAGCAGCACCTCCTCGACGAGATCGTCCAGGTCGGCCGGGCTGAGCGGATAGAGGCGCCGGCGAAGGTACGCGCCAATCGGCGGCGTCGCCTCGTCGGCGAGCGCTCGAAAACGCCGTTCCCTGGATGAAGCCACGTCCTAAACCTGTCCGCTCGATCCCCGTTGTTACACACTTTCCCAGAAATGGGAGCGGCTCGTCGTGCACGAGCGGCTCGCGCCGGAGCGGGCGGTAAGTTGAGGACCATGGCAGATGAAACCTCCCCGATTCCAGAGCCCGACGTCTCGGCCGAGAATCCCGTTTCCGAGCACTGGGTGTGGGCCGGAGCGCACCGGCCCGCGGCGCCGCGCGCCTTGGTCGAGCACATGACGAGCAACTGGGCCCCGGCAAGACCCTCCTTCGAGGTTCATCCCGCGGCCACTTTCAGCGCCGCGCGACGCGCGAAGGTTGCCGAGATCTTCGCCGGCCAGACCCTCGTCATCCCGACCGGGAACCTCAAGGTCCGCGCCAACGACTGCGACTACCGCTTCCGCGCCGGAACTGACTTCTTCTACCTGACTGGATGTCTCGAGCCCGACGCCGTGCTGCTCATCGCTCCGGGCGCCTCGGGGCCCCGCTCCACGCTCTACATCCCCCGGCGCCGCGACAACCAGACCCACGAGTTCTTCACCGATTCGCGCTACGGCGAGCTGTGGGTCGGCCCGCGTCGCGGGGTCACCGAGGCCGCCCTCTACTACGAGATCGAGACCGCTCCGCTCGAGCACCTCGAGAAGGACCTGGCGTCGCTGCGCTCGGACCAGATCCTCACCGTGCGCGGCTTCGACGCCGCCGTCGACGCCGCCATCGAGGCCAACGCCGGTGACCGAGACCTCGTCACGGCGCTCAGCGAACTGCGCCTCGTCAAGGACGACTTCGAGATTGAGCAGCTCCAACTCGCCGTCGACTACACCGTCAAGGGCTTCGAGGACGTCGTGCGCGCCCTGCCGGCCGCCGAGGGGCGCGGCGAGCGCGTGATCGAGGGCATTTTCAATCTGCGCGCGCGCGTCGAGGGCAACGACGTCGGCTACGACACGATTGCGGCGAGCGGAGCGCGCGCGACCATCCTGCACTGGACCCGCAACGACGGCGCCGTGCGACGAGGCGAGTTGCTCCTGCTCGACGCCGGCGTGGAATGCCACAACCTCTACACGGCCGACGTCACGCGGACCATGCCCGTGAGCGGCGCGTTCTCCCCGGCCCAGCGCCGGATCTACGAGCTCGTGCTCGCCGCTCAGGAGGCGGGCATCGCGGCGGTACGGCCCGGGGCCAGCTTCACCGCTCCTCACGAGGCGGCCATGGGGGTGCTGGCGCAGGGACTCTTCGAGCTCGGCATCTTGAAGGTGGAGCCCGAGCTCGCGCTACGCCGCGACCGCCAGCTGCACCGGCGCTACACGCTGCACGGCACCAGCCACATGCTCGGCCTCGACGTGCACGACTGCGCCAACGCCCGCAACGACGTGCTGCGCGGCGTGCTGACGCCGGGCAACGTGCTCACCGTCGAGCCCGGCCTCTACTTCCAGGTGAACGACCTCACGGTGCCCGAGGAGTACCGGGGCATCGGCGTGCGCATCGAGGACGACGTCCTGGTCACGGCCAGCGGAGCTCGGAACCTGTCGGACGCCCTGCCGCGCCGGGCCGACGACGTCGAGGCGTGGATGGCCGGTCTCTGGTCGAGCGGCCCGACCGACCTGCGCCTGTAGGGCGGCCTAGCGAAGTATCCGGATCGGCAGGTTGCGCGGCCCGCGGATCTGGCCCGGCGCCCAGGTGACCGCGCTCGGGTCGGCCAGTTCGAAGCGCGGGTAGCGCTTGATGAACTCCTCGATCGCCACGCGCAACTCCAGGCGCGCGAGGTTCGACCCCGCGCAGCGGTGGATGCCGAGGCCGAAGGCGAGGTGGCGGTTCTCCTGCCGATCGATGATGAACCTGTTGGCGTCCTTGAACGCGGCGGGATCGCGGTTCGCCGCGGGGAACCCGAGCAAAATCCAGTCGTACTCCTTCATCGGGCATCCCAGGTACTCCATGTCCTGCTTCACGAGGCGCGCCATGGTGACCGGCGCGTAGAAGCGTAGGAACTCCTCGATCGCAAAGGGCATCAGCTCGGGCTCGTTGACCAGGCGCTCGAGGTCGTGGGGGCTCTTGGCCAGATGCCACAGCGATGCTCCGATGGCTGACCACGAGGTGTCGATGCCCGCGATCAGCACCAGGATCATGGTGCCGAAGACGTGCTCGAGCGCCAACTTCTCCCCTCCGACCTCCACGTTCAGCAGGTAGCTCGTCAGGTCGTCACGGGGGTTCGCCTGGTGATCCTCGATCTGGGCGGTGAAGTACTCCTCGATCGGCTGGAACTCCTCGATGCGCTGCTGCTCGGGGAGGTCGATCCCGCCGATCACGATGTGCACGAACTCCCGGAAGAGGTCCTCGTCGGCTTCGGGGAATCCCAGCATCCGGCTGATCACCGCCGGCGGGATGTACTGGGCGTACTCGGTGCCGCCGTTGACGACCTCGTGGCCGTCCAGGCGGTCGAGCAGGTCCACGCAGAGCGACCGCACCCTCGGCTCGAGGGCGTTGATGGGTCCGGGCGCGAAGGCGGGCAGGATGAGGCGCCGCGCGATCTGGTGGAACGGCGGATCCGACGAGATCGGCGGGGCGACGCCGATCGGGGCCGGCATCGCGTCCTCGCCCGGGCGACCGTTGTTGATGATCACCGTGCGGCTGGTGAAGTTGATCGTGTCGTTGGCGATCTGCGAGACGCCGGCGTGCGTCGAGGGGAACCACCCGCCGCCGTAGCGATCGGTGTGCGCGACGGGGCAGCGCCCGCGAAGGTCGTCCCAGATGGGATAGGGATCGGCCACCCACTGGGCATCGGCGTGATCCCAGCCGGTGGCGAAGTCCTCAACAGGGGGCTTGTCGATCATGGCTACTCCTCGATGAATATGGCGTGCTCGGGGCAGTTCGCCTGGGCCAGACGCGCCAGCTCGAGCGTCTCGTCGCTCAAGACGCCGTCGCCGATCACGACACCGTTGCCAAGATCATCGAAGTCGAAGAGACCCGGTGCGAGCGAGAAGCAACGCCCGTGTCCCTGACAGCGCTCAGCGTCAATTGAAACTTTCACGACCCCCCTACGTGCTACTTGTGACGACCCTACTACCGGGTAAGGGAGGAAATACAAGTGCAGCGCCCGAAGTTCGCCCCCGGCTACTCGGCCTCGATCTCCTCGCGGCTGATGCCCAGGAAGTACAGAACGGCGTCGAGATAGGGCACCGAGAGCGCGGCGTCGGCGTGCTCTTGGACCACGGGCTTGGCGTTGAAGGCGATCCCGAGCCCCGCGGCCGAAAGCATGTCGATGTCGTTGGCCCCGTCGCCCACCGCGACGGTCTGTTCCAGGGGCACCCCGACCTCCTCGGCGAAGCGCCGCAGCGCCTGGGCCTTGCCCGCCCGGTCGACGATCGGCGCGGCGAGCCGCCCGGTGAGCTTCCCGTCGGCGATCTCGAGGCTGTTGGCCTCGAGGTGGCGCACGCCAAGTTCCTCCATCAGCGGCGCCAGCACCTCGACGAATCCGCCCGACACCACCGCCGGCACGTAGCCCAGCCGCTGAAGCGTTCGCAGCAAGGTGCGAGCCCCCGGCGCGAGGCGAAGTCGGGCGCGCACCTCGCCGAGCACCGCCTCGGGCAGTCCCGCCAGCAGCGCGACGCGGCGCGTCAGCGACTGGCCGAAGTCAAGCTCGCCGGCCATCGCCGCTTCGGTGATGACCGAGACCTCGTCGACGCACCCGCAAGCCTCGGCGAGCAGGTCGATCACCTCGTCCTGGAGGAGCGTAGAATCGGCGTCCATCACCACCAGGTGCTTGGCCCGGCGGTGCAGCCCGGCACGCTGGACCGCCACGTCGAGCTGGCACGACTTCGCGACCAGGACCAGGCCATTGCGCAGCGCCTGATGGTCCACGCCGCGCACCACGAGCTCGTAGCAGTCGACCGGGTACGACGCGAGGTGCACGATGCGCTCGCACGTTGAATTGGTCGAGGAGATCGCCCGAAAGACGCTCTCGAGCTGGCCCGCGCCAATCGTCGGAGCGAGCAGCGTCACGAGCAGGAGCTTCCCGCCCACGACCTCACCCGACGAGACTGGCTCGACCTTGGCGGTCATCCCGTTCGCCACGATCTCGCGGGCCAGGAGGGCCTCTTCGACCGCCTCCATCGACACGGACCGGTCGACCGTCAGCTCGGCGCAGAGCACCAGCGAGCCCCGAATGGTGATCTGGGCCACGTCATTGAGCTTGCCTCCTCGATGGTCGAACGCCGACAGGGCTGCGAAGAGCTCGGCGCCGACTCCCACCCGGTCCGGACCGCTCACCGTCACGAGGAAGGTCGATGTCGTCATGCCAAGAGCGTAGAGCCTGGCTCCTCGCTACTCGGCGGCCGACCCGTCGATCGCACGCAGCTCTCGCACCTTCGCGACGTTGAGGTCGGTGCGCCGGTCGAAGGCCCAGAGCTTGGGTAGCGCCGCCGCGACCGCCGCGACCGAACCCGTGCACGCGAGGCCGCCGAAGGTCAGCGAGAAACGCAGCGTGGTCCAGGCGGCCATGACCCCCGCGCGGAACTGGCCGGCCGTCGGCCCGAGCGAGTACGAGATCATCTCGATGCCCGCCATGCGCCCGCGCACCTCGGGGGGGATCGACTCGTTCCACATCGTGTTGCGGAAGATGCCGCTGACGGCGTCGGCTCCCCCGCCGACGCCCAGTCCCACGAGCACCAGCCAGAGCGATCCCGAGTAGCCGAAGAGCGCGATGCCCAGTCCCCACAGGCACGCCGCGCCCACGATCGCGCGCCCGTAGTGGTGTACCCGCCTGGTCCACGACGAGGTGAGCGTGGCGATCAGCGCGCCACCGGGAAGCCCGCAGTAGAGCAGCGAAAGGGCGTAGGTGGAGTGGAACTGCTCGGCGACGAAGGGAAGCATGACGACGGGGAACGCGAGCACCATCGCCAGGAGGTCGATCACGTAGGTGCCGAGCAGGTCGGGACGCGCCATGGCGTAGCGAAGCCCCGAGGCGAGCGCCGCCAGGTCGCCGCTCTCGGAGGCCACGGTGAGCGCGGTCGCGCGCAGCGAGAAGAGCAGCGCCAGCGAGATGGTGAACGTCACCAGGTTGGCCGCGTACACGTACGACGGTCCGGCGGCGACCGCAACCAGGCCGCCCAGCGCCGGGCCGATGATCGACGCGGTCGTGAAGCGGATGTTCGACAAGGTCGAGGCGGCCCGCTGAAGGTCATGCGAGACGTAGGTCTGGTTCAGCGCCGCGATGCTGGGGCTCTGCAGGCTCGACGCACCCGCCGCCACGAAGGCCACGGCGTAGAGGATCCACGCCTGGGGGTGGCCCAGCAGCGCGTTCACGAGCAACAGCACCGTGGTGGCCATGAGCAACTGCTCCATCGAGATGATGAGCCGGCGCCGGTTCAGCCGGTCGGCAAGCACGCCGCCATAGAGACCGAAGACGACGATGGGGATCAGCTCGAACAGACCAAGCGCCCCAACCGCCAGGGGCGAGTGGGTGAGGTTCTTCAGCTGGTACGGCACCGTGACGTAGGTGGCCTGGCTGCCCAGGGAGGTGATGAACCCCGCGATGTAGAGGCGCCGATACTGCTTGGACTCACGAAGCGGGGAAAGGTCGACGCCAGGTTTCCAGCGGCTCACGCCGGGGCCGCTCCGGGCTGCCAGCCGTGCTCGGCGCTGTAGTGGCGCAGGACCCTCGCCGGCACCCCGCCGAGGACCACGTGGCCGGGAAAGGTCCCGCGAACCACCGCACCGGCCGCCACCGTGGTGTGGCGGCCCAGCACCGTGCCCGGAAGGATCACGACGTTGGCCCCGAGCCAGCTGCCCGAGCCGATGCGCACTGGCGCCTCCTCGGGCGTCTGCCAGCCGATCGGGGTATCGGGGTCCTCGTACGAATGGTTCTGGTCGGTGATGTAGACGTAGGGCCCGGTCTGGATCTCATCACCCAGCTCGATCGACCAGTGGCCGATAATGTGCGAGCCGCGCCCGATCACGCACTCCTTGCCAATGGAAACCACGGGCGAGCTCAGCATGGTCTGCTGGGCGCTGATGCCCGCGGTGAGACAGACGTTCGGGCCGATCAGCGTCCCGTCGCCGATCGAGAGGTAGCGCTCGTTGTAGATGACCCCCTGCGGGGCCATCAGCGCCGCCCCGTCGCCGAAGTAGTGGAACTCGCGAGCGTAGGGGTCCAGCGGTCCGACCGTCGCCACCTCGTTCACGTAGCGACGCGTCGAGCGGACCCACGAACCGAGATACTGGCGGAAACGAAGGCGCATGCTCACGGCGACACGCTACCCGTCGCGCACCCGCCACGAAGGACGGGCCGCCCGGCGCTTCGAAGCGCCGGGCCGTGCCAGCGCGGCAGCTCAGTCCAAGGAGATGGGCGAGTCGATGTCGATCGCGCCGTCCTCGTCGACGACGTCGGGCAAGAGCGCGTCCGCCATGCGCTCGCGCACTCGGCCATCGATCTCCGCCATCATCTGCGGGTTCTCGCGCAGGAACGTCTTCACGTTCTCGCGGCCCTGACCCATCTGCTCGCCTTCGTAGGTGAACCACGCGCCGGCCTTCTTGACGAAGCCCAACTCCACGGCGACGTCGAGCACGGAGCCTTCGCGGCTGATCCCCTGGCCGTACATGATGTCGAACTCGGCCTGCTTGAAGGGTGCCGCGCACTTGTTCTTCACGACCTTGACGCGGGTTCGGTTGCCAACGATCTCGGTGCCGTCCTTGATCGACTCGATGCGCCGGATGTCCAGACGGACCGACGCGTAGAACTTCAGGGCGCGACCGCCGGGCGTGACCTCGGGAGATCCGTAGATGACGCCGATCTTTTCACGCAGTTGGTTGATGAACACCGCGACCGTGTTCGACTTCGAGAGGCCGCCGGTCAGCTTGCGAAGGGCCTGGCTCATAAGTCGGGCCTGGAGGCCGACGTGGGTGTCGCCCATATCGCCTTCGATCTCGGCGCGCGGCGTGAGAGCCGCGACGGAGTCGATGATGATCACGTCCAGGGCGCCCGAGCGGATGAGCATGTCCGTTATCTCGAGGGCCTGCTCACCGGTGTCGGGCTGGCTGATGAGGAGGTCGTCGACGTTCACCCCGATGGCGCGGGCGTAGACCGGGTCCATCGCGTGCTCGGCGTCGATGTAGGCGCAGACCCCACCGTTGCGCTGCGCCTCGGCGACGACGTGCATCGCGAGGGTCGACTTGCCCGAGGACTCCGGGCCGTAGAGTTCGACGATCCGTCCGCGGGGCAGTCCGCCGATACCGAGCGCCATGTCCAGGGCGAGCGCCCCGGTGGGGATCGACTCGATGTTCATGTGCAGGTTCTCACCCATGCGCATAATCGAACCCTTGCCAAACTGCTTCTCAATCTGGCCGAGGGCAGCTTCGAGGGCCTTTGCGCGGTCGTCGGTTGCCATTGCTTTCTCCTTGTTCTTCATCACCTGAGGCACGCTACGTACCTCTTGTGACATCGGTCGGGCTCCACCCCATAATCACGGTACTACGAACAAGTGTTCGTACGATGGATTTTCCGACTACTTCACATCATGAGGCTTCTTGGTGCCGATTGCGGGGACTCTGGATAGGAAATCTACTTCAATCAACCAGGGATTGGTAGACCAACTGCTGGAGTTCGCGCCGGATTGGGTACGTCCCGCTGGGCAGGAGTTGGGTGTAGAAGCCGACCGTCATGTCCTCCACCGGGTCGACCCAGAACGCCGTCGACGCCGCGCCGCCCCAGTAGAAGGAGCCGTTGGAGATCAGGCTCCGGTTCTTCACCTGGTCGACCACCACCGCGAAGCCCAAGCCGAAGCCGATTCCGGCCAGGGACGTCTCGGCGTAGGAGTCGACGGCGAACGAGTCGAGATCCGCACCGCCGCGAAGGTGGTTCTGAGTCATCAGGCCGAGCGTGCGACCGGACACCAGGCGAACGCCGTCCAACTCGCCCCCGCCCAGCAGCATCTGCATGAAGCGCTCGTAGTCGCGCGCGGTGGACAGCAACCCCCCGCCTCCCGAGATGTAGTGCGGCCTCTGCATCGCGAACTTGGCGACGTCGTCGTAGGCGAACGAGTCCCCCTCGAAAGGAACATACAACTGCGCGAGACGGTCCCGCTGGTCTTCGGCGCACCACCACTGCGTGTCGCTCATCCCCAGTGGCTCCAGGATCCGCTCGGTGAAGAACTCGTCGAGGGGTTGCCCACTCCAGATCTCGATGAGGCGGCCTAACACGTCAGTCGCGACCGAGTAGTTGAAATGGCTCCCGGGCTCGAACACCAGTGGGCTCGTGCACCAGTCGTCCACGGCCCCCGCGAGGTCGATCTCCTTGCGGGTGGCGAAGTCGTAGCCCTTCGCACGATAGATCTCGTCGGCGACGTGCATCCTTTGGAAGTCGTAGGTCAACCCGCTCGTGTGAGTCATCAGGTGGGCAATGGTGACCGGCGTCGTGGCCGCAGCGGTCTGGGGATTTTCCGCGGTTCCGCTCACGTACACGCGGGACTCTCGCAGCGACTCGATCCACTTCCCCGCCTCGTCGTTGAGGTCGAAGAGTCCCTCCTCGTAAAGCATCATCGCGCCGATGGAGGTGAGCGGCTTGGTCATCGAGTAGATGCGCCAAATAGTGTCGTCGGTCACCTCGAGACCCTTCTCTCGATCACGATGCCCGCCCTGGCCCGTCCAGACCAACTCGCCCCCGCGCGACACGGTCGCGAGCCATCCCGCGAGGCGATGATCGGCGACGTACTGGTCGAAGTGCGCCTTGATACGTTCCAGGCGAAGGGGATCGAATCCCATTGACGCGGGCTCGACGAGAATCTCCAATGACGACATGTGCACCTCCGTTGGCCTCAATGCGACACTAGGGGAGAAGTGGCCTACGAACTAGTTCTGGCGGTCGAGCACCCTGCGCAGCGCGTCAAGCGCGCTGATGGCGCTGTAGGACCTGACGCGCGGTCGGTCGCCCGGCAGATGCAGGGCCACGTGCTCCACGCTCTCGCCGACGGCCACGCCGACGAAGACCGTGCCGGCCGGCTGGCCGTCCTGCTCTTCGGGTCCCGCCACGCCGGTCACGCTCAGCGCGATGTCCGAGCCCAGCAGGGTCCGCACCCCCCGGGCCATGGCCTCGGCCGCCTCGGCGCTCACCACCGGTCCGCGGGGCACGCCGAGCAGGTCGAACTTGACGTCCGACGCGTAGCTGACGACGCCGCCGCGGAACCAGCGCGACGCGCCCGCGATGTTGACCAGCCGGCTCGCGATGAGTCCGCCCGTCACCGATTCCGCCACCGCCAGGGTCGCCCCTCGCGCCAGCATTCGCTCGCCGATCGCGTCCTCCATGGTCTGGTCGTCCACGCCGAAGATGATGTCGCCGAAGCGTTCGGTGATCAGGCTCCGAACGAGCTGCTCCTCGTCCTTGAGCAACGACTGGGCGTGCTCGGCGTCGTCACCCCTCGCGGTGAGGCGGACCTTGATGCCCTCTATGCCCGACGCCAGGAACGCAATCGTAACCAGTCGGTCACCGCTGAGCGCCGTGAAGCGCTCGCCGACCGCTTCGGCGAGCGCCGACTCGCTCGCCCCCCACGTGCGAAGCATCCGGCTCGTGATCACCGAGGTCGAGCCGAGCGCGCGTTCGCGTGCGAGCAGGTCGGCCAGGATCGCCCGCTCGAACATGTCGGACATCTCGTAGGGAACACCGGGCACCGCGTAGACCACCTTCTGGCCGACCGGGCAGATCAGACCCGGAGCAGTGCCCCGGGTCTGGGCGATGATGAACGCTCCGCGCGGAACGTCGGCCTGCAGCATGTTGTTCTCGGGCATGCTGCGACCTCGCGCCTCGAACATCGTTCGGATGCTGGCTACCAGCTGCTCGTCGCGTACCAGGGGCACGTTCATCACCTCGGCCAAGGCGGCGCGTGTGATGTCGTCCTGGGTGGGCCCCAGCCCACCACAGACGATCACCGCGTCGCTGCGCGCCAGCGCGGTGCGAAACGCCAGGACCATGCGGTCGTGGTTGTCGCCGACGTGCTGGTGGAAGTGCGACGCGATGCCGTTGGCGGCCAACCGCTCACCCAGCCATTGGGAGTTGGTGTCGGCTATCTGGCCGAGCAGCAGCTCGGAGCCGACCGCGACGATCTCAACTCGCACGTACGACTACCTTCTTCCCGTCGACGTAGTACTTGAGACCCGTGTACAGGGTCATGGCCACGGCGATCCAAATCGTCGTGACACCTATCCAGGTGTGGTGCGCGCATATCGGCAGCACGCAGAATGCGATCGCCCAGTCCTGGACGAAGGTCTTCCATTTAGCGAGACGGCTCGCGGGGATCGAGATGCCCCTCTTGCTGGCCTTCGAGCGGTACACGCTCATCCAGATCTCGCGCAGGGTGATGAGGACGGCCGGGATGATGAAGCTCTTCAGCCCGTGCGGCCTCGAGAGGATCAGCGCGTACAGCGCACCGAGCACGATCACCTTGTCGGCCAACGGGTCGAGGAAGGCGCCCGACCTCGTCGTGCCGTGGCGACGTGCCACGATCCCGTCGAAGTAATCCGACGCGGCGGCGAGGAAACCCACCGCCGACGTCCACCACGAGATCCGGTCGACGATGATCATGTAGATGAACACCGGGGCGATGACGATGCGAAAGGCCGTCATCATGTTGGCGGGCGTCATCAGGGCGGTCTCGCCGTAGGTGCGATCTTCGCTTGTCATGCCAGCACCGCTTCCAGATCCGTCCCGTGACTCGCCACAATGTCCACGTCGACCAATCCTCCCACGGCCAGTGCCGGGTCGACCATTACAATGCCGTCAATCTCCGGGCATTCACGCACGCTGCGGCCAACGCCGGGCGCATCGATCAGCAGCCGCTGGCGCGTGCCGACCAGGGCGTCGCGCCGGCGCGCCGTGATGGCGTCTTGCAGCTCGCTCACTTCGCGCAGGCGCTCGAGAGCGAGTTCGTGGGGCACCTGCGCCCCGAGATCATTGGCGTAGGTCCCCTCCTCGGAAGAGAAGGTGAAGAAGCCCGCCCAGTCCAGTTGGGCGGCCTGGACGAAGTCGAGGAGCTCGCGCTGATCGTCCTCGGTCTCGCCGGGGTAGCCGAGGATGAACGATGACCGGAAGGTGGCGTCTGCATCGGCGGCACGGATGGCACCGATCCTCTCGAGGAAGCGGTCCGAATTCCCCCAGCGACGCATGGCGCGAAGCATCGATCGCGAGGCGTGCTGCAGTGAGAGGTCGAAGTACGGCACCCCGGTCGAGAGGATCGTCTCGATCAGCGCGCCCGTGAGGCCCGACGGGTACAGGTACAGCAGGCGGACCCGATCGACCTCGCTGCTCAGGATCTTGGTGAGCTCGATAAGCGGCTGCGTGCCTCCCTCGTCGAGCACCTCCGCCGGTTCGCCGCGACCCGCGCGGCGCCGGTCGTGGCCCCAGCTCGCGAGGTCCTGGGCGATGAGCACCAGCTCGCGCACGCCGCCTTCGGCCAGCGCGCGGGCCTCGGTGAGAATCTCCTCGGTCGACCTGGAGCGCTGGTCGCCGCGGAAGGTGGGGATGGCGCAGAAACCGCATCGGCGGTCGCAGCCTTCGGCGATCTTCACGTAGGCCCACGGCCTGGTCGCCTTCGGACGAGGGAGGTTCAAGAGGTCGAACGCTGGAGTAGGCCGGCGGCGAAGGGCAACCGGGGCCGGGGCGATCGCGGTGAGGCTCTCGCCAAAGCCGGCGACGAGGTCTACCTCGGGCAGAGCGGCGGCCAGTTCGTCGCCGTAGCGTTCGGCCATGCAGCCCGTGACGACCAACCGAGCCCCGTCCATCCGGCGGTCGCTCAATTCGAGCACGGTCTCGATGGACTCCTCACGTGCGGCCTCGATGAAGGCGCACGTGTTCGCGACGACCAGTTCGGCCTCATCGGCCGAAGGGGCGAGGGAGTACCCCTGGGACTCGAGGAGCCCCGCCAGCTTGTCCGAGTCCACGTGGTTCTTCGGACAACCCAGTGTTTCGATCCAGTAACGCAAGGGCGTCTCCTCAATAGACGGCAACACCGAGCGCACTGCGCTCGGTATCGGTGGCGGAGAGGGAGGGATTCGAACCCTCGGGCCCGCTTTCGCAGGCCGCATTCTTAGCAGGAATGTGGTTTAAACCGTACTCACCCACCTCTCCAGGCAGAGCCATCATAGTGAATGGACGTTGGTTGTGGAAATCCCCCTAAAAGAACGCGTACACCGGCGTTACACCACGAAACACCAAGAACCGGACCACGATCGATGAGGGAACACCCATGCGCAACCTCCGACTCGTACTCGCCGGCCTGATCGGCACGTCGGGCTCGGGCAAGTCCACGCTGCTTCGCTGCGCCAACTTGCTCGAGACAATCGACGGCAGCGCCATCTCGCTCTACGGACAGTCCCTGCTCGACCCGCGCATCGACCCTGATCTCGTTCGTCGACACATCGCCATGGTCTTCCAGTCCTTCAACCTCTTCCCGCACCTGAGCGTGCTGGACAACGTCCTGCTGGGCCCGTCTACGCGATGAGACGAGCGCGAGAGGAGGTTCGCCAAGAGGCGCTGGACCTGCTCGACCGGATCGGGCTGCGCGACCGGGCCGGCCAGTTCCCCGACCGCCTGTCGGGCGGCCAGCAGCAGCGCGCGGCCATCGTGCGTTCATTGGCCATCCAGCCCTCGCTGCTGCTCGACGAGGTGACCAGCGCGCTCGATCCGACGCTGGTCGGCGAGGTGCCCGACCTCCTGCGCGAACTGGCCCACAGCGGAACGACCATGCTGGTGGCGACCCACGAGATGAACTTCGCGCGTGACGTCGCCCATCGGGTTGCCTACCTCGAACGAGGAGTGCTCCTAGAACTCGGCACGCCCGAACAGGTGATCAACAACCCCCGGCACGAGTCCACTCGCGCCTTCCTGGAACGGGTTCGCTAGGAAGCCTGGGCGCGAATCTCCGGCATCTGCACGACGAGATCGAACAGCTCCTGGTCGCGGTCCCAGGTCAGGTGCGAGCGGACCTGCTCGAGGGCCAGCCAGACGAGCACGTCGACCTCGGCGTTGGGGAAGAACTCCCCGTCCTCGACTGCCATGAGGTAGTAGGCCACGATCTTCGGCTTGCCCTTGCGGTGGGTGTAGTTGGTCGTTCCGACGAAGCGCACCACTCGACAGCGCATCCCGGTCTCTTCGAGCACCTCGCGCAGGGCGCCCTGCTGGAAGGTCTCACCCTCGTCGAGCTTGCCCTTGGGGAAAGTCCAGTCGCCTCGCGCCTCGCGGTAGATGCACGCGACTTCCACCCGTCCGCCGGGGATGAATCGCGTGATGATCCCGCCCGCCGCTCGTATGAGGTCGCTCGGCGCGTCGCGAGGGACAACCAATTCACCGGTCACGAGGTACACGCTGCTAACGGTAGATGATGGGCGTCAGGAGGCACGGTATTACCCTAGGCCTTTCACGAAGATTTCACTTTCGTAGGATGGTGGCGATGTTGGCGACCACACTTCCCTTGCTGTGGCGGCTGCTGGTCTTCTTCGGCGCCGGGGTCGCCGGTGGCGGCACCTTTATCACTTTCCCCACGCTGCTGGCCATGGGGATCCCGGCCCTCCAGACGAACATCTCGACCTCGGTGGATGTCGTGCCCAGCTACGTCGGGGCACAAGGAGCCACCGCCACCAGTTCAACGCCCAAAGAGGGCTCTTCCGCTCGCTGCTGCCTTCGTGCTTCCTGGGCGGCTTGAGCCGCGCGCTATTGCTGCTCGGCTCTCCGGGAACGTTCCGGGGCGTCGCGTCGTGGCTGATAGGCACAGCCGCGCTGCTCTTCGCTCTCGCCCCGCCCATCACCAAGCGGCTCGCCCACGTCGACCACGAGCACGGCGCCCGACGCGGGACGCTCTTCATTGGCATCGTCCAGGCGTCGGTCCACGGCGGCTCTTTCGGCGCGGGGATGGCCCTCCGGCAGATGGCGACCATGGCAATTGCGCTGCCCTGGGAACTCCACGAGTTCCAGGGTCTGGGCTACGTCGTATCCATGATCGTCAACTCGTTCGCTGCCGTCGTCTTCATCATCCACGGGCACCTCGCCCTCGAGGCGGTCTACATGCCCATCGCCGGCGCTGGTAGGGGGATGGCTCGGCACGCCGCTCACTTCGCGCCCGTCACCCAGAGCGGTCAGCGCGCTGGTCATCGCCACCGGGCTGTTCGGCACCATTCATCTGGGCCTCAGTGCTTAGGGTGGCAGATAGTTGACAATTCCACTTATATTTGGGGAATGAAGAAACTGTTCTCGTTCCCCAATCCCGTGAACGACGCATCGGCGCGCACCGTCGCGCTCGGTGTCGTCACGATGTCGGTGCTGTCGTTGGCGACGAACACGCCGTGGCTCCTCATCCCCCTGACCTACGGGTTCCTCGCGCGCGTAGCGACGGGACCCACCCTCTCGCCGCTCGGACAGTTCGCCGTTCGAGTGGCCGGCCCGCGGCTGCGCTCGTGGCAGAAGTCGGTGCCCGGACCGCCCAAGCGGTTCGCCCAGGGCATTGGCGCCGCATTCAGCGTCGCCGCGACCTGCGTGTGGCTCAGCGCCGGCTGGGCAGACGGACGTTGGATCCTCGTGCCGCTGATCGTCGCCGCGTCGCTCGAAGGCTTCCTCGGCTACTGCCTCGGATGCACGATCTTCGGATGGATGATCCGCGTCGGGGTGGTTCCCGAGTCGATCTGCCTCGAGTGCGGCGACCTCAGCGCCCGCTACAACGCGGCCGGTTACGCGCCGAAATAAGAACTTCCTGACCGTTGGCTCGGTCGGATTGCCTGCCAGACCGCCGAGCCCCGCAACTTCCTAGGCTGTGGGCATGCGACGTGAATCCTCCCGCCCGGTCTGGTCGCTGCTCGCGCTCGCCGTGACGCTGGGCGCCTTCGCCCTGCCCGCGGTCTCGGCGACGGCGAGCGAGCCACGAATCGTCGTTGCCGGGGCGTCGACGATTCCCCCGGGCGACACCATCGTCAACCAGGCGGTGACCACGTCGTTCGACGTCGTCCTGGCTCAGCCCAATCAGACCGCGCTCACCTCGTTCATCGCCAGCCTCTCGAACACGGCGTCGCCCGACTACGACCGCTACCTCACTCCGGCGCAGTTCGCCCAGCGCTTCGGAGCCAGCGCCGCGTCGGTCGCGACGGTGCGCGCGTACCTCTCGGGATACGGCCTGCACGTCGGGGCGCTGAGCAAGGGCCACATCGTGCTGCACGTCAGCGGCTCCGAGACCGACGTCGCGCACGCCTTCGACGCCTCGGTCGCGACCGTGCGATTGGGCGGCGCGACTCTCAGCGCCAAACTCGCGTCCGAAGCCACGTTACCCGCATCCGTCGCCGGGGACGTCGCCAGCGTGGTAGGACTGTCGTCGCTCCAGACGCCGACCCCGAGCGCGCTCATCGCGCACGCGGCGAGCGCGACGACACCGTCGACGTGTCCGGCCGCGACCGGCGCCGCCAGTCCCAACAGCACGACGCCGAACAACCTCGGCGGCTACACCCTCCAACAGCAGGCCCAGCTCTACGGCCTGTCCAGCGCGTGGGCCAACGGCGACACCGGTGCGGGTCAGACTATCGGGGCCTACGAGCTGGGCACCTACGACCCGGGCGACCTGAGCACCTACATCGCTTGCTACGGCCTCAGCCCCACGGTTACGCAGGTGAGCGTCGACGGTGGCGCGAGCGGGGCCTACAACGATGAGGCCACCACCGACGTCGAAGAGGCCACGGCCCTCGCCCCCGGGGCCACCATCGAGGTCTACACCGGCCCCAACAACGGCACCGGACCACTCGACGTCTACCAGCAGATGGCCGACGACAACACCGCGACGATCATCACCACCTCGTGGGGCGACTGCGAGACCGACCCCAGCGGGGACGTCGGCGGCGAACAGCCGATCTTCGAGCAGATGGCGGCCCAAGGCCAGACTGTCGTGTCGGCCGCGGGCGACAGCGGCTCCTCGGACTGCGCCAGCGTCACGGGCAACGCCGCCGCGGTGGACGACCCCGCCTCGCAGCCCTACGTCACCGGCGTCGGCGGACTGACCGTCTCCAACATCGACCCACTGGCCCAGACGGTGTGGAACGATGGCAAGAACAGCGGCGGCGGCGCGAGCGGCGGCGGCGCGTCGCAGTTCTGGTCGCGTCCCGAGTGGCAGAGCGCCCCAGGGATCACGGCCGCCGACACGATGCGAATGGTGCCCGACCTGTCGGTGATGGGCGATCCGGGTACGGGATTCATCCAGTACTTCACCGGTTCGGGCACGGGCGCGCCGTGTCGACACGCTTGTTCGAGCGGGTGGGGCGGCATCGGCGGCACCTCGATCGGCGCACCGCTGGTCAGCGCCTTGGTCGCCACCGCCGCCCAATCGTGCGGCGTCAGCCGGCTCGGTTTCATCAACCCCACCCTCTACGCCATGGCGAGCGCGGGCGTCGGCTACGACGACGTCACCACCGGCTCGAACGATCTCTACGGCATCGGCGAGTACAGCGCGGGCGTCGGCTACGACATGGCGTCGGGCCTGGGCAGCCCCGACGGCGCTGCGTTCATCGCGGGGCTCTGCCCCGCGAAGTTCGACGCGACCAAGAGCTCCTTCAGCGCCACCGCCACGACCACTGCGGTCCCGGGCACGCTCAACGTGCAGTTGCGCGACGTGAACAACAACCCAATCGCGGACGCTCCGGTGCAGGTCAGCGCCAGCGGGGGCACGGGCACCGTGACCATCGACGAAGATCCCACGAGCGCGACGAGTACCGGCTCGGCCGCCTACGGCGTCACGACGAACTCCTCGGGTGACGTCGCCATCGACGTCAGCTCGTCGAGCGCGGGACCCGTGGAGGTCGCCATCGGCTACGGCGGCGCGACGGTCTACACGACCACGCTCAACTTCTCGAGCACCGCCGCGACCGCCACGAAGAAAAGGCCCGGCGCGCCGAGCATCGCGAAACTGAGCGCGCTGGTCGCGGGATTCAAGTTGGCGCTGAAGGCCCCCTCAATCAATGGCGGCAGCCCGATCACCGAGTACGAGTACTCCACAAACGGTGGCGCAAAGTGGACCAGGCTTCCTGCGCAAGCGACGTTAGTGACCGTTACCAAACTGGCCAAGGCGAAGACCTACAAAATCGTCGCTCGAGCGCTCAACGGGGTCGGCGCCGGGCCCGCATCGAAACCTGCAACCGTCACGACTCGCAAGTAGCAAACCCAGCAAACCCAGCATCATCACAAGCTCACAAGGGGAATGCTGCGGCTGGCTTCTGCTTTTCCGCCCCCAGCCCTAGACTTGCCAAGTGGAAGTCCGTAACGAATCGGGTTCACAACCCATTGTAAGGACGCGAATGAAGCTTCGAAGAGTAGGCCTGATCGCTGCCGTGGTACTGGCGGGCTCCGTTCTCGGGGCGCCGTGGTCCCACGGCGCCACCCCGGCGCCCAAGGGGCTGCCGCTCTACCAATTCGCGAACACGGGAACGGGACCGCTGCCGTGGAACGCGGCGTCGCTCGAGAGCCAGATCAACTCGACGACCCTGCTCGGCGGACCCCACACCGCGAGCAGCGCCACGGAGAGTGCCTTGACGTACAGGACCTCCGCGGGCCACCTCGCCCTCTACACCAAGACCGCCGCCGGCACGAGCCAGTGGACCGACCTCTCCGCCCAGAACAGCAACCTGCCGGCGCCGGGCGCCGACCCGATCCCCTTCTTCGACCCCGCGGGGAACGTCGACCTCCTCTACGTCAACACCCTTGGCGAGCTCATCCTGAGCACGGCCAACATTCCGTTCACTCACATGTGGACCCACGCGACGTCGGTGCCCTGGCGGCCCTACGTCGCCATTGACCTGAGCGCGATCACGGGGGTGCCGGCGGCTAACGGTCTGGCCAGCATTCAGGTGATCGGCGAGAACGCCATGGTCACCTTCCGAACCGTCAGCAACGACATCGAGGAGATACCTCTGAGTTGGACCCCTAACCTCGCGACGCCCTCGACCATCGGATCGGCGGTCAACGTCACGACGGCGACCTCGACGGGCACCGCCGCCAGCGACCCCATCGCCCTGCCCGGAGTCGCCGACGCCCTGGTCACGACGTCCACCAGCGGTGACCTGGATCTCTACTCCTCCACCGCGACGGGCACGTGGGTCATGCAGGACCTCACGACCACGACGGCGGGGCCCAAGGTCTCTGGCACCCTCAGCGCCGCGGCGACGTCATTGACGCTCTACATCAGCGCACTGGGCACGAACGGCGCCGTGGAACTCTTCAGCACGCCCCTCGCCACATTCGCGCCGGGCCTGCGGAGCGCCCGCAACGCCAACACGACGACGACGACGACGCCCACCACCACCACCACCACAACGCCCACCACCACAACGCCCACCACCACGACGACCACGACCACCGTTTCCTCGCCGTGGACCGTGCTCAACGTCACGGCCTCCACCGCGGGCGCGCCACCCCTCACCGGCTCGATCTTCCTCAGCGCCACCGCGACGCAGGTCGCCATAGCCGGAGAGGCGGCGAACTGGGGCGACCTCTTCGTGTTCACGAACACTCCCGGCACGAGCACGTGGGCGGCGACTGACGTCTCGGTCACCGCCGGCAGTGCCGCGCGAACCGTCGGCTCCACGGTTTCGGGACTCCAGGCGGGGGCCAACCTCGAACTCTTCGCCGCGGGCGTCAACTCGCCTCCACGCCAGGGCGTTGGCGTCTACGCCATACCGTCGTCCAAGTGGAGCCAGGCCGTCACCGACGGCTGGCCGATTCTGAGCGAGACCGGCGGGCTGGGCACCCAGAGCGCGCCGTGGGTCGGCTTCACCTCCGCTACCAGCGTCGCCACCTCGCCGGACTTCCTGCTCGGACAGAGCATCTACAACTCCCACAAGCGTGTCACCTGGCTCTCCTTCTGGACCGTGAGCGGCCCGCTGGCCAGCCAGCCGCAGACCACCACCACCTACTACAACCACGGCTACACGTCCGGCGTCTGGGTCGCCACCCAGATCGATCAGTACAAGACTCTCGGGTTGGGGCTGAAACCGGACTGGGCGATCTTCGACCCCGAGGGCTACCCCGACAATCATTCGCACCTGGACGCCCCCGCCGGCGCCTCCAAGGCCACCCTCGCGACGTACGCCACCTACTGGACGGCGATGCTCCAGGGCTGGGTGAAGGGCATCGCGTCGGTCGATCCTTCCCTCAACGCCGCGGTCTACGCTTCGCAGTCCGAGTACCGCAACTACTCCCTGTCGGTCCAGCCGCTACCGGTGTTCGTGGCCCTGGCTTTCGGCAGCGGCGGCCCGATTCCGGTGAGCGGGGCCAGCGGGAGCAACATCCGCGGCTTCATCGCCTTCAGCGCGGTCTGCTCGCCGGCGGCCACGCTGGCGTCGGAGATCTCGACGCTCGCCAATCCGCCGTGGGCCGGTCAGTTCAACACGCTCCAGTTCAACGCCAACGTCTACTGCCCTCCGTCGAAGCCCTAGTCTGACGGCGTGAGTGATTCCGAAGAGCCCGACAGCAAGTCCCAGGACTTCCGCACCCGGTTCAAGCAACTGACCCAGCCGCTCGTCGACTCACTCGACTCGCGCCTTCGCGATCAGGTCGACCTGCGCGTCGACCAGCGGGTGGACTCGACGCTGTCCGCGAGGCTGTCGGTCATAGAACGCGCGATCGCCGACCTCGACCGGTCGATAAAGGAACTCCAGGAACGCTCGGAGTCCTAGAACTCCTCGTGGCCCGAGGACTGGTGTGAGTCCCGGCGCTCGCCGTCGCGACGGATGGCCCAGCGCACGGTCACGACCGAGAGCACCACCACGGCGAGCACGAAGAACGAGAAGACCGCGGTGAACATCCCGCCACGCTAGGCCGTGATGCTCCTATGTTTGTCAAGCCGCTGTTTTATTGGTCAGCCAGGCCTCATAGCGTTCAACGAAATCGGGATCATGCTCGAGTCCCCTTTCGATGCGTGACACCTTGGTGGGCCACACTCCAAGG